>Ga0209278_1000282_pt1 | contig 47849 bp, 52 predicted proteins | sample JI81BgreenDNA_FD_187504 | JGI IMG/M metagenome (GOLD analysis project Ga0209278, IMG submission 187504) | Wastewater effluent complex algal communities from Wisconsin, to seasonally profile nutrient transformation and Carbon sequestration -... | ecosystem: Engineered > WWTP > Effluent > Algae...
GTCATTAAATCCATCACCATTTGGTGTAATTACATTCGGAACTGTGTTAATGGCTGATGTTCCAATTGCTTGCACATCTACCACAAAAGTATCAGCACACAATGGATTGTTATTGTAGGCAATAAACATTACACTGTATGTGCCATCTTCATTGTAAGTAACATGATTGGTAGTGGCATTAAAAGGAACAATTTCAGTCAAAGTATCTCCATTTCCGAAATACCAAACATAATTGGTTATGGTTCCCGTTGATTGATTAGTAAATGAAATTTCAAAAGGAGTAGAACCTTCAATTGGTGGACCTGGTGTATAGAATGAATTTTGACTGTACCATGATAACTGAGCATCAATGTCAATATAATCTCTAACAATTACAGTATCATACACACGGCAACCATGTTTGTCAACCACTTCAACAGGATATGAACCTGGACCTAAGCCTGTAAGCACGTTGTCAATTGTACCAATTCCGCCATTGTAGATATAAATGTAAGGAGGAGTTCCACTGCTCACATTAGCTGCAATAGAACCATTGTTGCTACCACAAACACCATGAGTTGGCACGGGGTTTAGAATAGGATAAGGAACCACTGCAACTGTTACAATAGTTGAATCACTGCAGCCAAATGGATTTGTTTGTTTAACCGTGTAAAAAGTAGTTTGAGTTGGCGCTGCATTAACAATACTAGTTAATGGCGCAGCAGGGAATGTTAAACCAGTAGTAGGTGTCCATGTGTAATCGCTTTGCACCCCTAAGGCTGTTAACACAGTTGATTGACCTTCACAAATGGTATCGTTTGATGTTACTGTAAAATCTGGTTTTGGAATGACTGTAACAGTTATTTCATTCGAATATAATACACCACAAAGTTGAGTAAAAGAGGTGAGTCTATATTTAGTCGAAGTGAACAAAGGCCCTGTGTTTAAAGAATCCAAAGGATTTGAACCTTGAGCAATTACCCAGTTGTTAGCGAAAGTTGATCTTTCCCAATAAAGTGTATCACCTTCTCCACCAAAAGTTCCGAGAGTTACTGATTCACCTTCGCAAATTGTAATATTGTTGTTTGGAATTGGGGGTATAGTAGAAATTACAGCAGCAGTTGGCGCATTGGGTTGCATATTAATCCAAATAGTATCTCTACAAGGACTTACTGGATTAATTTGAGCTACGATAAATGTGTCAGTAGTTGGGTTAAAAGTAAAAGTACTACCCATTGTGGCTGATGATCCATTCCAAATAGCCACAGGAGTGCCAACAGCAATTATTTGAAAGTTATCAATTCCCCAAGAATCTGAAGTTTGGCTAGCATCGCTTTGAAATAATCTTAATTTAGTCTGCGCAGTTTGCGCAGCAGGGGGTATTACAAAACTGTAATTTGCCCAATTTAGGAATTGAGAAGCGGGATTAAAAACACCATTTGTAGTACCGGGATTAACTGGCAGAAATAGACCCGATGGACTAAAGTAGGTCATTGTGACCCATGTCACACCGTTGTTAATAGAATATTGAAGCGAAACTCCTTCATGCGCTAAATCTGGACCATCACATCCTGCTGGGGATCCCCCTTGCGGTTGCATTCTAAAATCGAAACAAATAGTACCTCCAATGCTTAAGTTTAAAGGGTCAGTTTCTAAAAATCGATTTGAATTAACTGCAGCAGTACTCATCCAAAAATAAGGATCTGGAAGAGTGGAACAAGATGGTGCTCCGCAAGGATTAGTAAAAACAGCTCCAGAAACCGATGCAAAGCCAACTCCTAAACCACTATTAAAATTACTTTGAACTAAAGCAATTTCTCCTACGGCTTCTAGGGTAACTGATTCTCCTGGGCAGACAATTATTGTATCAACTTGTTGTCCATTGTGATGAATATCAACTTCACATACAGAAGAAGTTCCAACTGGGATGCAAATACCACAAACAGCACCTTGACCAAATGATTTTGATACAAAAAAGAGACTAATCCAAAATAAGGATAATATAATTTTTTTCATGATTTTAGTTTACTTTAATGTTAGTTATTTGGAAATCAGTTAACAATAAATCGTTTTTTCTATCAGGATATTGATAAAATAATTTAAGATTATAATCTGCAAAAGTACAATCTCCTTCAATGGAAGATTTTGGTTTGAGATTTAAAATTACATCGTTTGGATCAATCTCATTATTGCAGTTTTGACAAACCCCATTGAAGGAGTATTGTTTTTGAAATTGAATTGTTTTGTCAGTATTTGAACTATTAGAAAATTTTAAAATGGTGTACTCCATTTTCTCTTTAGTTTCAGGATGTTCACAAACAATATTTTTGAAATAAATATTTATACCATCCACCTCTTTGTATAATTTCCATTCATTAGAAAATGCCCCAAAGGATATAAAACCGATGAGAAAAAATAAGATTAACTTTTTCATTTTATTATTTTGATTTAAAGTTTAACAATTTTACAATGCAAACATATAATTTGGCGCTGTTGAAAAAAATAACAATTAAAGGACTTAGTAAGTTTAAATAATTGTTTCATTTAGTGATTGATAAAAAACAAAAACTTTAGAGGAAAATGGCAAAAAAATCGAGGAAAGACAAAACAAACATTTTGGCAAGGGTTTTTAAAGAGGAATTAAAAGCCATTTTTTCTGAGCAACAAACTAAGATTTTTAATTTTAAACAAATTGCTTCAAGACTGCAATTGGCGGAAGCTTCTGATAAAGAGATTGTTTCTAATCTATTGTTTGAGTTGAAAAATGAAGGTTATTTAAACGAGGTTGAAAACGGAAAATTTAAATACCAAGGTGTGAAATCGCAATTAACTGGCATAGTTGACTTAACAGCTAGCGGATCGGCTTATGTAACTATTGAAGGTTATGATAGAGATGTTTTTATACCAGCAAATAAAGTAAAAAATGCTTTGAATGGCGATAGGGTAAGCGTGCAATTAACGCGCATAAAAGCAGGCAGAAGGCCTGAAGGTGAGATTATTGAAGTGGTTGAAAGAAGCAATAAAAACTATATAGGTAAATTGCAAGTAAGTGAAAACTTTGCTTTTTTAATTGTGGATGATAGCCGCATTAATTTCGATTTGTTTATCCCAAAAGATAAGCTGAAAGGCGGCAAGAATGGGGATAAAGCTTCTGCTAAAATTGTTGATTGGCCTAAAAATGCCAAAAATCCCTATGCTGAGATTACCAACGTGTTCGGCAAAGCGGGTACAAACAACGCTGAAATGCACGCCATTCTTTCAGAATTTGGTTTACCCTATGAATTTCCTTTAGAGGTTTTGAACGCGTCAGAGCATTTGTCCGATATTATTTCAGAAAAGGAAATTAAAAAAAGACGTGATTTTAGAAAAACACTCACTTTTACTATAGACCCCGTAGATGCTAAGGATTTTGATGATGCTATTTCCTTCAAATTACTTGAAAACGGACATTTCGAAATTGGTGTTCATATTGCCGATGTGTCGCATTATGTTACACCTAACTCAACCATCGACAAAGAGGCATTTTTAAGAGCAACTTCGGTTTATTTAGTGGACAGAGTAGTGCCTATGCTGCCAGAAAAATTATCGAACTTTGTTTGCTCTCTAAGGCCTAATGAGGATAAATTATGTTTTTCGGCTGTTTTTGAAATGGACGAAAAGGCGACAATTCATTCACAATGGTTCGGTAAAACAATTATTCATTCTGATAAACGATTTGCTTATGAAGATGTCCAAAAAATAATAGAAAGTGGTGAAGGGTTATATGTAAATGAAATCTTACAATTAGACTCGCTTGCCAAAATTTTGAGAGAAGAAAGATTTAAAAAAGGAAGTTTTGATTTTCATACCACTGAAGTTAAATTTTACCTTGATGAACTGGGAAATCCAACAGGTGTATATTTAAAGGAGCAAAAAGATGCCCATAAATTAATTGAAGATTTTATGCTTTTGGCCAATAGAAAAGTGACGGAATTTGTGGCTGAAAAAAATAAATTGATTAAAAAAGACAAATTGCCCTTTGTTTATCGTGTTCATGATTCGCCTGATTCGGAAAAAGTTACCCAGTTTTCGCAATTTGCCAAACGATTTGGTTATACGGTTAGCGCAAAAAGCGAAACTGAAATCACTAAAACAATGCGCGAAATGCTAACTAAATTAAGGGGTCAGAAAGAAGAATCGATGCTGACGCAATTGGCTATTAGAACCATGTCGAAAGCTAGTTACACTATCAAAAATATTGGTCATTATGGTTTAGGTTTTGATAATTACACTCATTTTACTTCACCCATTAGACGTTATCCTGATTTAATGGTGCATCGATTACTCGAAACTTATTTAGAAAATGATCATGTTAAAATAAAAGAAGAAGAACTGGAGGCGCAATGCAAACATTCATCAAATATGGAAAAACTGGCCGCAGAGGCCGAAAGAGCAAGTATAAAATACAAACAAGTTCAGTTTTTAGAAGATAAGATTGGTCAAGAATTTAAGGGTGTAATTACCGGTGTTACAGAATGGGGCGTTTATGTAGAAATTATAGAAAACAAATGTGAAGGTTTGATTCGAATTCGCGATTTGAAAGACGATGTATATTATTATGAAGAAGAAAACTATCAGATTGTTGGGCGAAAAACTAAAAATACCTATCGTTTTGGCGATCAAGTAAACATTAAAATAAGAAGAGCTGATTTATTAAAGAAGCAGTTAGATTTTGAATTGGTTCTTTAGAAAAGCTCAATTAATACCGTTAGCGCATCCGTAATTTCTAATTACATTTTTCTAAACGGCTGTTACTACCGCATTGTATGATAAAATTTCGGAAACTTTATAAATTCATTTGGTATAAAAATGCCGATTCAATTTGAATCGGCATTTTTTTAAATCGTTTATCTCATTTCGAATTCAATTTTTTCTTTTAGTTTTTTAATTACTTTTTCGACAGCGCTAAAAAATTTATAGCGATGTTTTTCCGAAACTCCGCTTATTAAAACAGATTTTTTGATATGATTTTTAATCCAATGTTCTACTTCAGTAGAAAATTCAGGATTTTGAGTGTAAATAACGTTGAAGGTATTAAAACTTAAAAAAGTGCCTAAACCAGTTGGCGTTTTGGCCAAAATGGTGTTATTGCCAATCATAACTTCACTAAAATACATATTGAAATTTTCAGCAGCATTGTTATCGTTTTGAATGAGTTTAGAGTTTTTTTCGGCTTGTTGTTCAATATTTTTTAGCATTTCAATCATTTCAGAGCAAACAGTTATGGCATCTTCAGGATAGGCAAATAGACCAGCTTCCCAATAATATTCAATTTGTTTTACGGTGCTATTTATGGTTTCTTCCGTCCAAATTTCAGTGCAAGGAATTTGCATGTATAAATCAAAAATTTGTTCAGCTTTGTTGAGTATTTTTTCTGAAATATACTGAGAATCAAATTTTTTTCCTTCGAGTTCCTTACTATTTAAAATTGATTTTTGCCAATAAAAAAGTTTAAATGCTGCCATTTTTTTCAATTTAAATTGATGAAAAATGGGTATGTCTTCTGCTGCAAAAGTGATATGACCGCCCATGTTGTGAATCATTTTTAGATTATTGTAAATCATTTCTAAATAATCGTCAAACGAGCGGTTTTCAATCAAAAACGAATTGTAACTGAATGAAACTTTATTGTCTTTTTGATTAGTTAAAGCATCTATAGAAATTTTGAAATGCTCGCAAATTTTGTAAGTCTCATCTAAAGTTAGCAACGTTTCGCCTCTTATTCTTCTGTAAATGCTATCGTTGCTCACTTGTAATAAATCAGCCAGTTCATCAACTAAAGAAATATTTGCCGGAATTAATCTCTTTAAATGTGCAATAAACTGTAATTGAATATGATTTTCCGATTGATTTTGTGACATAAAATATCAGATTTTGCCAAATACGAAATCAATATTAAGCAAAATTTGCCAATATGTAATTTTTGATTTGCATTTTTTGCAACTACATAATATTTTAAACTTGGAAAATTCCTTTTTTGCAAAAATTAGTTGCTTTTCAAAATAGGTGTTCATTAGTCCGTTTTAGCGGGATGATTGAGCTGCCTAATTTTGGCTCATTAAATTTTTAAAAAATATAAACAATGAAAATTCTAAAACTAATATCTTTTTCAATTTTAGCATTTTGTGTAAATGCAGTTTCAAGTCAACCTAATATGAAACCGAAAGTAACGGTACTAAATATTGATGTGCAAGGTTTGAACATCTCACCAGAGCAAATGGGGAATATGGTTCGATTGGAGCTTGATAAAATCCAACAATTTGAAGTGATGGATAAATATGATGTGAAATACATCATCCAAAAACATAATCTAAATATTGAAAATTGTTACGGTAAACTTTGTTTGGTAGAAACAGGCAAAATAATTGGAGCTGAAAAAATGTTTACAGGAAATATTGAAGTTTATAATGAAACAGTTGTTTTATCGCTTAGAATGATAGATGTAGTGACCGAAACGATTGAAAAAACGGAAGTTATGGAGTTTTTGAACTTACCAAAAGAACTTCAAAACATGATTGGTTTGACACTTAGAAAAATGTTTAAACTAGAACAAAATGAAGTTTTACAAACGCAATTAACTAAGAAAAATAGTTTTGAAAACTCTATTAATACTCCCAATATCGATAGGCTAAGATTAGATGGTCCAAGAATGGGATTTACAGTTTTTTCAGGAAACACGGCTGATATTTTAAACCAAAAAAGAAATGTGGGAGGTTTTGATGCTTCGCCAGTTATGTTTCAATTTGGATATCAATTTGAGCGTCAATATTTAAATTCAGGAAACGTTCAAACATTGTTTGAGTTTATCCCAATGGTTACTGGCTTAGATCAAGGTTTATTTATTCCTTCTTTGGCCTTATTGCATGGAATTAGATTAAATAGAGGCGGTTGGGAATTTGCATTTGGACCTACCTTAAGTTTTATTCAAACTAGCCAAGGAACTTATATTGATGGTGTTTGGACAACCAAACAACAATATTTCGAAAAATTTGGTTCAGAGCCCAATGATTTAGTTACCAGAATGGATAGTAGGGGAGATGTGAGTGCAACTTCTTCTTTTTTAATTGCATTCGGTAAATCTTTTAAATCTGGTAAAATAAATGTACCAGTTAATGCCTATGTGGTTCCTGGTAGAAATGGAGTAAGATTTGGATTATCGTTTGGTTTTAATGGAAAAAATACAGCTAAATAATCTTATTATTTATAATTGGTTAATGAATAATAAAAAAGCCGATTCAATTTGAATCGGCTTTTTTTATTTAAAAAATATGGAGTTTATTATTTAACGATTTTCATTTCGTTAATGAGGTTGGTAGCTCCAGCAAATTTATCAATGATAAATAAAGTGTAGCGAATATCAACCGAAATGGTTCTTTGTAATTTTGGTTCGAAAGCAATATCACCGCTCATTGCTTCCCAGTTTCCATCAAAAGCAGTACCAATTAAATTTCCATCACCGTCAATAACCGGACTGCCAGAGTTACCGCCAGTAATATCATTATTGGTTAAAAAGCATAGAGGTAATTTCCCATTTTTCATGGCATATTGACCATAATCTTTTGCTTTATGTAAATCAATTAACTTTTGAGGCACATCAAACTCAGGATTACCTTTGTATTTATTGCCTTTTTCAATTGCTTCATCTAAATTGGTAATTAATGGATATTTCAAATATGAAACCGCTGAACCATATGTTAAACGAATGCTTGAATTGGCATCAGGGTAAAATTTACGTTTTGGATTCATTTCCATTAAACCTTTGATATATTTTCTGCCCAATTCATTTGTTCTTTCAGTGAAAACATCAACAATGGGTTTGAAAGTATTTATATAATGATCGCGGAAGTTTTTTACGAAAGTATAAGCCATATCATTTTTTAAAGTTCCTAGTCTAGGGTTTCCAAAAAATGCTTTTACCATTTCGCCATCAGCAAAAATACTGGTACTAAACATATCGTTGGTATATGCTTTAAATGCTTCGCGCGGATTATCTTTATTGTATTTGCTAATTATTTCATTCATAAAAGGTGCTTGTTGGTCTTTTGGAATATTAGTGTAATACAATACTAAAATAGAATCAAAAACTCTTTTATCAGCTTCAACCATAGCTGGCATGTAAGGTGTTTCATCCACAAAAGCCAATAAATTTTCTTTCATAGCGCTCACTTGATCAATATTGCCTGCTTCCAAAGCTTTTTCTAATGACATAGCAACTGCTGCAAATTTGGCAACATTTGAAGCCAATAAACCTTCATTTAAATAAGTTCTTTGCAAACTGTAAGGTTTGTAATCGTTAAAAGCTTTTTCAACTTCAGGTAAAACATTTTTGTATTCGTCTTTTCCTGCAGCCCATTTAGCAAAAGCTTTTTCTTCAGATTGTTTCTTTTCAAAAACTCTGTTCTTTTTCAATTGCTCAGCTTGACCTTGAAAATATTTCCAATAATTGGCAACCATAGCATATTCAGACGACATTTTTAAACGTACATCCACATCTTTGTTCATTTGTTCTTTCCAAGCATTTAAGCGAATCGCTCTTAATGCTACGATAGCTGGATCAACCATGTCAGTTGCTACTTGAACCCCATTCGAAAATTCATAACGATTGGTTCTTCCAGGGAATCCCATAATCATGGCATAATCGCCTTCTTTAACGCCTTTTAAACTAACTGGTAAAAAGTGTTTTGGACTTAAAGGTTTATTTTCGGCAGCGTAAGCTGAAGGTTCATTGTTTTTTCCAGCATAAACTCTAAACATACTGAAATCGCCAGTGTGACGAGGCCACATCCAATTATCAGTATCTCCACCAAATTTACCAATTGATTGAGGAGGAGTTCCTACTAAGCGGATGTCATCATATTTTTTAAATATAAAAAGGTAATACGCATTTCCTTTAAACATTTCACGAACCTGAACATCATTGCCTTTACCAGCAGCTTTTGCTTCATCAATTAATGTTTTGTAAATTTCTCTAAGTTTTCCTTGACGTGCTTTTTCTTCAACACCAGCCAATTGTGGTAAAACTTTATCCGTTACATCTTCAATACTTTGAACTATTGAAATCCACATTCCTTCAATTGGTTTTTCTTCGGCATTATTTTTTGCCCAAAAACCATTGTCCAAAATATTATCTTCTGGAGTTGATTTTCCAGCAATGGCATCGTATCCGCAGTGGTGGTTGGTTAAAATTAAACCTGAAGAAGAGATTATTTCGCCTGTACATCCACCATTAAACCAAACAATGGCATCTTTTAATGAACTATTATTGATGTCATACAATTGTTCAGGTGTAAGCTTCAAACCTTTAGCTTTCATGTCTTCATAATTGTAATTTTTCAACAACATCGGAATCCACATTCCTTCGTCAGCTGAAACCTTCAAAATGCCTGAAACTAGCAATGCAACTAGCGCTAGCATCATCTTAAAATTTTTAATCATCCCGTTTTTTTTAAAATTGAAGGCCAAATTTAATTTTATTCCATAAAGCACAGCAACCTTTTATCACATTAGCAATTTCGAAAAGGGTAAAATTTGGTTAAGAAAAACAAAACAGCCAGACTTTAATGATAAAATCTGGCTGTTTTTAAAACATGGTTTTTATGGTCGATTACATCAAAACTTCATGAGCTTTTCTGAAGCAATAACTTGATTGTTTTCAAATGCACGTAAAAAATAAATACCAGCATCTAAATTTTGAGTGGGAGTGAGCGTAATATTTATGTCATTTTGAGATAATAAAAATTCGATTTTTTGCCCTGAAAAGTTATACAACTCAAACTGAAGATTTTTCCCATTTCTATTGGATAATTTAATTTCATCTTGAAATGGATTTTGTATTATGATAAACTCTTTGGTTCTTGAATTTTCTTCCAAATTGACGAAAATGTTGCAGAAATTTGCATTAGGTTTTTGAAAAAGTTGCACATCATTTTCATAAAAAGACAATAAGTCATTTGAGTTGTGCTCTAAGTATCCAGGAGAAAAAAGGCCAATACTAAAATAAAAAGGATGCTTAATACTTCCCAATCCCTCTATCCATTTATCATCAAAATAAGATGTTTCAATATTCGGATTGCTGCTTTTTACTGAAAAAGAAAAAACATTTCTATTGATACCAGCATAATTTTCAATGTCAATGCTATTTAAATAGTAGGTTAAAGTATCGCCCTCATTATTTGGTTTAGAAACTTCAACAGAAAATGGAATCGCCAATTTGCATTCCAAAATCATAAACTAAATGTTCAGGAGCATTACAATCGGAAGATTTTCTTGCATAAACTTTTTGCCCATCATTTCTAATATATAGACTATCATTTGTTTTAGCAAAGTTTTCACCACAAATTTGCGCTGAATCAACAAATTTAAATTGAAAGGTACTTGATTCCTGATAAAATGTTCCATTAAAGTATTCATATCTTTTTTCTAAAACATTCCATTGTGGAAAGTCGCCAAATACTGGGAAAGGCTGTTGGGCAAACGTTAGCATTTGCGCAAACATGAAAACGAAAAATAAAGTAGTAAATTTTTTCATAGTGTTCATTTTAAACTAAAGATAAAATATTATTTTGGAACAAAAGAAAGTTCTAATGTTAATTTTTTGAAGGGCTGTTTTTTTAATCTGTTTTATTAGTGTGTAAATCCATCTATCTTTAAGCCTTCAATTTTGAATCAATTAAATATTAATTACAGATGAAAATTACACATTATTTTTTAGCAATTACAATCGGATTTTTTATGGCTTCATGCGGTTCTGAGCCTAAAGAGCAAACCGAAAGTACTGAAACACATACCGATCATCAACATTCCGAAATGGAAATAGATGGCCCAGCTTTACCAAAAGTGGATGCATCAGCCAGAGTATTTTTTGCCAATTTAAAAAATGGGGATAAAGTTAAATCGCCAGTTCTCGTTAAAATGGGTGTTGAAGGCATTCAAGTTGAACCTGCAGGAGAATTAAAAGATGGTTTTGGACACCACCATATTTTAATTAATATGGATTCTTTTCCAAAAGGAGAAGCTATTCCAATGGACTCGGTTCATTTACATTTTGGAAAAGGACAAACTGAAACAGAACTTAATTTACCAAAAGGTGATTATAAATTGACCATGCAGTTTGCTGATGGTATGCACCGTTCTTATGGCAATCAATTAAGTTCGACCATTGTTGTTACGGTTGAATAAAAAATTAAAAAGATAAAAAAAAGCCCGATTTGTCGGGCTTTTTTGTTTTTAAGCAATTAGTTTTTTGTATCGAACACGTTTTGGACCCACATCTCCCAAACGTTTTTTCTTATTTTCTTCATAATCAGAATATCCACCTTCGAACCAATACCATTGTGAATCGCTTTCATAGGCTAAAATATGAGTGCAAATTCTATCTAAAAACCATCTATCATGAGAAATTACCACAGCGCAACCAGCAAAATTTTCTAAACCTTCTTCCAAAGCACGCAAAGTATTTACATCAATATCATTGGTTGGTTCATCTAATAAAAGCACATTTCCTTCAGTTTTTAAACACATTGCCAAATGCAATCTGTTTCTTTCACCGCCTGATAAAACACCACATTTTTTACCTTGATCAGAACCTCCGAAATTAAATTTAGAGACGTAAGCTCTTGAATTTACTTGTTTTCCGCCAACTTCTATAAATTCATTGCCTCCTGAAATCACTTCCCAAACAGTTTTGTTGGGGTCAATTTCCTTGTGAGTTTGATCTACGTAACCCACTCTCACAGTGTCGCCAACAGTAAATGTTCCATTGTCGGCATTTTCTAAACCCATTATCATTTTAAATAAGGTGGTTTTTCCAACACCATTTGGTCCAATTACCCCAACAATGCCAGCAGGAGGTAAATTGAAACTTAAATTGTCAATTAAAATTCTATCACCAAACGATTTGGTAATGTTTTCAGCATTAATGACATTCGATCCTAAACGCGGTCCGTTAGGGATAAAAATTTCAAGTTTTTCTTCTTTTTGCTTCACATCTTCACCCATCATTTTTTCATAAGCGCCTAAACGTGCTTTTGATTTTGCTTGACGTGCTTTTGGAGCCATTCTTACCCATTCTAATTCGCGCTCAAGTGTTTTTCTACGTTTGCTTTCTGTTTTTTCTTCTGAAGCCAATCGTTTTGCTTTTTGGTCTAACCAAGATGAATAATTTCCTTTCCATGGAATGCCTTCACCGCGATCAAGTTCTAAAATCCAACCAGCTACATTGTCTAGGAAATAACGATCATGCGTTACGGCAATTACAGTTCCAGCATATTGTTTTAAATGTTGTTCTAACCAATCAACCGATTCAGCATCTAAATGGTTAGTAGGTTCATCTAACAATAAAATTTCAGGTTCTTGAAGCAACAAGCGACAAAGCGCTACTCTTCTTCTTTCACCGCCTGAAAGTACCTTCACAGGAGTGTCTGATTCGGGACAACGCAAGGCATCCATTGCTCTTTCAAGTTTTGTATCCAATTCCCAACCGTTTACAGCATCAATTTTATCTTGCAGTTCACCTTGTCTGTTAAGAAGTTTGTCCATTTTATCGGCATCTTCATAATTTTCAGGCAAACCCATTTTTTCGTTAATTGCTTCAAATTCATTTAACAAATCAACAACATCTTGGGCTCCTTCACGAACTATTTCAATCACAGTTTTATTTTCGTCTAATTGAGGCTCTTGCTCCAAATATCCAACTCTGTAACCTGGAGAAAAAACAACTTCGCCTTGAAATGACTTATCAATGCCAGCTATGATTTTTAGTAAAGATGATTTTCCAGAACCGTTTAAACCAAGGATTCCAATTTTAGCACCATAAAAAAAAGAAAGATAAATATCTTTTAAAACTTGTTTTTGTGGAGGATAGGTTTTGGAAACCCTAACCATTGAAAATATTACTTTTTTATCGTCACTCATTTGTATAATTATTTAAGGCTGCAAATTAAAGCCAATGTTTTAAAATATGGACTTATTAAAAATAAAAAATCCCGAATTTTTCGGGATTTTTTGGTCGATTTTATTTCGATTTTAATGCCTTAAAATCTTGAGCATTAATTCCTTCTGGATTTTTTTTGGCAATTGGATCTTCATAAGAGTAAAGCATTTCTCCATCAATCGCACTGAAAATATATTTTATAGTTACACCATATTTTTCGCCTGAATTTTTATCTACTAATGAGCCTTCAGGGGCAATTTTGTGAAACCAAGCAACATTTTCACCTTTGTAAATAGCTTCAGTAATTATGCTAGGATCATCTGTAATTTCAAAATCGCCTTTGTAAATAGCTTCAATAGCTTCTCTATTATAAACCTTGCTGGTTAAATCGCTTTGATAAATAATAAGTCTGAAATCGCGGGAAACTTTAGAATTATTTTCTTTGTAGTGGTCTATAATTTTCATTTGACCCTCTTCGCCAGTTAATCCTGCATTTCCGCTGGCATATTCAGCATGATGTTGCAAAAATTTAATCAATCCTGGAATTTTCCATAAATGAAAATCAGCATCTAAATTGCCATAATAGTATTGAATACCAGAAATACGTTTTAGTTTGTCTTGTTTTGGAGCTTTTCCGCCTATGGCAAAAACCAGATTTAAGGTTGTGTATTTTGCTTCACCATCTTTTTCTTTTTGTATAGTGGTGTAGATAAAATTTTTGTCTGTGTCTTGCCAAATTTGATCGAATTTTTCTTGCGTTATAAATTCATACTTTGTTATTTTCCACAGCTTTTCAATTGCTTCGCGCATGAATTTGTTATATTCATTTTCATCACCATCAAATTCACTTTTTCCTTTATCTGCTTGATCAACAACTTCTTCATTATTGATTTTTTCATAAGAAATATTCACTTTTTCATCTGGTTTTGAAACATTTAAAACTACATAAGTTGTATTTTTTAATGCAGTTGCAATTTCTGTTGATTTTGCGGTAGTAAATTTAAAGGTTGTTTGTGCATTGCTTACTAAACCAATGAACAAAACGAAAATTAGCGTTAGGTTTTTCATATCAATTTTTATTCTCTGAGCTTCAAATATCTATAATTATACCAAATTTAAAAGCACATTTTTGTTTTTTGGAGTTAAAATTTAAAATTAGACAGCTTAAAATTGCCTCACAGAATTACATTTGCCCAAAATTTTGTTGTGAAAAATTATTTATCGCTTATTAAATTCAGTCATACCATATTTGCCATGCCTTTTGCTATTGTTGGTTTTTTTCTTGCAATAGAATCAGGAGGAAGTTTTAGTTGGCAAAAATTAGTTTTAGTTGTTTTATGCATGGTTTTCGCTCGCAGTGCTGCAATGGCTTTTAACAGATACATCGATAGAGCTTTTGATGCCCAAAATCCAAGAACTAAAATTAGAGAAATTCCAGCGGGAATTATCTCAGAAAAATCGGCTTTGTTTTTTGTGCTTTTAAACTGTGGCTTATTTATAATTTCAACTTTTTTTATCAATTCAATTTGCTTTTATCTTTCGCCTGTTGCTTTGGCCGTAATTTTAGGATACAGCTACACCAAAAGATTTACAGCACTTTGCCATTTGGTTTTAGGTTTAGGATTATCACTTGCGCCAATTGGAGCTTTTTTAGCTGTTAAAGGTCAATTTGAATGGCTGCCCATTTTATTATCATTTACTGTTCTTTTTTGGGTAAGTGGCTTCGATATTATTTATGCCTTACAAGATGAGGAGTTTGATAAAGGCTTAAAGCTCAATTCAATTCCTGTAAAATTTGGTAAAAAAGGAGCTTTAAATGTTGCTAGATTTTTACACATCTTAAGTTTTAGTTTTTTATTGATTTTTGCTTTAATGGGCAAATTTTCATGGCCATTTTGGATAGGTTTCACCATTTATTCAAGTATGCTAGTTTTTCAGCATACTTTGGTTAAGCCCCATGATTTATCAAAAGTAAATTTAGCTTTTATGACTACCAATGGTATAGCTAGTGTTGTTTTTTCAGTGTTTTATTTACTCGATTATTTTTTATTTTAGGTGAATGTATTTTTCAGCTAAATGGCTTTCGAAAATTGGTCCGGGTTTATTGTATGCTGGCGCAGCAATTGGTGTTTCCCATTTAGTTCAATCAACTAGAGCCGGAGCTAGTTTTGGCTTCGATTTAATTTGGATTATTCTTTTAGCCAATCTTATAAAGTATCCTTTTTTTGAAATTGGGCCTCGTTTTGCAGCTGCCACTGGCAAAAGTTTATTGGAAGGATATCAGCAATTAGGAAATTGGGCCATTTGGACTTTTATCATCAGCAATTTTTTAACCATGTTTACCATTCAAGCTGCGGTTACAATGGTTACAGCTGGTTTAGCTTTAGAACTTACAGGTTTAAATTTGCCAATTCCAATTTGGCATTTGCTTTTGCTAAGCCTTTGTGCTTTTATTTTGATAAAAGGCGGATTTGCTTGGCTTAATTTTACTATGAAAATTATTATCTCACTATTAAGTATTTCAACTCTTTTAGCCTTAATAATGGCATTTCAAAAAATTGAATTTTCAACCATAAATTGGTTTGGTAATTTTAGTTGGATAAACCCTTTACATATTGCTTTTGTGGTAGCTTTAGTTGGTTGGATGCCCGCACCAATTGACTTATCAATTTGGAATTCAATTTGGACCAAAGAAAGTTCAAAAGGGTTCGGTAAATTAGAAAATCTGGAAGAAGTGAAGTTTGATTTTAAGATTGGTTTTTGGATTACAACCATATCAGCAGTTTTGTTTCTTATGCTTGGGGCATTAGTAATGTTTAATTCAAATATTCAATTTTCGAATTCTGCAACCGAATTTTCGAAACAAATCATCCAAATTTATACCTCATTATTAGGAAATTGGGCTTATCCTATTATTGCTGTTGCTGCTTTTACAACCATGTTTAGTACTTCATTAACTTGTTTAGATGCCTTTTCGAGAGTGAGTTTTGAGTCGATGGATTTAGTTTTACCAAAAGAAAAGGGAGTTTTAATAAAAAAGTATGGTTTTTGGTTGTTTTTTTTAATAGTTGGGTCTTTTATTATTCTTCAGTTTTTTGTTTCTAATATGAAACAATTGGTCGATTTTGCTACAACTATGTCATTTTTAATAGCACCTGTGTTCGCTTTTATTAATTATAAACTAATCAATAGCCATCAAGTAAGTGAAATTTTTAAACCAAAAAGATTTTTAAAATATTGGGCTTTGATAGGATTATTGTTTTTAATATCCTTTTCGGTTTATTATTTATATGTTTTAAATCAAGCTAGTTAAGTTGTTTAATGACCATGCTTCAGGCTTTTCGTTAAATAAAACTTTGGTTTTTGCCCAGGTGCTTTTAAACAATTCAGAGTGTCGGTATTTTTCTAAACATTCTTCGTTTTCCCAGTAGCTGTAAGTAAACAAAACATTTTTCGCCTCCTTATTTTCCAATAAACTTAAGTGTTGGCAGCCTTCAAAAGCCCTAATTTTTTCTTTTGAAGCATTAAAAACCACCATAAATTCATGTAGTTTTTCTGGCTGAAAACTCATTTTTACTATTCTAATTATCATAAAAAGTAAATCATAATTGGATCACCTAATTTCAAACCCATAAGTTGTGAGGCAGATCCAAAATTAATGGCAATCTTTAAATATTCATTTTCGTCAAAAAAACAAACGACTTCGCCAGGCGTAACATCATTAAACCCGAAATTAATTGTGAGTTCACCCGAATCATTTAGTTGATTGTCCTTAAGTTTTAAGTTTGGCTTCAGTTTCACCATGTGTTTTCGACCAGCCGAGCAATCGTTAAAAAAACTATTTTTTATATTGGTAATAGCATTGCCAAAGGAATCTATGTAAATAATTGTACCTTTTAAAATATCATTGTTAAAAAAAGGTTTAATCGCAATTTTTGTATAAAGTTCAGGAAGATAATCGCCAATTTCTTCTAAAGGTTTTTTGTTTGAAATGTGATGAATGGTGTTAGCTGCAACTTTTGAAAAATCGAAAAGTAATAATGATTTGTGTAATAAATAACTTTTTGAAGCTTCAATTTCATTTTCCAAAATAAGAGGAAGCAATCCGTTATTTGGGCAAATAAAATAATGACCATTAAATTCAGAAACTAGATATTTGTCATTGGGAGAATCCTCTTTGCTTTTTTTGAATTGATAATATTCCCTGTCAGATAATTCCTGCGAAACATTTATTATGTGAATAGTATCCTTTGGAAAATGATTAAAAATGTTTTGAACTACAAAAGCAGCTTGTGGAATATTAAATTTTTTGATATGGTTACTTATGTCAATTAATTTAATATCAGGTTCTAATGCGTAAATCGAAGCCTTTAGAGCAGCTAAGTAATAATCAGTAGTACCGTAATCGGTTGTTAAAGTTACGATAGGCATTTTTGTTTTTCCTTTTTATTCTAAATTTGGGATTCAAAATAAATAATTAAAATTTTAAAAACAGACGGATTGAACGATAGAATTATAAACATTGAAGAAATTAACCCACTTGAACTTTACGGAACAAATGATTCAAAGATTAATTTAATAAAATCACACTTTCCAAAACTAAAGATTGTTAGCCGTGGAAATTCAATTAAAATTAATGGTGCAGAAGACCAAATAGATTTATTTGAGCATAAACTGAATCAATTTATAAAACATATAGCTAAATTTGGAAATCTCCCTGAACAATATATTGAAAGCTTATTATTTGAAACCAATAATATAGCAAAAGCTGATGTGGTAGATAAGGACATTATTGTTTATGGTAATCATGGATTGGTTGTAAAAGCCAGAACAGCTAACCAAAAACGAATGTTAGAAAGTTATTTTAAAAAGGATATGGTTTTTGCCATAGGTCCTGCAGGAACTGGTAAAACATATACTGCAGTGGCTTTGGCGGTAAGAGCCTTAAAAAACAAAGAAGTTAAAAGAATTATTTTAACTCGACCAGCCGTTGAAGCAGGTGAAAACTTGGGTTTTTTACCAGGAACTTTAAAAGATAAGTTAGATCCGTATTTAAAACCTTTGTATGATGCGCTTTTTGATATGCTTCCACCTGAAAAATTGAATGGTTATTTAGAAACTGGTGTAATTGAAATAGCTCCACTTGCATACATGCGTGGTAGAACGCTTGATCATGCTTTTGTGATTCTTGATGAAGCGCAAAACGCCACTAACTCGCAGTTAAAAATGTTTTTAACCAGAATGGGAAAATCAGCCAAATTTTACGTGACAGGTGATGTCACTCAAATAGATTTACCAAAAAAATCGCAATCTGGATTACAATCCTCCATAAAAATTTTAAATGGTATAGAAGGTATAGATATCGTTTTGTTAAATGAAAAAGATGTTGTTCGGCATAAATTGGTGGCAAAAATAATTTCAGCGTATGAAAAGTTAGAAAAAAATGAAGATCCAACATCATAACATTCAGTTCACTCAACAAGACGACCGTTTGCTCAAAAAGCTCAATATCTAATAAAGTTTAAATTACATTAGCTGCAGTAAAAGGAAAATAAGTCGATACTTTGACTAACCATTATGGTAATTAAAAAGTCCATTTTCTATTCCTAAGTAAAAATCCAAATTCTATGATGGTTTTCCTTTTACTTCTCTTAAATAACCAATTACCCCTTAATAAAGATTTAATTATTTTGTTTTATGATTAAATCTTCTTTGCTCATTATTCTTTTAACCGTTTCACATCTGCTATTCTCTCAGGAGTTAAGTATAATCAATTATTCAACCAAACACGGATTACCAAGCTCTGAAATATACAATGTTTTGCAGGATAAAGACGGATATATATGGCTAGCTACAGAAGCTGGTGTAGCCAAATTTAATGGAAACTTTTTTAAAGTTTTTGATGTATCAAATGGTTTAAGCGACAACTCAGTACTTGGGATTACAGAAGACAAACATGGCAGAATTTGGTGTCGAACTTTTTCAGGAAGAATTCATTTTATTGAAAACGATAGTATTCATAGCATCGCAGCAAATGATAAATTAATAAAAATCTTCCAGTTTGGATCTATAATTATTAAAGATGCCTTTTTAATTGAAAATGATACCCTGTTAGTTAATCTTACCGCTGGAGCTGAATTTGAGCCTCATGCAGTTAAGATCCCACCCAAAAACAATTATTCTGAAGTTATTCCAGTTACATTTAAAAATATCCCAAGCTCTAGTTTTAGGTTTTTTTCCAAAGAAAATTATATTTTTAAATTCAATATTTCTAAAGCAAATCCTAATGTTTTGCAAATAATTGATAAGGACTATTATGCAGAGCTTTTATTCCCTTTATTTAAAAATTGGAATCAATCAGGATTTTCGGGTGGTTTAATTTGGAAAATGAAAGATGAAGCCTACCTCGCAGTTTTGAGAACTAAAAAGGTTTTTTACATTCATAAAAAGGGTTTCACAAAGGAAGTTGAATATTTAAGCTCAAAAGATGTAGTATCATTTTGTGAAGATAATTATGGAAATATATGGGTCGGACTTAACAAAGGCGGTCTTTTATTCTTCAAAGACGGAAATTTATTCTCTCAGCCAATTCATTTTTTATCCAATTTAACGATAACAGATATTTTAGAAGATTTTGAAAATGGAATGTGGTTTTCAACAATTGAAAATGGTGTTCTTTATAATCAAAACAGAAAAATATTCGCCTTAAAAAAAGTTGGAGAAACCTCCATTCCTAAAGTGAATAAAATACGCAATTTTCAAAATGAATTGTATTTGCTAACGAATGAAAAAAGTGTTTTTACATTTAAAAATACTATTGAGGAAAAAAACCTAAAAAAAAATCACTTTGAGGCTAATTTAAATGACTTGTTTAAAGGAAAAGATAAATTTTATTTTGGAAGCGGTGTGCCAAAAACCAATCTTATTTTATCCGACAAAAATTCAAAAACGGTTATTACAAATTCAAAAATGTATTTAAAAACAATTGAAGGGAATTTAAATGCTGAAAAAATTTCAATGGCAGATAGTCGATATTTATTCGTTTCAAAAAACGACTCCTTAATTTTTAGTAAAGGAATCAATAAAAGAATATTTTCAATGACTTTCGATAAATATGACAACCTGCTTTTGGGAACTCATTTGGGTATAAAAATTTTAAAAAACGATTCAATTTATGATTATAAACAAAACGTTCCTTACAGGATTAATGATTTAAAATTTGATGAAAAAGGTAATTTATGGATTGCAACAAATGAAAATGGTGTTTATTGCTCAACAAAAGATTCTTTGTTCAATTTCAATGACATTTTAAGCAACCATAAAGTCAATAAAATTTTAATCCTCAAAAATCAAGTATGGCTTACAACTTATGGCGGAATTTCAAAAATTGTAAAGCATGAAGGTGATTTTACAATTCAAAATTTCAATACTTCACATGGTTTGTTGAGCAATCAAATTACAGACATATGTTTTTTCAACAATCAAATTCTAATTAATTCTAATGAAGGGATTAATTTTTTTAAACCAAATGAAATACAACTTAATAATGTTCGACCAAAAACAGTCATAAAATCGATTCGGATAAATGAAGAAGAATTTAAAGTTCAGGATTCAATTATAAAATTGGATTATTTTCAAAACAATTTAAATGTAGAGATTGATGTGCTGTCCTTCAAAGATCCAAGTAAAAATATATTTAAATCAAGATTAATTGGTTATGATGAAGAATTTAAAAAACATTCAAATAATGAAGTAAATTATACTAACCTTTCACCAGGCTATTATGAACTTTGGGTTTATGGCATTAATAACGATGGATTTGAAAGCTTAAAGCCAAATATTTTCAAATTTAAAATTGAAAAGCCATTTTGGTTAAAATGGTGGTTTATAGTTTCAGAGGTTTTAATAGCATTGCTTGTAGTTTATTTAATTTTTAGTTACAGAATAGGACTTGTAAAAAAGGAAGAGGCAGAAAAAACTGCTATTAATAAAAAATTAGCCGAATTTCAGTTAACAGCTCTGAGAGCTCAAATGAATCCTCATTTCATTTTTAATGCCATTAGTTCTGTTCAACATTATGTTTTAAAAAACGATATCAATCAATCCTACGATTATTTAGCAAAATTTTCACATCTTATAAGGATGGTATTAAACAATTCGAATCAAAGTAAAATCCATCTTGATCAAGAAATTGAAACGTTAAGACTTTATATTTCTCTCGAAAAATTAAGGTTTGAAAATGATTTTGAGTTTTTTATTGGCATTCAAAAAGATATAGAAGATTCAGACATTTCAATACCCTCTATGCTCATTCAGCCATTTGTTGAAAATGCCATTTGGCACGGGTTAATGCCAAAAAAAAATGGATGTATTTTAAAATTATCATTCAGTTTAAAAAATGAAAATCTATTACAAGTAATCATTGAGGATAATGGAATTGGTCGTGTAAAATCAAAGGAAATAAAGTCTAAAACTTCTCATAAATCAAAAGGGATGTTTTTAACTACAGAAAGAATTGAACTATTGAGGAATAATCAAGGAGAAAATTCAAAGGTTGAAATTGTAGATTTATATGATGAGCAAAATGAGGCCATTGGCACAAAAGTTATTTTAGAAATTCAAATTGATTAAAATATGATAAAGGCAGTTGTTATTGACGATGAATACAGGGTTAGACAAGTACTAATAACCCTATTAGGTAAATTTTGCCCTGAAGTTATGATTATTGGAGAAGCTGATTCAGTTAAATCTGGAGTCAAAATTATTGAGGAAAATAAGCCTGAATTAGTTTTTTTAGATATCGAAATGAATGACGGAACAGGATTTGATATTTTAACGCAAATCAAATCGAAAAATTTCGAAACCATTTTTGTAACCTCTTACGATCACTATGCTATAAAGGCCATAAGATATTCAGCATTCGATTATTTATTAAAACCAATTTTAATTGAAGATTTAAAATCAGCCATAACTAGGTTTCAAGAAAAAAGAGATGCAATTGATGAAAATAAATACAACTACCTACAAGAAAACTTAAACAATGATGAATTAGAGAAAAAGCTAATTCTAAATGCTAAAAACAAAATAGAATCAATTGTAATAAAAGAGATTTTATACCTAGAAGCAGATGGAAATTATACAACCATAGTTTTGATTGATGGCAAAAAATATGTGGTTTCAAAAACTATGAAAGAATATGAAAATATACTGTGTTTTTCGGGTTCCATTTTTGTAAGAGTTCACAAAACATTTATAGTGAACACAAAAGAAATTAATACATTAGAAAAAAACGAACAGTTAACTTTAATCTTAAACAATGGCAAAGAAATTACTGTAGCGCGCTCTAGAAGGCAAAGTTTGATTGACATCTGGTCAAAATAATTAAGTCAATAAAAAAATTAAATTTGGCATGATTATTTGTTTCTCGGAAAAAACTAAAAAAAATCAAACATGAAAAAACTAGTACTTTTATTTTCAATGTTTTTGAGCATCAGTTTATTTGCTCAAAAAGCAGATCTAATTATTTTCTCTGAAGATGGAGAAAAGTTTAAAGTGTATTTAAATGGCATGCTTCAAAACCAAGATTTTGAAACAAACGTGAAAATTCAAGGATTAACACAAGAATTTTACAGCAGCAGAATTGTATTTGAAGACAATAAAAATCCTGAAATCAAAAAAAATCTTGCTGTAAAGGGAGGTCTTGAGGTTACCTACAGAATCAAAAGAATTAAATCAGGAGCTTTAGATGTTCGTTATTTTACAGAAGCGCCAATTGGTACTGAAGTTTCAAATCCAAATGTGGAGGTAATAACCTACAGTGAATCGCCTGTTAATGCTACTATTGATAGCGATGAAGGAGAAACAGTAGTAACCCAAACCACCACTTATCAAACCACCTCACCAACCAAAACTACAGAAGTAGTTAACATGAATGTTAATATGCCAGGCGTTAATTTAAATGTGAATTTGCCAACTGTTGACATGACTATCAACGAAAGCTCAACAACTACAGTTACAACTACTACTTCATCAACTGGTGGCACTAGAAACAACACTGCAAGAAATACAAACACAACAGCTTCATCACCAACAGTTGTTGGGGGTTGTGGATCTTCAATGACAGCAGCACAATTTAATACTGCTAAATCATCTATTTCATCAAAACCTTTTGAAGAAAACAAACTTCAAATTGCCAAACAAATTATTTCTAAAAACTGCATGAACACCAATCAAATAAAAGAAGTTTTAGGTGCATTTAGTTTCGAAGAATCAAAACTTGAATTTGCAAAATATGCTTATAAATATTGCACTAACCAAAATGAATATTATGTAATAAATGATGCATTTAGCTTCAGTGATTCAATCGATCAGCTAGATCAGTTTATTAATAGTCAACAATAAAATTTTGAAAAATTCCATTTTAAATTGGGCAGTTTTTTTCGGGGCATCAGGAGTAATTCTTGGTGCCCTTGGTGCTCATGCGCTAAAAGATTTATTGTCACCCGAAAAACTTTTAAGCTTTGAAACAGGTGTTCGTTATCAATTACTGCACGCTTTATTCCTTTTGGTTTTATATGCTTTAAGAAATGATAAGAGTATTTCTAAAATTAATTTAGCATTAAAATTGTGCGTTACAGGCATTTTTTGTTTCTCGTTTTCCATTTATATCCTAAGTTTAAATGAAGTCTGGAAACTGGAAAATTTAAAAATTTTAGGCCCAATAACACCAATTGGAGGCATACTGCTTATTTCGGCATGGATAGTTTTACTTTTTAAAAACAAAAATGATCATGAAAATTAAATTATTAGGTATTGCTATAATTTGTTTAGGACTGCAAGCTTGTGGTTCAAAAAAAGTAGCTACCCAAACCGTAGAAACCACCCAAGTAGAACAACCAGAATCAGCATTGAATGATTTGGTTGTTTCTTTCAACAGCAAAGCAAGCGGAATAGACGTAAAATGCAGAGAAAAATTAGATGAATTTATTAGTATGAACCCAAAAATTATTTCAGAAAAATATAAATGGGGAAGAGAAGGAGAAACAAGTTATTGTATTAGAATTAGGGGTTCAGAAAAAGAAAGAGGTTTTATTGTTGAGGAAATTAAAGCATTGCTAAAAGATTGTATCAACGTAAATATCAATGAAAAAGCCGAATGTGTTTATAAAAGGTGAGTTAAATTAAATGCTTTGCTTTTAAAAAATAATACATTTGTAGCCCTTTTAATTTATTGAATAATTCAAAATCAACAATTTATGAATGAATTTGGTTTTAAAGCCAAAAATGCATCGCTCGCAAGTATAGGACTTAAAGACGTAGCCGCTGCTTTTTGGAATCTAACACCTGCTGAACTAGTTGAAGAAACAATTAGTCGTGGCGAAGGCGTATTAACTGATACTGGCGCCTTAGCAATTGATACAGGTGAATTTACAGGAAGATCACCAAAGGACAAGTTTACAGTTATTGACGAAAAAACAAAAGACTCTGTTTGGTGGGGTGATGTAAACATTGCCTTCGAAAAAGAAAAATTTGAAAGACTTTACAGTAGAGTTTGTGCTTACCTTACAGGAAAAGAAGTTTATGTTAGAGATTCTTATGCCTGTGCAGATCCTAAGCATAAATTAAACATTAGAGTTGTTACCGAGTTTCCTTGGTCAAACTTATTTGCCAATAACTTATTTTTAAGACCAACTGCTGCCGAAATAGAAACTTTTGAAGCTGAATGGAATATCATTTGCGCTCCAGGTTTTAAAGCAGATCCAAAAATTGATGGGACCCGCCAACATAATTTTGCAGCCATTGATTTTAGTAAAAAAATTATTTTAATTGGCGGCACAGGATACACAGGCGAAATTAAAAAAGGAATCTTTACAGTATTAAACTACGTTTTACCTCATGAAAGAAATGTGCTTTCAATGCATTGTTCTGCAAACATCGGTAAAGATGGTGATACAGCAATTTTCTTTGGTTTATCAGGTACTGGTAAAACTACGCTTTCTGCTGATCCTGAAAGAATGCTAATTGGTGATGATGAACATGGCTGGTCAGAAGATTCAGTATTTAATTTTGAAGGTGGTTGTTATGCTAAATGTATTGACCTGTCAAAAGAAAAAGAACCCCAAATATGGGATGCCATTAAATTTGGTGCTTTAGTTGAAAATATAGAATTTATTGAAGGCACAAGAACAGTTGATTACAAAAATGTATCAAAAACTGAAAATACAAGAGTAGCTTATCCAATTCACCATATTGATAATGCTGTTGAACCTTCAGTAGGAAATGCTCCAAAAAATATATTCTTTTTAACTTGTGACGCTTTTGGAGTTTTACCTCCAATCTCAAAATTAACGGTTGAACAAGCTATGTATCATTTCATTTCTGGATATACAGCAAAAGTTGCTGGAACTGAAATGGGTATCACTGAACCACAAACTACATTCTCTGCTTGCTTCGGAAAAGCGTTTTTGCCATTACATCCTGGAAAATATGCCGATTTGTTGGGTAAAAAATTAAAAAAAGGAGATGTAAACGTTTGGTTAGTTAACACAGGCTGGGTTGGCGGTGGATATGGCGTTGGAAATAGAATTTCATTAAAGTATACAAGAGCTTTAATTTCAGCTGCTTTATCAGGAAAATTTGAAAATATCAAATTCGAAGAAACTAAATGGTTTAAGTTAAATTTACCAACTGAATGTCCTGGCGTTCCTTCTGAAATATTAAATCCAAGAAATGCTTGGGCTGATAAACAAGCATTTGATGAAAAAGCCAATCATTTAGCTGCTCAGTTTATTAAAAACTTTGAAAAATATGCTGATGGAGTAAGTGCAGACATATTAGCAGCATCTCCAGTAGTTGCTGAAAATGCATAATTTAAATCCTAATTTTAAAAAGCTGTCTTGAATTTTCAAGACAGCTTTTTTGTTTTGAGCCAATCTAATATGAATACTTTTTTTTCATCACTCGAAATTTTTGAAGAGTTGTTTTTGCTTGATGCCGATGAAACAATTCATGCCATAAAAGTTATGCGAATGACCGAAGGTGAAAGCCTAAAAGTTATTAATGGAAAAGGAATTGAAGTGATTGCAAAAATTGTTAGCACAAAAGGAAAGTATTGTCAATTGCAGGCTCAATCAATTACCCAAAAATCAAAAGGAAGAAATTATGGGTTAAGCATAGCTATTTCACCAACAAAAAATAATGACCGATTTGAGTGGTTTTTAGAAAAGGCAATTGAGATAGGCGTTGATGAAATTATCCCCATTTATTGTCAAAACTCAGAACGATTCAAATTGAATTACGAGAGAATTAATAAACAAGTAATTGCAGGATTGAAACAATCTAATAATTATTTTAAACCTGAAATTAAAGAGGCAATTTCATTTAAAAAATTGATGGAACTTGACGATAACTGCAAAGGCTTTATTGCACATTGCAAAACCGCTTTAAAATTGCCGCTCAACCAGGTTTTTACGAATGAAAAAATGTTTTATAGAATTTTAATTGGCCCAGAAGGCGATTTTACCCAAGAAGAAATTGATTTCGCCTTAAAAACTGGCTACCAGTCTATAAGTTTGGGCCAAAATAGATTAAGAACAGAAACCGCTGGACTTTTGGCTTGTATGTCTCCAGCAATTATATTTGGGACGTGAAAAAAATCATTTTGTTTTCTCTTTTGTTTGTGTTTTGCAGTTTCAGAATACAGCAACCTTCTTTTCAAATTGCAATTTTAAAATACAATGGCGGTGGCGATTGGTATTCAAACTTGGCTACCTCATTGCCCAATTTAATAAAATATTGTAATAAAAATTTAGGTATGAATATCAGCACAGAACAAGCAATTGTTGAAGTTGGTAGTCGCGAAATTTTTAATTATCCCTTTCTTCACTTAACAGGTCATGGAAATGTTATTTTTTCGCAAACAGAAATTGAAAATCTAAGGAGCTATTTAATTTCAGGTGGATTTTTACATATTGATGATAATTATGGAATGGATAAATTTATTAGACCTCAAATGAAAAAAGTCTTTCCTGAATTGGATTTTGTAGAGCTTCCATTTTCTCATCCAATTTATCATCAACAATTTAAATTCCCCAATGGATTGCCCAAAATCCATGAACATGATAACAAACCACCACAAGGTTTTGGGTTAATTTTCGAAGGGCGATTGGTCTGTTTTTACTCATTTGAATCTGACTTAGGTGATGGTTGGGAAGATTTTGAAGTCCACAAAGATTCAGATGAAAGAAGAACACAAGCGCTGCAAATGGGGGCAAATTTGATTCAATATGTAATGATGTTTAATTGATAAATTTTATAAATGAATACTTTAATACAAACCAATTTTTCGTTTCCAAAACAAAAATCATTATACAAAGGGAAAGTTAGAGATGTTTATAATATAAATGATGAATTTCTTGTTATGATTGCTTCTGATAGAATTTCAGCATTTGATGTTGTTTTACCTAAACCTATTCCTTTTAAAGGTCAAGTTTTAAATCAAATTGCCGCAAAGTTTCTTCAACAAACGAGTGACATTGCACCCAATTGGGTTATTGAAGTACCAGATGGAAATGTTACAATTGGTAAAGCCTGCCAACCATTTAAAGTTGAAATGGTAATAAGAGGATATTTAGCAGGTCACGCGTGGAGAACTTACCAAAGTGGATTAAGAGTGCTTTGTGGTGTTAATTTACCTGAAGGCCTAAAAGAAAACGATAAATTACCAGAGCCAATAATTACACCAACAACCAAAGCCAGCGAAGGCCATGATGAAGATATTTCACGTAATGAAATTTTGGAACAAGGGATTGTTAGTGAAACGGATTATATGATTTTAGAAGATTATACACGAAAGTTATTTCAAAGAGGCACTGAAATTGCGGCCAAAAGAGGATTAATTTTAGTAGATACTAAATATGAGTTCGGAAAAGGAAGCGATGGAAAAATCTATTTGATTGATGAGATTCATACACCTGATTCTTCGCGTTATTTTTATGCAGAAGGCTACCATGAAAGACAAAATAAGGGCGAAAAACAAAAACAATTATCAAAAGAATTTGTTAGAGAATGGTTAATTGCTAATAATTTTATGGGGAAAGAAAGTCAAATAATACCTGAAATGACTACTGAAGTTGTAAATTTAATATCAGGTCGTTACATAGAATTATACGAAAAAATTGTAGGCGAGAAATTTGTTCCTTCCTCCAACGAAAATATTTTGGAAAGAATTAACCAAAATGTTTTAAATTCAATTTCAAAATTGCTAAAATGAAAAATATATTACTAGTTTTTGTTCTGATTTTCTCTCAACAAATTTGGGCGCAAAACCATTGTGGAACTGAATTTACGGAAGCTCAAAAACAAAACATTTTGCGCTACAGACAATTGTCTCAACCAAGGTCAAGCGCTGCTGCTGATAAGTTCATTCCGTTAAATATTCATTTAGTTGGTGACGATAACGGAAATTACTATTTCAGAAAAGATTTTTTAATTGAAACTTTATGTCAAATCAATGAAGATTTTAAACCAACAGGATTTCATTTTTATATCAATGGTGAAATTAATTATATCCCTAATTCCAATCTTAATTATGCGGATGATTTTAATGTTGATTTCACCTCCTATAAGCTTTCTGGCGGTTTAAATATTTTCTTTGCAACAAGTGCATCAGGAGCTTGTGGGTATTACACGCCTTGGGCTGATTATATTGTTATGGCTAATTTTTGCTCTCAACCAGGCGATCATACCCTTACACACGAATTAGGTCATCTCTTTAATTTGCCGCATACTTTTGTAGGATGGGAAAATGGAAATACTCCTTCACCTTTCCAACAAGAATTAGTTAATGGATCAAATTGCGCAACAAGTGGCGATTTGTTTTGCGATACAAGGGCAGATCACATAGCTTACAGATGGGGTTGCCCTTACAGCGCTTTCGTTTATGATTTAAATAATCAAAGAGTTATTCCAGATTCAAGCCTTTATATGTCTTATTCTATTGATAATTGTATGGATAGATTTTCAGGCGAACAAATGCAAACCATGAGGGATAATCTTCAGTTTGATAGACCAGGATTAGCTTTAAATACATTAGATACCACCTCATTTTTACAACCAATTAGCTTGATTTCTCCAGCAAATGGCGCACAAAATTTGCCTGCTAATGGAATTAATTTTACTTGGAATAAAGTACAAGGTGCTGAATATTATTATGTTCAAGTTTCAAGAACTAATTATTTTAATGCTACCATTCAAGAGGCCTTTACAACCGATACTAGTATTTTCGTTGCAGGCTTACACCAAAATAGAACTCAATATTGGAGAGTAAAAGCTATGAAAAAAGGAAATATTTGTTCCAATTACACTTATGGAACCTTTCATACTGCTGGCCCAACAGATATTTTTGAAAATAACTTTGACAATAAAAACCTTACTATTTTTCCAAATCCTGTTAATGAAAATTCGAATTTTACTTTGATTATTAATGACAAAAGTTTTGAATCATTAAACGTTTATGAAATATTGGATATGAAAGGAAAATTGATTCAAATGGGTAACATTACTGGAAAAAATAACACTATTCATCTTTCAAATGTTTCAAAAGGATTATTTTTATTAAAGGTTCAAAATAAAGATGGTGTTGTTTACACCAAGAAAATACTGATTCAATAACTGTAATTTAGCAAGGATTACTAAATTGATAGAGTGGGAGAGGCGAAAACCTCTCCTTATTTGTTTCCAGCTTTATCTAGCATTTCAATTACTTGTTCAGGAACACTGTGAAAATCCAACACAACAAATCCATCTAAAGCATTTTCAAATTTTGGATCAATATTAAACCCGATAATTTTTGCATCTAATTGAAAATATTTTTTTAAAAGTATTGGGGTTCGCATGTGCGAAGGTTCAATTTCAGATATTACATCGTCTAATGATTTGATATCGGAATGGTTATTTAATAAAATGTCTTTATCAATATCTTTATCCTTCACTTGATATTTAAACTCGGTTCTTGGCTCTATGTATTGACCTAAATTATTATCAAAATGATTTCTTTTCACATAATCTATAATAAGAGATTTAGAGATATTTGAAAAATTATTGCTAATGCTCACTGGGCCAATCAAATACCTAAATTTAGGGTTTTGACGAAGAAAAATAAGAATTGCTTTCCAAAGAAGGAATAATGAAAATGGTTTTTGCTGATACTCTTTTCTTACAAATGATCGCCCCATTTCAATTGATTCCTTTAAAATTGGAACAAAACCATTTTTAATTTTAAATAAAGAATTTATATAAAATCCCTTTTTTCTAAATTTTCTGTAAATATCATTTCCCTTGCCAATTCTGTAGGATCCAACAACTTTTTTATTTACCCTATCCCAAATAAATAGATGATGGTAATACAAATCAAATTCATCTAAGTCAATTGACTTATTTGTTCCTTCACCTACCTCTCGAAATGTTATTTCTCTTAATCTGCCAATTTCATTTAAAACATTAGGAATTTCGGTACTGTAGGCAATAAAAACATCCACATCATCTTGTTTGATGATGTGCTTTTCCGTATTATATAGTTTATCGATGTCACTTTCTATCAGTTGCAATGGAGTTTCAGCAACTATTTCTTCTTTTTTCTTGGTTAAAAATCGAGGTGTTAAATAAAACTTTTTAACCTCCAAGGCTGAACCTAAAGCGTAAGTTTTCACCCTTAAAAATCTGAGCATTTGGGCAGGATCATTAAACTCTTCTAAAGTTTTGTATTTAATGGGCTTTCCAATCCTTACTTTAATGGTTGAACTTTCCTTGTTAAGAATTTCAGAAGGCAGTTTTATGGTCCTAAAGTTGGGATTTATTAAACCCAATAAATTAAATATATAACTATTTGATCCACTAAAATAAATAGGAACTACAGGAACCTTAGCCTTATCTATAATTCTTCCTACCATTGGCTTCCACTCATTGTCTCTTATTTTAAAAGTTTCTTTATTGAAACTTGAAACTTCCCCCGATGGAAATATCCCAACTGGTTTTCCATCTCTCAAAGCGGCTAAAGTCATTTTTATTCCTGCCATGCTGCTTTGATCGGATGTTAATTTATCAAAAGGATTAACCGGAAGAATGAAATCAGAAATGTTGCTTATTTTATGGAGTAAAAAATTGGCCATTACTTTAAAATCAGGCCTTTGTTTGGCTATTAGTTCTAATAAAATTAAACCGTCAATACCGCCATAAGGATGGTTAGAAACAGTAAGAAAGGCGCCATCTTTCGGTAAATTTTGAAGTTCTTTTTCAGAAACTTCATATTTTATTTTGCAAAGTTTTAGAGTTTCAGAAATGAAATCAATACCTTGATAATGCGAAACCTCATCATATTTTTCATTTAAATCTTGAATTTTCAGAAGTTTCATTAATGGATTCGTCAAAATACCATCTAACTTCAATTTTTCAAGTTTGGTAACCTTAGAAAATTCTTTTTTATCAATTAGTCCCATTTTTATACTACAAAATTCAAAAAAGTATTTGTGATTAAAAATCATTGCAATTTATGAATTTTCTCTTATTCGAATTATTAATATTTATAAGGTATTTTGATTCAACCTTATATTTTTTTTAGCTTCAAAAAAATATTTTCATTTATTCATTTTTAACCTCATTTTTCAATTTACCTATTATTTTTGCCACGATGAGTTTTGTGTATCCCTCTTTTTTGTTCGCCCTTTCTTTTCTAGCTATTCCAATTATCGTGCATCTGTTCAATTTTAGACGATACAAAGTTTTGGAATTTCCTAATACAAAGTTCTTATTTCAGTTAACCGAACAAACTCAATCACGCTCCAGATTAAAGCATTTACTAATTTTACTTGCTAGAATTTTTGCGATTGTTTGTTTGGTTTTAGCTTTCGCTCAACCTATTATTTCTGAAAATAAGCAAATGACTTCCGCTTCAGCGAATTATATTTCAATTTATATTGATAATTCGTTTAGTATTTCAGGAACTGGTGAAAAAGGAATTTTGCTAGAAGAGGCTAAAAATAATGCTCGAAGTATTGTCAACGCCTACAATGAAACAGATAAGTTTCAAATTATTACGAATGATTTTTTAGGTAAACACCAGAGATGGCTAAACAAAACACAAATTAATCAAGAAATTGATTTGGTTCAAATTAGCCCTAATTTTAAATCAATTGGGGAAGTTTATGATAGGCAAAGTCAATTATTCGAATTTGAAAATGCTACTAGAAAAAACGTTTATTGGATTAGTGATTTTAGGAAAAATATGGCAAATTTTTCCGAATTAAATAATGACTCATCAGCTAATATTAATATAATCCCGCTATCTGCAACACCTGAAAGTAATGTAGCTATTGATTCAGTATGGTTTTCAAATCCTGTTCATACGCCAAACGGCAACGAAGAGCTTTTTGTAAGGGTTGTAAATTTTTCTGACAAAAGTTTTGAAGAACTTCCCCTAAAACTTTTTTTAAATGATATTCAAAAATCTCCATCTACAATTCAGTTGAAGGCTTTTGAAAGTAAAATCATCACCATTAATTTTAATAATTCAGATACAGGAATTATCAATGGGAAATTAAGTATAACTGATTTGCCCGTTACTTACGATAATGATTTTTATTTTACTTATACAGTTAGCGCTAACATTAAAGTTTTAGCAATAAGCGAAACACAAACAGATAAACATCTTCTTGGATTAATGAGCACAAACCAAGCGTTTAAGCTAACTGAAATGAATATTAATAAGCTTGATTTTGCTAATTTTTATGACCAAAATGCTATTATAATTGATGGTATTGAAGATCCAACAAGCGGATTTATTGAAGAATTACATAAATTTTTAAATGCAGGAGGTTCTATCATCTTCATTCCGTCAGCTAAAGCTAATCTTGAAAGCAATAACAAGCTTTTGGCTAGAAATTCAAATTTTCAACTATTAGAAATTGACTCATCATTAACTAAAATTGAAACAATAAATTTTGAAAATGAAATTTTAAATGGAGTTTTTGAGAAAAAAAGTGATAGGCTAGATTTACCAAAAGTTACAAAACATTATAAAGTCACATCTACCAAAAAAGGAATTACTGATTGGATTCTCAAAAATAATAAAGGAGAAAATTTTATTTCCCAATTTAAATTGAACAAAGGCAATTTTTATTTCATAAATTTCCCTTTTAATAAAGATTGGAATAATTTTTCCGATCATGCTATTTTTGTACCTATCATTTCACAAATGCTAATTTTTGCTCAACAGAATAATGATTATTTTTTTACAATTGGAAATGACATTATAAGATTGAAAAACAAAGTAGAGCTAAAAAAAGATGAAACTTTAAAAATTTCATCAAACGATAATAAGAGTGAATTTTTCCCTGGAATTTATAACTCAAATAATCAATTAGAGCTCGACATAGTGGGGCAAATTTCTGATGCTGGATTTTATAGATTACATAAGTCTGAAAATCTAATCGAACAATTAGCATTTAATTTTAATAGAAATGAATCAAATTTGGAATTCAGCAATTTAGACGATGAAATTCAGCTTTTGGTTCAAAAAGGTATGAATATAAAAGTTTTTGAGAGTAATTCATCAGCACTTAAAATAGAGATTCAGGAAGCTAATTTTGGTCTTAAACTGTGGAAGTGCTTCATATTATTAAGCTTGCTGTTTTTTATTGTTGAAATACTATTGATTAAATTTTTCAAGAAATGAAGCTACTATTAAAATCGATCAGAATTATTGATCCTAATTCACCATTTAATGGAAAAATAAAAGATATATACATTGAAAATGGAATAATCAAAAATATTTCAGAAAATATACCTTCAGATCCCGATACAACTATTTTAGATCGACTCAATCAGCACGTTTCAATTGGTTGGTTTGATTTCAAAGCAAATTTTTGTGATCCAGGATTTGAGGACAAAGAAGATATTGAATCTGGCTCAGAAGCTGCACTATATGGAGGCTTTACAAACGTTGGTCTTTTGCCAAATACACAGCCTCATATTTCAAAAAAGTCACAAGTAAATTATATAAATAATAAGTCAGCAAATCTTATTATAAAACTTCATCCATACGGAACACTTTCTGAGGAAATGAAAGGAAAAGATTTGTCAGAATTATATGATATGACTTGTGCCGGAGCATTGGCATTTACTGATGATAAAAGATATGTTCAGGATTCGGGATTGCTGCAGAGAGCCTTACAATATTCTAATACATTTAACTCATTAATTATTACTTTTCCTGATGATCCATTCTTGTCTGCTGGCGGACTTATGAATGAAGGCGAATTAAACTACTCGCTTGGTTTGAAACCTATTTCAAGATTAGCTGAAGAAATTGGCTTAAAAAAACATTTAAGTATTGCATCTTATAATAATTGCAGAATACATATTTCTGGGGTATCCACAAAAGAATCAATTCAATTAATTCGCAAAGCAAAATCTGAAGGAGTAAAAGTTACTTGTGATGTTGCAATAGCCAATCTGTATTTTGATGAAAACGAACTGGTTTCATTTGATTCGAATTATAAAGTTTTTCCCCCTTTACGTACTAAAAACGATATTGAAGAAATAGAAAGAGGTTTGAAGGATGGAACCATAGATGTTATATGTTCTGATCATACACCCATAGATATTGAAGGCAAAAAGTGTGAATTTGACTACGCTAAACCAGGTATAGCCTCAATTCAAACAACATTTTCGATGCTAAATGAGAAATTAACATCCTCTTTTTTATTAGAAGAAATCATATTATTGATTACTCACAACCCAAGAAAAGTTCTAAATCTGCCATTTAATAAAATTGATATTGGTCAAAATGCAGATTTGACAATCTTTGACCCTGCTTTTGTATGGAATTACAATTTGAATAATAATAAAAGTAAGTCGATAAATAACCCATTAATTGGAAGAAATATTATGGGTTTAGCGCTTGCAGTAGTTAATAAATCTTCATTCAAAATCTTGTCCTAATTGACTTTCAACAATTGAGTGTCAAAAAAAGTAATATTTTTCATAAAATCTTTTCGCTAACTTGGTTAATTAAATAATTATTGTACCTTTGCCGTCCCTAAAAATATGGGGTTAACAACATAAGTATTTAAAAATCAATAATTAATATGCCTACAATACAGCAATTAGTACGCAAAGGCAGGACCGAGATTCCTAACAGAAGCAAATCCGCAGCATTGGATTCGTGTCCTCAGAAAAGAGGGGTTTGCTTAAGAGTTTATACTACAACTCCTAAAAAGCCTAACTCGGCTTTAAGAAAAGTTGCCAAAGTAAGATTGACAAACAGTATAGAAGTTATTGCCTACATTCCAGGAGAAGGTCACAATTTACAAGAACACTCTATTGTGTTAGTAAGAGGAGGAAGGGTAAAAGATTTACCGGGAGTAAGATACCATATTGTTAGAGGTACATTAGATACTTCTGGTGTTGAAGGAAGAAAGCAAAGAAGATCTAAGTATGGTGCAAAAAGACCTAAACCAGGTGCTGTTGCTCCAGCTGCAAAAGGAAAAGGTAAAAAATAATTTTCATTAAGAAATAAATAATGAGGAAGACTAAAGCTAAAAGAAGGCCCATCCTGCCTGATCCAAAGTTCAACGAAACTTTGGTTACCAAATTTGTTAACAACTTAATGTACGAAGGTAAAAAGAGTACAGCTTTTGAAGTATTCTATGATGCTGTTCAAATCGTAGAAGATCGTACTAAAGAATCAGGTTTAGAAATTTGGAGAAAAGCACTTAGTAATGTAACCCCTCAAGTTGAGGTAAGAACAAGAAGAGTTGGAGGATCAAATTTTCAAATTCCACAAGAAATTAGAAATGATAGAAAACTATCATTAGCAATGAAGTGGTTGATCAATTATGCCAGATCAAGAAATGAAAAATCTATGGCAAATAAGTTGGCTGGCGAGATAATCGCTGCTTCAAAAGAAGAAGGTGCAGCTTACAAAAAGAAAGAAGACACTCACAGAATGGCTGAAGCAAATAAAGCTTATTCACACTTCAGATTCTAATATTTTTAAAAACAAGAAATGTCAAGAGATTTAAAATTCACGAGAAATATTGGTATTGCTGCTCATATTGATGCAGGAAAAACCACTACTACTGAACGTATTCTTTACTATGCTGGTGTAAATCATAAAATTGGTGAAGTTCACGATGGTGCTGCTACAATGGACTGGATGGTTCAGGAGCAAGAAAGAGGTATTACAATTACTTCTGCAGCTACTACAGTATTCTGGAATTATAAAGGTGAAAAATATCACATTAATATTATCGATACTCCTGGTCACGTTGATTTTACTGTTGAAGTTAATCGCTCATTAAGAGTTTTAGATGGTTTGGTGTTTTTATTTTCATCAGTTGATGGAGTAGAACCACAATCTGAAACAAATTGGAGATTAGCCGACAATTATAAAGTACCTCGTATTGGTTTTGTAAACAAAATGGATCGTTCTGGTGCTGACTTCTTAATGGTTGTTAAGCAAGTACGTGAAATGTTAGGTAGCAACGCCATCCCTTTACAGTTGCCAATTGGTGCTGAGGATAATTTTACAGGCGTGGTTGATTTAATTAATTTCAGAGGAATGGTTTGGAATGAACACGACAAAGGTATGACTTACCAAGTTGTTGATATTCCAGCCGATATGATTGATGAAGCTAATGAATGGAGAGAAAAATTACTAGAAGCAGTTTCTGAATACGATGATAAATTGATGGAGAAATTCTTTGACGATCCTTCTTCAATTTCAGAAAGAGAAATTCTTGATGCACTTCGCAAAGCATGTATCGATATGAAAATCGTTCCTATGGTTTGTGGTTCATCATTTAAAAATAAAGGTGTTCAAACTATGCTTGACTTGGTAATGGAATTACTTCCTAGCCCAATGGATAAAGAAAGTTTAACAGGTATTCATCCTGACACTGGTGAAGAAATTCAGCGTAAACCAGACTATAAAGAACCATTTGCTGCATTAGCTTTTAAAATCGCAACCGATCCTTTTGTTGGACGTTTGGCTTTCATGAGAGCTTATTCAGGCGTTCTTGAAGCAGGTTCTTACGTTTTAAATACAAGAAGCGGAAATAAAGAGCGTATCTCTCGTTTATTCCAAATGCATGCTAACAAGCAAAACCCAATTGAAAGATTAGGTGCTGGAGACATTGCTTCTGCTGTAGGTTTTAAAGATATTAAAACTGGCGATACACTATGTGATGAAAAAAATCCAATCATCCTTGAGTCAATGAATTTTCCTGAACCGGTTATCGGTTTAGCTATTGAGCCAAAAACTCAAAGTGATGTTGATAAGTTAGGTATGTCATTAGCCAAATTAGCTGAAGAAGATCCAACTTTCAAAGTTCACACAGATGAAGATACAGGTCAAACCGTAATTTCTGGAATGGGTGAGTTGCACTTGGAAATTATTGTTGATCGTTTAAGAAGAGAATTTAAAGTAGAGTGTAATCAAGGTGCACCTCAAGTTGCTTATAAAGAGGCAATAACACAAAAAATACAACACAAAGAAGTTTACAAAAAACAAACAGGTGGTAGAGGTAAGTTTGCTGATATCATGTTTGAAATAGGACCAGTTGACGAAGGTCAAACAGGATTGCAATTTGTGAATGAAGTTGTCGGTGGTTCAATTCCTAGAGAATTTATTCCATCAATTGAAAAAGGATTTAAAGCTGCTATGGTGAATGGTGTTTTAGCAGGATATCCACTTGACAGTATGAAAATACGCGTTTATGATGGTTCATTCCATCCAGTGGATTCAGATGCTTTCTCATTTGAGATGTGTGCTAGAATTGCTTACAAAGAAGCTGCTGCAAAAGCAAAACCAGTATTATTAGAGCCAATTATGAAAATTGAAGTTCTAATGCCTGAAGCAAATATGGGTGATGTTGTTGGTGACTTAAATAAGAGAAGAGGTCAAATTGAAGGAATGGATTCTAGAAATTCAATGCAAGTTGTAAAAGCTAAAGTTCCATTATCTGAAATGTTTGGTTATGTAACGTCATTAAGAACCTTAACTTCTGGTCGTGCAACATCAACAATGGAATTTTCTCATTATGCAGAAGCGCCTAGAAATGTATCAGATGAAGTTATTGCTAAAGTAAAAGGTAAAACCGCTAACGTTTAAAATTCGTTCTTTAATAATATTATGAGCCAGAAAATCAGAATCAAATTAAAATCTTACGATCATAATTTAGTTGATAAATCAGCTGAAAAAATCGTAAAAACTGTAAAATTATCAGGAGCAGTTGTTAGTGGTCCTATTCCATTACCTACTCACAAGAAAATTTATACTGTTTTGCGTTCGCCACACGTAAACAAAAAGGCAAGAGAACAATTTCAACTTTGTTCTTATAAAAGATTATTAGATATCTACAGTTCAACATCTAAAACAATCGATGCTCTTATGAAGTTAGAGCTCCCAAGTGGTGTTGAAGTTGAAATAAAAGTTTAATTATATAAAGTGGTTATATGTCAGGAATAATTGGTAAAAAAGTTGGAATGACCAGTATCTTCGACAGTAATGGTAAGAATGTTGCTGTTACAGTTGTTGAAGCAGGACCTTGTGTTGTGACTCAAGTGAAATCTCTTGAAAAAGATGGATATGCTTCAGTACAACTTGGTTTTGATGATAAAAAAGAAAAGCATACCACCGCTGCTTTGAAAGGTCATTTCGAGAAATCAGGCGTTTCTCCTAAGAGAAAAGTCGTAGAATTTCAATTTGAAAGAAATTTAAATTTAGGTGATGTAGTTACGGTAGATGAGTTTAACGAAGGTGAATTTGTTGACGTAATAGGAACCTCAAAAGGTAAAGGATTTCAAGGTGTTGTAAAAAGACACAATTTTAGCGGTGTAGGTATGAGAACTCACGGTCAGCACAACAGAATGCGTGCACCAGGTTCATTGGGTGCTTCATCTTGGCCTTCTAGAGTTTTTAAAGGTATCAGAATGGCCGGTAGATTAGGTGGAACTAGAGTGAAAGTTCAAAATATCACAGTTGTTAAAATTTTGGCTGAGAAGAATTTAATCCTTCTTAAAGGAGCAGTTCCTGGAGCTAATGGTTCTTATGTATTAATTGAAAAGTAAAATGGAATTAGTTGTATTAAACATAAAAGGTGAGAACACTGGTAAAAAAGTTTCTCTTTCAGATCAAATCTTTAGTATAGAGCCTAATGACCATGCTATTTATTTAGACGTAAAACAGAATTTAGCTAATAAGCGTCAAGGAACTAGCAAGTCTAAAGAAAGAAATGAAATTTCAGGTTCTACTAGAAAATTACACAAACAAAAAGGAACTGGTGGCTCTCGTAAGGGTAGTATAAAGAACCCTTTATTTAGAGGTGGTGGAACCATTTTCGGTCCCCAGCCAAGAGATTATGGTTTCAAACTTAATAAGAAGGTTAAGAAGCTAGCAAGAATGTCTGCTCTTTCATACAAAGCGAAGGAAAATGGCATTATTGTACTTGAAGACTTTTCTTTTGATAGCCCTAAAACAAAGCAGTTTATCGATATTTTGAAAAATCTGAAAATATCTGAGAAAAAATCTCTTATGGTGTTTTCTGAATTAAATAAAAATGTATATTTGTCCTCCCGAAATTTAAGGGGTTCAAATGTGTTAAAAGCCTCAGATTTAAACACTTATGATATTTTAAACTCGAAATATCTAGTTATTTCTGAAAGCTCAGTTAAGCAAATTGAAGAAAATCTATTGAATAATTAAGATGGAAGTGATTATAAAGCCGCTTATTACAGAAAAAATGACAGCTCAGACTGATAAGTTCAATCGTTATGGGTTTGTTGTTAATCGTATGGCTAACAAAATAGAGATAAAGAAGGCTATTGAACTTCAATATGGTGTGTCTGTTCAGGAAGTTAATACCATGATTTACATGGGAAAACAAAAAGTTAGACAAACTAAAAAAGGTTTACAGCAAGGTAGAACAAATCACTTTAAAAAGGCTATTGTTACCCTAAACAGCGGTGAAGCAATTGACTTTTTCAGTAACATTTAATTACAATGGCACTAAGAAAATTAAGACCCCTAACTCCAGGTACTAGATTCAAAGTTGCAAACAGCTTCGAAGAAATTACCTCAAGTACTCCTGAAAAATCTTTATTGTTTCCAATAAAGAAGTCAGGTGGTCGTAACAATACCGGTAAAATGACTATGCGCTACTTGGGTGGTGGTCATAAAAAGATGCTTCGATTAATCGATTTCAAAAGAGATAAGTTCGGAGTGCCGGGAATAGTTAAAACAATTGAATACGATCCAAATAGAAGTGCTCGTATCGCATTAGTATTTTATGCTGATGGTGAAAAAAGATATATTATTGCCCCAATGGGATTAAAAGTTGGTCAAAAGGTTCAATCTGGAACTGGATCAGCACCTGAGATTGGTAATACATTACCTCTAAGTGAAATACCTTTAGGTTCTATAATTCACAATATTGAATTAAGACCTGGCCAAGGTGCTAAAATTGTAAGAAGTGCTGGCGCTTCTGCTCAATTAGCTGCTAGAGATGGTAAATATGCAACTATTAAATTACCTTCTTCTGAAACTAGAATGATATTAGTAACTTGTTTAGCTACGATAGGTTCTGTTTCAAATCCTGATCACAATTTGGAAATCAGCGGTAAAGCAGGTAGAAGCAGATGGTTAGGAAGACGTCCAAGAGTTCGTGGTGTAGCTATGAACCCTGTTGATCATCCTATGGGTGGTGGTGAAGGTAGAGCCTCAGGAGGTCATCCAAGATCAAGAAAAGGATTAAAATCGAAAGGTTTAAAAACTAGAGCGAACAAAAATCCTAACAATAAATTCATAATCGAAAGAAGGAAAAAATAGTTATGAGTAGGTCATTAAAAAAAGGTCCTTACGTTGATGTTAAGCTAAATGCCAAAGTCAACAAAATGATTGATACAGGTAAGAAAGTAGCGATTAAGACTTGGTCTAGAAGATCAATGATTACTCCTGATTTTGTTGGTCAAACTTTCGCGGTTCACAATGGAAATAAATTTATTCCTGTTTATGTAACTGAAAATATGGTAGGTCATAAATTAGGTGAATTTTCACCAACCAGAAATTTCAGAGGTCACGCAGGTAACAGAAAAGATAAAGGTAATAAGTAAGAAAGATGGGTTCAAGAAAAGCTAAAATGGCCGAGGCCATTAAAGAAAATAAGAAGACACTTTATTATGCTAAGCTTAATAACTGTCCAACTTCTCCTAGAAAAATGAGACTAGTTGCTGATTTGGTTAGAGGAATGGATGTAAACAAAGCATTAAACCTTCTTCAATTTACACCTAAAGAAGCAGCAATCAGAGTTCAAAAACTTTTATTATCTGCCGTAAATAATTTTGAAGCAAAGTCAGGTGAAAAAGCTGAAGACAGTGCATTATTTATTAAATCGATTTCTGTTGATGGTGGAAGAATGATGAAAAGACTTAGACCAGCCCCACAAGGTAGAGGTTATAGAATTAGAAAGCGTTCGAATCACGTGACGTTAATTTTGGATAAAAAATCAGCTGAATAACTATAATAATTAGATTGAAATGGGACAAAAAGTAAACCCAATAGGTATAAGACTTGGTATCATCAAAGGTTGGGATTCTAACTGGTATGGTGGAAAAAATTATGCTGATAAAATTGTTGAAGACGATAAAATCAGAACTTATTTAACGGCTCGTTTAGCTAAAGGAAGTATTTCAAAAATTGTAATTGAAAGAACTCTCAAGTTAATCACTGTTACTATAAATACTGCTCGTCCGGGAATTATTATTGGAAAAGGTGGTAAAGAGGTTGATAAATTAAAAGAAGAGTTAAAGAAAATCACTAAAAAAGAGGTTCAAATTAACATTTTTGAGATAAAAAGACCAGAAATCGATGCTCGTTTGGTAGCCGATGGTATTGCTCGTCAGATGGAAGGTAGAATTTCTCACAAAAGAGCTTCAAAAATGGCTTTAGCTGCTTGCATGAGAATGGGTGCCGAAGGTATCAAAGTTTCTTGCGCTGGTAGATTAGGCGGTGCTGAAATGGCTCGTACCGAACATTTCAAAGAAGGAAGAACGCCATTACATACATTGAGAGCTGATATTGATTATGCAATTGCAGAGGCTCATACAACTTATGGTAGAATTGGAATAAAAGTTTGGATTTGCAAAGGTGAAGTTTATGGAAAGAGAGATCTTTCTCCTAATGTAGGTGGAGCAAAACAAAAAAGCGTTGAGAAAAAACAAGCGCCTAAAACAAACTTTAAGCCATCAAAAAATAAAAGTAAATAAATCTAACGTTAAGGAATAATGTTACAGCCTAAAAAGACAAAATACAGGAAGACGCAGAAGGGCATGATGAAAGGTAATGCCCAAAGAGGAGCTGTAGTTTCACAGGGTACCTTTGGAATCAAATCATTAGAAGAGGTTTGGATGACAAGTCGCCAATTGGAAGCTGCTCGTATTGCGATTACCCGATTTATGAAAAGAGAAGGTCAATTATGGATTAGAGTTTTCCCTGATAAGTCAGTAACCAAAAAACCTCTTGAGGTTAGGATGGGTAAAGGTAAAGGTAATCCTGAGTTGTGGGTAGCAGTTGTTAAGCCTGGTAGAATTCTATTCGAAATTGATGGAGTGTCTGAAGAAATAGCAAGAGAAGCTTTAAGACTTGGATCTCAAAAATTACCGGTGGTTACAAAGTTTGTTACAAGAAGAGATTACGTTAAAAACTAATATAAGATGAAATACTCTGACATAAAGGGTTTATCAGATAGCGATCTAAAAGATTTGCTAATTGAAAACAAAGGAAAATTAAATAAGTTGAAACTAAATCATGCTGTTTCTCCAATTGAAAATCCTTTGCAAATTAGAGCTACAAGAAGAACTGTCGCTAAAGTATCGACAGAATTAAATAAAAGAAAACAGAAATAGTTCCTAGTTCATCATGGAAAATAACCAAACAACAGAAAAGAGAAATCTACGGAAAGAAAGAATCGGGATTGTTAAGAGTAACAAGATGGATAAAACCATTGTTGTGGCCGTAGAAAGAAGAGTGAAACACCCGATTTATGGAAAATTCGTAAAGATGACCTCTAAATTTGTTGCACATGACGAGAAAAATGAATGCCAGATTGGTGATACAGTATCAATCATGGAAACTCGTCCGCTGAGCAAATTGAAAAGATGGAGACTCGTTGAAATTATTGAAAAAGTAAAATAATTGTAAGAAATGGTTCAACAGGAGAGTAGACTCAAAGTAGCTGACAACAGCGGTGCCAAAGAAGTACTTATTATTAGAGTATTAGGTGGTACCAAAAGAAGATATGCTTCTATAGGTGACAAAGTAGTTGTTACAGTAAAAGATGCAATTTCGTCAGGAAATGTGAAAAAAGGACAAGTGTCAAAGGCAGTTGTTGTTAGAGTTAGAAAAGAAGTTAGAAGGGCTGATGGTTCATATATCAGATTTGATGACAACGCTGTGGTGTTGTTAAATGCAGCTGATGAAATGAGAGGTACAAGGATTTTTGGTCCTGTTGCTCGTGAATTAAGAGAAAAGCAATTCATGAAAATTGTTTCACTTGCCCCAGAGGTATTATAAATTAAGTATATGAAACTTAAGATCAAAAAAAATGACACTGTTCGTGTTATTACAGGTGAGGATAAAGGAAAAGAGGGCAAAGTGATAGAAGTTATCGCTAAAGATGCTAGAGTAATTGTTGAAGGTGTTAACATTATTTCTAAGCACGTAAAGCCAAATGCTAAAAATCCTCAAGGAGGAATTGTAAAAAAAGAAGCTCCAATTCACATTTCAAATGTAATGTTCCTTAATGGTGGCAAAACGACTAAAATTGGAAGAAAATTGGAAGGAGATAAAATTGTTAGATACGCTAAAAATTCTGGGGAGGTTATTAAATAATGAGCTACATTCCTAGGCTAAAAACCAAATATAAGAACGAAGTAATTCCTAACTTAGTTAAGGAATTTAATTACACTTCAATTATGCAAGTGCCTAAATTAGAAAAGATTTGTTTAAATCAAGGTTTGGGTATTGCTGTGTCAGATAAGAAAATTATTGACTCATCAATTGTTGAGATGACTACAATAAGCGGTCAAAAAGCTGTTGCGACTAAATCCAAAAAAGACATTTCTAACTTTAAGTTAAGAAAAGGTGTTCCTGTTGGAGTTAGAGTAACACTTCGCGGTGAAAAAATGTATGAATTTCTTGATAGATTCATTTCAGTTGCTCTTCCACGTATACGTGATTTCAAAGGTATCAATCCAAAAGGTTTTGATGGTAAAGGAAATTATACAATGGGTGTAACTGAACAAATTATCTTCCCTGAAATTGATATTGATAAAGTAAGTAGAATACTTGGTATGGATATTACTTTTGTAACATCAGCCAATACAGATAATGAAGCCTATGCCTTATTAAAAGAAATAGGTTTACCATTCAGAGTTAAGAAATAATTGGTTAATTAAAAGAAGCAAAGAAATGGCAAAAGAGTCAATGAAGGCCAGAGAAGTAAAGCGTGCAAATCTGGTTGCTAAGTATGCAGAAAAAAGAGCAGCATTAAAAGCAGCTGGAGATTGGGAAGCATTACAACTTCTACCAAAAAATTCTTCACCTGTAAGAATGAGAAACAGATGCAAATTAACTGGAAGACCAAGAGGATATATGAGACAATTTGGTCTTTGCCGTAATAAATTCAGAGATATGGCTTTATTCGGATTAATTCCGGGTGTAACTAAAGCTAGTTGGTAATAAATTAAAGGATAAAGACAAATGTATAGCGATCCTATTGCAGATTATTTAACAAGATTAAGAAATGCTATTAAAGCAGGTCATAGAATCGTTGAGATTCCAGGCTCTAATCTTAAAAAAGAAATAACAAGAATTCTCCAAGAACAAGGTTTTATTCTTGATTATAAGTTTGAAACTGATGATAAACAAGGTATTATAAAAATTGCTTTGAAATATCATCCAGTTACCAAGCAATCACCTATTAAGGCATTAAAAAGAATATCTTCACCAGGTTTGAGAAGATATACAAGTAGCAAAGAGATGCCTAGAGTTTTAAATGGTTTGGGTATTGCAATCATTTCAACCCCTAAAGGTGTTATGACTGACAAACAAGCCAAAAAGGAAAATGTTGGTGGTGAAGTTATTTGTTACGTTCAATAAAATTAAGAAGAAATGTCAAGGATAGGAAAACTCCCCATAGCAATTCCAACAGGTGTTGAAGTAAATATTAAAAACGGAAATATTTCTGTTAAAGGTAAATTAGGTCAGCTTAATCAGAACTTTGACGCTGATGCTATTACAATTAAATCTGAGAATGGTTTTTTAATCATCGAAAGAAACAGTGAAGCAAAAGATCACAAATCTAAGCATGGTTTATACAGATCTTTAATTAACAACATGATCTTAGGCGTTACCACAGGATTTAAAGTTCAACAGGAATTAGTTGGTGTTGGTTATAAAGCATCAAGTAATGGACAAAACTTAGAACTTACCTTAGGTTATTCTCATAACATTTTATTCGAAATTCCTTCGGAGGTAAAAGTTAGCACTGAAACACTAAAAGGAAAAAATCCAACTGTTACTTTGGAATCTCCTGACAAACAGTTAATTGGTTTAGTTGCTGCCAAAATTAGATCATTCAGAACACCTGAACCATACAATGGAAAAGGTATCAAATTTAGTAATGAAGTATTAAGAAGAAAAGCTGGTAAATCAGCTTCAAAAGGTAAAAAATAATTGAGTCATGTCAACTAGCGCAAAAGTTATTAGAAGAAGTAAGATTAAAATGAGGGTAAAAAATAGTCTCGTTTCATCTTCAGAACGTCCTAGAATGAGTGTGTCAAGAAGTAATAAAGAAATCAGTGTTCAAATTATAGACGATATAAACGGAACAACTATTGTTTCAGCATCTTCACTTGATAAAGAATTTGTAAAGGAAAAAGGTAATAAAATAGAGCAAGCCAAAATGGTTGGAAAACTTATTGCTGAAAGAGCTGTTAAGGCTGGAATAAGTAAAGTAGTTTTCGATAGAAACGGTTTTCTTTATCACGGTAGAATTAAATCATTAGCTGAGTCTGCCAGAGAAGCAGGTCTAAATTTCTAATCATTATGTCAGTAGGAATTGTAAAAAGAGTAAAATCAAGCGAAATCGAATTAAAAGATAAGCTTGTAGCAATCAACAGAGTTACAAAAGTAACCAAAGGTGGTAGAACATTTAGCTTTTCAGCTATAGTTGTTGTAGGAAACGAAAATGGAGTTGTTGGCCACGGATTAGGAAAATCAATGGAAGTAACTGATGCCATTTCAAAAGGTATTGAAGATGCAAAGAAGAATTTGATTAAAGTTCCTATTGTTAACGGTACTGTTCCTCATGAGCAATTAGGTAGATTTGGCGGAGCTCGTGTGTTTTTAAAGCCAGCTGCACATGGAACTGGGGTTATAGCCGGTGGTGCAATGCGCGCAGTATTAGAAACAGTAGGTGTAACTGATGTATTAGCAAAATCAAAAGGTTCTTCAAATCCTCACAATGTTGTGAAGGCAACAATTGATGCATTAATGAATCTTCGTGATGCTTATACTGTAGCATCAGAGAGAAATCTTCCTCTAGAGAAAATATTTAACGGATAAAATATAAGCCATGTCTAAGGTTAAAATTAAACAAGTAAAGAGCGCCATCGACAGGCCGAAAAGACAAAAAGATACAATTGCTGCATTAGGTATAAAAAAACTTAATCAAGTTGTTGAACATGAAGCTACTCCTCAAATTATGGGAATGGTTGAAAAAGTTAAACACTTAGTAGTAATTGAAGAAGTAAAATAATTAATTATTCATTATCATGAATTTAAATAGTCTTAAACCTGCAGAAGGATCTATCAAAAAAGAGAAAAGAATTGGTCGTGGAACTGGTTCTGGTCATGGTGGTACTTCTACTAGAGGTCACAAGGGTGCAAAATCGCGCTCTGGTTACAGCAAAAAATTTGGTTTTGAAGGAGGACAAATGCCACTTCAAAGAAGAATTCCAAAATTTGGTTTCAAAAATATTAACAGAGTTGAATATGCTTCCATTAATGTTGATGTAATTCAAAATTTGGTTGAAACCAAAAACATTACGGATTTTACATTTGAAACATTTGTAAATCATGGATTGGCTTCAAAAAATGAATTGGTTAAAATCCTTGGAAGAGGTGAATTAAAATCAAAGGTTACCGTAAAAGCGCATGCTTTTTCAAAAACAGCTAAAGATATTATTGAAAAATTAGGCGGAAGCGCTGAAACTATCTAATTGAATGAAAAAGTTCATAGAAACCATAAGGAATATTATCAGCATTGAAGATTTGAGGGTGAGAATTATTAACACCCTCGTTCTTATCTTAATTTATAGATTAGGTTCATATGTTGTTTTACCTGGAATTGATTCTGATGCTTTACAACAAGCAAATAATGATTCTTCGGGAATAGCAGGAATTATCAATTTATTTTCAGGTGGGGCATTTTCAAGAGCTTCTATTTTCGCATTAGGAATAATGCCTTACATCTCGGCATCTATTGTAATACAGTTACTAGGAATGGCAATACCATTCTTTCAACGATTACAAAAAGAGGGCGAAAGCGGACGTAATAAAATAAGTCAATATACAAGACTGTTAACGATACTTATTACTGCAGCTCAGGCACCAGGCTATTTAGCTTCTCAGGTACCTTCTAACGCGATTGATAATCCCGGATCTTTTTTCTTTATATCTTCAACAATAATTTTAATTGCAGGTACCATGTTCGTTATGTGGTTGGGTGAGAGAATTACTGATAAAGGATTGGGTAATGGAACTTCACTAATTATAATGATAGGT
>Ga0209278_1000283_pt1 | contig 47778 bp, 35 predicted proteins | sample JI81BgreenDNA_FD_187504 | JGI IMG/M metagenome (GOLD analysis project Ga0209278, IMG submission 187504) | Wastewater effluent complex algal communities from Wisconsin, to seasonally profile nutrient transformation and Carbon sequestration -... | ecosystem: Engineered > WWTP > Effluent > Algae...
CCCGGCTGGCGCTGCACCGGCCCGGCCTGAGCCGGGTCAGCCTTGATCAGGTGATCGAGACGATGCGCCAGACCGGCATCGACATGAGCCACAAGTACAAGGAAACCAGCCAGGGCGGCCTGGCGGTCAATGTGGTGGAGTGCTGAGCCACACAAACTGACGCCAGAGGTAATTGCCACGCCTCCCTCCGCGCCCGATGCTGAGCCATCACGGGGAGAAGTTCATGCTCATCATCCGCCTGCTCTGCGTCGTCATATTTGCCAGCCTCACTGTCTACACGGCGCCTGTCTTGATGGCAGAGCCGAACCTGTTCCCCGCCTTCTTCGGCGCCATAGTCGGCGGCGGCTGGCAGGGGCAGTTCAACCTGGATTTCTTGGTTTTGCTCACCCTGTCCGGCCTCTATGTCAGTTGGCGGCACCGCTTCACCCCGGCCGGGCTGGCGCTGGGGCTGCTGGCCTTTCTGGGCGGGGCGATGTTCCTTTCGGTCTGGCTGTTCGTGCAGAGTTTCCGCTGCGATGGCGACGTGCGCAAACTGCTGGTGGGTTGACGGGAACGCCCGCGCCGCCAATCTGGCGCGGTGACGATATTCGCGCTCCACAGCCCCGAAGCCAGCCTTGTCCTTGAACGGGCCGGCGACACGCTGTTGTGGCGTCACCTGGGTTTGCCGGTCGAGACTACCGGCCTGCCGCCACTCGCCAGCACGCGCGGCGCGGCGACCTTCAGCCTGGATGAAGATGTGCCCTTTGCCACCGCGCCCGGCCTGGGCTGGTTCGGGCCGCTGGCGGTGTTGGTCGCCGGCCGCGTGCTGCGCTGGGCAGTGAAGGACGTTGCGGCGGACGCGGACTCGCTGCGTTGCACCCTCAGCGATGCTGATAGCGGCCTGCGGCTCGAACAGACTGTCCGCTTGGCACCCGGTGGCGGCTTCGCGATCAGCGCGACGCTCGGCAATGATGGCCCGGTGCCGATGACGGTCGATCATCTGGCCAGTGCGCTGCTGCCGCTGCCGGCTGGACTGGATCGAATCTTGAGCTGGCGCGGCCGCCATGCCGCCGAATTCGTCGAGTGCGTGGAGCCGCTGCCCGCCCACCAGTGGCAGCGGGAGGGCCGGCGCGGTTTGCCCGGCCATGGCGGGCCGCCCGGCCTATATCTGCTGGGTGAGGGAGCCGGCTGGGATCAGGGCCTCGTGCTGGCGGCGCAACTGGCCTGGTCAGGCGATGCCGCGTTGGCGGTGGAGCGCGACGATGAAGGCCGGCATTTCCTGTCGGCGGGCATGGCAGATGGCTTTATCCTGCAACCCGGCGAACGTTTCGAAGCCCCGCGGCTGCTGCTGGCAATGAGCGGGCAGGGCCGCAACGGCGCCATGCAGCAGATGCACGGGCTTGTGCGGGCGTCGATGGATTGGCCCTCAGGCGCAATGCGGCCACGGCCGGTGCATCTCAACAGCTGGGAGGCCTGCTATTTCCGTCACGACGAAGCCCGCATCCTCGAACTCGCCCGCGCTGCCGCCGCCATTGGGGCGGAGCGCTTCATCCTTGATGATGGCTGGTTCCGCGGCCGCGATCATGACCGGGCCGGGCTGGGCGACTGGACCGCCGATCCAGCGAAATATCCCGACGGGTTGAAACCACTGGCGCAGGGCGTCAACGCGTTGGGGCTGGAATTCGGCCTGTGGGTCGAACCGGAAATGGTCAATCCCGACAGTGATTTGCACCGCGCTCACCCCGATTGGGCGCTGCATGTGCCGGGCGCACCGCAGCCCACCGCGCGCAATCAGCTGGTGCTGAACCTTTCGCTGCCGGCTGTGGAGGATTATCTCTTCACCGCGCTCGACACGCTGCTGCGTGCGGTGCCGATCGCCTACCTGAAATGGGATCACAACCGCGATCTGGCGCCCGCCGGCGGCATCGGCCAGGTCCAGGGCCTCTATCGCCTGCTCGCCCGTCTGCGCGCGGCGCATCCCCATGTGGAAATCGAAAGCTGTGCCGGTGGCGGCGGGCGCATCGATGCCGGCATTGCCGCCTTCACTCACCGCTTCTGGACCAGCGACAATCTCGATGCCGTCTCCCGCGCCACCATCCAGCGCGGGTTTCAGGCGTTCTTCCCGCCCGAACTGATGGGCGCGCACGTGGGGGCCAGCCCGGCCCATGCCACCGGCCGCCGCCAGACGTTGGGCTTCCGTGCCGGCGTCGCGCTGCCCGGCCATTTCGGGGTGGAGCTGGACCCGGCCAAGCTGCCCGAAACCGAGCGCGCCGAGCTGGCCGGCTGGATCGCCTTCCACAAACAGTGGCGACACCTGCTGCACGGGCAGACGCTGGTGATGGGCGAGGGGGCGGACGGTCTGCTGTGGCTGGCCAGCGGCGACGGCGCGCAGTGGCTGTTGTTGGTCACCCGCATCGCGCCGCCGCAGGATCGCCGGCCGCAGCCGCTGCTGCTGCCGTTCCTGGCTGGTGCCGGGCCGGTCCATGCGCGCCTGCTCGCCCGCGCCGGCAGCACACCGCACCGGGGCTTTGGCGAACCGGAACTGCTGGCCCCGCTGTCAGGTGACGGGGTGACGTTCCCGGCCGATTGGCTGGCCCACGCCGGCCTGCCGCTGCCGCCGCTGCTGGCGGAAAGCGTGGCGGTGTTTCACCTTCAGGCTTGAAACCTTCGAGATTTGCCCCAACCCGCTCATGCCGAGCTTGTCGAGGCACGCACTGGCTGTGGTGCGTGCCTCGACAAGCTCGGCATGAGCGGGTCTGGGTTAGTGATGAACGGCCGATCTATCCGTTCCGCCGCGCCAGATATTGCCAGAGGATGCCGCGCTGGATCTCGTTGGTGCCGGCATAGATGGAGCCGGCGCGGTCGTTGAGATATTTTGGAAAGGCCTTCGCCGCCCACGCCGGGCCAACGCCCAGACCATCAGCCGGCGCGGTGAAGCCGGGCACCGGGCCGCCGGGGAGCGTCAGGTGCGGCTGATAGGCTTCTACCCAGGGCAGGGCGGCTTCGACTTCCAGTTCGGTCAGGCGCTGGCTCAATTCGGTGCCCAGGATTTTCAGCGCGCTCGCCATCGGGCCGGGGGCGGCGCCGTTGGACAGGCCGGCGTTGAACTGCAGTTCCAGCGCATCCAGCGCCTCGATTTCGGTGCGTAGCGCAGCGATCCGCCCCGGCATGGCCTGGCCGGTTTCGGCCAGATGCACCACCAGCGTGTCCACCCGCTTCACCAGGCTTGGCGCATAGGCATGGCCGCCGCGTTCGAACTCCATGAGGTACTTGGCCACCGTCCAGCCATCATCGATCCGGCCGACCACGTTGGCCACCGGCACCCGCACTTCATCGAAGATCACCTCGTTCTGCACATGCTCGCCCGAAAGCGATACGATGGGCCGCACGGAAACGCCGGGCGTTTTCATGTCGATCAGCAGGAAGGTGATGCCCAGCTGCGGCTTTTCCAGCCGCGTGGTGCGCACCAGGCAGAAGATCCAGTCCGCATAATGGGCGTGCGTCGTCCAGATCTTGCGGCCGGTGCAGATGAAATCATTGCCGTCACGTTCCGCCTTCATCTGCAGCGAGGCGAGGTCCGATCCGCTGTTGGGCTCCGAATAGCCCTGGCACCAGAATTCATCGCCCGCCAGCATCGGCGGCAGGAAGCGCCGCTTCTGTTCCTCGGTGCCATAATGCAGCAGCACCGGCCCGCACATGCCCAGCCCCATCGGGGACAGCGGCGGCGCGCCGGCTTCGGTGGTTTCGCGGGCGAAGATATAGCGGCGCGCCACGCTCCAGTCGCAGCCACCGGCCTCGACCGGCCAGCTTGGCGCCACCCAGCCCTTGGCATGCAGTTTCTTCTGCCACGCCAGCGCCACATCGGGCGGCGCATAGACGCTGGTCATGCCGGCGGCGGCCATTTTCAATTCCGGCGTCAACTCGGCGGCGAGGAAGGCCCGCACCTCGTCACGGAAAGCCAGATCGTCTGCGCTCCAGGCCAATTGCATTGCCATTCTCCCTGGGCGCACTCTGGCCCGCAAGGCGGTGCAGCGAAACCGGCGCTTTGGGGAGGCGGCTCAGAAGGCGGCCGGCAGTTTTGCATCCTTCAGCGTCACGCCCAGCCGGGCGGCCACGGCCGGCGCGATGGCGCGCATGTCGATCACGCCCAGATCGCGGCCAGCGGTGATGCCGGGGCCATTGGCGATCAGGCTGGCGCGCATCGCCGGCACATCGGGGAAATAGCCATGCATGCCCCTGGTTGCGGTGGGCTCACCCTGCACGCCGTCCAGCTTGCCGCCCATCAGCCAGCCCGGCTTGCTGTTCACCCAGAAGGCGGCGTCTGCCGTGCCGCCTGCTGCCGCGATGGCGGCGCTGTCCAGCACCCGGTCGATCCCGGCGGCGGGATCGGCGGCCACCTCGGCCAGCACAGCGGCGACCTTGGCTTTCAGGGCGGCATCATCGGGCCGGGCCAGACGGATCGCAGCGCTGCCGCCGGCCATCCACGGGATGGCATCCCAGGTGGCGATGGCGTTGCCGTTCAGCCGGATCAGCCCGGCCTTGATGAACGGCACGAACAAATTGGTGGTGCGGGCCGTGGGCGCAAAACCATGATCGGAAACGACTACCACCGTGGTTTGCGGGTTGATGGCGCGGGCGGCGGCGACCAGTTGGCCAACGGCCGCATCGATCCGCACCAGCACGGCGCGCGCAGCGGGCGAATCCGGCCCGGCTTCGTGCTGTTCATGATCAAAACCGGTCAGGTAGACGGTGGCGAAATCCGGTTTCACCCGGCGCAGCAGGGCAATGGCCTGGGCGGTGCGGCCTTCGTCGCCGGCGATGCTTTCGTCCTTGCCGGTGGGGTAGGGGCCGGCTTCGGCAAGTGGCAGGCCGGGCGTGGCCAGCGCCGCCATCAACTTGTCGTCATCGGCCATGCCGGTGCGCCAGATCTGCGGCAGGTTGGCGGTGAGGCCAGCGACGCCCACGCTCACCGGCCAGTGCACGTTCACCACTTTCTGTCCGGCTGCGACACTGGCCTGCCACAGCGTTTGCGCCTTGATATCGCTGGCATACCAGTACCAGCCATCGGCATTGCCGCGCAGCGGATCAAAGGTGAGATTGTTGCCGATCCCGTGCTGGCGCGGTGTCGTGCCGGTGATCAGCGTGGTGTGGCTGGGGTAGGTGACGGTGGGCAGCACGCCGGTCACCGCCGCGCTGGTGCCACCGGCCGCCAGCCCGCGCAGGGCGGGCAGATCGAGGCCGTTGTCGCGGCGCTGCCATTCCTGCGGGCGCAGGCCATCGATGGCGATCATCAGCACCGGTGGCGCCGCAGCGGCGGGCAGGGCAAGCAGGGCAGCGGCGAGGGCGAGGGTGCGTTTCATGGCCTCGCCATGCCGCAGCCATGTTGCAACTGCGTGACCCTACTCCCAGTCGCGCACGCGCAGGCCAGCCTCGAACATGCCGCGCGACCGCAGCCGGGGGCTGAGGAAATCGTAGAAGAACCAGTCCTTCACCGCATAGGGCGTCAGCGCATAGGTCAGCCGCTCGACAAGGTTCCAGCGCACATGGCCCTTCACCTGGCGGCGCGGGGCGGGCCAGCAGACATGATCGGCCGCGTGGGTGAGGCGGCCCTGTTTCAGCACGCGGTGGATGAGTTCGTGATCATACAGCACGAACGGCCAGGCATCGCTCTTGGGGCCACCGGCCGCCACCAGTGGCGCAATGCGGAAGGCCTGGCCGAAGGTGCCGGTGTGGCCCTGGCCGCTCAAGAGACTGGCGGTGAGCGCCATGCGATGGCGGACGATGACGTTCTTAGGGCTGTCGTAGGGGCCATAGATGTCGAAGGCCTGCACGCCGACGACGCGCTTGTCCGTGCCGAGCAATTCGTCGGCGCGGCTGATGTAATGCGGCGGGTAGAAGGTATCGGCATCCCAGAAGGCGATGTTTTCGGCGCCCAGTTCCTGCGCAATGGCCAGCCCGCGGCGCAAGGCGAACGTGTGGCCCTGGTTGGTTTCGGTCACCAGCATGGCGCGGGGATTGCCGGCGATGGCATCGGCGACGATCTGCGGGCTGGCATCGGTGGAGGCATTGTCCACGCACACCAGCATGATGTCGTCACGATCCTGCGCCAGCGCGCACTGCACGGTGGGCGCGATATAATTCGCCTCGTTGTAGAAGGCGATGACGACAACCCATTTGGGGCGGAAAGCGGTGGCCATGGGCTGTGCCTTACGGTGCGGATGCTTGACCGGCAAGCCATCGCCCGGCACGGCTGTTGCCGATGCTTTCGAACGCTGATCTGGCGCGGCTGGTGATGCCGCTGGCCATCGGCCTGCTGATCGGGCTGGAACGCGGCTGGCAACAGCGCAGCGCCCGGCCTGGCAGCCGGGTGGCGGGCCTGCGCACCTTTGGCCTGTTCGGGCTGATTGGCGGGCTGGCGGGCTTTGTTGCCGGGATGACGAATGGCTGGGCGGTGTCTGCCGTGCTGCTGCTGGCGGGCTGCGCGCTGGTGATCATCGGTTATCGGCGGGACAAATCCCCCAGTGCCACCACCGAAGCCGCCGCGCTGGTGACGCTGGGGTTGGGCTGGCTGGCCGGGCATGGCCTGCCGGTACCGGCGCTGGCACTGGCGGTGGTGACCGCCTTCCTGCTGGCGCAGCGGCAGCGGCTGCACGGCTGGATTGAGGGGCTGAGCGAGGCCGATTTCCACGCGGTCGTGCTGTTTGCGGTGATTGCCGGTGCGCTGTGGCCGGTGCTGCCGGATCGCGCCATGGGCCCGATGAACGCCTGGAACCCGCGCGAATTGTGGCTGGTGGTGGTGGTGGTGTGCGCGATCAGCTTTGCCGGCTATGTGCTGGGGCGGCGGCTGGGGCCGGAACGCGGCGTGCTGGCGATGGCGGCGGTGGGGGCGATCTACAGCAGCACGGCCGTTACCGCCGCCCTGGCGCAGCGGATCAACACGGAACCTGAATCCCGCCCACGGCTGGCCGCCGGCATCGCCATCGCATCGATGGTGATGTTCCTGCGCACCGGGCTGCTGGTGGGCCTGCTGGTGCCGTTTGCGCTGATCGGCTTTGCACGGGTGGTGGGGCCGGCGGCGCTGGTGGCGCTGCTGCTGGCGTGGTTGCTCGCCCGCCGCGCCGCCGTGGCCCCTGCCGGCGACGCACCAACGGGCAACCCCTTTGCCCTGCTGCCGGCGTTGGGCTTTGCGGTGCTGGTGGCGCTGGTGCAACTGGTCGTCCAATGGATGCAGGTGCGATTTGGCGGCAGCGGGGTGGCCATAACGCTGGCGTTGGCCGGCGCGATGGATGTGGATGCCGCCATCGTCGCCTTGCGCGGCCTGCCGCGTGGCAGCATCGCGCCCGGTCTGGCCGGGGCCATATTGGCGCTGCCGGTGCTGCTCAACACGCTGCTGAAACTGGGTGTGGTGCTGGCCACCGCCGGGCGCGCCGGCTGGCGAGCAGGCCTGTCGCTGGCGCTGGCGGCGCTGGCGATGCTGCTGGGCTATGCCGTGGTGGTGCCGGGGCTGCTGCCATGATCGCTGCTGTTGCCCGCCGCCTGCCGCTGCGGCCGCTGTTCATCACCACATTGTTTTCAGGCAGTTTCCTGCTGTTCCTCGTGCAACCGCTGTTCGGCCGCATCGTGCTGCCGGTGCTGGGCGGATCGCCGTCGGTGTGGAACACGGCGATGCTGTTCTATCAGGCGGCGTTGCTGGCCGGCTATGTCTATGCCGATTGGTTGCAGCGGCTCACCGTGCGGCGGCAATTGCTGCTGCACCTTGCACTTTTTGCCGCCGCCGCGCTCACGCTGCCGATCGGCATGGCGGGGTGGTTCCCGGCGGCGGGCAGCGGTGATCCGTCGCTGTGGTTGATCGGCTTGCTGGCAGCCTCGATCGGGCCGGTATTCCTGGCGGTATCGGCGCAGGCGCCGCTGATGCAGGCCTGGTTTGCCCGCACTGATGATGGTGATGCCGCCAATCCCTATTTCCTTTATGCCGCGTCCAACCTTGGCAGCTTTGCCGCGCTGATCGCTTATCCCTTGCTCGTGGAGCCGCTGGCCGGGCTGGAAACGCAGCGCATCGGCTGGTCGGCCGGCTTTGTCGCCTTGGCGGCCCTCATGGCGCTGTGCGGGTTGGCCGTGGGGAACGGTGCCGCGGCAGTGCCGGTGCCGCGCCCGGCCATCCCGCTGCTGCGCCGCCTGCGCTGGGCGCTGCTGGCGGCGGTCGCGTCGGCACTGCTGCTGTCCACCACCACCCATCTCACCACCGATATCATGGCGATGCCACTGCTGTGGGTGGTGCCGCTGGCGCTCTATCTGCTCAGCTTTGTGATCGTGTTCTCCGCCGCCGGGCCGCGCCTCGCCGGCCTGGCGCAACGGGCCACGCCATTGGCGCTGGTGCTGCTGGGCAGTTGGGTGTGCCTGGCCGGCAGCGGCCCCGGCGTGGCGACCCTGTTTGCGATCGCCGGCCTGGCATTGCTGCTGCTGATCACCGTCGCCCTGCACGGCGCGCTGGCGGCAGACCGCCCCGAAGCCGCTGGCCTCACCAGTTTCTATCTGTGGATGTCGATCGGCGGCGCGCTGGGCGGGCTGTTCTGTGCGCTGCTGGCACCGCTCACACTGGATTGGCCGTGGGAACATCCGCTGTTGCTGCTGGCGGCCGCTGCGCTGCTTCCTGGCCGCATGTGGCTCAAGGGCCGCTGGTGGCTGTTGCTGCTGCCGCTCGTCGCGCTGCTGTGCTGGGCGGCGGCGACGCGGTTGGGCAGCGTTGGCCTTGATCGCAGCCAGGCTTGGCCGTGGACCAGCATGGCCTGCGTGGGCGTAGCCGGCGTGTTGGCGCTGTTACTGCAAGGTCAAAGCGGGGGCCGGCGCCGGGCCTTCACGGCGGCGCTGGCCTGCCTGATGGCGGCACTGGGCGGTGCCATCCAGCTGGAAACCAGCCTTTCGGGCCAACGCCAGCGCAGCTTTTTCGGCGTCTATACCGTCTCGGTCCGTCCGGCGGCGGGCTACACGGCGCTGCTGCACGGCACCACCATGCACGGCGCCCAATCACTGCGCCCCGAACTCGCCACCACGCCGATGACCTATTATCTTGAGCAATCCGGCATCGGCCGGGCCCTGGCGCAGATGGACGAGGGCGCCCGCATCGGCGTCGTCGGCCTGGGCACCGGCACGCTCGTCTGCCATGCCAAACCCGGCCAGCATTGGACCGCGTGGGAGATCGATCCGCTGATCGTCACGATTGCCCGCCGCGATTTCAGCTATATCAGCCGCTGCAAACCCGATCTGGCCGTCGTCGTCGGCGATGCACGCCTCACGCTGGCACAAGCGCCGCCGGCGGGCCTCGATCTGCTCGCCATCGATGCCTTTTCCTCCGATGCCATTCCGCTGCATCTGATCACGGCTGAAGCCTTCGGCCTTTATGGCCGCGCGCTGGCGCCGGATGGCCTGCTGCTCGTGCACATCTCCAACCGCTTCCTCGATCTGGAACCGGTGCTGGCAGCGCTGGCACGGGCAGGCGGCTGGCAGGTGCAGGTGCTGGCACTGCCCGCGCCGCGCGGTGACCGAAAGGGCTGGGTCACCGCTGGCTCCACCTGGGTGGCGCTGTCCCGCGATCCGGGCCGGCTCCGGGCGCTGGTGGCGGCCGGTGGCGGCTGGCGTCCGCCGCGCAGCCAAGCTGGCCTGGCGCCATGGAGCGATGATTTCGCCTCGGTACTGCCCGTGTTGCGCTGGCGGCGTGATTGATGGGCGCTGCACGGGTTGATTGGCAGGCCGCGTGCCATTAGGGGTGGGCCCTATGGCGCGCACCCCCTCCCACCCCGCATTGGCAGACGGCGCGCACCCGTTCCCGCATGACCATCTGCTCGGCATCGCCCACCTGAAACCGTGGGAAATCGCCTTCCTGCTCGATGAAGCCGAACAATGGGTGGAGATGAACCGCGCCCGCAGCGCCAAGCGCGATGATCGTCTCGCCGGCCTCACCCAGATCAACGCCTTCTTTGAAAACTCCACCCGCACGCTGCTCAGCTTCGAAATCGCCGGCAAAAGGCTGGGGGCAGACGTGGTCAATCTCGGCGTCTCCGGCTCCAGCGTGAAGAAGGGCGAGACACTGCTCGATACCGCGCTGACGCTGAACGCCATGCACCCAGACATGATCGTCATCCGCCACGGATCGTCGGGCGCAGTGCAGCTTATTTCGGAAAAGGTCGATTGCCCGGTCTTGAATGCCGGCGATGGCCGCCACGAACACCCAACGCAGGCGCTGCTCGACGCGCTCACCATCCGCCGCCGCAAGGGCCGCATTGCCGGGCTGCGCGTCGCGATCTGCGGCGACATCCTGCACAGCCGCGTTGCCCGTTCCAATTTCCAGCTGCTGGCCAGCCTGGGCGCCGCAGTGCGCGCCGTCGCCCCGCCAACGCTGCTGCCCGATGGCCTTGATGGCTATGCCGTGCAAAGCTTTACCGACATGGATGCCGGCCTGGCCGGGGCGGACGTGGTGATGATGCTGCGCCTGCAGACCGAGCGGATGGAGGGCGCCTATGTGCCGTCACCGCGCGAATATTTCCGCTTCTACGGCCTCACCGAAGCGCGCCTCGCCAAGGCCGCGCCCGATGTGCTGGTGATGCACCCCGGCCCGATGAACCGCGGCGTGGAGATTGATGGCGCCATTGCCGACGATATCGCCCGCAGCGCCGTCACCGAACAGGTGGAAATGGGCGTCGCGGTGCGCATGGCCTGCCTTGATGTGCTGACCCGCAAACGGCGTGGTGTGGAGGGCTGGGCATGACGCCCACCGCCCCCATCGCGCTGACCGGCGCCCGCGTCATCTGTCCCGCCACTGGTCATGACGGCATTGCCACCATCCTCCTGAAGGACCGCAAGGTCGCCGGGATCGGCCACGCCGATCCGCCATCGGATGCCACGGTGATCGATGCCCGCGGGCTGGTGATCGCGCCGGGGATCATCGATGCCGGCGTGTTCAAGGCCGATACCGCAGCAGCGAATGCGGGCGGCATCACCCGCATGGTGCTGATGCCCGATCAGTCGCCGCCGCTGGATGAGCCGGCGCTGGTCGCCTATGCCCAAGGCTCCGGCAAGCCCGATGTGTGGGTGCACCCGCTTGCCGCCGCGACACGCGGATTGATGGGCGAGGAACTGGCCGAAATCGGCCTGGCCAAGGCGGCCGGCGCCGTGGGTGTCGCCACCGGCCGCCACGCCATTGCCGATGCGCGCGTGATGCACCGGCTGCTTGCCTATGCCCACGGCCATGGCCTGACCGTGGTGAGCCATGCCGAGGAGCCGGCGCTCACCGCCGGTGCAGTCGCCACGGCCGGGGAATATGCGACGCGGCTGGGCCTCGCCGCCGCACCGGCCTTTGCCGAAGCGCTGGCCATCAGCCGCGATTGCCGGCTTGCCGAAGCGACGGGCGCCGCGCTGCACATCCGCCAGGTCACCACCGCCGAAGGGTTGGCCGTCATCGCCGCTGCCCGGGCGCGCGGGGTGGATGTGACCGCCGGCATCACGCCCGCGCATCTTTACCTGAACGATATGGCCGTTTCCGGCTTCCGCAGCTTTGCCCGCCTGTCCCCACCGCTGCGCGATGAACGGGATCGGCTGGCCGCCATCGAAGGTATCCGCGCCGGCCTCATCACCATTCTCTCCTCCGGCCATGATCCGCAAAGCCAGGAAGACAAGCGCCAGCCGTTCGCCGATGCCCGCGCCGGCATGGCGGGTGCCGAAACCCTTTTGGCCCTTGGCCTTGGCCTGGTGCGCGATGGCGTGATCGATCTGCCGCGCCTGGTGGCCATGCTCAGCCTCAATCCGGCCCGCCGCTTTGGGCTCATCGCCGGAACGCTGCAACTCGGCGCACCGGCAGACCTTGTGGTCTTTGATGAAGCGGCCCCCTGGCGTATCGACGGACGAAAGTTTCACGGAGCCGGCAATACGCCATTTGATGGTGTGCCCACCGCCGGTATCGTGCGTATCACAATCAAAGGCGGAGATGTGGTTTGGCGGGTTTGAAGGCAATAGGCGCACTGCTGGTGCTGGCCCTGGTGGCCGGCGATCCGGCGCTCGCCGCCCGCAAGAAGAAGGGCAAGAAGGGCCGCGCCAGCCGCCCCGTGGCCGCCGCCCCGGCCCGCGCCACGCCGCCGCCGCCATCGGTGCGCCAGGGCGTGGAACTGTGGCGCGCCAGCAAATGGGATGCCGCCGTTTCCATGTGGCAGCCGTTTGCCGAAAACGGCGATGCCGACGCCATGTTCAATTTGGGCCAAGCCTATAAACTCGGCCGCGGCGTCGCGCTGGACAAGGCCATCGCGCAAGACTGGTATCGACGCGCTGCCGTGAAAGGCCATTTGCCGGCCCAGGCCAATCTGGGCATCCTGCAGTTCCAGGCCACCGAAAAGGCCGAAGCCGTGCGGTGGTTGAAGGCCGCTGCCGACAAGGGCGAGATGCGCGCCCAATATGTGCTGGGCATCGTGCACTGGAACGGCGACGGCGCGGTGAAATCCCTGCCACTGGCCTATGCCTATCTGGTGCGCGCCGCAGCCCAAGGCCTGCCCGAAGCCACCAAGGCGCTGAACGAACTCAGCCAGGTGATCCAGCCGCTCGATCGCGCCAACGGCTGGCAGATCGCCACCTCACTTGCCAACGGCAGCGGCATCCCGGCGCAGTTCCAGCCTGGCATCCAGCCGCCGCCGATGCTGGCCGTCACCACCCCGCCGCCGGCGATCGTTGTCGCCAGCGCGCCTGCCGGCTCTGGAGCGCCCACAGGCACCAGCACCGCCGCCCTGAACGCGGCCGCGCTGAAAGCCGCCGAAGCCGAGACGGCAGAAGGTGACGACGACAAAGCGCAAGATGCGTCGCCCGCGCCCCCCGAACCGATGCGCCAACCCGCCCCGGCCGCCAGCACGCCGCCATTGGCGCCGCCCACCGCCCGGCCCAACCGTGCCGCCGAAGCCGCCGCGGAAAAGAAGGCCGCTGCCGCCGAAGCTGCTGCGGAAAAACGCGCCGCCGAAAAGAAACTGGCCGCCAAGAAAGCCGCCGAACTGAAGGCCGCCGAAGCCGCCAAGGAAACCGGCTGGCGCATCCAGCTTGGCACCTACCCCAACCAGAAAACCGCCATGCAGGCTTGGACCAAGCTCGCCGCTGCCAACAAGAAGGCCACCAAGGGCCTGCACCCAACGATCGGCAAATTCGGCGGCAACTACCGCCTGCAAGTCGGCCCATTCCCCACCCGCGATGAAGCCCGCGACGGCTGCAAGACACTGGAAATCGGCAAGAACGGCTGCTTCGCGCTCAATATCGATTGAGCTGACGGCCCACAAAGTCCGTCACCCGTGGCCGTCACCCCGGCGAACGCCGGGGCCCATCGCCCGCCCGTGCCACCCTGACGCCCCGTGGCGGCTCTGGCGCCACGCAAAGCAAGAAGAATGCCTCCGAGGGCACCCATCGAAACGGTGTTTCGATGGGACCCGCCGCGGGCAGGGACGCAGTCCCTGCACCCGTTCGTTTTCAGGCGCGCCTTGGACATGATGGTGACAAGACTGAACCCGCTCATGCCGAGCTTGTCGAGGCACGCACCAAAGTCCGTGCGTGCCTCGACAAGCTCGGCATGAGCGGGTTGGGCATTTCCATCAAACTGCAATCGCACTGAAGGCCGGCTTCGGCCCGTGAGAGACCGTCACACCGCCGGCAGGTCCTTCGCCAACCGGTCGCGCAGCTCACGCCGCAGGAACTTGCCGCTGGCGTTGCGCGGCAGCGGTTCGGCCATGAACCACACGTGGCGCGGTACCTTGTAGTTGGAAATCAGGCCGCCGACAAAACTGCGCAGCGCGGCCTCGTCCAGGCTCTCGCCCGGTTTCAGCACGACGGCCACGGCCACTTCCTCACCCAGCCGTTGATCGGGCACGCCGAACACGCAGCATTCGGCAATGGCGGGATGGCGGTAGATGGCAGCTTCAACCTCGGCGCAATAGACATTCTCACCGCCGCGCAGCACCATGTCCTTCTTGCGATCGACGATGAAGATGAAGCCATCCGCGTCGATGCGGGCAATATCGCCGGTGTGCAGCCAGCCATCGGTGATCGAAGCCGCCGTTGCCTCGGGCCGGTTGATATAGCCCTTGATGACGGCGGCGCCCTTTACCCACAGCTCGCCGATTTCGCCCGGCGCCACGGTGTTGCCGGCATCATCAACGCATTTGGCTTCATAGGCGGGCATGGCCGGGCCGGCGCTGTCCGGCTTGTCGACGAAGAAATCGCCGGAGACCGACGTGATGATCCCGCAGGTTTCGGTCATGCCGTACCCAGTGCTCGGCCGCGCGCTGGCCACCTTGTCCTCGATCTTGTGCACCAGATCGGGCGGCACCTGGGCGCCGCCGCCTGACATGGCGGTCAGGCTCGACACATCGGTGGTGAGGAAATCCGGGTGGTTGATCAATTCGCGCGCCATCACCGGCACGCCGCCGATGGAGGTGACGCGCTCTTTCTCGATGATGCGCAGCGCCTCGCCGGCATCCCAGCGGTACATCAGCACGATGGTGCCGCCAGCCGCTGTGGTGGCATAGGCGCCGCAATTGTTGGCCGTCACATGGAACAGCGGCGTGGTGAGCAGCGAGACGGGCACCGCTGCCACGGCGGGCGGCTCAGCAGAGGACTCTGGCCCGGTGGCCAGCTGCACCGCCCGCGCCGTCGACGCGCCAGCATAGAGCATGTTGAACAAATTGGTGATGCAGCCGCGATGGGTGAGCTGCGCGCCCTTGGGAAAACCGGTCGTGCCCGATGTGTAGAAGATGCAGGCATCGGCATCGGGATCGATCGCCACATCGGGCATGGTGCCGCCGTGCGCAAGCACATCGGCGTAAGGCGTCACTCCCGGCTCCGCCCCACCCAGCCGCACGCCCACGAGGCGAAGGCCGGCCGGCGGCTCTGCGATTTCCCGATAACGGCCCAGCCGTTCGGCATCCAGGAACAGCGCCTTGGGCGCCGCATCATTGAGGCCATAGGCCATTTCCTCGGGCGTCCACCACGCATTCATGCCCACAACGGCGATGCCGCTGGACACGCAGGCCCAATAGATCAGCATCCATTCGGGATAGTTGCGCATGGCAATCGCCACCCGATCCCCCGGCCCGATGCCCTGTGCCGCCAGCCACGCCGCGATGGCGTTCACCTGCGTATGCGCCTCTGCATAGGTCAGCCGCTCGTCGCCATAAACGAGATAGGTCCGCTCGGCGAATTGCTGCGTCGATTGCCACAGCGCCCGCACATCGGGCAGCGCATGGCGATAGGCACGCACGGCGATGCCATTAACCTCGACCGGAACGATCTCGAACGCGCCCCCAGGCCCCGTCAACTCGTCACGCGCCTGCGCCAGCTCAGCGTAATGCATAACTCTCCCCAGAGCCTTGTTCTTGTACAGGCAGTGATACACGCGATCTGGCGTGCGGAAAGCTATCTAGAGCCAGCGGATGCGCAACCTCTCGCTGTTCCCGTCGCCGCGGACGTGATCCGGGGCACTGCTATTGCCCGGGCCAAACAAGTGGCCTCCGGCGGGCAGGGACTCGTCCCTGCACCCGTGCGTTTTCGGGCGCCCTTATCCATCAGATACCTGTCATGCTGGCCTGCGCCAGCATGACGAGTGCGGGTTGAAAGGGTGGTCCCAAAGCGAACGGGTGCAGGGACGAGTCCCTGCCCGCCGGAGGCAGCTCTTCTCTTACGCAGCCGCCTGCACCGCCAGCCCCGGCCATTTCGCCCACAGCGCGTCGCGGCGCTTGAGCATCTCGTCGCGGGCCTTGGCCTTGACCGGGCCAAAGCCGCGCACGTCCATCGGCAGGCGCGCGATGGCCAGCGCCAGGCCGATGTTGGCGGAGTTGACGTCAGCGCAGAGCCGCTCGATGTCAGCCTCAAACGCTCCGATGTCGGCGCGTTCGTGGCGGCGCTCTTCACTGTAGCCGAACAGGTCGAGCTTGCTGCCGCGCAGGCCCTTGAACCTGGCCAGCACACCGAAGGCCTTGAAGATCCACGGGCCGAAGCTGATTTTCTTCGGGCGGCCGGTGGCGGGATCAGTGCGGGTGATCAGCGGCGGGGCGAGCAGCACGCGGGGTTTGCCGCCGGCGAATTGGGCGGCGTAGGCCGCCTCGAAACGGCCATCGCTGTAGAGGCGGGCGACTTCATATTCGTCCTTGTAGGCCATCAGCTTGTAGAGGCTCTTGGCCACCGCTTCGCCGAACGCGTCGCCGCCGGCAGTGCGGGCCTTGTCGACCTGAGCGCGGAAGCGGGCCGCATAGGCCGCGTCCTGATAGAGCACCAGATCGGCCTCGCGCTTGGCGATCATCTCATCGAGCGTTGTGGCGGGCGGTTCCGGCTGTGGCCCCTTGGTGGCTTCCACCAGCGCCAGCACCTGATCGGGGCGGGTGGCGAGCAGGCGACCCAGGGCAAACGCCTTCTTGTTGAAGGGGATGGCAACGCCGTTCAATTCGATCGCGGCTTCGATGCTTTCCCGCTTCAGCGGGATCAGGCCCTTCTGCCAAGCATAGCCCATCAGCAGGATATTGCTGCCGATGGCATCGCCCAGCAGTGCGGTGGCCACCGTATCGGCGGCGATGAAATCGCAGGCGTTGGGGTTCGATGCCTTGCGGATGGTGCGTTCCACCTGGGCGCTGTGGAAATCGAAATCGCGGTTGCGCACGAAATCGGATGTGGGCGCGATATCGGCGTTGGCGATCACGGCGGTGCGTTCCGGCACCATCAGCGTCTGTGTCGGCTTGTCAGCCGCGACCACGGCATCGCAGGCCAGCACGACATCGGCGCTGCCGGCCATGATGCGCGGGGACAGCAGATCGTCGTTGGACCCGGCGATGCGGACATGACTGTACACCGCGCCGCCCTTTTGGGCGAGGCCGGCCATATCGGCGGTGGTGCTGGCCAGGCCTTCGATATGCGCCGCGGTGCCGAGCAGCGCCGACACGGTGAGCACGCCGGTGCCGCCAATGCCGGTGACCATGATGTTATAGCCATGGCCGGGGGCGGGGATGACGGGATCGGGCAAATTGTCGGTGCTGAAGTCCGCCTTGGATTTCTTCACTTCGGCATCATCCACCGTCACGAAGCTGGGGCAGAAGCCTTTGACGCAGCTGTAATCCTTGTTGCAGCTCGATTGGTTGATGCGGCGCTTGCGGCCAAACTCCGTCTCCAGCGGCTCGACCGAGACGCAGTTGGATTGCACCGAACAATCGCCGCAGCCTTCGCACACCGCCGGGTTGATGAAGATGCGGCGAGCCGGATCGACCAGCTGCTTGCGCTTGCGGCGGCGGCGCTTTTCGGCGGCACACGTCTGATCGAAGATGATCACCGTGCAGCCCGGCGTGGCGGCGAATTCCTGGCTGATATTCTCCAGTTCACCGCGATCGAGCAGGCGCACGCCGGCCGGGATTGTCACGCCCTTGTAGCGATCAAGATCCTCGGTGAGGATCACCACCTTCTTCGCATGTTCGGCCAGCATCTGCGCGGCGATCTGGTCCACGCCCAGTTCGCCATCGTGCTTCTGCCCGCCGGTCATGGCGACGGCGTCGTTGTAGAGGATCTTGTAGGTGATGTTGACGCCCGCCGCGATCGACTGGCGGATGGCGAGCAGGCCGGAGTGGAAATAGGTGCCGTCGCCCAAATTCGCGAACACATGCTTTTCGCCGACGAACGGCGCTTCGCCCACCCAGGTCACGCCTTCGCCGCCCATCTGGGTGAAGGTTTCGGCGCGATCCATCCACATCGCCATGATGTGGCAGCCGATGCCGGCCAGCGCGCGCTGGCCTTCCGGCGCCTTGGTCGACGTGTTGTGCGGGCAGCCGGAGCAGAAATAGGGGCTGCGCTTGACTGGCGTGATGTGCGCAGCGGATTTGCCGGCCTGATCGCGGAAGAAGGCCAGTGCAGCCTGAATGCGATCGGTATTGTGGAAATGCTGCAGGCGCGCGGCGATCACATGGGCGATGACGCCCGGCGAAAGTTCATTGTCGGGCGACAGCAGCCATTCGCCGCTCTCGTCATGCTTGCCAACCACGCGCGGGCGCACGCTCTCGCGCCAGTTGTAGAGCTGCCATTTCAGCTGATGCTCGATGAACTCGCGCTTTTCCTCGATCACCAGCACTTCATCCAGGCCTTCGGCAAAGGCGCGGATGCCATCGGGCTCCAGCGGCCACGGCATGCCGACCTTGTAGACCTTCAGGCCGATATCGGCCGCCACGCGGGCATCGATGCCCAGTTCGTCCAGCGCCTCCATCGTGTCGGCAAAGGCCTTGCCGGTGGAAACGATGCCGATGCGCGGTTTCGGCGAATCCCACACCACTCGGTCAATGCCATTGGCCTTGGCAAAGGCCATGGCGGCAAAGCCCTTGTAGCGTTGCAGGCGGGTGTCTTCCTCGCGCCAGATATCACCGGGGCGGATGTGGACGCCGCCATCGGGGAATTCGAACTGCGGGATGATGATGCCGCGGTTTTCGTGCGCCAGATCGACGGTGGCACTGGTTTCCACCGTATCGGCCGTGGCCTTGAAGCCCACCCACGTGCCGGCAAAACGGCTCATGGCAATGCCGAGCAGGCCATATTCAACGAATTCATGCACGCTGGCGGGCGCCAGAAACGGCACGAAGGCGGCCTGGAAATTATGGTCGCTCTGGTGGGGCAGGGTGGAGGATTTGGCGCCGTGATCATCGCCCACGATGGCGAGCACGCCGCCATGCGCCGACGTGCCGGCGGCGTTGCCGTGCTTCAACACATCCATGGCGCGATCAAGGCCGGGGCCCTTGCCGTACCAGATGCCGAACACGCCATCGCGCTCCGCCTTGGGGTTCAGCGCGACATGCTGCGTGCCCCACACCGCGGTGGCGCCCAGTTCCTCGTTCACGCCGGGAACGAAGTGAATATCCTGTTCTTTCAGCCACTTCTTGGCGCGCCACAATTCCTGATCGTAACCACCCAGCGGTGAACCACGATAGCCGGAGATGAAGCCCGCCGTGTTGAGGCCGGCGGCGGCATCGCGCCATTTCTGCACCAGCGGCAGCCGCACCAGCGCCTGCACCCCCGACATGAACACGCGGCCTTCGCGGAAGCGATATTTGTCTTCAAGGCTGACAGGCGGTAGACCGGCGACCATGGCTGTGACTCTTTGTGCAAATGCGAGATGGGTCAATAATACTGACCTTTCTTGTGGCGTGCAAGCGATAGCTCCGCGCCGGTGAGCATCACCATCGCCAGCTACAATATCCACAAGGCCGTGGGCAGCGATGGCCGGCTGGCGCCGCAGCGCATCCTTGATGTGCTCGACGAAATTGGCGCCGATGTGGCGCTGCTGCAGGAGGCTGACACGCGGCTGGGCCTGCGCACCTCGGTGCTGCCCGATGCCCTGCTCGGCGCGCGCGGCTGGCAGGCGGCACCACTGGGCCAGCTGCATCATGAAGGCCGCGCTGCGCTGGGCTGGCATGGCAATGCCGTGCTGCTGCGCGGTGACGTGCGGCTCACCCACAGCCACCGCATTACCCTGCCAGCGCTGGAGCCGCGCGGGGCGGTGCTGGCTGATGTGGCGCATGGGAATCACGTGCTGCGGCTGGTCGGCGCGCATCTCGATCTGTCGGGCCTGGCGCGTGCCCGGCAGATGCACGCCATCATTGATGCAGTGGCCAAGGCGCCTGGTAATCCGCCGGAACTGGTGATGGGCGATTTCAACGAATGGCGGCGCGGCGGCGCGGCACTGGCGGCACTGGCCCGGCATTGGCGCGAAGTGGCGCTGGGGCCCAGTTTCCCGGCGCGGCTGCCGATTGGCCGGCTGGATCGGGCCTTTGCCCATCATGCCCTGCACGTGGCCGAAGCCGGGGTGCACGCCTCGCCACTGGCGCGCGCGGCGTCTGATCATCTGCCCATCTTCGTGCGGCTGGCGGCATGACGGCAGCGCTGGCTCGGCTGTGCGAGGTCCATCCTGGCCAGAGCGGCGTGCAATTGCTGGACGATGGCCCGGCCGCGCTGGCGGTGCGCATCGCGCTGATCCGGCGGGCGCTGACCCGCATCGACGTCCAATATTATATCTGGCGCGATGATGTGGCGGGCCGGCTGCTGCTCGATGAACTGGCCGCGGCGGCGGCGCGCGGGGTGCAGGTGCGGTTGCTGCTTGATGATTTCGGCTGCGCGGCGGTGGAATATCTGGTGGCGGCGCTGCCGGGCCTGGATGTGCGACTGTTCAATCCCGCCCGCCTGCGCTGGCCGCGCTGGCCCAATGCGCTGTTCGATTTTGCCCGCCTCAACCGCCGCATGCACCACAAGAGCCTGATGGTGGACGGCATCGCCACCGTGATCGGCGGCCGCAACATCGGCGATGAATATTTCGATGCCGGCCATGTCGAACTGGCAGCCGATCTTGATGCGCTGGCCATCGGCGCGATTGCCGGCGAAGTGGCCGCCGATTTTCAGCGTTACTGGGATTGCCCGGAGGCGGTGCCGCTGTCCCGGCTGGTGCGTTCAGGTGCAAAGCCACTGTTGCCAGCCCCGCCCGCTGATCGGCGCGCCACCTATCTGGCCGCCGCCACCAGCCCGGCGACGCTGGCCCTGCTGGATGAAACACAGGATTTTGAATGGGCGCCGGTGCGCATGCTCAGCGATCCGCCCGAAAAGATCAGCGGCACGGTGGCCGAGGCACAGCTGATGCTGCCGCGACTGCTGGCCACAATGGCGTCGGCCCGGCAGCGCCTGCTGCTGGTTTCGGCCTATTTCGTGCCCACCAGGGCCAGCAAGGCGCTGCTCTGCGATCTGGCCGGGCAGGGCGTGCGGGTTGATGTGCTGACCAATTCCCTGCTGTCCAACAACGTTGTGCTGGTTCACGCCTATTACGCGCCGTGGCGAAAGCGCCTGCTCGCCGCCGGGGTGCGGCTGTGGGAAATGCGCGGAGCGCAAGGTGATCGCGCCACCCTGGGCCTGATCCCGCGCCGCCTGCGCCGCCGCCGCGTTGCCACCAGCTTCTTTCGCGCCAGTGCCGGCGAACTGCACGCCAAAACCTATGTTGCCGATGGCCGCTGGCTGTTTGTCGGCTCGATGAATTTCGATCCGCGTTCGTGGCGGCTCAACACCGAAATGGGCTTCGTGATTGATTCACCGCAGCTGGCCAGCAGGCTCGAAGCCGCGCTCGATGCCGGCCTGCCGCGCTTTGCCTGGGCGCTTGAACTGCACAAAGGCCAGCTTGGCTGGCGCGAGGATGATCATCTGATCCAGCCCGAACCCGGCACCACCGCCCTGCAGCGGATCGCCTTGCGCCTGCTCGGCCTGTTGCCGCTTGCTGGCCTGTTCTGATCCGGCCTGGTCTGGCACTATCATGCTGTTGCTGTGGGAGAGGCCGGTCATGATCATGTCTGTACGCCAATTGTTGCTGCTCACCGCCTTGCTGGTGGTACCCCTTGCTGCCAGCGAACCGGCGCTTTCACCCGCGCTGCTCGCCGCGCTTGATCCCACCTCCCAGGCGCAGGCGCTGTGCGGGCCGCGCCGCGCCGGCCCCAGCCGCGCGTTGCTGGCGGCGGCCGCCATCGCCGCCCCGGCCAGTGAGACTGGCGGCGTGCCCTATCTGGCTGATCTTGCCGCCACCCGCCTGTCTCTGGGCCCGGTCGATGCCGGGGCACGGCGCTGGTTCACGCAGGGGCTGATGCTGGCCTATGGCTTCAATCACGCCGGCGCGGTTGCCTCTTTCCGCCGCGCGCAGGCCGCCGCGCCCGATTGCGCGCTGTGCTGGTGGGGGGAGGCGATGGCGCTGGGCCCCAATATCAATGCGCCGATGGACGGGCGGGACCGCCCGGCGGCGCTGGCGGCCCTGGATCGCGCGCTGGCCCTGAAAGACCGCGCCAGTCCCAAGGAACAAGCGCTGATCACCGCGCTCGCCACCCGTTATTCGCGCGACGAAACGGCAGACCGCGCCGCGCTCGACAAGGCCTATGCCGATGCCATGCTGGCCGTCGCCGCGCGCTGGCCGGCCGATGATGAAATCGCCGTGCTCGCCGCCGAAGCGGTGATGGACACGTCCCCATGGAATTACTGGCTGCCCGATGGCAAGCCGGTGGGCAACAGCGGCGAGGCGGTGCGCCTGCTGGAGATGGTGATCAAGCGCAATCCCGGCCATGTGCAGGCCGCGCATCTCTATATCCACATGCTGGAACTGCCCGATCCCGCCCGTGCCGAAGCCGCAGCCGATCGGCTGGCCCGCGCAAGCAATGTGCGCAGCGCCGCGCATCTGGTGCACATGCCCGCCCACATCTGGCACCGGCGCGGCCGCTATCAGGATTCGATCCGCGCCAACATCGAAGCCGCTCGCGCCGATGAAGCCTGGATCGCCGCCACCGGCGACAAGGGCATGCTGCGCTATGGCTATTACCCGCACAATGTCCATTTCATCGTCACCTCCGCGCTGATGGCGGGGGACATGGCGACGGTGCGGGCGCAGGCCAGCCGGCTGGCCGGGATGATGGATGCCGAAACCTCGGCCAGCCTGGGCACGGTGCAGGCGGTGGATGCGGCGCCCTTCCAGGCGATGGCGATGATCGGCAGCCCGGCCGATGTGCTGGCGATGCCGGCCCCTGATGCGCGGCTGCCGCTGCCGGCGGCCATGCGCCATTTCGCCCGCGCCACCGCCCGCGCCGCGCAGGGGGACAAGGCAGCGTTTGACACCGAACGCGCTGCGCTGCTGGCGCTGAAACAGCATCCGGGCGCCGCCACGCTCACCCAGCAGGGCCTGCCCATGGCTGCCATTGTCGATGTGGCCGATCATGTCGCGCAGGGCCGCTGGGCAATGGCGCGCCGGCAATACCGGCAAGCCACCACGCATTTCCGCGCTGCCGCCGCCATCGAAGCCACCATTCCCTATATGGAGCCAAGCTATTGGCATTACCCGGTGAACCAGTCGTTGGGCGCCGCCCTGCTGCTGGCGGGTGATGCCGCCGGCGCCAGCGCCGCCTTCCGCGCCGCCCTGGCCCAAACGCCGCGCAACGGCTGGGCGCTGTTCGGCCTGGCGCTCAGCGAAACCGCCGCCGGCCACAAGCCCGAAGCCGCCGCCGCGCAGGCCGCGTTCAAGCGGGCGTGGGCGGGTGATCCCAAGTGGCTGAAGCTGGAACGGCTTTGAACCCCCGGATCACGCGTCCGCATCAGCGGCTGGCGGTTTTCACCTGCGTTTCATTCAGGATGATGCGGCGGGCTTCGGCGCTGGCGGCGGCTTGTGTCATCTCACCGGTTTCCAGCTTGTCGGCCATGGTCATCAACCGTTCGGATGTCACGCTGCCCCAATCCGCCTGTTCGGTGATGGCGATGCCCTTGTCGCGCGCGATCACATCGTCCCATGCCTTGCGCACCACCGCCCAATAACCGTTGGTCTTGGCCCAATAGGCATCGGCGCGGGCGGCGTTGAAGCCGTCGAAGCGGTTGTAGCTGTTGAGGCCCTGTTCCTGCACGATGGCCGTCACCTTGCCATCGCGCGGGGCCATCTTGGTGTTATCCTGCCAGTGGATCCAGCCGGTGGGGGTCCACTGGTGGCGGTTGATCGCCATGAAGCGGTCATACACCGGCTTTCTCACGGCATCACGGCGCGGCAGCGGCCGCCATGTCCAGTTGGAGCGCCAGCGGGTGATGCCGCCTTCAGCGGAAAATTCGCCCCAGCCGCCATAGCGCGGGCTGTCATCGGTCTGCCACACGGTCTGGCTCCAGCGGCCCTTGCGCATGCGTTCGGGTACGTCTTCCAGCACCCACTGGTTCGGGCCCTTGTACACCAGCACATTGGCCGGTTCATACACCCAGTCCTGCCGCCAATGCTTGGTAACAAAGGCCTTCCCATCCTTTTCGTGTACCAGGATATGCTGCAGCACGATGCGGTTACCGCTGTCCTCGATCACCCGCACCACCTCGTGGCCGCCCGACGGCTTGGGTGCTATGGCCGTGTAATCCGCCACCCACGGCGTAGTTTCAGTAAAGTCAAAGCGCACCTTGTATGTGCCGGCCATGGCCAGGATGGCGGCGCGATCGGCGGCCAGCTTGGCGGTTTCGGCGGCGGTAGCCTTGGCCGGAATCGGCCCGTGCGCCAGCGCCGGGGCCGAAAGGCTGGCAAGCAACAGGGCAGCAAGCAGAGATTTCATGGTCGTTCCTCCTGTGTTGTGATTAAGACGCATTTGCAGTTTAATAGCGAAGAATAAGGCTGGCCGAGAGATTGCGGCCGGGCATGGTGAAGGCATCGGCAATCGGCGAATTGCCGGCCAGACCGCGCACATCATTCCACCACCAATATTTGCGGTTGGTGAGGTTGAAGAGGCCGATGCGGGCCTGCGCGTTTGGCGTGATGCTGAACGCGGCGGTGACATCGACGATGGTGAAGGCAGGGCTGGCAAAGCAATTGGGCGAACAGGCCTCGGCAATATCGGCCTGGCGCTTGCCGGCACTGTGGGTGGCAATCGCCTGCATGAACAAACGATCATTCAACCCGCGCCAGTTCACACCCGCCACCAGATTGAATGGCGACACGGGGGAAAGCGGCGTATCCACCGCCACTTGCCCCGGCCGCGCGCCGCTGGCCGTGCCGCGCGCGAAGGCCATCGCCACGTTGGCACCAAAGCCGCCGCCAAATGTGGCGTCCAGCTTGGCTTCGATGCCTTCAACCGAAACGCGGCCGAAATTGATGAACTGGAACACGGCCGGATCGGCCGGAACGAACCGCCCGCTCACCTGCACCTGATCGATGAAATCACGATAGCGGGCGGTAAAGCCGTTCAGCTGGCCATTCAGGGTGATGCCGGCCAGCTTTGCCTCCCGCAGGCGAATGCCGCCTTCCCACGCCCGGCTGGTCTCAGGGCGCAGATCGGGATTGGGAAGGGCGACATAGCCGCTGGCCGGATTGACGAAGCCATTGTTGATCTGGCTTGGCGTTGGGCTGCGGAAACCTTCGGCATAGCTGCCGAACAGGCCGAGCGCAGGCGTAATCCAGCCGACCACGCCCAGCTTGGGCGAAATCCGGTCACCGCTTTGCCCGGCGATGCGGGCCGGGAACAGCGGATCGGGGCCGGCGTTCAGCCGGTAATGATCAAAACGCAGCGCCGGATACAGCAGCAGGCGCCCGTCTGCGATATCGATACTATCCTGCACAAACAGGCCGCCCTGATCATAATCGGTGTCGGGAAAGGCCTTGGTGGGGAAGATTTCGCCAAAGGGCGGTACCGTGCCGTCGCGCAGGCCGGTCTGGCGGGTGCGGCTGAAATCGCCGCCGATCAGGATGCGGTGCTTGATTGTGCCGGTGGCGAAGTGAAGTGCAACCTGGCCGTTCACGCCCATCACCCGGTTGTTGAACAGGTTGATGCGGGTGCGATCGGCGGCAGTGTTGCGATCTTCGGCGCTGAACTGGCGGTTGCGGCTGTCCTGCCAGAAGCCGATCAGGAAGGCGTCTTCCACCAGGTCAGCGCCGCTGTAGCGCCAATCAAGGCTGACACGGTCGCGGGCGATATCATCCTGCAGATCAAGCCGCAGCACGGCCGTGGCCGGCAGCGGGCCGGTTGCCGGCAGTGGTGTGCGGCCGGACAGCACATCGGAAGCAGTGCGGCTGCGCACCACTTCGCCCGACAGCCGCAGCCGGTGGCCGCCGCCAGCGTCGAGCACCACTTTGCCAAGCAGCGAATCGCTGTTGACGTTCAGCGGGTTGGGCACGGTCCGCCGGCTGTCGGGCACATCCAGCGTGCCGAAATTGCGCGCCGGGCCATTGTCGCGCCGGCTGTAGGCAATCAGCGCGGAAAGCGCGCCCGTGCGGCCCGCCAGCATCAGCGATTTGGCCCAGCCGTCATCGGCGCCGGAATAGCCGATGCGTGCGCGGGCGCCGACATCATGGCCCTTGGCGATGAGGTCCTCTGGATCGCGGGTGGTGAAGCTGATGGCGCCCGCCAGCCCATCCGACCCATAAAGCGCCGAGGCCGGACCGCGCAGGAACTCCACCGATTTCAGCAGTTCCAGATCGGCATAGTCGCCCCGCCCGGCCGCCTGCGCGCCAAAGCCGAAACTGTCGGGCAGGCGGATCAGATCCTGCTGGATCAGCACGCGATTGCCGGACAGGCCGCGCACGGTGAAGCCGCTGTTGCCGTCGCGGCCGGTGCTGCCCAGTGCCGCGCCGGGCCGGCTGGGCTGTGTGCGCACATCGATGCCGGGTTCAAAGCGCACGAGATCCTTGATGTCCTCCATCAGATTGTCCTGGATCTGCTCGGCCGTGATCACGCTGATCGCGGCCGGCACGTTGGCAGCATCGGTTGGCGTGCGGGTGGCGGTGACGGTGATGATGGGGCCATCGCCCGCATCGGCATCGGCAATTGCAGCAAGGGCAGGGCTGGCCAGCGCCAGATTGGAAAGCAGGGCGACACGCAGCCGGAAACGGCGAAGCACAGGGCGGGCACTGGACGGGTGGGAGGAGGGTTGGATTGTCATTGTCTGCCTTAATGCGAATGATTCGCAGACGCATTAGCAGAGGAAAATCCAGTCAGACAAGGGGCGATTTGGTGCCCGGCACATCAGATTGTGGAAAAAACCAAGGCAACGCCGGCGCGGCCGAACGCGCACGGCGCTACGCCGGCCGTTCATCGGCCGGGCGCCGCAGGCGTGCACTTGGCGTTTGCTGTTGGCGCTCAGCGCGCCGAAGCCGGCTTCTTCATTGCCCAGATGGCATAGACATAGGTGAGCGCGGCGGCCCCGGCGATGGCGGCGGGGCGGATGGCTTCCGGCGCCAGCAGATAGGCGGCGTAGCACAGCACGCAGCGCACGGCGAAATGGATGAAGCCGGCCGGATCATCGGCGCCCCAGCCGTGCGGCACCCACATCATGCCGGCCAGGATGGCAAGGCCCAGCACCAATATGTCCAGGCTTGCCGATGCCTTGGCGGCCAGGATGATGAACGGGATCAGCAGCGCAATTACCGTGATGAAACGCATGAACAATTGGGTGATCGGATTGTGCCGGTTTTCGGCGCGCATGCCGGGTTCGCCGCGCAATTTGTCGATCAACAGGGCAATCGGGAAGGGTAGCGCCGCCACGGTGAGCGGCACGAACGCCGGCATGGCCTTGCCCAGCACGAACGCCACCACCGCCAGCCCGCCCCAGGCGATCAGGCCACCGATGGGCATGGCCGTGGTGCTGCTGGCCAGATAATCGCGCCGCGCATCGGCTAGGCTGATTCCGCTGAAATCCTTCATCAAATTCCCCCGAACCTGTTTCAGATCAATAAGCTATCGTGGTTCCGTCGGGGCCGCCATGGGGAAATTTGTCGGCTGCGATCAGCTCAACCCTTCGATCCGCCCTTCCGCATCAAGGTGGATGCCAATCGCGGATGGCACTTTGGGCAGGCCCGGCATGGTGGCGATTTCGCCGGCGAGCGCGACGATGAAGCCGGCGCCGGCGGCCAGCCGCAATTCGCGGATAGGCAGGTCATGACCGAACACCGCGCCGCGGATCTTTTCATCGGCGGTGAAGCTGTAGGGCGTCTTGGCGATGCACACCGGCAGATTGGCCAAGCCTTCGTGGCGCAGCGCGGCCAGTTGCTTCTGCGCCGCCGGGGACAGGGTGACCTGGGCCGCGCGGTGGATGCGGGTGGCGACGATGGTGAGCGCGTCAAACACGTCGGAGCCGGTCGCGTAGAGCGGGGTGAAAGCGGCGTGCGGGTTCGTGTTGGCGTCGGCGAGGGCGGCGACGCTGCGGGCCAGCTCCTCGGCGCCGGCCGGGCCGTCGGCCCAGTGGCTGCACAGGTGGGCGGCGACGCCCAGCGTGTCGCGGCAGTGGGTGAGCACCTGTTGCTGTTCTTCCGCGCGATCGTTGCTGAAGGCGTTGATGGCGACGGCGACCGGCAGGCCAAGGCTCTGCAGATTTTCGACATGGCGGGCCATCACCTCCAGCCCGCCGTGCAGGGCATGGGCATCGGCCTTGCCCAGATCGGCCAGCGCCATGCCGCCATGATATTTGAGCGCGCGCACGGTGGCGACCACCACGGCGACGGCCGGAGCCAGCCCAGCCGAACGGCATTTGATGTGGGCGAATTTCTCCGCCCCCAGATCGGCGCCGAAGCCGGCTTCCGTCACGGCGAACTCCCCCAGCGCCAGCGCGGTGCGGGTGGCGATCACCGAATTGCAGCCATGGGCGATGTTGGCGAACGGCCCGCCGTGGATGAGCGCGGGAGAGCCGTGGATGGACTGCACCAGATTGGGCTGCATGGCATCCAGCAGCAACGCCGCCATCGCGCCGGCCGCGCCCACATCGCCAGCAGTGACGGGGTTGCCGGCGGTATCCTTGGCCACCCGGATGCGGGCGAGGCGGGCCTGTAGATCGGCCACATCGCTGGCCAGGCACAGGATCGCCATCACTTCGGAGGCGACCGTGATATCGAACCCGGTTTCGCGCAACGGGTGGTTGCCGGTGCCCATGCCGGAAACGATCTGGCGCAAGGCGCGGTCGTTCATGTCCATCACGCGCCGCCAGGTGACCGTCCGTGGGTTGATCGCGGCGCCCGATGGCATCTGTGTCCCGAAATGCACCGCATTGTCGATCATCGCGGCGAGCAGATTGTGCGCCGAGGTGATAGCGTGGAAATCGCCGGTGAAGTGCAGGTTGATCTTCTCCATCGGCAGCACCTGCGCCTGGCCGCCGCCGGTGGCGCCGCCCTTGCGGCCGAACACCGGGCCAAGTGATGGCTCGCGCAGCGCGATTACCGCGCGCCGGCCGATGCGGTTAAGGGCATCGGCAAGGCCAACGGTTGTGGTGGTTTTGCCTTCCCCCGCCGGCGTTGGATTGACGGCGGTCACCAGAATCAGCTTGCCGCCAGCCGCCGGCTCACCGCCGGCCACCGTCCGGCACAGATTGCCAGCGATCTTGGCGATATGATGCCCGTGCGGTTCGATGTCGGTTTCCGCCAGGCCAAGGCCAGCTGCAATCTCCCGGATGGGGCGCAATGTCGCTGCGCGCGCGATTTCAATGTCCGTCGCCATGATTCCCCGTCATAAGCCCAGCGTTGATTCCTGCTGCGCCTACAGGCTTTGCACAGCGGCGGGAAGGAGCCTGTTGATCATCATGTTCGACGATATGTCCGCCCTCGCACTGGCCCGCTTCCAGTTCGCCTTCACTGTCTCGTTCCATTTCATCTTCCCGGCCTTCTCCATCGGATTGGCCAGCTATCTTGCTGTTCTGGAAGGGCTTTGGCTGAAGACGGGCCGCGATGTCTACCTGCAGTTGTTCCATTACTGGCTGAAGATCTTTGCCATCGCCTTTGGCATGGGTGTCGTATCGGGCATCGTCATGGCCTATCAGTTTGGCAGCAACTGGGCGGCATTTTCGGACAAGGCCGGCCCGGTGATCGGCCCGTTGATGGCCTATGAAGTGCTGTCGGCCTTCTTCCTCGAATCCGGTTTCCTCGGCGTCATGCTTTTCGGGCTCGATCGGGTAGGCAAGAAACTCCATTTCATTGCCACCTGTCTGGTTGCCATCGGCACCACCATCTCGGCGTTCTGGATCATCGTCGTCAACAGCTGGATGCAGACGCCCCAAGGCTATGCCATTGCACCCAATGGACAATTTTACGCCACCAGCTGGTTGGAAGTGGTGTTCAACCCGTCCATGCCCTACCGCCTCACCCACACGCTGCTGGGCGCCTATCTCACCACCGCGCTGGTGGTGGGGGCGGTTGGTGCCTGGCATCTGCTGAAGGATCGCAGGCTCGGCCGCGCCGCCCAGCCGGCCACCAAGATCATGTTTGCCATGGCGATGGGCATGGTGGCCGTCACCGCGCCACTGCAGGTGCTGGCCGGGCACGAGCATGGCGTGAACACGCTGCAGCACCAGCCCGCCAAGATCGCGGCGATGGAAGGCCATTATGAAAGCCATGAACGTGCTGCGCCGTTGATATTGTTCGGTATTCCCGATGATGCCGCGCAGGTGATGCACTACAAGCTGGAAGTGCCGGCGCTCGGCAGTCTGGTGCTGCAGCATGATATCGAAGCGGCCACGACGGGTCTCGACAAGGTTGCCCCGGAAAACCGCGCCAAGGTTGCATTCCCGTTCTATGCCTTCCGTGTGATGGTGGGCTTGGGCGTGCTGATGCTGCTGCTTGGCGGCTGGGCGGCATTCAATGCGGCGCGCGGGCGGCTGTTCGATAATGTCTGGCAACAGCGGTTGGCGCTGGCGATGGGTCCAACGGGCTTTGTCGCCGTGCTTGCCGGCTGGATCACCACGGAAACCGGCAGGCAACCCTTTACAATTTTTGGACTTCTTCGCACGGCTGAAAGCGCCTCGCCACTGGCCGCCCCCGCAGTGGCAGCCTCGCTGATCGCCTTCATCATCGTCTATTTCTTCGTGTTCGGTGTTGGCACTTGGTTCATCATCAAGCTGATGGGCAATGAACCCAATCCGCAGGATAAGGGCCCGGGCAAGGAGCAGACGGTCGACGTTGGCAGCTTGCCGCCCGATGCGCCTTACGGCTTCCAGTTGGCGGAGTAAGGCAGCGTGGCACCCGATCCTGTTCTCACCCTTGTCTGGGCCGGCATCATCGGGCTGGCGATCTTCATTTATGTCGTTACCGACGGCTTTGATCTGGGGATCGGCATCCTGTTCCCGGTAATGGCGCCAGGGGCAGAGCGCGAAACGGCGATCGCCACCATCAAGCCGGTGTGGGACGCCAATCAGACCTGGCTGGTGCTGGGCGGCGGCGGTGTGTTTGCGGCCTTTCCGCTTGCCTATGCCATATTGATGCCGGCGGTCTATGCGCCGCTGATCGCCATGCTGCTCGGTCTGATCTTTCGCGGTGTCGCCTTCAAATATCGCGCGCGCACCAGCCGTATCTGGTTGTGGGACTTCGCCTTTTTCGGCGGATCAACCGTGGCGGCCTTTGCGCAGGGCGTGATTCTGGGTGCCGTTCTGCAAGGCGTGAAGGTGCAGGGGCGCAGCTATGCCGGCGGCTGGTGGGACTGGCTTTCGCCCTTCTCGTTGCTCACCGGCGCATCTGTGGTGGCGGCCTATGCTTTGCTCGGCGCCTGCTGGTTGATTTGGCGCACGGAAGGGACGGTGCAGGATCATGCTTATCGCATGGCGTGGCGCAGTGGTGCCGCCAGCATTGCGGCGGTTGTTGCAGTCAGTCTGGCGACGCCGTTCCTGAACCATGATTATTATAGCCACTGGTTCGAAGCACCGTGGATATATTATTCGGCGCCAGTCCCGGTGCTTGTGGCCATTACGGGCCTCCTGTTCATTCGCGCGCTCAAGCGCCGGGCCGAGGTCGCGCCCTTCCTGCTGGCCGAACTGCTGTTCCTGCTCACCTTCATTGGGCTGGGCATTTCCATCTTCCCCTGGGCGGTGCCGGGGCAGGTGACGATCTGGCAGGCGGCCACGGCGGGCAATGCGCAAAGCTTCATGCTGGTCGGCGTTGGCCTGCTGCTGCCGGTGATCCTGGGTTACACCGCCTATGGCTATTGGCTGTTCCGCGGCAAGGTCGGGGCCGAAGGTTATGCCTGAACCGCAAGCCCCGCTGCGGCGTCGTCTGGCCTGGTTCGTGGCCCTGTGGGCAGCCGGTGTTGGCGGGGTGGGTGCCGTCGGCTTGCTGCTGCGGACCTGGCTGCTGGGCTGAAATTGCTGTCAGCCTTGGCCGCGATTTCCCCGGAACGGGCTATTCCGATGACAAACCTGTCTCTGAATGGTTACATTTTGCCTTGCGATATCGTTAACGCCTCGTAAACTCAGTGCCTGTCAACGATGCGAATCAGATGCATCGAAACAGGCAGCATCGGCCATCCGTGGGGACGGAGGGCTGGGGGCAACGGTTCCCGCTGCAGGGGTCGCGAGTACAGGAGAGGCGTATGGTTGCGGGAACAACGGCCGTCACGGTCATCGTCGGGATCTTCATCTTCCTGTGCGTCTTCAACTTCCTGCCGGCCTGCGTGGCCTATGTGAACCGCCACCCCGATCGCCATCTGCTGGCCGCCCTCAATGTCATCTCGCTGTTTTCTTTTGCGCTTTGGATCGCCCTGATGGCGTGGGCGGCGTCTGGCACCAGCAGCCATCCATTTATCCAGCGCTTCGTCGGCTCGCCGCAGCGCCGCCGGCGTCTGGTGGCATCGGTGTCGGCGCTGGTGCTGGCCGGCTTTGCCACCACGGCGGTATCACTCAACCTCGCCTGACTGCGCTGCCGGGGTGAAACCCGCCGCCTGCCGATTTCCATCTGTCGGTACAGACGCCATTGCTGCCTTGCACTCCGGATTGTGCCTGCTATAGGCGGGCGCTCGTTTCCCGAGTGCGGGCGTGGCGGAATTGGTAGACGCGCTGGATTTAGGTTCCAGTGTCGAAAGACGTGGGGGTTCGAGTCCCTTCGCCCGCACCATCCTGCCGCTGCTCGTTCGGGCCAAACTCGCCAGATTTTCAACTTTCAACACGACGGATTCTTCGATGCAGATTGCCGAAATCACCAACCAGGGCCTGCGCCGCGCTTATTCGCTGCTGATCCCAGCCGATGCCATCGCCGCGCGCCTTGATGCCCGCCTGGCCGAAGTGTCCAAGACCATCAAGATGCCTGGCTTCCGTCCGGGCAAGGTGCCGGCCAATCTCGTCAAGAAGATGCATGGCCCGGCCCTGCGTGGTGAAGCGCTGCAGGCGGCGCTGAACGACGGTGTCAACAAGGTGATTGCCGATCACGGCCTGCGCCCGGCGACCCAGCCGCAGGTGGATGTGGATGGCGATCTGCCGGAAGATGGCGATGCCCGCTTTACTGTCAGCATGGAAATCCTGCCGACCATCGACGATGTTAAGGCCGAAGATCTGGCGCTGGAAAAGCTGGTGGTTCCGGCTGACGATGCTGCCTTGGATGCCGCGATCGCCCGCCTTGCCGAATCGGCGCAGCGCAGCGAACCGGCCCCGGCCAAGCACAAGGCCAAGACCGGCGACACCGTGGTGATCGATTTCGAAGGCAAGGTGGATGGCGTGCCGTTTGATGGCGGCAAGGGCGAAGGCATGCGGGTCAAGATTGGCTCCGGCCAGCTCATCCCCGGCTTTGAAGACCAGCTGATCGGCGCGAAGGCCAATGAACAGCGCACCCTGAAGGTGACCTTCCCGGCCGATTACGGCGCCGCCAATCTGGCCGGCAAGCCGGCCGAATTCGACGTGACGGTGACCGGCGTGGAAGTACCGGCCGAAACCGCCATCGACGATGAATTCGCCAAGGGCTTTGGTCTCGACAGCCTGGATGCGCTGAAGGAAATCCTGAAGGACCAGCTCGACGCCGAACTGGGCACGCTGTCGCGCACCTATCTCAAGCGCAAACTGCTCGACACGCTGGCCGCCCGCCATGATTTCGACGTGCCGGAATCTATGGTGGACGCCGAGTTCGAGCAGATCTGGCAGACGCTGGAAGGCGAAGCCGCCCGTGAAGCCGATCCGGAAGCCGCCCGCGCCGAAATCGAAGCCGAGCGTGAGGATTATCGCCGCATCGCCGTGCGCCGCGTGCGCCTGGGCCTGCTGTTGTCCGAAATCGGCCAGCGCAACGGCGTCACCGTTTCGCAGGCTGAAATGAACCGCCTGATCGGCCAGGAAGCCGCGCGTTATGCGCCGGCCGAACAGCAGAAGGTGGTGAAGTTCTTCCAGGAAAACGCCATGGCAGCCATGCAGCTGCGTGCGCCGCTGTATGAAGACAAGGTGGTGGACTTCCTGATCGGCAAGGCCGAAATCACCGAACGCGCCGTGACCCGCTCCGAGCTGGAAGCCGCGATCGAGAGCGAAGATGAAACGCCAGGCGGCCACGTCCACGGCCCCGGCTGTGGCCATGATCACGATCATGATCATGCGCCGGCCAAGCCGAAGAAGGCTGCAGCCAAGAAGGCCAAGGCGGCCGAAGAGCCCGCCGTTGAAGCCGAACCTGTGAAGAAGGCCCCGGCCAAGAAGGCGGCTGCCAAGAAGGCCGATGTCGAACCGGCTGCGGAAGCGCCGGCGGCCAAGCCGAAGAAAGCCACCGGCAAAAAAGCCGCCGAGTAATGCGGCAGCTGCGGCTGCTCGGTCCCGGCATGCTGCGATTCGTCCTCGCAGCGATGGTGGTGGTGTCGCACCTCACCAGCTTGAACATTGGCCGACCAGCCGTTCTGCTGTTCTTCATGCTCAGCGGCTACTGGGTGTCGCGCCTGCTTGCCGGCTGGCAGGCCAGCGTGCCGGCTTTCTACGCCAGCCGGACACTCAGGGTGTGGCCGCTCTATGCGGTTGTCACCGTGCTGGCCTGGCTGCTTCACGCTCACGGGTCACAGGTGCGCCCGGATAGCCTGTGGTCGGCCCTGACCCTGCTTGGTCTGGCCGCGCGCTCCGGTGACGTGATCGGCGTGTCGTGGTCGCTCGATATCGAGCTGCAATTCTATCTGGCCATCCCACTGATCACGCTGGCCGTGCAGCGATTGCAGCCCATCTGGCTGCTGGCTTTGGCTGTGGCCGCCTTCAGCTTAGGCGTCGCACTGTTTGCCGCGCAAGTGCCGACGCTGCTTTTCTATCTGCCGGCTTTCCTTGCCGGCTTTGCGTTCTATCGTCTGCACTGGCAGCCCAGCGCGGGACAGGTGCGTGCCAGCCTGGTGGCGGCGGCGGCCTTCACGGCGGCGGCAGCAATGGTGCCGCCGCTTAACGGCTTGTTGTTCAAGGCCGATTTTACCGACAGCCTTGCCGAAAATCTTGGGCACATGGCGTGGATCCTGTTGCTGGCACCGTTTGTGGCATGGAACATCAACCAACCGTCTGATCGGCTTGATCGCTGGCTCGGCGATCTTTCGTACCCGCTCTACCTCGTGCACCTGCCGGTGGTGCGGCTGTTGGCCGAGGTGATGCCGGTGACAGAGGCTGGCGGCAAGCTGGTGGCCGTGGTTGCCGTCATGGTGGTGAGCATCGCGCTGTTCATGGGCGTCGATCGCCCGCTGGAAGCCCGCCGCCAGCGCCTGTGGCGCAAGGCCAAGCCGGCTTAACTCTCGCTTTTTCCGGTCGTGAATTCCAGGTGATGCGCAGCAGCGCTTGCTGCCGCGTCGCCCGGAAGGACGCGCCCGATGCCGCTTGCCCGATCCATGCTCGGCCCTGGCGCCTTGCGGCTTCTGCTGGCACTGGTGGTGCTGGTCTCACACCTGTCGGCGCTGAATATCGGCCGGCCAGCGGTGGTGCTTTTCTTTGTTATTTCAGGCTATTGGGTATCGCGGCGCTGGCTGGAGGGCGGCGCTGGCGTGATGGGTTTTGCGCTCGCCCGCCTGCTCCGCATCTGGCCGCTGTTTGCTCTCATCTCGGTGCTTACCTGGGTGGGGCAGGGCTGGCTTGGCCTGCCGCGTGCGGCTGATCTGGCTGCCGGGCTGCTGCTGCTGGGCAGTGCCAGCCGCGGTGATCTGTTGATCGGTGTGGCCTGGTCGCTGGATCTGGAACTGCAATTCTACCTGTGCCTGCCGCTGCTGTGGCTGGCTGTGCGGCGGCTGCCGGGCTGGCAGATCTGGCTGCTCGGCGGGCTGGCCTGGGGGCTGGGCATGTGGCTGATGGCGCGGGGGGCGTGGAGTTTCCTGCTGTATTTGCCCGCTTTTGCTGCCGGCATGTGGCTGGCGGCTGGCAAATGGTGTCCGGGCGCTGGCGGGGCGCTGGCGGCGGCTGGCGCCTTCGTGGCCATTGCTGCCGGCATGGCGATTTACCCTGAAATGCGCCCGCTGCTGCTGAAATCCCCCGGCCTGTCGCCGCTGGTGGAACAGCTTGGCCACCTGGTCTGGGCGCTGCTGCTGCTGCCGCTGGTCGCCCGCGTGCTGGCCGGCCCGTCTGGCGCGCGCGATCGGCAGTTGGGCGATGCCGCCTATGCGCTCTATCTCGTCCATTCGCCGATCATCACATTACTGGCCACCGGGCTCGCGCTCGACGGGCTGGCGCTGAAGCTGGCGGCGCTGCCGGCCACCGCGCTGGCCACACTGATTGCCTGGCGCTGCATCGATGTGCCGTTGGAGCGCGCCCGTCGCGGCGGAGAACCAATTGTCATCCCCGGTTTTGCCCCCTTGAATTGGGCGCGCAAACGTCCGAACTAGGAGATCAAAGGAGTCTCTCATGATCAATCCGCAAGCTGGCCTCGTTCCCATCGTTATCGAAAGCTCGAACCGGGGGGAGCGCAGCTTCGACATTTTTTCGCGGCTGCTGCGTGATCGCATCGTGTTCGTGAACGGCCAGGTGGAAGATGGCATGGCCTCGCTGATCGTGGCCCAATTGCTCTTTCTGGAATCGGAAAATCCCAAGAAAGACATTTACATGTACATCAACTCGCCGGGCGGGGTGGTCACCTCGGGCATGGCGATTTACGACACCATGCAATATATCCGCCCCGATGTGGCGACCGTGTGCGTGGGCCAGGCCGCATCGATGGGCAGCTTCCTGCTTTCGGCCGGCGCGCCGGGCAAGCGCATCGCGCTGAAGAACGCCCGCATCATGATCCACCAGCCGTCGGGCGGCGCCCAGGGCATGGCGTCTGACATCGAGATCCAGGCCCGCGAGATTCTGCGCATGCGCGCCAGCCTGAACGAGCTGTATGCCAAGCACACCGGCAAGGATATCGGCTTCATCGAAGCGGCCATGGATCGTGACAAGTTCATGAGCCCGGAAGAAGCGCAGGAATTCGGCCTGATCGACGCCGTGATGGAAAAGCGCCCGCTGCCCACCGAAGGCGAAGCGCTGGCCGCCTGAGCGTCGCCTTTCGGCAGCATTGCCGCCGTTATGGTTGCAGAGATGTGACAGTCCGGCGGCACACTGCCCTTGCGGCCTGTGCCGAATCATCGCTACACTGTTCTGCCGGTGGCATCATCGGCACTGATTATCTGTGCCGGTGGGAGGCAGGCCGGCGTGAGCAAGGTCAACCCGATCGCGGCGGGCCAGAGGAAGGAAGACCATGACGAAGCTGGGCGGCACCGATAGCAAAGGCACGCTTTACTGCAGCTTCTGTGGCAAGAGCCAGCACGAGGTGCGGAAGCTGATCGCCGGGCCCACCGTGTTCATCTGCGATGAATGCGTGGAGCTGTGCAACGACATCATCCGCGAGGAAACCAAGACGGCGCTGGTGAAAAAATCCGGCGACGTGCCCACCCCGCGCGAAATCTGCAAGGTTCTGGATGATTATGTGATCGGGCAGTTCCACGCCAAGCGCGTGCTGTCGGTCGCCGTCCACAACCACTACAAGCGGCTGAACCACGGCGGCAAGGGTGCCGAAGTGGAACTGGCCAAGTCCAACATCCTGCTCGTCGGCCCCACCGGCTGCGGCAAGACGCTGCTCGCCCAAACGCTGGCGCGCATCCTGGATGTGCCCTTCACCATGGCCGACGCCACCACCCTGACCGAAGCCGGTTATGTGGGTGAGGATGTGGAAAATATCATCCTGAAACTGCTGCAGGCCAGCGATTACAACGTCGAACGCGCCCAGCGCGGCATCGTGTATATCGATGAAATCGACAAGATCAGCCGCAAGTCTGACAACCCGTCGATCACCCGCGACGTGTCGGGCGAAGGCGTGCAGCAGGCCCTGCTCAAGATCATGGAAGGCACCACCGCCTCCGTGCCGCCGCAGGGCGGGCGCAAGCATCCGCAGCAGGAATTCCTGCAGGTCGATACCACGAACATCCTGTTCATCTGCGGCGGGGCGTTCTCTGGCCTTGATCGCATCATCGGCGATCGCATGCAGGGCCGCTCCATCGGGTTCGGCGCGCATGTGGCGGCTCCGGATGAGCGCCGCGTGGGTGAACTGCTGCGCAAGTGCGAACCGGAAGATCTGCTGCGTTTCGGCCTGATCCCGGAATTTATCGGCCGCCTGCCGGTGATCGCGACGCTGGAAGATCTCGACGAACCGGCGCTTATCAAGATCCTCACCGAACCGAAGAATGCGCTGGTGAAGCAATATGCCCGCCTGTTCGAAATGGAAGGCGTTAAACTCACCTTTACCACCGACGCTCTGTCGGCGGTGGCCAAGCGCGCCATCGAACGCAAGACTGGCGCGCGCGGCCTGCGTTCGATCATGGAAGGCATCCTGCTCGATACCATGTTCGATCTGCCCGGCCTGGAAGGCGTGGAAGAAGTGCAGGTGGACAAGGACGTCGTTGCCGGCACCAAGCAACCCACCCGCCTGATGGTGGCTGATAAGGCGGCGTAGCCTTTATCCCCTCTCTCTTTGTAGGAGAGGGAGAGAGACGCCGCAGGCAGCCCGGGGTGAAGGGTGTCGCCTTAGAAGTTACAACGCGCAGCGCTGGCAACGGCGCTGCGCCTTTTTCTTTGTGGTTTCAGGAAAGGAAGAGGGGCCTCCGGCGGGCAGGGGCCCAGTCCCTGCTCCCGTTTGTTTCACGTCGGATGATCTGACGAGGCAGTCTATATTTCCCAGGCTACTCTCCAACCTTGAAGCGCCGCCTCACAGCAAGGCCAAACAGGAAGATCAGCAGCAGTGCGAGCAGTGATTGCAAGGTCGCAAATAGGCGGGCGCATAGCAGCGTGAAGGGATACGCGCCGCGGCATGCAATCGCTTCAAACCAGGACTTCGAAACCAGTTCAAAGGCGCCGAATGGAAACATGCGGCTGGCCGCCATTTCGATGGACTTGATCAGCCCGTCAGAACCAAACCTTCCAGTGGCATGCCAGAAAATCGCATATATCACGGTGAAAACGAGCAGCAACAGCCCAAGGCCAATCAGCGGCCGAGTTAAAGACAAGCCATAATCGGCAGCATAACCGAACAAATGCGAAACCCAGCGCTCAATACGCGGCACCCCGGCCTGCTCGCGTCGGGCGAGCAACTGGAAACGATAATAGCGCTGCTCCATGATCTCGTTTCGTGCCGCCCCCATCGCCACCTTTATCGTCCGGCATCCACCTTCCAACTCCTTAAGCAGTGGCTCACCCGTTGCTCCGTTTTTCCAACCGTCTCGTGCGAGTGGCAATACCACGCTGTCAAAATCACGTAGCGAGTCGGCCTCGTCGCGCTCGTCGATGAGTATGCACCCCTTAATCTGGGCTTCATCAAGCGCCGCCACCCAATGATCGCCAGAGCGGCGAAAGCTGACAAGGCCTTCAAAACGGGTTCCCAGAAACGCTGACGAATGATGTGCTGGGTTGGCAGCGAAAACTACATCTTCAAAATTGACTGGTCCAGCAAAGACAGCTTTTTCAAACCGCATTGGCCCTGATTGCAAGTTACCATCTAGCGTAGTCTGAAACCTTACTCCTCCAAAGAACGCAGAGTTTTCAAAAGTTGCGCTATCGAAACTGGCGCTGCCTGAAAAGGTTGCCCCTTCGAAGCTGGCTTCGCCAGAGAAGGCTGCGTTGTTGAAGGTGGTGCCGTGTGAAAAGTTTGAACTGTAAAAGCGCGTTTCGCCGGAGAAAGTCGCGCGTTCGAAGCTGGTACCGCCCTGGAAAACTGCCCTGTCGAAAAAGGTCTTTCCTGAAAAAATTGTGCTGTAGAATGCGGCGATGTCCACAAACTTCGTGCCTTCGAAGCCGGCGTCACCTGCGAAAATTGCCCCGCCAAAGAAAGCGCCGCCCAAAAAAGTTGCCCCGTCAAAACCTGCGTCTCCGAGGAATTTTGTTCCCTGACATCTGACTAATCCTAAGAAGGCGGCCCCTCTGAAGTCGGCGCCGGGCCCAATTTGGTTGTCGTCCGGATACCATGCGGGAAACCAGCTACCGGTGGCCGCAATATGGATGGGCGCTGCGGCACCGGCTGGATGGTCGGGTGGGTCGAGCAGTATGCTGCCGATTAGTTGTGCGCGACCATCAACACCCGTAACGAGTTCATCACCATTTTTCAGCGTTGCCCTCGTTTCCTTTGCTGCTGCAATACGTGCAGCAATGATTGTTGCAAAGTGGATGCGTTGCTCTGTGCTCCAGCGAGATTTGGCCGCGCTGCCGTCGGGCCAGATCAGCGGGACATGGGCAATATGCCAGAGGCTGCCATCGGGTGCTGTTTCCAATTCGCCTGCTGCGCGCAGTTCGGTATCGCAGCGCAGCTTGCCCGTCGTAGGATCGCGTCGCCAATAGTCCTGAAGTGTCCGCTCGCCGTGAACGCCGCCTGTTCCAGCGAGAGGAAATTTGGCCAGAGCGTGCCACGAGTAGTCAGCCAACCGCCTATGATGCCACCAATCGGTTACAAGTTCATCGCGGTCTTTGGCAGAATTCACGATTGCTCCTTTTCTGTGACGTTGAATAGCAGTTTTGGCCTTTGGCAAAAAGCGGGTTTTCACGAAGTCCTTTGAACAGCGAATTGACGTTCGCAGGAGTATCTTTGCCGCCATCTAGAGGGCGTACGCTTTAGCCATTATGGATGCCGACTGAGTTCTTCGCCGGCAAACGGCCGTTGTTTCCGAGTGTGAACCCGGAGATGGTCAAGGTGGCGCCCATGGAAGCGAAGGTACAGGGCAAGTTGTTCTGAGAAGAATGCGGGACCCCGGATCAAGTCCGGGGAGACGGAACAGGAGGGCTGCCTGAACGCGAACCGGTGCAGGGACTTGAGGCCCTGCACCGGTTTGTTTCAGGCGGCTCCGTGTTGGCTGTCGTCAAACCAACATGATTGCTTCGCGCCCTCAAAGCGGACGTTCGGGCGACCGGACCATAAGCCCCAAAGCAGACATGGGCTAGATCCGGAAAGGCCCGGCTTCAACAGGTCCTGCCCAGAGGTTTGGCGTGCATGAACGACCACTTTTGCTCATCCTATGGGCAGTTTTCTGCGCCAAAGCCCGATTGTAAAGTTTGCGGCCTGATATAGAACCGCAGTGTCGAAAGCTTTTGGACAAAAAGTGGAATTCATGGATTTTGCGAACACCGAAACGCCATATCAAGGATCTGTTCCTGCCACTGGCCTCCCCGCAATGGCGCCGCGCACGCTGGTTTCGCAGCTCAAGCCGTTTTCCCGGCCTCACACCGTCCGCAGCATCTGGGAACTGGCAATCACGCTTGTCCCGTTTTTCGGTGTCGTGTCCGCCATGCTGGCCGCCATCAACGCAGGCTGGCTGATCGCCCTTGCGCTTGCGCCGCTGGCGGGGTTGCTGTTGCTGCGCATCTTCATCATCCAGCATGATTGCGGGCATGACGCGTTTCTTTCCAAACGCGCCGGCAATGACTGGATTGGCCGCGCGCTGGGCGTGTTGACCTTTACGCCCTATGATTGCTGGCGGCGCGCGCACACACTGCATCATGCCGGCACCGGCAATCTCGATGCCCGCGGCTATGGCGATATCGATACGCTGACGGTGCGGGAGTTTCAGTCCCGCAGCAGGCTGGGGCGACTGGGCTATCGGCTGTATCGCCACCCGGCGGTTCTGCTGGGGATTGGCCCTGCATATTTGTTCCTGCTGCGGCACCGCTTGCCGATCGGGTTGATGCGGGCCGGAGTGCAATATTGGATCAGCGCCATCGCCACCAATCTGGCCATCGCCGCCATGATCGGCGGGCTGATATTCCTGGTTGGATGGGGCACGACCCTGTTGGTGGTGATCCCCACCCTGCTGATCGCGGCATCGACCGGGGTTTATCTGTTCTACATCCAGCATCAGTTCGAAACGGCGCATTGGGACAAGGCTGCGGCCTGGTCGTTCCACGATGCCGCCTTGTACGGCAGCACCCATCTCGACCTGCCGCAACCGCTGCGTTGGTTCACCGGCAATATCGGCGTGCATCACGTCCACCATCTCGCCAGCCGTATCCCGTTCTATCGCCTGCAGGAGGTGCTGAACGCCTATCCCGATCTGCGTCATCTCAACCGCTTCACCTTCGCGCAGATGATCCGGCCGCTGGCGCTCACCTTGTGGGACGAAGAACGCCGCCGGCTGATCTCCTTTCGCGAGGCGGCGGCAGTCGCATAGCGCTCGCGTCAGCTCAGCCTTGCCTTGCATCGCGACCCGGATCGAACAGCCGGTTCCCCGCCCAACAGCCGACACTGAAACAAACGGGTGCAGGGACGAGTCCCTGCCCGCCGGAGGCGCTTCTTCGTTGTGCTGGGGCGTGGAGGCAACGCCGCCCAGGCGGTTCAGCGTTTGGTGGCGAACCAGATCACGTGCGTGGCGCCCTTGCCGGTTTCGCGGGCGCGAACTTTTACGGTTTCGACGCTGAAGCCGCTGCGTTCCAGCAGGCGGCCGAAGGCGGTATCCGGCGCGGCGGACCAGACGGCGAGGATGCCGCCGGGGCGCAGGGCGTTGCGGGCGTTGGCGAGGCCGCGCGGGCTGTAGAGGCCATCGTTGGCGGCGCGGGTGAGGCCGTCGGGGCCGTTGTCCACATCGAGCAGGATTGCGTCATACTGGGCGGTGCTGTGGGCCATGCTGGTGCCGACATCGCCCATGGTCAGCGTCACGCGTGGATCATCCAGGCAGCCGGCGGTGACGGCCGCCATGGGCCCGCGCGCCCAATCGATGATGCCGGGCACCAGTTCGACAACGGTGACGCGCGCGGCGGGGCCGAGTTGGCCGAGCACGGCGCGCAGGGTGTAGCCCATGCCATAGCCGCCGATGAGCAGATGCGGGCTCTTGTGGCCGGCAAGCCGATCGCAGGCCATGGTGCCGAGTGCGACTTCGGAACCGTGCATGCGCGTGCTCATCAGCTCGTTGCGTTCGAGCACGATCATGAAATCGCCGCCGCGCCGGAACAGCCGCAGCGGCGGGCCGCCGGGCACGTCGGCCTCGCCGAGGAGTTCGCGTGGCTGCATGCGCCTTATGCCACCACTTCGCGGCAGTGAGGGCATTTGCGGCGGGGAAAGATGATCAGGCCCTTGATCATCAGGCGACGCTCACAGGCCGGGCATTTGATGAAGGCGATCACGCCAAGGTTGATGGCCACCACCAGGGGCGGCAGCACCGCGCCGGCCAGCGCCAGCGGGGCGGGCCAGGGCAGGGCCCAGAACAGGGCAGGCAGGGCGGTGGCCTGCGCGAACTGGTTCCACTGCACGCGGTAGAGGCCCTTCATCGGCAAGTCGGGCATCAGTAACGCCAGCTCTTCAGATCAGCCCCCTTCGGTGCAGCGGCTTCGATGCGTTTCAGCATCTTGTCCACATACATGGTGTGATAGCGCAGGCGGCTGATGTGGTTGGGCTGGGTGGGATCGCCGTTCCAGCAATGTTCGGCGCGGTCGCCATAGGCGATTTCGCCCGTGAACGCCGGATCGGCCTTCTTCAGGAAGTCTTCAGTCAGATAGACGGCGTTGTTGAGGTAATAATTGTCCATGTCGCCGACATAGAGGAAGATCTTGTCGCGGATCTTGGGCCCCAGCGTCTTCCAGTCGCGCTGCATGATGTGCCTGAGATCGTAATTTTCGCGCCAGTGGGCCGCCACCTTGGGATCGATCACGCCGGTGCGCTTGTCGAAGATGCGCTGCGGGTAGCCGTCGGCGCCCTGCGGGGAATAGACCGCTTCCCAGATATCCCACTGCTGGCCGGAACGGGATTTGTCGCCCAGCACCAGTTCCAGCCGCTGTTCCTGTTCCACCGTGTAATCAACATGGCCCAGATAGTTGCGATGGGCCGGGCGATCGACCTTGCCGAACGGGCCGACTTTCCAGAAAACATTCTTGTCTTCATAGATGTTGATGTTGGTATATTGGCGGAAATCAATGGGATCGGGGCAGGCGGCGAAGGCGCCGTTGAAATCGTCCGGGTAGAACATCTGCACGGCCAGCGCTTCCCAGCCGCCGGTGGAGCCGCCGTAGGTGAAGCGCGCCCAGCCCTGGCCCAGGCCGCGGAACTGTTTTTCGATTTCCGGCACCAGTTCCTTCATGATGGCATCGCCATAGGGGCCGAGATTGGCGGAGTTCACCGCATAGCTGTCGTCATAATAGGGATTGCTGTGGTCGATCTCGACGATGAGCATCCGTGGGAAGCTGTCTGACGTCCATTTCTTGTAGAGATCGTGGGCTTCTTGGGCCTCGATCCGGTTGTAGCAGGGCTCGTTGAAGCGCGGTTCCGGCTTGCACGGCATGGCGGGATCGGGCGGCGTGGTGGAAAAACCGCCGAAATCGGCCGGGAAATGGCCGTGGTTGATGATCAGCGGGTAACGCGCTTCGGGATGCTTGTCGAAATCCTTCGGCACCAGCACGTGGGCGCGCAGATAGACATCGGTGCCCCAGAATTTGGACAGGCGTTCCGAACGGACCTTGAGGTGGCGGATGAATTCGCTGTCCTTGGGCTCCACGACCGGAGGGATCACCTTGGTGAGCGGGATGGTGACGATCTCTTTTGTGGCCGGGTTGAAGCGCACTTTCATCGGTTCGGAAATGATGTTGCCCGGTTCGGCGCGCCAGTTTTGCCCGGCGCCGCGCGCGGCCGGCAGCTTTACCGTGTGGCCGGTGGACAGATTGTAGGTGGTGTATTTGTGGAGGACGGCCTGCACCGTGTAATCGCCGGCCGGTACCTTGGAGAGATCTTCCGCCGGATAGCCGAGCACGCCGCGGCCGATGCTGGCACTGCCGCCTGGCTTCAGGCCATCGACATTGATACCGAACACCTGCGGCGCATCGGCGCCCAGCTTGACCTGGAAACGCGGTTCCTTCGATGTGTCGGGCGTGATCACCAGGATGATGCGGCCATCGTTGCTGGCGTCGATGCCTGTTGCCGGCAGCGTGACGCGGAAATCGGTGGCGACTGCCGGTGCCGAAAGGCTGGCAGCCAGTGCAGTGCCGATCATGGCGGCAGCCAAAACGCGCTTGTTCATGTCCGTTCCTCCCTTATGGCGGTGGTTTAAGCATGAATTGCCAGCAGCGGCAACGCGCTAGACTGTTGCAGATTAACAACGATTAACCATAAATCTTGTGCCAGTCATGGTCATTACGCTGCACAGGTCCAGGGCTCTTCGCTTGCCAAGCTTTGAGAATCATTTATTGTGCGGCTCTGCAAAAACCTTTGGTCGGGGAAACCCAAAATGCAACAAATCCTGTCATCAGATGTGATATTGGTTGGCTTTTCATTGCTGCTGGGCGGCTTGCTTGGCGTTTTTGGGGAACGGATGCGCGCTGAACGCAAGAACGAAACCTCCCGGAATGATACAATCCGGCACGACAAACGCTGAAGGGGAGGTTGGGCCGTAATATTGGTTAACAGAAAAATAGTTAACAACGGTCAATGGCGCTTTACAGCAAGTAACTTTCAGCTTAAGAACCTCCCTTATCAAGTGTTAACGAGTGAGGGCGGCGTATGATTTTCAACGGTATCGCACAGGCCATGGGCCAACTGCTGGCAACCGATGGTGCCTTGATGGTGCTTTCGATGCTGTTCGGGGTGCTGCTGGGCATGTTGTGGTCGGGTCGTTCCTTCCCGCGCCGCCTGCCGCGCGCCATGACCCGGGCCAGCGCCGTGAGCATGCGCCGCAACTGATGATCATCGCCGGGCTGGCTATCGCCCGGCACGCAGACTAACTTGGCGCCATGCGCGCCCTTCGATTTCTACCACTGTACTACCTGGGGGCGTTGCCAGCGATGGCAGCGCCCTCTTTGTGTGCGCATTTGCCTGAAAAGGGGTCGGTGGCCGCCGCCGCGCCGATCGAAAGCGTGGCGGCCCGGCCGCGGGCGGATCGCAGCCTGATCTGCCCGCCTGGTTTCGTGCTGGAAACATCGGCCCGGGTTCCCGTGTGCGCCCGCCCCGGCCAAGGCCGAGTGGAGGGCGACCCGCGCGCTGCCTGCCGCGCCACATTGGCGCTGGGGCCCGTGGCGCCGGTGCCGACGCAGTGGCGGCCAACGCGCAGTTGCCCCGGCGGTGTGATCACCACGGTGGTGCGGCTGGAGGGGGCCAATCTGGGCCTTGCCGAAGTCGATCTCGCCAGCGACAGCCCGGGCGTGAAGGCGCAGACGCTGGGCGAGGAAGACAAGGACCTCAAAGCGACCGAGCGCCCGTCAGCCCAGGGCTGTTTCGCCCATCAATGCCGGCTGGTGCGCCTGTCTGTCAGCGCCGAAGCGCCAGACGATGTGCTGCTGCGGTTCAGCATCAAGGATGGCGCCAGCAGCACGGCGCGCATCCCCGTCATCACGCATTGCCCAGGACCTTTGGGCCCGGATTTGCTGGGCAAACGCTAGAGTCAATTGCACCGACTTTGAATCGTCGCCCCGGGCTTGACCCGGGGCCCCGCTTTCTTTGCGCAAAGGGATAAGCGGGGCCCCGGATCAAGTCCGGGGCGACGACCGCTTCAATTTGAATGCAACCGACTCTGGGCTTGATTACACTCTGGTCTGAGCCCAGGCCCGCTCGTGATGGCTTGTATCGCTTGTTCAGCGCTGATCACTTCGTCCTGAGTGGCCGATCATCCGTTGCCGCCAGCCAGATCGCCGCCGTCCACGCCGCCACGTTCTGATCGAGCTGCTTGCGATCCACCTTGTCCAGCGTGTCATCCGGCGTGTGGTGCACGTCGAAATAGCGCGTCATGTCCTGCCCCAGATCGATGATGGCGGCCCCCACGGCGGCCAGTGGCCCCACATCCGGCCCACCACCGGCCTTGTTGGTGCGGGCGGCATCGATGCCCAGTGGCGCCAGCACGGTGGCCATTTCGGCGAACAGCGGCAGGCCGGCTTCGGCCACCTTGGAATCGAATGTGAAGATGCGATCGGCCCCGGCGTCGCTTTCGCCGGCCAGCACGATGTTTTCATCCTTGTGCGCCACGGCATAGGCGCGGCTGCCGATCAGCCCGAATTCCTCTGCGCCCCACAGCACCACGCGGATGGTTCGGCGCGGCGCCTGGCCGGTGCGCGTCACATGATCCTTGATCGCGGCTGCGGCCGCCATGGTGATGGCCACGCCGGCGCCATCATCGAACACGCCCTGGCCCTGATCCCAGCTGTCGAGATGCCCGCCGAGCACCACCACTTCGCCGGGCACCGTGCCGGGAATTTCGGCGGAGACATTGGCGGACTTGCCGGGTTTGCTGGTGGGCGTGGCCAGCAATTGCATCTGCACAGGGCCGGCGGCGCAGCGGCGGGCGAGCAATTCGGCATCGGGCAGCGCCAGCGCCAGCGCCGGAATGGGGCTCACCCCGGCCGGGAACACGGTGCCGCCGGTGTGCGGATTGCGGTGATAATCGGTACCCAGGCTGCGGATCAGCACGGCAGCGGCACCCCGTTGCGCGCCCAGCGCAGGCCCGGCGCGGCGCACGGCGCCGTTCGCGCCATAACTGCTGCCATCCTGCGTCACGCCCATGCGGTGATCGATGAAGACGATGCGACCCTTCACCGCCGCGTCGGGCGCGGCGCGGAAGGCGGCAAGGCTGGCGAAGCAGGTGACCGGCGCAGTGATCCCGCCGGCCGGGGTTGCGCCGGAATAGCCCAGCGCCGTCAATGACAGCTGATGATTGCTGCCCACAATGGTGGCGCTGGCCTGCCCACGTTCCCACGCCGTGAGCGGAAAGGCCTCCTCGCGGATGTTGACCAGGCCCAGCTTCTGCATTTCCGCCTTGGCCCAGGCGCGGCCGCGCGCTTCGGCTTCGGTGCCGGCGAGGCGCTGGCCCACCGTATCGGTGAGGTTCGACAGCAATGCCCACGCCTTGTTGCCGGCCAGTGCCGCATCACGCAGCTGGGCGGCAGTGGCCAGTCGGTCGTTGCCCGCAGTCTGCGCCATCGCGGGCATGCTGAGCAGGCAGGCGGCAGCCAAGGCAGTGAGACGGCGCATGATGATGTTCCCCTGTTTGTACGACCTCCATTACGCGCCACCCCGTCCGGGTCAATTGGCCGGTTTGCGCGCGTCGCGCCCATCGGCTAATGCAGCCGCGTCCCGTCCAACACCCAGAATTCGGAGCCTCCCCGTGGCCTATCAATATGCGTTCGTGATGAAGGGTCTTTCCAAGACCTATCCCGGCGCCA
>Ga0209278_1000285_pt1 | contig 47522 bp, 33 predicted proteins | sample JI81BgreenDNA_FD_187504 | JGI IMG/M metagenome (GOLD analysis project Ga0209278, IMG submission 187504) | Wastewater effluent complex algal communities from Wisconsin, to seasonally profile nutrient transformation and Carbon sequestration -... | ecosystem: Engineered > WWTP > Effluent > Algae...
GCAGGCCGCCGCGGTGGGCGAGAGCGGGCAGGTGATGGTGCTGGACATGGGCGAGCCGGTGAAGATCGTCGACCTGGCGCGTGACCTCATCCGCCTGGCCGGCCACACCACCGACGAGATCGCCATCCAGTTCACGGGCCTGCGGCCGGGCGAGAAGCTGTTCGAGGAACTGCTCGCCGACACCGAGGCCACGCTGCCCACGACCGTGGAGCGCCTGCGCGTGGCGCGCATCGCCGCGGGCGATGCCGCGGCGCTGGACGGCTGGGTGGCCGAGGCACAGGCCGTGGGCAGCGACGACGCCGCGGCGCGGGCGCTGCTGCGGCGCTGGGTGCCGGAGTACCGGCCGGCTGTGCAGGCGGTTGGCGACCCCGCGGAGATGCGCTCCTCCACGCCTGTCGCGCGCGGCTAGGAATCCGCGCGGCAGAACCGGGTAGTTGCTGGTGTCGGGTGGGACGGTGCGTGCGTCGATGGGGCATGCCCACGAGCTATCGCCCCTACGAGCCCGATCAGGTGATGCTGCTGCCGGCAGGCAACCTTGCCCACTTCATCAACGACACGGTCGACGCGCTGGACCTCAAGGCCTATTTGCGCCCGGCATGAAGATGGCGGCTCGCGCAACCAGCCCTTCCCGGGGTGATGATGGTCAAGGTGCTGGTCTACGACTACGCCAAGGGTGTGTCCAGCTCGCGCAAGATTGAGCGCCGGCTGCACGAGGACCTGGCGTTTCGGATGTTGGCGGCAGGCAACTTCCCGGGCCACCGCACGATCTGCGACTTCCGGGCGCTCCACTTCAAGGAGCGGTCGGAGCTGTTCGTACAGGTGGTCAAGCTGGCCCGCGAGATGGGCCTGTTCAGGCTGGGCACGGTGGCCATCGACGGCACCAAGCTCAAGGCCAACGCCAGCCGCCACCAGGCGATGAGCTCCGAGCGCATGAAGCAGGCCGAGAGCGAACTCAATGCGCAGATCGACGCGCTGCTGGCCCGTGCCAAGGCCATCGATGAGACCGAAGCGAGCGAATCCGAGTTGGACCTGCCAGCCGAGATCGAACGGCACGAGCAGCGCCTGACGGCCATCCGCCAGGCCCGCGAACGCCTGGAGCAGCGCCCGCGCGAAGCCGAAGTGCAGCGCGGCCGCAGCGACGAAGACAACCGCCGCCCGCTGGGACCAGACGGCAAGCCCCAGGGCGGACGCTACAAGCGCGAGTTCGGCGTGCCCGAGGCCAAGGCGCAAGAGAACTTCACCGTCCCGGGCAGCCGCATCATGAAGCGAGCTGGTGGTGGATTCGACCTGGCAGTCAACGCGTAAACCGCGGTGGACGAGGCTGTGCACATCATCGTGGCGGCCGACCTGGACAACACCGTGCCGGACGCCAACGGGCTGCTGCCGATGATCCAGGCGGTGGGCGTCAACCTGGGTGAGCTACCCCAACTTGGACTGGCCGACGCCGGCTACCGCAGCGAGGACAACCCCAAGCAAGCGTCGGTCGAGCTGGTGGTGCCACTCGGCCAGCAAGGCCTGGCGCACGCCCGGCAGCGCCACCAGGTGCGTGTGGCGGCGCGTCTGCATAGGCAAGCCCTTGAGCGTTAGGTGCAGCATGGTGAAGCTGTCCTGGCCGACGCTGTAGATCATGACTGGGCGCTCGCACCTGGCCACCTCCTCGCGCAGAACGTGAATGGTTTCGGCTTCGAGCTGTTGCAGGTGAGTGGGTACGTTGTTTGCCGTGAAGGGGCTGGGCGAAGAGGCGGCCGGGCAGCTGCGCACATGCGGGGACAATAGCGTCCGACGCAGTCCCCCGACGCAACAGTTTTCTCGCTTGCCCACGCTTCATGTCATCAACGGACGCTTCGGTGCCCAACGGGTCACCGGTGTCCAGCGCGTGGCGCACGGCCTGCTGTCGGCCCTGGACGCCATCGACGGTTTGCCCGGGCGTTGGCGGCTGCTTTCGCCGGCTGGTGTGGCGTGGCCGCCGCTTCGGCGCATCGAGTTCATGAGCAGCGCATGGCCGCCGGGAGCGGGCCATGGCTGGGAGCAGATCGCGGTGGCCATCGCCGCGACGCGCGGCGCGCGGGTACTCAACATCGCCGGCTCCGGGCCTTGGTTGGGGGGGGCACAGGTGAGCTGGCTGCACGACGCCGCCGTTTTCGACCACCCCGAGGCCTACAGGCCTGCGTTTGTGGCCTGGTACCGGGAGCTGTTTCGCCAGCGCGCGCGGCGGGGTGATCTGCTCATCACGCCCTCCGAGAATGCGCGGGCTCGGCTGGCCCATCACCTGGGGCTGCCGATGTCGCGGCTGGCGGTGCTGGCCCATGGCTCGGATCACCTGGATGAGGTGCAGCCCGATTCGACTTGCCTGCGGGAGCACGGACTCACGCCCGGGAGCTACTGGCTCAGCGTTGCCAGTGCCAACCCCACCAAGAACCTGGGCAGGCTGCTCGAGGCCCAACGGCGTGTGCCCGCCGCCGAGCGACGGCCGCTGGTCCTCGTGGGCGGCCGCCATGCCCGTGTGTTTGCGCCAGACGGGGGCAACCCGGCGCCGGTCGGGATCGTTCGCGTCGATCGGCCGCTCGACGCCTGCCTCAAGGCCCTGTTGCTGGGCGCCCGCGCACTGTGGCTGGTGTCGACCTATGAAGGGTTCGGCCTGCCGGCGGCCGAGGCCATGCGATGCGGCTGCGCCGTCGTGGCGTCGAGGGCCGGTGCCCTGCCCGAGACCTGCGGAGATGCCGCGCGCTATGTCGATCCTCTCGATGTCGACGACATCGCCTCCGCCATGGTGTCGCTGGGCCGCGACGATGCCGAGATCGCGCGCCTGCGCCAGGCCGGGCTTCGGCGCATGCAGGGCTTCACCTGGGCACGAAGTGCCGAGCGGCTGCTGGGAATGTTGCAGGAGTGGCCGGCATGAACGACGGCCGGTCGATGCGCGTGCTGCAGCTCAGCAAGTTCTACCCGCCACACCTGGGCGGCATCGAGACCGTGGCGCGCGACCTGAGCGCCGGGCTGTTGGCCCGGGGTGCCCAGGTCGAGGTCCTGTGCGCCAACAAGAAGCCCCAGCGCTCTCACGAGATCGACCCCGCCGGCGTGCCGGTGACGCGGGCAGCCAGCTACGGGGTCTTGTTGTCGACATCCATGGCCCCCGGCTTGCCCCGGCTTCTTCGCCAGCGCCAGGGTGAGTTCGACATCGTCCACGTGCACATGCCGGACCCACTGGCCGCCGTGGCGATCTGGTGGGCCCGTCCGCATGCTCGTGTGGTGCTGCACTGGCACAGCGATGTCGTGCGGCAGCGCCGCAGCATGGCCCTGTACGCACCGCTGCAGAACTGGTTGCTGTCGCGGGCCGATGCCGTCGTGGCCAGCAGTGCCGCTTACGCCGACAGCTCCGAGCCGCTGCGGCCCTGGCGGCGCAAGGTACAGGTGATCCCCATCGGCACGGCCGCGCCGCAGGCCGCCAGTTCCGCGCAAGTGGCCGACACGAAGGCCCGCTACGGTGGCCGGCGCATCGTCTTCTGCCTGGGGCGCATGACCCACTACAAGGGTTTCGAGGTGCTCATTGAAGCGTGCAGACACCTGCCGCCCGACGTGGTCGTGGTGGTGGCGGGTGGAGGGGACGACTGGTCACCCTGGCGGCAAAGGGCAAGGGCTGCGGGCCTGGGGAACCAGGTGCTGTTCGTCGGGCCGATGACGGCCGCGCAAGTCGAGAGCCACTTTTCCGCCTCCGAGCTGTTCTGCCTGGCCTCGACGAGCCGGGCCGAGGCCTACGGAGTGGCCGTTGTCGAGGCCATGGCACGCGGGTTGCCCGTGGTGGCGACGAAGATCCCGGGGTCGGGGCTGTCCTGGTTACATCAGGATGGCGTCACGGGTCTGGCCGTGCCCCCAGGTGACCCGGTGGCGCTGGCGCAGGCGATGAACCGCCTGCTGGCCGATGGTGTGCTGCGGCGGCGCTGCGCCGCCGCCGCGCGCGACCGCTGGCTGCAGCACCTCCAGAGCGATGCCATGTGCGACGCCATGCAGGCGCTGTACAGGCGGCTGCTGGGCTGACGGCGCCCTGCGGGCATGTCCTCCGAGCTGTGCTGCAATCCTCCCGGATGAAGCTGCTACTCGAACTGCGCCCGGCCCTGGATGGCCACGGTGGCATCCCGCAGGAAACGCGCTTGCTGTTCCGGGGCCTGGCCGGCCTGGAGGGCATCGAGGTGCTGGGCCTGCTGCAGAGCGCGAGCCTGCCCATCGAGCGGGGCCTGCCGCTGAAACAGGGCGAACCGGTGCCCGGCCTGACTGGGGCGGCGCAGATGGAACGGTTGTCGCGCGTCGTGGTCTCGCTGCAGCAGGAGGGGGTCAACCCGCTCGAGAACACGCGCCGTCGCTTCCGTCGCTACGCGGGGCCTCTGGCGGCAGCGGCTGGATCCCTGGTGGGCTTGCGCGTGGGCCTGACGGCATTCGATGCGTCGCGCTTCACGGACTTTGTCTGGCGTGCCCTGTTCGCGCGCAGCCTGCCGCTGGAAGACCTCGAGGTCGTCACATCGCGGGGCTTCCGCATCCTGGGTCTGCCGTACTCGGTGTCTGCGAACCTCGGCGCGATGTCCGGGGCGCTGGGTCATGCGGCCTTCCCGCTCATCGACACCCGCGGTGTCGACCTGATGATCTCGGAGACGCCCTACCCAGGCCGCGTCTCCAAGGGCACGCAACTCGTCGTGCGTTACCACGATGCCGTGCCGCTGCTGATGCCGCACACGATCAAGAACCGGGCTCGACATCGCGCGATCCACGCCCATGCGCTGGCGCGCAATGCCCAGGACGGCGCCTGGTTCGCCTGCGTCTCCGACGCGACGCGTGCCGACCTGCTGTCGGTGCGGCCCGAGCTGGCGTCTCGTGCGGTGACCATTCCCAACATGGTGCTGCCGCGCGCGGAGTCCGACATCGGCCCGCCCACACGCGTACCCGAGATCGTCTGGAGCCGCAAGAACCGCAGTGCCCCGCAGGCGGGCGGGGCACCGATCGCGGCGACGGATCTCACCGACGGGCGGCTCGATTACCTGCTCATGGTGTCGACCGTCGAGCCACGCAAGAACCACCTGGCCTTGCTCGATGCCTGGGAGCTGATGCGAAGCGGTGCGCACCCGCGCCTGCACCTGGTGCTGGTCGGCGGCCTGGGCTGGCAGCACGAGGACATGCTGTCTCGCTTCGAGCCCTGGCTCGCGCGGGGTGGCCTGCACCTGCTGGCCGACGTGCCGTCAGCCGATCTCGGTACGCTCTACCGCCATGCCCGCGCCTGTGTATGCCCCAGTCTGGCCGAGGGCTTCGACTATTCGGGGATCGAGGCCATGCAGGCCGGTGGGGTGGTGGTCGCCTCGGACATTCCGGTGCACCGCGAGGTCTTCGCCGATGCGGCCGAGTACTTCCATCCCTATTCGCCCGCCGGGCTCGCAGCCGCCCTGGGGCACGTGATCGAGCCGGCCGCTGCGGGGCGTCGCGACGAGCTGTCGATGCGTGGCCGCGAGGTGGCGTCGCGCTACCGGCCCGAGGCCGTTCTGCCGCAGTGGCAGGCCTTCCTGGCCAGGTTCAACGTGCCGGAGCCGGCACGCTGACGCAGCGTCCGCTGGTGACGACGGCCCACACCCGCTCGAACACCAGCGCGTGGCCGGCATCGTTGAGGTGCACGCCATCACCCGCCGAGTAGGCGGTGGCGATGCCGCCGCCCGGGTCGGACAGCGCCAGCCTCAGGTCGACGAAGCAGTCCCCGGCAGCTGCCTGCAGCGCCGCATCGGTGGCCTGCATGGCCTCTCGCGCAGGGGCGCTGGCGTCGTTGCGCGGCTGGCTGGACAGCAGGATCACCGGCACGCCCTCGCGGCGAGCGAGGTCACGCATCGAGAGCAGGTTCTCAGCCGTTTCGGCCGCGGGGTATCCCGCCAGGGCGTCGTTGCTCGGAAATGCCAGCAAGACGACGGCGGGCCTGCCCGCAAGGACCAAGGCCAGGTTCCGGGCAGGATCCGTCGCCGGCCGGCCATCGGGCCTGGGCTGGCCAGGAGGGAGCGCCTGGTGGGTGAGGGCGCCAGAAGCCGCCAGGTTGTGCACCGCCAAACCCCGCGGTCGAAGGGCATCGGCCAGCTGCGTCACCCATGCGCGGCCCGGCGTGGCGCCCACGCCTGCTGCGGTGGACGATCCAAGAACGGACCAGTGCCCCGGGGCAGGGCCGGCCGCCGGTTCTGCGCCGCCGCCGCAGGCCACCAGCACAAGCGCGGCCAGCCAGGGCGCCATCCGAGCCAGCCTGGTGTTGGGCGAGCGGGCGCCGGAGCGTGCCGCGTTAAGCTGCTCGACTTTGTCCATGGCCCTGAAGACGGCTCCGTCGCATGAAGATCGTTCTGCTGAATGCATTCCCTAACCTGCTGCACTCGGCAGAGCGGGAGTTCATCGAGAGGGCCATCGCCGTGCTGCGCGCCATGGGGCACGACGCGCGCAGCGCCGTGACCTCCGACGAGATCGTCGCCATCCACCCCGACCTCGTCATTCTGACGCACGAGTTCGCGGCCAAGACCACCGACCACTACACGGTCGGCCTGCTGTGGAGCCCGACCCAGTTCTACCGCGGTGACGAAGGGCGGGTGAAGGCGATCCGCAGCTGGGACCTCGTGGTGCCGATCAACGCTGCGACGCGCAGCTTTGCGCGCAGCATCCAGTTTCCGTTGCGCCACCGCACGGCGGTGAGCGAACTGGACTTCTTCCCGTCCTCGCCCGTGGTGCGCCCCGAGCTGCCCGTGCCCACGCGCCCCAGTCTGGTCTATGTGGGTGCGCACTGGGACGGTCAGCGTCACCGACCGATGCTGCAGGAGCTGGCCCGGCTCACCGACCTGCATGTGTACGGGCCGGCCAAGGCCTGGGAGTTCATGCCCGCCAACCACCGAGGCATGATCCCCTTCGACGGACGTTCACTGTTCAGCACCCTCAACCAGCACGGCATCGTGCTGGCCTTGCACAAGCGCGAGCATGTCGAGGAGCAGACGCCCACGATGCGGGTCTTCGAGGCCTGCGCGGCGCGCTGTGCCGTGATCACCGAGCCCATGGAACCCTTGGTCAACCTGTTCGGCGACAGCCTGCACTACGTCGACCGCACCCAGAGCCCTGGCCGTCTGGCGCGAAGCATCGCGGACATCGTCGAGCGCCACCGCGCCGATCCGGCAGGCTTTGCCGCGTTCGCGGAGCGAGCGCACCAGGTCTTTCTGGCCAAGGCCTCGCTGGATCGTCTGTTGCCCGCCCTGCTGGAAGAGGTTGCCCAACGGCAAGCGGCGCGTGTCCGGGCCGACGACCTGCGTCCGACAGCCCAGAAGCCGCCGATCGAGGTGTCGGCCATCGTGCGCTGTGGCACGAGGCCGCTGAGCGTCGTGCAGAGGGCGGTGGCGGCCCTGGCTGCGCAGACCCACCCTCGCATCGGTCTGATCCTGGTTCGATATGCCCCGATCGAGGGTTTCGAAGCCTGGGTTCAAGAGGTCCGCGCCACCGGTCGCTTCAGCGTCGTGCGCGAGGTGCCTGCCCCAGGCGGTGGCCGGCGCAGCGCCGCGTGGTGGGCCGGGCTGCGTGCGGTGGACAGCGAAGCCTTCTGCGTGCTCGACGACGATGACGAGTTGTTCCGTGACCATGTCGCGAGCCTGGTGGCCCTGCTTGAGCGAGACCCATCGTGCGACGTTGCCTACTCGGGCGTCGTCAAGCACGAAGAGGACGGCGTGTTCCTGAACACCCACCTCCGCTTTGGCGGCGAGGGCGGCGTGACGATCGAAGAGAGCCGTGAGCTGCACTTCATGGACGACTTCAACCTCGACCGGTTGCTGCGTTTCGACAACTACATCCAGTCCAATGCCTGGGTCGCGCGGCGGCGCGTGCTCGACGAGGAAGTCCTCGATGACCCCGAGCTCGAGGTCGCCGAGGACATGTATTTCTACCTTCTGCTCGCCAGCCGATACCGCTTCCGGTTCTCGGGCCGCGCCACCGCGCTGTGGAACTGGCGCTCCAACGCCGGGGACAACTCCATGCGCGCGGTGTCGCAGCAGCGCTGGGCTGAGGCCGTCGAGAAGCTCTGCCGGCGCCTGGGGCAATTGCCGTTCCCTGGCGGCTACGAGGGCCGAGATGTGCTGGGCGTGGGGCGCATCGGGCGCAAGCCCCTGGACGCCCCCTATCGCCCGGCCTCGCTGGGCACCGCCGCGGCTGCGCAACGGTCGCCGCTGCCACGTCGGCTGCTCAAGCGCCTGCTGCGCGGGGCCAGCGGTGGCCGCTGCTACCTGGGAGCGGGGGACTCTCCGCCCGTCGATCCGGCTTCCGTCGTCTGCAGCATCGACTTCACGCAGCCCGTGCTGCCCGAATCCGTGCTCAACGTTCGCGGCCTGTCGACGCTGGAGCCCTGGGGCTGCTGGACCGACGGGCCGCGGCTCGTGGTCGAGTTCCGCAACCCACTTCCGCCGCGCTTCGACCTGTACCTCATCGGCCACGCTTACGAGAGCAACCACGAGCAGCCGGTGCAGGTGTCGGCAGGTGCCGACGCCGTCACGCTCAGGCTCAGCGCGCGCACACGTGCTTGCCGATACCGGGTCGGCCTGCGGAGCGGCCAGGATGCCCACACCCTGGTGTTCGAGATCCCGAACCCCACCAGCCCGGCATCAACGAACCCGCGGTCGCAGGACACGCGGCGGCTGGGTCTGGGCCTGGTGCGGATGGACCTCGTGGAGCCCTGACGGCGCGCTGCGTCAGCGGAACATTTCGTACAGCCCCGGCACCACCGTGTGGCCCAGCGCCTGGAACTTCTGCGCGAACAGGTCCTCGCGCAGAAAGACGGCGTCGCACTGCCAGAAGACCTTGTCGTAGTAACAAGGCTCGACCAGGTCGAACAGCCGGAAGCCCGACTTCATCATGTGCCCCAGCCGTTCGGGAAGCGCGTGGTGAGGGCACTCGACGATGACCACCGACGAGGCCTTGAGCGTCTCGACGGCGCCGCGCAGGACCTTCATCTCGTGGCCATCGATGTCGATCTTGAGCAGATAAGGGCCGGGCAGCCCGCGCTCACGCAGGAAGTCGTCGAGCCGCACCATCGGCACGATGCGTGTGTCCTGGCCATCTTGGCCCGGCCCGGCGACCATGCCCGAGTGCGAGATGCCCTGGCCCTGCAGCTTGCTGGCGGTCTTCAGCGTCACGGTGCCCGCGGTGTCGCTGACGGCGGCGCAGACCAGTTCGTGCGGCACCTTGGCGTAGTGGCGCTCGATGGCCTCGGCGTACTCCGCGACCGGCTCGAACAGCAGGTGGTGGCGGTCGGGAAAGGCCGCGACCAGCTCGGGCGTGACCGTGTTGACACCGACGTCGATGATCGTCTGCACCGGCACGCCGCGGCTCTTGAGCACTTCGAGGGCCTGGGGCTTGAGCGGCCCACGCGCAGGGTTCATTCGTGTGGTTCCCATGTTTCGCAGAAAGTTCATCGGTGGCTCAGCGGCCCAGCCGCCTGGCCAGGCGGCGCACCCAGGCCCACCAGGGGCTGGCGACCGGGGCCGCGGGCTTGGCATCCTGCGGTGTGTTGGCGTCGCGGGCAGGCTCGGCAGCTGCCCGCTGTGCACGGTCGAGCAAGGCCAGCAGGCTGGGTTCGCCGGGCAAGGTCACCAGTGCCGCCTCCGCGGCCTTGATGGCTGCCGGGGCGTCGTTCTGCAGCAGGCGGATTCGCGCCAGCACCCCCAGCGCGGCAGGGCTGCGGGGCTTGAGTTCCAGCGCACGTGCAACCAGTGCATCGGCCCAGGCGAGGTGCCCGTGCTCGAGGGCTGCCAGCCCCAGCACATGAAGGTAGGAGGACGACTTGTGGCGCAATTCCCTGCGTTGCAACCTGGGCCACTGGTCGCGCGGCAGGTTCGTGATCACGGCCCGTATGAAGGGCGCGATGAAGCCGATGTCGCCGAGCATCTGGTTCGTCGGGTGCCCGGAGTACGGCACGCGCAGCACCTCGGCAGCCGGGAACTGCGGCAGCACCTCGCCCTCCATGTAGCGCTGGTCCATCGGGTCCTTGGGGTCGAACAGCACGAAGGCCTCGCAGCGTGGCAGGACCTCCGGGCTCAGACGCTCGTGGCGAAACGCCACCTGGGACTGCCAGTGGCGCGTGCCGTACCGCGGGTGGGTGGAGTTGCGGGGTGAGCTCGCGATGACGATCCAGGGCTCGTCGCGCCCGAAGTACAGCGCGGCGTAGGCACCCAGGCTGGAGCCGTAGCAGACGACGCGCTCGTAGCGCGAGGCCACTGGCCGCACGGCGGCTGTGAAGGCCGCTCGTGACAGCGGCTGGTAGAAGTTCTCGCCCTTCTTGCGCACCGCCACCACGTCCAGTGACTGCTTGTGCAGGAATTCGTGCCCGAAGGGCGGCCGGGTCCAGTTGTAGGCAATGGGGTCGAAGGTGACCACCAGCGTCTGGCCTTCCTCGCCGCGCTGGAAGTGCTCGATGTGGATCTCGTCGGTGTCGAGCAGCACCTGGGTGGCGCTGGCGCTGTCGCGCACGGGATCCGGCTGCCGGGGAGCGGGTGGCGGCGCGGCCGAAGCGTCCACGTCAACTTGAGCGGGCTTGGCGGCTTGCATGCGTGCATCCATCGTATCCGACCCCTGCGCGGGGCGATCGGGCAGCGTGTGTGGGGTCATGGGCTCAGGTCACCACCCCTGCCTGCAGCGGCACCAGGTCGATGGCCTCCACCTGCCAGGCCAGGCGGCGCACGTCGTGCGAACGAGCCAGCACCTCGGCCGGCACGAAGCTGGCTGCGGCCTGCAGTTCGAACTCCTGCGTCTGGCCTGGACGCCGCGAGGCGACGGGAATGTCCAGAACGAACCGTTGGCGCCACCAGGCTCGCGCCTCGCCGAGCGGTTGCCCACCGTGCCATGCGGTCACGCGCTGCCGCAGCGCGCCCGGCCGCGGCCAGGCGTGCCGGCCGAAGACACGAAGGCTTCCGATGACGGGCGTCGGAGGCAGGGGCTGGCGCAGCCGAAGTGTCATCGTGGGGCCGGCCCAGCCATCGGCATGCACCGTCGCGCCCACGTGGGCGCTGGTCAGCTGCCAGGCGCGACTGGCCTGCAGTTCTCGCTGGAGCGCGCCCACACCGCCCGGTGCCAGCCAGGGGGCGGCCTGCTCGGCGAGCGCGAGCAGGTGCTGCTTCACGGCCAGGGTATCCCTCTCGACGGGGCACCGCGCCAGGGCTTCGGCGGCGTGCGTGACGAGCCAGTGGCCCGGCGCCGCGCCCAGGTGGCGATGCACAACCGCCATGGCCTCCATCGCCACCTGCTCACGCTGGCGCAGCGTGATGCCCGCGTCGTGCAGCCGGGAGTGGGCCTGCAGCGCGGGCACGAACCCGATGCGGCCCGGATAGGCCTTGAACAGGCGCAGCCACAGCTCGAAGTCGAAGGCCGTGCGCAGCGAGGTGTCGACCGGGAGCAGCGCCTCGACCGCCTCGCGGCGCAGGAACATGGTGGGTTGGCACACCGGGCACCCGTCGCGCCAGTCCGACAGCGGCAGCTCGGGTGTGCGTGTCGGGTAGGGGCCCAGGTGGCGGCCGTCGACATCGATGTGGTCGGCCTGGCCGTAGACCGCCACCTGATCGGGGTGGCCCTCGAGGTGGGCGAGTGCGCGCCGCAGGGCGCCCGGCGTGTAGAGGTCGTCGCTGTTGAGCCAGCCGATCACCGGTGCGCCCGTGTCGAGGGCGCGGCGAAGGGCTCGGTCCAGCCCCTCGGCTGGGCCGCTGTCGGGTCTGCTGTCCACCGACAGGCCGGGGTGCTGCCGACCAAGGGCGGCCAGGCGCTCGACGGTGTCGTCGGTGCTGGCGCCGTCCTGCACGAGCAACGCACAAGGTACCTGGTCGCCGAACACGCTGGCGACCGATTCGTCGATGAAGCCCGCCTGCTGCCGGGTGGGCATGGCCACCGCAAGCGGCGGCGGCGACGGCGAGCGACTCAGAGCCGCGCCTCAGCCCGATGCTCGAGGAACCAGCGGTACGCGTCGCGCAGGCCCTCCTCCAGGCCGATCGTGGCGCGCCAGCCCAGCGCAGCCAGCCGGGATACGTCCATCAGCTTGCGCGGCGTGCCATCTGGCTTGGTGGCATCCCAGGTGAGGCTGCCCTCGTAGCCCACCACGCGCACGATGGTTTCGGCCAGCTCCCGGATGCTGCAGTCGATACCCGTGCCCACGTTGATGTGGCTGAGCATGGGCTGCGTGTGCTGGCGGTACACCTCGTGCGGCAGGTCCATCACATGCACGCTGGCGGCGGCCATGTCGTCCACGTGGAGGAACTCGCGCATCGGCGTGCCCGAGCCCCAGATCACCACCTCGGGCGAATCGGCCAGTTTGGCCTCGTGGACGCGGCGCAGCAGCGCCGGGATCACGTGCGAGTTCTCGGGGTGGAAGTTGTCGCCAGGCCCGTAGAGGTTGGTGGGCATCACGCTGCGGTAGTCACGGCCGTGCTGGCGCGCGTAGCTCTCGCAGAGCTTGATGCCGGCGATCTTGGCGATCGCATAGGGCTCGTTCGTCAGCTCCAGCGTGCCGGTGAGCAGCGCGTCTTCGCGCATGGGTTGCGGGGCCATGCGTGGATAGATGCAGCTTGACCCCAGGAACAGCAGTCGTTGCACGCCGGCCGTGTGTGCAGCGTGCACCACGTTGCACTCCATCATGAGGTTCTCGTAGATGAAGTCGGCCGGGTAGGTGTTGTTGGCGTGGATGCCACCCACCTTGGCCGCGGCCAAAACGACGTGCGCGATGCGGTGGTCGCCGAAGAACTGGCGCACCTGGGCCTGGTCGGTGAGATCCAGCTCGGCGTGCGTGGCGGTGAGGATGGGGCCGCGGCCCAGTGCCTGCAGCCGCCGCACGATGGCCGAGCCGACCATGCCGCGGTGGCCGGCAACGAACAGGGCGCCTTCCATGCTCAGGCCCCCGCCTCGCGCGAGACCGCGACGTCGTGCCCATGGGCACGCAGCAGCGCCAGGCGCCGTGCGGCCTTCAGGTCCTCGGTCACCATCTCGGCGCACATCTGTTGTGCCGTGATCTCGGGCACCCAGCCCAGCCTGGCTTTGGCCTTCGCCGGGTCGCCCAGCAGCGTGTCCACCTCGGCCGGGCGGAAGTAGCGAGCATCCACCGCCACGATGCAGTCGCCCACCTTCAGCGCCGGCGCCATGTCGCCGTCGATGCGGTCGACATAGGCCTTTTCGTCGACGCCGCTGCCCTCGAAGCGCAGGCCGATGCCCAGCTCTGCCGCGCTCCACTTGATGAACTCGCGCACCGAGTACTGCACCCCGGTGGCGATGACGAAGTCCTCCGCTGTGTCCTGCTGCAGCATCATCCACTGCATGCGCACGTAGTCCTTGGCGTGGCCCCAGTCGCGCAGGCTGTCGAGGTTGCCCATGAACAGGCACTTCTCCAGGCCCTGGGCGATGTTGGCCAAGCCTCGTGTGATCTTGCGCGTGACGAAGGTCTCGCCGCGGCGCGGGCTTTCGTGGTTGAACAGGATGCCGTTGCAGGCGTACAGGCCGTAGGCCTCGCGGTAGTTCACCGTGATCCAGTAGGCGTAGAGCTTGGCTACCGCGTACGGGCTGCGCGGGTAGAAGGGCGTGGTCTCCTTTTGCGGGATCTCCTGCACCAGACCGTAGAGCTCGGAGGTGCTGGCCTGGTAGTAGCGCGTCTTCTTCTCGAGCTTGAGGAAGCGGATGGCCTCGAGCAGGCGCAACGCGCCGATCGCATCGACATCCGCGGTGTACTCCGGCGCCTCGAAGCTCACGGCCACGTGGCTCTGCGCGCCGAGGTTGTAGACCTCGTCGGGCTGCACCTCGCTGAGGATGCGCGTGAGGTTGGAGGAGTCGGTCAGGTCGCCGTAGTGCAGCACGAAGTGCCGGTTGTCGACGTGCGGGTCCTCGTAGATGTGGTCCACGCGCTGCGTGTTGAACAAAGAGGCACGGCGCTTGATGCCGTGCACCTCGTAGCCTTTGGCGAGCAGAAACTCGGCGAGGTAGCTGCCGTCCTGGCCGGTGACGCCGGTGATGAGGGCTTTTTTCATGTTCGGTGGCGATCGTGGTGGGTATGGGGTGGTGCCGAGACCAGGGCTTGATTGTGTCGTGCCTCGCCGGTGGCTCAGCCGAGCAAGGCCGCGAGCTCGTCGCGGCCGACGATCTCGCCCGTCGAGGCCAGGCGGATGGCCTCGCCAAGCAGCCCGTCGACGGCCTTGCCGTGACGAAGGCTGAGCTGCAGTGCCAGCGGCAGCGCTGTCGCACCGTTGCCCTGGTCCAGCAAGGCATGCAGCCTGGCCAGGCGGCGCTCCCACGGAGCCAGGCGCCGGCGCTGGCTGTCCAGCGTCTCGGCCAGCAGCGCGCGCTGGATCTCGAGATCCACCACCTCGTCTGGCGGCAGGTCGAGTGGCTCCAACTGCAGCTTCAGGGCCTGGTGCTGCCCGCGCACCTCCAGCAGCAGGCTGGTCTCCACCGGCTTGCCTGGTGCCAGTTGCAAGGTGGCTCCCAGTCCCTCCCATGGCGTGTGGCCGTGGCGACCCAGCACCACGCGCACGCGCATCGCACGGCTCGCCACCAAGCGGACCGACGCGCGGTACTGGCCGGGTGGCAGATCCGGGTGCATGCGCGCCCAGAGCCGCTCGATGGCCTCTGGATGGGTGCGCACCTGCCAGCGTCTGGCGTGAGCCTCGGAGCCTGCCGCCGGGTCGTGCGCGGTCCAGCTGCGGCCGTGGTCGACCCGCACGCCCGAGGGCTGTGCTGCCGGCAGCTGGGGCGCCGCGCCCAGCGGCTTTGGGCGCAGGGCGGCGAGCAGGGCTGCCTCGTCGGGAGGCTCTGCAAAAGCCAGGAGGTTGCCCCAGCCGCGGGCGTCGGTCAGCGTGCAGGGGTACCGCGCGATGCGGCACCAGTCGTGGGCGATGCCGTAGCGGATGATCGGGTGCCACTCGCTGACGAACACCGTGTAGCCCAGGTCCGCCAGGAAGCGCGCAATGTCGTCGAAGCGATAGCCCAGCGGCACCGTCTTGGCGTCCTCGAACTCGCACTCGATGACCGCCGGCCTGACGCGGTCGAAGGGGAACCCCTTCAGCACGAACAGGTCGTGGCCCTCGGTGTCGATCTTCAGGAAGTCCACCGCCGTGATGCCCTGCCCACGCATCACCTCGTCCAGCGTCACGGTGTCGACACGTTGCGCCTCGCGGTGTGATTCATGGAAGGCCGACAGGCCGCTGATGCCCGTGCTCACGTCCGAACGGTAGAACGCCTGCTGTGAACGGCTCTCTGCCGCTGCGGCCCGGGTGTCGACGCGGACGTGTTTGCCGAGGGGGTGGCGCTCAAGCCGCTGCTCGAGCACGGCGCGGTTGCTGGCGTCGGGCTCAAACGCCCAGATGCGCCAGCCCATGTCGAGGAACGGGGCCAGGGCGAGCCCGTGGTGCGCGCCCACGTCGATCATCACGCCGGGCGGCCCCTGGCTCTCTGCGGCCGCCCGTGCCTGCAGCGGCCCTTGGAAAAGGCGAGCAACGGCACCGGTTTCGTCGACATGCACGTGCTCGGCGCGCGGCGCTGGCGGTGGCAGGCCTGTCGTCGGCGGCAGGGGGGTGGCGGGCATGAGTCCCAGTTTCTGCATCTCGCGCAGCGTGCTGTCAAATCCGGGTCGGCCGTCCGTGGCGATGAGCGCGGCCGTTGCCTCGGCGCCGCCGTTGTGGCTCGCCATCAGCTCGGCGTACTGGCGTTCAAGCTGAGCCGGATCGCGCGTGCCGGCGTTGTCGGCCCGGGCCAGCACGCCATCGTGGCCGTCGACCTCGAATTCCGCGAGCCGCCGCAGCCAGCTGTGCCCGACGTAGCCGTAGTGCGACTGCACCATGCGGCACACCTCTGCGTAGCTCTTGCCCCGCTGGCCATAGGTCTTGTTGTTGAGGTGGTAACGGGCCACGGCCAGCACCTCGTCGACGAAGGCGAAGCGGATGCCGGCGCGGATGCAGCGGATCCAGTATTCGTAGTCCATCGAGAAGTGCAGGTCCTTGCGGAGCGGCCCCACACGCTGCAGCACCGAGCGGCGCATGAACAGCGCCGGCTGCATGATCCCGGCCTCCAGCGCCAGCCGCCAGGGCAGTGTGGAGGGGTCGCGGTTCACGTAGGCCTCGCGCAGGTGCTTGCCATGCTCGTCGATGTAGACGCCGCGCCCGTAGACGATGTCCGGGGCGTCGGGTTCGGCCATCCGCTGCAGCACGCGCTCGAAGACCTCTGGGCTGGCGAGCTGGTCGTCGGAATTGAGCCAGCACACCACGTCGCCGCGCACGCGCGAGAAGCCCTTGTTCAGGGCGTCGGACTGCCCCTCGTCCGGTTCGGCGACCAGGGTCACGCCCGGCCAGCCGGCGGCGATCTCCCGGCTTCCGTCGGTGGAGCCCGGGTCGAAGACGAGGTGCTCGATGGCCGGGTGGGTCTGCTCGGCGACGGTGCGCAGGCAGTCGGGCAGGAACTCCGCCTGGTTGAAGCTGGGCGACACCACCGACACCGTCAGGCGTGCCTGAGGCGGCGCGTATCGGACGAACACCTCGTCTGCTCGGGCGCGGGTCTTTGCCTCGAGCGGCAGGCCGGCGAAGAACCGCCGGCTGCGGCGCCAGGCGTCCGCGGACGTGCTGTTCGCGAGCAGCTCGCCGTTGAGCCGCAGGCAGTCGACCAGGAAGTCGACCAGCAGGCCCTCGATGACGGTGTTCTCGCGGATGGCCGCGACGTCTGCCGGCGAAAACGCGCCGCGCCGTACCAGCTCGTCGAGCATGGCCACGTAGGGGTGGCTGAAGAACTGCGCGTTGCGGCGCCGCATGTCGCTCATGAAGTCGGCCTCGCCGGCCTTGTGGCCGAGGGCCGCGCGCTTCTCGTCGGGCGTCTGGGTGCGGTGGCACACCAGGGGGCGCCCCAGCAGCCGCACCGGGCGGTCGTGGAAGGCTTCGAGCATCGCGCCAAGCTGCGGGTACATCGTGCCCATGTAGGCCGACATGTCCACTCGCTGGAAGCGGCGGCGCCGGAAGATGTTCACCGAGATGAAGCCCAGCACGCTGATGAACCCGAAACGCAGGCAGAAGGCGCGGAGCCCGTCGAAGTCCTGCTCGAGTGCCGTGTCCAGCTGCATCCAGTTGGGGCTGAGCACCGTCTTCAGGTCGTTGCTGCGGCGTGTGCGGTTGAGCACCAGCATGTCGAGCCGGCCCTCGCGCAGCGCCGTCACCACCTGGCGCAGCGCGTCGTCGGTCTCCAGGTAGTCGTCGTCGCCGAAGATCCAGAGGTACTCACCCGCGCACTCATCGGCGCACTGCAGCAGGTTGCGCTCGAGGCCCACGTTCTCGCCGTAGCGTCGCCAGCGCAGCCAGGGTCGTGCGGAGAAGCGGGCACGCACGCCGGCGAGGCCATCGCCGGGGGTGGCGTCGTCGCTGACGCAGACCTCGACCTCGCCGATCAGGCCCTCTCCCTCGATCTGCTCGCCGAACACCGACAACGCGTGCGCGAGTGCCTCGGCCCGCCCGTACGCGGGGATCGCGATGCTGAGCAAGGGCGGGCGTGGACGCGGCCCCGGCATCGGCGCCGGTCGAGCCGGGAACAAGGATCCGAACGCCACGCGCTCGAAGACCTCGAGCTGCCCGCCCACCGTGGCGTTGCGGATCACGCTGCCGCTGCGCCGCGAGGCCAGCCGGGCCCAGCGGTAGTGGTTGAGCATCTGCCCGACCTGCGGGTTGTGCCACTCGCGCCCGCGGCCGAAGTAGCGCGGGTCGAAGTGGTTGTTGTCGTCGTCTTCGGTGGATGTCAGCAACAGCCCGACGCCATCGAGCTTGCGGCCCTCCTGGCGCACGCTGCCGGCCACGGTGTAGCTGGTGTCGCAGCCGATCAGGTAGATCTCGCTGAAGCCCATGTAGACCGCCAGCTGCAGCATCGTCACCGCCACCGTGTAGGGCTGGACGACGTGAAGGTCGGCGTCGAGGGAGAACATCGTCTCGACGTGGTGGCTCTCGCGGTTGCCGATCTCGTGGAAGTAGTGCCGGTTGGGGCCCGGCGGGATGACCTCGCGCCCGTCGAAGCGCCGGCCGCTGCCGTCGTGAAGCTGGAGCTCGGCCGGGAAAAACGCCGTGATCTGCGGGTGCTCGTTGAGCATGCGTACGATGTCGGCCGCGCGGTCGCGCACCACACGCGTGTCGACGCAGGCGTAGTAGGTGGGGCGCCAGCGCACACGCTCGAACAGCAGGAACGCGGCGTTGCAGGCGAAGACGGTTTCGCCTTCCAGCAAGCTCAGGTCCATGCGGTTCAGGGACGGACCGTTGCCCATCACGAAACAGCGCTGGCCGCGGTGGCGCATCCGGAACGGCGCCAGGGACGACGCAACCCTGCTTGCCTCCCAAGGCGGCGACGGCACGCGGGGCAGCGCCGCGCGGTGCTGTCGCTGGAGCGAGCAGGCACCCTCCGCGTGATCGAGCGCCCAGGTGAGGGCGGGTGCCGTGGCCGTTGACGAGCGCCGAGTCGACAGCCGAACACGATCCAGTGCGCCGACCCAGAAGCGCTGCGCGAAGCCCCCGCCCAGCACAACACGCGGCGAGGCCGGCCGCGGCCGGCCCTGCGCCTCGCCGTGGCCGACGGCCAGTCCGTCGAGCAGGAGCACGTACTGCGATGGCGACAACCACAGCGTGAGCCGGTGAACGCGTCCGGTCTCCGGCAGCTGCAGGGCGTGCCGTACGGCTTCGCCTTCAAAGCGCAGCTCGGCCTCGAGGCGGCCGCTGCCCCAGTCCGTGATGATCAGGGGCCCCACGAGGGCGACCATCGGCGGCGAGTCGCTGGCCAGACCGGGCTCCACACGCGCGTTGGGCACAAAGGGCACGATGTCGAGCGAGGCGGCAACGAGCTCGTCGCTGGTGAAGTCGGGGCCGTCGTGCCAGACGGCCCGGTCGAGGCCGGCGAAGACCAGGTCCTCGCGGGCTGCGCGATGCGGCGGCGGCTCGCCAGGCGGCGCAAGCTCGACCGGGCCTGCCAGCTGCCAGGCTCCATCGGGTGCGCGCTGCACCAGCGGCGGATCCAGCGCATCCACCGCTGCAGGCAAGGGGCCAGGGCGGGACTCGCGCGACGCCCACTGCTCCACCGGCACCAGCTGGAACAGGTCCACGAGCGCGCTGGGCGGCAGCTCGCGCACGAAGCGCTGCAGCGCCGCCGCGCACTCGCGTTCGTACTCGGCATAGCTGGCGGCGGAGCGCTGGCCCTGGCGCGTGCGAAAGCAGCCCAGCGGTTCGTCCACCGAGTGCAGCGTTGCCAGGCGGAAGAAGCGCAGCCACAGCTCGAAGTCGTTCGCCAGCGACAGCGACTCGTCGAGCTGCCCGCCCGCGGCCTGCCACAGCGATCGTCGCCAGAAGGTGCTTTCCTGCTGGATGTGGCGGAAGTCGCCGCAGACAAAGCGCAACCAGCTCCAGCGGCCCAGCGGTGCGGGTGTGCGGGGCGTGCCGTCTTCGTGCATCCACAGGCGCTGGCCGGTGAGCCACTGCAACTGTGGCAGCGCCGAGAACATCTCACCCACGCGCTGGAGCGAGCCAGGCAGCAGCAGGTCGTCGGAGTTGATCCAGCACATCACCTCGCCGGTAGCCAGGCGCATGCCCTTGTTCAGCGCATCGGCGTGGCCGCGGTCGGGCTCGGCGATCACGTGCGCAAGCCTGGTACGGTGGCGCTCGATGATCTCCAGGCTGCCATCGGTGCTGCCGCCGTCGACGACGATGTATTCGAGGTTCGGATAGCCCTGATCCAGCACGGACAGCAGGGTTTGCTCCAGGAACGCCGAGCAGTTGAAGTTCGGCGTGACGACTGAGATCTTGGGAAGGCGGTTCACGGCGGGGGGCACGCCCGGGGCGAGCAGGCAGGGAAAGAGGGGCGCGGACGGTGTCAGCCGCCTTGCCACAACTCGGGCCGGAAGGGCCCGGCGTGCATCGGCTTGAGCGCCGGCAGCCGGAGCTTGTGGCTGCGGTTGACGAACACGGCGTCGAACTGCCAGAGGCAGTCGCCGTAGTAGCACAGGGCGGCGATGTCCCAGATGTCGAAGCCGGCGGCGTCGAGCAGCGCGGCGCGCTCGAAGAATCGGTCGACCGTCATCTCGATGACAACCGCCGAGCACATCTGGAGGGTACGCCCCGCGCCGCGCAGGATGGCTGCGGGAATCACGGCGCCATCGACGTCGATCTTCAGCAGGAAGGGGCCCGCGAAGCGCTCGCGTTCGAGGTAGCCGTCGAGCGTGATGGCCGCGACGCTTCGGGTGCTGTCGGTCGGCTTCTCCGTGATCCAGCTGTGCGAGATCTTGCCGTCGTTCATCTTGCGTGCGGAGTGCAGGAGGACTTCGCCTTCCGCATCCGAGACCGCCGCATGAACCAGCCGGTGTGCCAGCTTGGCGTAGTTCTGCTTGATCTGGGGAAAGTAGTCGTCGACCGGCTCGAACAGATGGTGAGTCAGGTCGGGGAACACCTCCATCAGCACCGGGGTTCCGGTCTGCACTCCCACATCCAGGATGTCCGTCATCGGCACGCCGCTGCGGCGCAGCAAGGACAGGCTTTCCTGGATACGGGAGGTGCGCAAGGAGATCTCCTCGGTTGGATGTGTGGGCGGCAAGTGCAAATGCGGCTCAGCTCTCCGAAGCCGCCTGCCGCCTGACGCCTGCCAGCCAGTCGGTGATCCCCAGTTCCGGGATCTCGTTCAGGACCTGTCGCATGCGCAGGAACGCAAAGTAGTCCAGCCGGGACACCGATTCCAGCGAGTTCAGGAGTGGCCGAAAGTCGCGGCGCGCTGCGCGGACAACGACGGTCTGCGCGTTGCCGCCGTCCACCACCGTGCAATAGCTGTACGACGGAAAGAAGTCGTGGATCGCGACGACCACCTTGAAGACATCACCGTGCCACGCCAGGGAGTCGCCTCCCGTCAGCGAGCGCCGAAAGTGCAACGCGTCGTCGGGCGTGCGCAGCGACGAGTACACGTCCCTTGGAAGCACGTCGTCAATCAACCAGATCGTCTGGTCGTGGGCACAGGCCTGCGAGGCACAGAAGTCTCGAAAGGTCTGCTCGAACGTGTGCAAGCCGTCCAGGAAGATCAGGTCGAAGGGCTTTCGCGCGGCCGCGTGCGTGGCGAAGAACCGGTCCGAAGTGATCTCCAGCAGATCGACACCGCTCGCCCGTTGACCCTGGGCGTCGAAGCGAAAGCAAGGGTCGACACCGACCTTCTCAGCCAGCTTCACGTCGACGAAGGTCGCTCCGCGGTCGACCCCAATCTCCAGGTATCGGCGGGCTCCAACGAGGGTCGCCAGCGTGTTGATCCGTCTGGCGGAGTGGTTGATGGTCGTCATGGTGTCCTCGGGGTCGAAAGCAGGTCCCTGGCGCGCCAGTTCGCGTGTGGCTGCGGCTGCGGGACGCTCACGTCCGGAGCCCGTGCATGGGTGCCCGCGCTGTCAAGGAGGATTCTGCCGCAGCAACCTGTCGTGGCACGCCAGCGCGAGGGCAGGTTCACCTGCCGCGCGTGCGACCTGCCCCCAGTGCTTCAGCATCCATTCCAACAGGGGTCCCGATGCATCTGCGCGCTGCATCAGCAGCAGGGCCAACGGCAGGTTTCCGAGGCGCTGCCATTCGGCCGACAGGAGAGTCCAGGTGCGGGGATCGTCTTGTTCGCGTGCGAGCGGCTTCTGCGTCAGCCAGGCCGTCAGCCGGCGTGCCAGCGGCACAGCGTCTGCGGGAGCAGCCAGGCGACAGCGCGCCAGCCAGACACGAGCACTGCCGTCGAATCGGCCTTCGTCCACAGCCCGCATCACCGCGGCCAATTCCAAGTCCGGAACGCCGACCGCATGGCCTTGGCTTCGCTTGGCAGACGCGTCTGCCGCTTCTTCGAGTACCAGGGCCGCCGTGGTCGGCTCGGGTCGCGCCGCGAAGGCCTTGGCGAACGCTCCGACGGCCTGCGCGTGTTCGGTCTCGTCCTGGCGCTCGCGGGCTTGCAGCAGGGCGAGCAAGCCGGGCTCCGGGCGCAGCTCCGCGGCGTCCAGCTCGCTGGCGATGATCGCGGGCGAAAGCGGCGTCTTGTGGGGCCGTGCATGCAGGTAGTCGCGGACCCATCGCCAGACGCTTTCGGCCTGCGCCTGACGCCAGGCCGCTTCGTCCCAGAAAGAACTCTTGAGGCCGAGTCGGTCGGAGAGTTTTCCCGCCAGTTCCTGCCCGTCGAGCAGAGCCAGGCCCGTTTCTCTGAACCGGCCGTTGGCACGTCCGGACAAGCCCCGCGTTCCGACCTCGACGTGCTGCAGGGACTGGCATCTCGCGGCCAGAAAGTTCGCGCCATAGCGATGCGATTGCCCGCGGCCGATGATCGTCACGTGGCGCAACTGCCGGCCCATGAACTGCAGCGCATGCATGGCCGATCCTTCGGAAAGGACGACATGCTCTGCCGCTTCGTAAAGGGGAAGCAGCTTCGCCAGGCTGTGCTCCTCGGGGCGTACCACCAAGACGCCCTGGTTGCGCAGGAACTCATCGAGGGCAGACTCGCCCGCAATGGTGCCCCTGACCACGGCACTGCGGGTCACGTAAACGACGCGCGCCTGCGCGGCTGGGGCGCTGCCGGCCAGCCGTGTCCGGTAGTGCCTTTCCAGCAGGGTCAACCACTCATCGGCCGGTGGCGGGCCGAAGATGGTCTCGGACTGAGGCGCAACCCACAGCCGCTCGGCGCGCACGGGCAGGTTCACCAGCCTGACTCGGGCCGTGTCGACCCCGAACCAGTTCAGGATGTCGCGGAAGAACGCGGGTGCCGAGGCCATGTCGCCGGGCGTCCCGTCACGCACCCCGGCGAGCCAGGCCTGCCCCGTTCCAGCCAGCAGACTTGGCAGGATGCGCATTGAGAAGTCGGCCAGCTGATGGCCGAAGTGGTGGCACACGGGGCCTATCCAGGTCCAGTCGCCTTCCAGCCGGGGCATGGGCTTTTCTGGCGCCTTCGGCGCGACATCAATCGGCTGCCCGTCTCTGCGGCAATGGCGTGACCGCTGCTGGAGCTGCCAATCGGGATAGATCGGGCCCCCGCAGTGGTCGGACAGGCCACGGGTTGAGTCCAGCAACTCCGAAAACGGCACGACGGGGATCTCGTCGAACCTGCGGATGTCGGCCCAGGGGGTTGCCTGTGTCGGACTGTTCACGGCAGATGCGGCCCAGGGCTGCGAGCAACGGTTGCGGCTGCTGCGGCCAAGCGGCGAGCGCGGGGCTCGTCAAGGGTGCCATGGCCCACGCAAGTGAAGAGACGGTGTCCGATCCCCGGCGTGCCGGGACTGTTCGGCGTGTTCAGCACACTCATCGCCGGGGACGATACCAGCTTGCCCCGGCGATTCTTCGGCGCGAAGACGGCCCAGATCCTAGCCCGGTGTACGCTGCCGGCTGGTTCCTCCGCGGGGGTGCCGTCTACCGGGGAACTGCGATGGATTGGAAAAAGGCTGCAAACGCGCTGACGCCTCTGCTGGCGCATGCCGACGGCGAATCGGGCGCTAACGAATGCGGGGTCCTTGCAGAGATCTTCCGGCACGTGCCTGCAAAGGCCGGCTTTGCCGTTGAGCTGGGCACGCAAGGTACAAGAGCCGCCACGATCGGCGCACTGGTTCTGGCCAAGGGCTGGCGGGCGCTGTATGTCGACGCCCCGGAAGCGGAGATCTTGGCGGATCAGCCCCAAGGGATCGTGACGCGCGTTCGCCAGCTGCGCGAGCGCGTCGGTCCCGACCAGCTGACGGCCCTGCTCGAACGCCATGCGGTGCCCGCAGACCTGGACTGCCTCGTGATCGGCATCGGCAGCTCTGGGTTCTGGACTTGGGCCGCGCTGGGCGATGGCTTCCGGCCCAGCCTCGTCGTCATTGCGTTCAGCCCGCGCGTCCATCCGCGGGTGCAGGCCACGCTGGCGCCGGAGCTTGGCTGGGACGACGCCCGCGCCAAGGGCCACGGGGCCTCCTATGCCGCCCTGTGCGCCCTGGCCCAGCGCAAGGGCTACCGGCTGATCCACGTGCACGGTTGCTGGAGCCTGTATTTCCTGCGCGACGACATCGCCTGGCCTGCCGCGTTGACGGTGAAGCAGCCGCTGTCGGACGAGGAGTTCGCTCGCCTCACCGACCCGGTGTCGTGCTTCGCGCATCTGGGCCGTGGCGGTGCGGTGCCGGGTGCGGCCGACGAGCCGGCGCCTGACGTGAGCCGCAGCCCTTGGCAGCTGCTGCCCGACGATGCCCCACGGCAGCGTGTGCAGCTCTACGACCTGGCCTTCGAGGTGCTGGGCAACGCCCACGATCCCGGCTGGTACCAGCAGCGCAAGACCTTTGAAGAGAAGGCCTCGCTGCTGTACCCGTTGCTGGCGGCCGAGGGCTTCGAGCAGTTCGTCGACGTCGGCGCCAACGTCGGCATGGTCTCGCTGTTGGCCAGGCGGGCGAACCCGGCCTTGCGCGTGCTGGCGATCGAGGCCGATCCGCGGCTGGCCGCGCTGGCGCGACGGAACTTCCGCGCCCACGGCCTCGACGACGTGGTGCTGGTGAACGCCACCGCAGGCGACCGCGATGCCGATGCGGTGCCCTTTTCGATCAACCCAAATTCCTCGCTCGACAACCGGGTCGTGTACGGGCAGTGGCCGAACGTGCACGTGCCGATGCGGCGGCTTGACGGGTTGCTGCGCCGGCTGGGCCTGGACCACGGCCGGACCTTCTTCAAGGTCGACACGCAGGGCTACGAGCTGAATGTGTTGCGGGGTCTGGAAAGCGTGCTCACGAGCCGCCGCGACTGGCTGCTGAAGATGGAGTTCGCGCCCGACTGGCTGCGCTCGCAGGGCACCGATCCGCTGCTGCTGCTGGACCACCTGATGCTGCGCTACGAGGTGGCGGAGTTCCCCGAGCGCATCGCGTTCGGCACGCCGTCGACCGCGGCGCTGTTCGCCCAGCGGCTGGGCGTGGCCGACCAGCACCGTTTCCTGGCCCATGTGCAGTCGCTCAACAAGGGTGGCCTGGGCTGGGTCGACCTGGTGCTCAGGCCCCGCCAGGCCTGAGCGCAAGGCCCGGTGGCGCGGTTCAGTGCTCGAGCGAGAGCTCCACCAGCGTCCACAGCGAGCACCGCGGCAGCGAGAACGACACCAGCCCTGCCGGCGTGAGCTCGGTCGCGGCGCTGCCCTCACCCGCGAGGTCGGCCCAGGTCACGTGCGTGACGCGCCGCCCGCCCAGCTGCGCGGCCTTCAGGCCGATGCGGCGCTGGCAGCCGGCATCGGCGCCGGGCAGCTCGCCGCGGGTGGTGTCGACCACGTGCAGCACCAGGCGACGGCCGTCCCCGGGCGTGGCGCGGGGCACCACACGCACGCGCTCGGCGCCGGGCGCCAGCACAAAGGGGCGCAGGGCGTCGAGGCGGTCGTCGCGCAAGTCGGCCAGGGTCACCCGTTCGATGCCGCTGTCCCGCAGGGCCTGCAGCGTGGCGGGCGGGTAGTCGGCATCGGGGTTCGTCGTCACGATCAGCTGCGCGCCGCGCAGGCGGGCTGCGTCCACGGTGTAGCCGGCCTCGCCCCCCACTGGCACGAAGGCGAACGGCACCTGCCGCCCCACCAGCCGCTGACTCAGGCCGCGCAGCGCGGCCACCTGGCCCCGCTCATAGGGCAGCACCACGGCCACGGCCGGGGCGAGTTCCAGGCCGTCTAGCCGTGCCGCTTGCTGCCGGACAAAGCGGTACAGATCGCCATAGTCCGCGGCCTGGCCAAAAAAGCGCCGCGGCTGGCCCTTCTCGTCGTTGCCGTCGTAGACGTCCCAGGGCACGACGACATTGCCACCCAGTGCGTACAGGTACGCGATCGCCGTGCGGTTCTCGCTGCGCGACAGTGGCATCAAAGACGGCACGAAGCCGAGTCCGAGCGAGCGCGTGGTGGCGGCCTGCATCACCTGCAGCGTCCAGTCCTTGATCGGCGTCTCGCCCATGTTGTAGTCGGCCACCGCGGCCAGGTAGGCGATCGCGTTCGCCGCCAGTGGCTCGCTGAGGTGGCCGAGGTTCATGGACCAGGCCATGGGCTGCCCGTCGGGCTGCCGCGCCAGCTGGCGCAGGCGCCGGTGGTGGGCGAGCACCTCGGCGCGGGTGTAGGCCAGCCACAGTGGCGTGGAGGGCCACTGCGTTTGCCGGCGCCGATAGTCTTCGGTGTCCTTCACGCCGTGTCGTTCGGCCAGCCAGGCCCTGTAGTCGCCACGGAACCCATCGAGCCCGGCGGCGCGCACCGCTTCGCGATCGGGATGTCGAGCCAGCCAGTCGGGGAACCCGGCCACCATCGCCGGGTTGAAGTCACCGCCCTGGAAGCGCGCGGCGAACACCTGCAGTTGCGCGTCGTCGAACTGGACCGACCGTGCACCCACGGCCGCGCAGCGGCGCAGCTCCTGCGCGTGGGCGGCCTGCGTGTCGGGGTGGGCCGTGCTGACCCAGGACACGCCCCAGCCCGGCATCCACGGCGCCGCCAGCACGCGGCCGTCGAAGTCGCGCGCGTAGCCGTCGTCGCTCGGCAGCTTGGGGTTGGCGTTGAGCGTGCATCCGATCCACGGGCTGACCTCGCGCAGCGACGCCACGAAGGCCGGATCGGTGCTGTAGCCCCACTCGATGCGCGTCGCGCCAAATGCCCGTGCCACGGCCGCGGCTTCTGCCCGGCGGAAGCGCGTGGAGAACACCACGTCCGATGCCCGCGGCACGCCGGCGGGCAGCGGCGGGTGCAGCCCCGTGGCCTGCAGCAGGTCGGCGCTGGCCGGCCAGCCGGCCAGCGCCAGCAGCAGCCCCGCCAGCGCGGTGGCCCGGCGTTTCAGGCGCCCCCCCAGCCGTGGGCGGGCAGGCCCCGCACACCCCGGCTGTCCACCTCGAACAGCGCGCCGGCGTGGGGCTGGCGGGCCAGCGCCTCGGCGTCGAGCCCCACACGTGCCGAGGTCACGAAGAGGCGGTCGAGCCCGGGGCCGCCGAAGCAGACGTTGGTGATGCGCGCTGCGGGCAGGTCCACGCGGCGCATGACGCGGCCAAGCGGATCTCGGCGCGTGACGCGGGCGCCGTCCCAGTGCGCCACCCACAGGCAGCCGTCGGCATCGAAGCACATGCCGTCGGGATGGCCCTCGTCGTTGTCGAAGCGCAGCCAGACGCGCTTGTTCGAGACCGTGCCGGCGTCGACGTCCAGGTCGAACGCGTAGATGGTGCGCAGCACGCTGTCGGTGTGCAGCATCAGCCGCTGGTCGGGGCTGATGGCCGGGCCGTTGGCCACGTGGTAGCCGGTGTCGTGCACGCTGAGCCGGCCGTCGGGCGACAGGCGGTACAGCACACCCTGGGGCTGGCTGGTGTCCTCTTGGTTCATGCTGCCGGCCCAGACGGCGCCGGTGCGGTCGGCCTTGGCGTCGTTCAGGCGCAGCGGTGACGGGCTGGCGTGGGGCCGGGCCATCCAGCTCAGGCGCTCGGCCGCGGCGCCGCTGCCCGGGGCCAGCCGCGCGAAGCCCTCCTGCAGGCCGAGCAGCCAGGCGCCTTCCGTGCGGCAGGGCAACACCCAGCCGCAAGGCTGCGGCAGCTCGACATCCAGGCCCTGCCCGCCCGCCAGCGCCAGCCCATGCAGGCGGCGCGCCAGGATGTCGACCCACAGCACACGGCCGCCCGCGGCGTCCCAGAGCACGCCTTCGCCCAGCTGGCAGGCCGAGTCGACCAGCACGCGGGCTTCGAGCCCGCCCGATGAGGTTTCGCCGTGGTTCATGGGTGTATCAAGAGCACCGTGCAGAGTGTGTCGGGCGCCGTCAGCTGGCGCGCTGCGTGGTCGACGGCTGCGGCGCGTGATGCCAGGTCTGGGCCGCATGTTCGAAGCTCGCCGGATCAAGCCCTGCGCGCACCAGGCAGCGCAGCGCATTTTCGCGGTACATCGGCAGCGGGTGGGCGCGGTACAGCGCCGCGTAGGCGCGGAAGGCGGTCTGCAGCTCGCCTTGGCGAAACGCCAGGTTGGCTTCGGCGATGGAGCTCGGGCGTGGCTGTGCCGCCGGCGGGGCCACCACTGGACCGGTAAGGGCCTCTCCGAGCACACGTTCGAACGTCGAGATGGTGGTCTCCACGTCGAAGCGGGTGCTCAGCAAGCGCCGCACGGCTGCCGGCCGCTGGGCGAGCCAGGCTTCGTCGCCCATGAGCCGAGCGATCGCCTGCTCCAGCTCGGCGGGCTCTTCCGAGGTCACGAGCATGCAGGCATCGCGGGCATCCGCCAGCTCGGCCAGGGTGCAGCACACGGCAGGGCCGATGGCCAGGACCGGCGTGCCCGACAACAGGCACTCCGGCAGCTTGTTGCTTCGTGAGTAGCGGGTGTAGGCGATGCTCTTTTCGTCGAAGTTGTAGGCCACCAGCAGCGCATCGGCGCTGGCCAGGGACTCCTGGTACCGATCGGCCTCGACCAGGCCGCCGACGCTGACCGCGTTCATCCCTTCCCAGGCCTTGCGCGCCTTGGGGATGTACCAGTCCATGGTGTGGACATCGAAGCGCACGGGCACGCGGCTCGACATCGCCTGCACCGTCCGGGCGACCCGTTGCACGGTGGACCAGCACATGTCGTCGGCGAGGCCGCCCATGTACCGGATGACGAAGGGCTGCTTGTCCTGGCGTGCCTTGGCCCGGTCGCGGAAGTCGGCTGTGCGCACGCCGTTGGCCACGGGTGTCCACGTGTGCCCGTATCGGAAGGCGAGCATGCTGGACATCTGGGCCGAGATGCTCAGACGGCCTGTGCACCGGGCGATGATCGCGTCGACCCCGTCGCCCAGGGGCCCGTAGCCGGCGGGGTTCTGGCCTCGAGCCCGCTCCATCCAGTCGTCCATGATGTGGACCACCGCTGGACATTGCACACTGTCGAGGACCGCAGTGGCCAACTGGATGAACTCAGGGTCGTCCACAGGTCGGACGTAGATCAGTTCGGGATCGAACTCCTTGCAGGCAGCCAGAAGGCGTCCCAGGTCATTGGCTGATGCAAGCGTCGTGGCATCGCCCGAGATCGCGCCGAACGCGTACCGTTCATGGCGTGTGTGCCGGTCCCAGAGTTGGCGAAGTGATGCTGCCGACCAGCGCCCGAAAAGCAGCGACTTGAGCTGACCCGTGGCCGTCGCGCCGGCCATTCGGGTTGGGTCGATCACGAGGATCCGACGCTGGTGCAGCGGCCCGATTGGTGCAGACGGAAGGGCTGACGCGGCCTGCGCAACACCGGTGTGGGGCCTCTCGTGCACGGTGATGGTGACCTGGAGACCGTGCTCGATGGAACGAGACCCCGCCTGATGCAGTTCCAGCCTATAGCTTTCGTGGGCTTCGGTGAAGGGCGACGGGATCCCCCGCGCTTCCCCGCCCGATCCGTCCATCCTGAAAGGCAGATCTCGGTGCTGCCAGGGTCCTGAGCCATGGCGACACAGCCGCAGCATCAGATTTCCGCCAGAGGGGGCGTCCGAGGACTGCCGCACGATGATGTCGAACGAGGCCGCCTTGTGCAGACCCCAGTCCCTGACCACCAGGCGGACCATGGGCGTGCCCTCGTCAACGGGCGCCTTCAGCAACGAGTGCTCAAGATCGAGCTGGAGCGAAAGCCCGTCAAAACGAGCCGAGCGCATGGTGAAGCGGGAACTCTGGCAGTCGATCACCATGGGTGTCGACCGGTCTAGCCTCAGCAGTCGCAGCCGATCCAGCGCGGCGCCCCACTCGCGGATGGCTGCCAGGCAGCCTTCGCTTGCATCGACAAGCGTGTACCCGAGCCCGGCTCCGCTGACGCTGGCTGGCTCTTCCACAAGCTCGGCCTGTGTGATCGAAACCGTATCCCGCGCGGTTGCAGGCAAATCGATCACCACGTCGACGAACGTCTCCCCGCCCTCCAATGGCTCGGTGGAGGCTTCGTACGAAACAAGGCAGGTGGTGCCATTGGTCTTGAAGCCTGCTCTGCAAGGCAAGCTGACGGCCGCGCCACCGCTGCGCCGAATCAGCAACTCGACGCGCGGAACTTCGGTGATGTCCAGGTCAAGGGCCAAGCTGCCGCGAAAATGCCGGCGCCCCGTGGGGGCAACGCCCAGTCGAACGTGGTTCAGGCGCACTCTGCCGGGGCCTGGGCATGGGCCTGATCGCCTCAGGGCGACTCTCCCGTAACCCTCCACTTCAGCTTTCCAGTTCTTGTCGGAAGCAGATGCCCAGTAGAGGGCCGGTCGCGAAGCGGAGTCCGGTCCCGGGTCTCGGTACGACTCCTTCATCTGGACACGATGGCGTTCGCCGAGCACCAGTGCGGCACGCCCGTGCATGAAGAAGACCTCGTCGCTTTCGGCCAGGATCCTGTTCATCGGGACCATCTCGGGATTCCTGGTCTCGACCGATCCGCCGACGTTCAGGATCAGGTTCGTGAACGAGAACCTCGGGAGAGCCGACTGCAGGGCACGCGTCAACGGCTGCGGCAAGGTTTCGACGTTCTCGTACGCCATGCTCAAGGTCGTGTCGTAGGCGAGATCGCGAATGCCTGCATCCAGGAAGTGCAGCAGGGTGGGCACGAAGACATCGCTGAGAAACGACCTGAACCTCGTGTCTCCGGTCTTGTAGATCGCGTTTCCATTGAGGTGGTACCGATACTCGCGACGCAGTCGCATCGGCCCGAAGTACCCCGCGCCAATGATCCAGCTGTCCTCGCCGGCCCTTTCAATGGCTCGCTCGGCGGCGTCAAGCCATCCGAAGCGAATGGGAATGCAGTCCGTTTCGATGTGGAGCGTGTAGTCGTACTCCGCCAACTGGGCCATGGCCGCCAGGAAGGCGCAATTTGGCCCAGACTTGGTGGAGGGTGAATCGGTCGTGCTCGCGTCTCGCGCGTAGTGGTTCAACGCATCGGGAATGGGCAGAACCGTCCACCGCACCTCGTCGAAGGTGCTGCGCAGGGCCGAAGACTCTTCGATGGCACGCTGAAGCATGTCCGCTTCCTGCGCGGTGGGCCTGTCGCTGAAGAGCAGGTGAAGCCGTGTACCCCGAATGTCCGGGCGCAGGGTGGGTGCCGTGCGAGCATCGGCCCACTGCCGGAGGTTCTCCACCAGCTGGGGCAGCTCGCGCGCCATCAGCGGGACAGCCACGGCGCCGATCCGCCGGATCCCGAGCGCCGCGAACGGTGACTCGTAATCAAAGATGCCGTGCTGGGCCAACAGAGAATCGAGCGAGCCGACCGAGATCTTCACGTCTGCCCCGCAGGCTTCTGCATCGTTTCTGAGTGCCACGAAGGACTGCAGGTGCAGGTTGCCGCTGTGCACGGGTGGGTTCGGCACCTGGTAGGTGTCCCCGACGCTCTGATAGCCCGCGAAGAAGTAGTTCGGGTTTGTTTTTGGCTGATGGCCGATGCGCAGCTCGATGCCCGAAACCTGCTGTGCCTCGTCGATGACCTCGACGTAACGGCAGTCGATGCCCAAGAGCTGAAGGTTCCGGTAGCCGCGGGCGATCGCGAATCGTGTCGCCAGCGCGCCCGTGGTTTGTTTCTGGATGGCGAGCGCGGAAAACGGTACCTTCAGATCGTTCTGCTTGACGAACTCGCTGCGCCACACGATCTTGGGCGACAGGCGGCTGGCAGCAGGCAGTGCCTGCGCAACGTCTTCGTGCAGCAGGAGCGCCTCGACCTCGGGCCGCTCGATGAGCCGTGCAATGCCCTCGGCCTGCGCCTTGCCCACGACCGGGTCCACGCAGGCGTACAGCCTCGGGTACTGGCCGGTCTGTTCCCAGTACCGGTAAGCGCTGTTCATGCCGAGCCAGCGCCCCGCGGGCAAGGCGGCCAGCAGGCGGCGGCTCAGCGAGGGGCCGTTGCCCACGACGTAGAAGCGTTCGTCCGGAGCGTCGTTGTCGGTGTTCATGGTGATCTTGTTCTTGCTCGGGAAGCTGCCGGGCCGGGTTCGCGGCGCGCGGGCAGGGGGCGGTCGGCGCGCGGGGCGCGGGCCTCAGGCCGGGTCGTGCAGGGTGTTCGCGATGCCGCCATCGATGCCGATGCAGGCGCCATGCAGGAAGCCCGGCGCCTGCTGGACCAGCGCAAGAACCGCGGCCGCAATCTCCTCCGGCTGCGCGATGCGGCCCACGGGATGGCACTGCTCCAGGCGTGAAAAGGCTTCCGGGCGGCCCTCGAAGCCGGCGCGGAGCATGGCGGTGGACACCGCCGCCGGCTCAACGGCATTGACCACGATGCGCGAGCCCAGGTCCACCGCCAGCGCCCGCGTCAGCCCGCTGAGCGCGGCCTTGCTGGTGGCGTAGGCCACGAAGCCCGGTTTGGTCAGCCGGGCGTGCACGCTGCTGACGTTGACGACCCGGCCTCCGGCCGACTCGAGCTCGGTCAGCAGACCCTGTACCAGGAAGAAGGGCGCCAGCACGTTGACGTCCAGCGTGCGCCGCCAATCGTGGCGAGACAAGGTCTCCGTCGGCCCCAGCACCTGCGCGGCGGCGTTGTTGACGAGGGCATTCAGGCCGCCCTCACCGATGGCCTCGCGCAGGCGGCCGAGCAGCATGTCGGCACTCGTGTCGTCGCGGACCAGGGCCTCCAGGTCGCCTTCGACCCAGGCGGCGCAGGGCAGGTCATCGGGTCGGCCGCCGATGTCGCTGCCGACCACACGGAAGCCCGCCGCGGCAAAGGCCTGCACGAGTGCCCGGCCGATGCCGCCGGCGGCCCCGGTGACCAGCGCCGTGCGCGTGCTCACGGCGTTTCCTTCAGAAACCCGAACAGCCGCTCCATCGCTTCGTGGCTCGCGCGCCGGACGGCGTCGCGGGTGTTCGAGCCGTTGTGCGAGCCGAACACGCACTGCGGCATCGCCCGCAGGGCCGAGGCCGCCGGCAGCGGCTCGTCCTCGAACACATCCAGCGCAGCAGCGGCCACGTGCCCGGCCTGCAGCGCCGCCACGAGCGCGGGTTCGTCGATCAGCGGGCCCCGGGCCACGTTCACCACGCGCACCCCGGGCTTGCAGGCCCGCAGCACATCGGCGTTGAGCATGTGGCGGTTCTTGGCGTTCAGCGAGCAGGTGAACACCAGGAAGTCGGCTTCGACGACGCGCTCGGGCCACACGGCGCGCTCCACACCCGCCGGGCCGGCGTCGTGCGCGACGCCCGGGTCGTAGGCCGTGACGAGCATGTCGCAGGCCATGAGGCGCCGTGCGACGGCGCGGCCGATGTCGCCCAGGCCCACCAGGCCCATCCGCTTGCCGGCCAGGCTGATGCCGGCCGGCTTGGGCCAGCCGCCGGCGCGCACGCCGCGGTCGATCTCGAACAGCTGGCGCGCCAGGCCGATCACGTAGGCCACGGCGACATCGGCCACCTCGCCACCGAACATCTGCGGCGTGTTGATGATCGGTAGGCCCAGGTCCTGGCAGGCCGCGAAGTCGACGTTGTCCACGCCGATGCCCCACTTGACGGCGGCCTTGAGCCGGCCGGCCTTGCCGGCCTCGAACACGCGCCGGGTGGCCGGATCGTCGCCGATGATCCACCCGTCGAATCCGGGCAGCAGCGCCACCAGTTCGTCCTGCGACAGCGTCTGCGTCACCTTGGCCGGCACCAGCTCGTGGCCGCGGGCCGCGGCCTGGGGGATGAACTCGTCGATGAGGCCCAGCATCGGCGGGCAGGTCACGAGGATCTTCATGCCGCGGCCTCCTTGGCGGCCTGCTCCTGCATGAAGCGGGCGGCCACCACGGCAAAGTCCCAGTCCTGCGGGGTGTCGATATCGATGCTCTCGAAGTAGGGGCCCTCGTACATCATGGGCTGCTTGCCGATGCGCGCCTTGGTCTTGGCAAAGCTCTCGCGGCTGAAGATGTAGAGGTTGGAGTTCTCCTCGTACCAGGGCTCCAGGTCCTGCGTGCGGATCAGGTTGTCGGGGTCGTGGTTCACGGCGCTGCCGTCGGCCCTGTAGAAGCGCGTCTGCACCTTGTCCACCGTGAACAGCGAGTCGGCCTTGCCGGCCGCCACGGCCTGGCGGTAGGCGGCCAGCGCCTTGCGCACGGTGTCGGCGCTCATCAGCGGGTTGGTGGTGTGCGTCATCAGGTAGGCCTCGGCGTCGACGTTGGCCAGGTCGTCGGCGATGACGAGGTTCATGCTGACGAAGTCGCCGCAGATCTCGGGCTTGCGGTCGCGGATGATCACGCGCTTGCTTTCCACCAGGCCGTTCTCGGCGAGGATGTGACGGGCATCGGTGTTGATGACGACGGCGTCGATCTCGTCGACGGCCAGCAGCGTGTCCAGCATCCAGCGGAACAGCGGCTTGCCGCAGAACTCGCGGAAGTTCTTGCCGCGCACGCGCTCGCTGTTGGCCTTCATCGGCAGCAGCGCCACGGCGCGGTGGCGTCGGTCAGGGGTGCTCATAGTCGCTCCAGGGGGTCGCTCGGGTAGAAGTAATGGTCCTTGTCAGACCGCGACAGGCGCCGGTGTTCGTGGTTGCCGCGGTAGGAGCCTGTGTACTGCGCCCAGCGGTAGCGAACGATCTCGCCCAGGCGCCCGCCCAGGCCACCATGGGCCAGGGCGTGGCGCACGTCGTGGCGGATGCTGCTACCGATGTAGCGCGCGGTGTCGCCGCGGCCGACGTGGATGTGCGGCATGATCTTCTGCAGCGCGATGGCCTCGCGTTCGAAGCGGCGCCGCACCTGTGCCCAGTTTTCCTCGTGGTGGTGGTACACGCAGGCCTCCGCCACGTAGCCCACCTTGCCGCCCTCCGCCACCAGGCGCTTGGCGAGTTCCATGTCTTCCAGGCCGGTGAGTTCCTCGTCGAACCGCAGCCGCTCCCAGGCGCTGCGCAGCAGTGCCGAGTTGGCGTTGTTGCAGAAGAAGCCCTGCTGGGGCACCCGCGACTGCATCGGGTAGTACTTCTCGAAGATGCGGCACTCGCTGTAGCGGCTGGTCGGGCCGCCGATCTGGCGGCCGTAGCTGTAGGCTACGCGGCCGTCGGCGATGGGCTCGCACAGCAGCCGCAGCCAGTGTTCGTCGGTGGGCACGCAGTGGCCGCTCACGAAGACCAGGATGTCGCCGCGGGCCATCTCGCAGCCGCGGTTCAGCGAGCGGCCGAACGAGAACTCCTGCCGCGTGATGTGCGTGAGCACGCAGCCCGCGTCGCGGGCAATATCCAATGTCCCGTCGGTGGAGCCGGAGTCGATCAGCACCACCTCGACCTCGAAGCGCCCGGTCTGCTGCTTGCGCACCGAGGCCAGGAGTTCTGGCAGGTAGCGGGCCTCGTTGAGCGTGCGGACCACCAGACTGACGATCACCCGCCCGCCTCCCGTGCCTGCACGTCGGATGGCGGCACCAGCAGCGCCGCTCGGTTGCGCGCGTCCACCAGATTGAACCCCTCTGCCAGCAGGTAGGGCATGGCCAGGGTGCCCTTGGCCGTCCAGCGACCGTCTTCGCGCCAGGTGTCGTCGATGCACACGGCGCCGTGCGCCCAGAGCTTGCCGCGCAGGCTTTGCGCGCAATCGAGATGCATGCGGTGGCAGGCTTCCTCGTCGATGCGTGCGCCCAGGAAGCGAACGTAGCGGCTCTGCCGGAGTTCGCTGTGTTTGCCGTGGTCGAAGTCGTAGGCGTCGAGGAACGCGAAGTCGATGGGTGCGCTGCGCGATCGCAGGTAGTCCTCGCCCTTCGCGGTGATGGCCTCGAACCTCGTGGCACCCAGGCGCTGGAACGTGGCGCGTGCCATCTGCGTGTTGTGAGGATCCATGTCGACGGTGATGAAATGGACACCGTGGCGCAGGCAGAACTCGGCCAGCTTGAGCGTCGAGCCCTGTCCGGGAACGTCTTCGCGGGTGGTGCCGACTTCCACCAGAACCAGGCTGCGTTGGCCGGCCAGCGGCTTGAGCTTGGCGATGTGCGTGTCCAGATAAGCCAGCAGCAGTTCGTGGCCATGTTCGGTGCTGGCCTGCGCCGCGTCTCGCACCTTCCGGTAGGCGCTGAGCAAGGTCGGTGCGAGGTCGGCCTGGCCATCGGCCGCGGTCAGGCCTGCGCGCACGGCCACGTCCATGGCGCTTTCGGGGGCGCCCATGGCCACCAGTCGGCGCATCAGCTCGCCCCGGGTGGCGGGTTCCGCGGAGCCGCAGAACCAGCGCCCGGTGTTCAGGAAGTGCAGCGCCGTCATGCGGTCGCCACGCGTCAGCATGCGCTCGGCCAGGCCCATGACCAGGTGCAGCCGGTCGTCGTCGTTGGTGAGGTTCTGCTCCATCGCACGGTCCACGGCCGCATGCAGATCGGGCGCCGCCGTGCAGCTGTCCACCAGCGCCGTGATCCAGGCCGGCGACCGTGCTGCAGCTGGCAGGGTGTGTTGTTCGCGCAGCTTGCGCGCGGTATCGACCGCCGCTCGCAAGTCGGCTGCCAGAGCGTCATGCCGAGCCAGCGCAATGCGCCGCAGTTCCGACGACATCCGCACCCCGAGCGCGGCACGTTCGAAGTGGCTGGACGACTGCGCATCTCGGCCTGCCAGAAGCGAGGCCCGCGCCAGCGTGTGTCGGGCGCCCGCCAGGAGCGTACGTCCGAGCTGCTCCCGCGAGCAGCCCCAGTGCAGGGCCTGCCGGGCGAGGCCACGCGCGCCGTTGCGGTCGCCCATCTGCTGCAGCGCAGCGGCCTGCAGTGCTGCGATTCGCGCGCGGTCTGGGTGGTGCTGGAACTCGGCCGCGGGCCAACTGGCCACCTTTTGCCAGCGGGCCTCGAGCCAGTCTGCATGGACCTGGTCGAACAGGGCGGGATCGTGCGGTTCCGACACCGCGCTTGCGGCCAGCTCAAGCGCCCGTGGGCCCGTGACCGCGGTTGTTGACTCCTGTGGGCGGGCTGCGATGCGGCGCCCTGGGCGGTGCTTCCGCTGCTTCATCCCCGCGGTTCCCTGAGCAGCAGGTCGGCGATCAGCTCGATCTGCGCCTCGGCCTTCACGAGCTCCTCGCGAAGCAGGCCGTGGCGAGCGCCCAGCTCAGCCAGTTCGGCCTCGAGGGTTGACACACGCTGTCGCGCGTCTCGGGCCGCCTTCGTCTGTTCGTCGCGGGCCTGCACGAGCAGAGCTTTTTCCTTGGCCAGGTTGTCGCGTTCGGCAGCGGCTTTCTGGCGTTCGCCAGACACCGAGTCCCGCTCCTGCGTCAATGTGGCCTTGTCCTTGGCCAGCGCGTCGCGCTCGGCGAGGAACTTGGCCCTCTCGTTGCTGGTGTGGTCGCGCTCGGCGGTGCGCTGCTTGAGCTCCTGCCCCAGGGTGTCGACGCGTGTCTGCAGCTCCTGGGCATGCTGGACGGCGGTATCGTGCTCCTGGGTCAGCGTGGCTTTTTCCTTGGCCAGGGCGTCACGCTCGGCGAGGAACTTCGCCCTTTCGCTGCCGGCGTGGTCGCGTTCGGCGGTGCGCTGCTTGAGCTCCTGCCCCAGGGCGTCGACGCGCGTTTGCAGCTCCTGGGCATGCTGGACGGCGGTGTCGCGCTCCTGCGCCAGGGCCGCCTTGTCCTTGGCCAGGGCGTCGCGCTCGGAGACCAGCTGATCGGCCCTTGAGCTCCTGTCCCGCTCGGCCGACAGATCACCCTCAAGGCTTTGAATGCGCACGAGCAAGCTGGTTTGCCGGTCCTCTGAAGCGCGCAGTGCCTGTTGTGAAGCCTCCCCCGACTGGGCGGCGGCAAGCAGTCGGGTCTCGGTTTCGCGCCGGAAGGTTTCGGCCTGCTCGCGCACCAGCTGGGTCTGCCGTTCGGACTCGACCAGGGCCGCCTGGAGCGAGGCGAGGCGCGCGCCATCGGCCTGCACCTGCTGCTCGAGTGCCCGCAGGCGCTCCGCCTGGCGAAGCAGCCGCAGGCGCTCGCGGTCCAGAGTCAGCGCAAACACGGGCCAGATGGGGTCGTCGTCGCGCCCTGTCACTTCGAAGCCGGCCTGCGCCAAACGCGCACAGGTGTCCCGCGCCGAGCACCACTCGGGCGAAGCGGGCGACTCGCAGCAGCGAACGACGACGGCGTCGAACCGCTGCAGCATTGAGTCGGGCAGCGCGTCGAGCAGTGAACTTTCCTGCCCTGGCACATCCAGCACCATCAACAGCGGCTCGGCGCCGCCGGACTCCGCCAGGAAGTCGGAAACTTCCTTCTCGATCGGCGTGCTCTGCCGGGCTTGGGTGTGGAGCAGCGCGAGCCGCGGGTACAGCGCCCGCCAAGCGTCGGCTTCCAGTGGCCCGTTGAGCGACGGGACCGAGTAGCGATGCCAGAGCAGGTCGCCACCACGGGCAGCCACCACCACGGGCCGCACGGTGGCCCGTGCAGGAAGGCCTTCGGCGCGCAGCAGGCTCTGGGCCTGCTCAGCATCACCCTCGACCAGCCAGAGGCGATCAGCCTGCAGGCCGCGATGCAGCGCCAGCGCCGTCCCGGAGCCCGCGCCCACGTGGATCACGGCCGCCCAGTGTCTGGAGGGCAACAACGCCAACCCGGCCCGCAGGGGCGAGCTGGCCGCGGGATTCAGCAAGTCATCAGTCATCGTTTGCGACCCCTCAGCGCCTCATCAAGCCGCGCGCGACCCGCCGCAACTCCAGCTGCAGCATTGTCCGCCTGGCCTGCTTGTGCAGACGGCGGGCGGCCTGCCCAATGGTGGCCGTCTGAGGAGGAACGGTCACCCCTGTCGCGTCGCGGGCGGCTGGCATGGCGTCGAGCAGGGACAGCATCAACTGCCGGTCGGGCGCCGGCAGCGATGCCCACAACTGGCGCCGGGTGGCCGCGTCCATTCGAGGCCCCACGGGCAAGGACGCCTTCGCCGCCCACTGGCCATCCGACGTTCGCGGCCAGGCCGACCACAAGGGCGCCGGCCTCCCGTCGCTGCCCAAGGCGCTGCAGGCTACCGTGCTGAGTTCGGGGTTCTGGTCGTAGTCGCTGTTGGCGCGCCACCAGAGCGTGACGGTGCCGAGCTCGTTCCAGCCGTAGACCGCACCGCGAAACTCCATCCGCACGCAAACCTGGCCATCGGCCGCCTGCTCACCAAACACCTCGACAGCGTCGTAACGCAGCCGCGGCGCGATGTTCCAGAGCTGCATGCGAAGCTGGCGCACGACCTTGTGCCAAGGCCCGAGCTCCTGGCGTGCCGTTGCGGCATCGAGAAGCGAGGCATCGAGCGTCAGCACCAACGTCATCAGGAAGCGCCAGTCACCCGCACCAAGGTGCTGCCAGAGCCTGGCGCTCTGGCGGTCGCCAGGGATCAGCAGGCAGTAAGCGTCGCCGCCCTCGTGGCCATGGCTGACCCAGCCGCCGATGGGCGGTGCGTCGTGCGCGCTGCGCAACAGCGCGAGGCCAGGCATGCCGCGGTGATCGACGAGGCGAACGCGCAGCCGCGCAACCCGCCCTGTCGGCGGTTCGGCGTCTTGCAGGCTCAGATCCAGGTGGCGATGCACCCCCGTGCCCCCGGGTTGCCCCAGCTCGAGGCGACCGAGGCGCGCCACGGCCGCGTCGTCGTCGAGCCGCATCGGGCGACCGACCATGCTGTCTTCGAGCACCGAGAGGCGCAGGCTGGCCTCCACCAGGGAGGCCTCCAGCGCACGGCGCTCGGAGCGCATGCGTGCCACTTCATCGCGGTGGCGCAGTTGCGCGTCGCCGAGTCGCGCAGCGGCGTCACGCTCTCGAGACAGGTGCGCGGCGAGCTCTGCGGCATGTGCGGTTTCGCGCCTTTGCCCTTGCTGGCGAACGAGGTCCAGCTCCTGCTGCAAGCTGCGAAGCTGCCCAGCGATCTGATCCGCTGCGTTCTCGCGATCGCGCAGGGCTGCGCCAAGGCGCTGCAGATCGTCACGCGCCTGGCCTGCCGATGCGGCCAGCTGGGATTCGAGGGTCCGAGCACGCTCGCTGGCGAGCCTGGCACGGGCTTCGGCCTCGTTCAGCCGCACACCCGCGGCCTTCAGCTCATGATCATTGGCGTGGCCGGACTGTTTCGACTTCAGCAGCAGCAGCTCGAGCTGTTCCTGGCTCCGATGCAGTTGCTCAAGCAGATCCTGGGCGTCCCGTTCAGCCCGCAGCGCCCGCCCATGCAGCTCGTCGCGCTCGGCCTGAACCCGGGCCGCCTGCTCCTGCAGCGTTTGCCGCTGCGCTTGCGCCGACCGACCGGCTTCCTGAAGCGCGGTGATCGCCTGCATCAGGCGCGTGTGCTCCTGTGCAGCCGCCCGACGGTTCGCAAGGAGACCTTCCAGCAGGCCAAGGGCCTCGTTGGATTCGTGAGAGCCCGCCTGGGCATGTTCCAGGGTCGAGGCGGGAGGGCTTTCGCTGGCCGCAAGCAACTCCACATGCAGGCTGCTTGCTGCTGCGTGACTGGCCGCAGCCGAGGCGCTCAGCCGCCGCACCAGCGGATCGACGCTTGCCGGATCGGGCCAATGCGCCAGCGTGGCAGCGAGCAGTCGAGACCACGCTCGAAGCGAGTCGCTTCCAGGGAGTGAGTCCGGTGCCTCGGCCTGCAGGGGAGCAGACAGGCCCAGCCATTCATCGATGCAGACCACGGCGGTGTGCGCTCGCAGGCGGCGTACATGCCGGAGCATGAGGTTGGCCCCCACCACCCACTCCGCGAGCGCCGCTTCGGCCGACGGTTCGGGCCATTCGGGCAGCACCCGGGCAAGCCATGCACCGGGAGACTCCAGCACCAGAAGCCACTGGCGCGAGCCGTCAGAGGCAGCGCCTGCCTTGGGCAGCTCCTGCACGTCGAGCACGGGATCTCCCAGGGCCGCGGTAAGGCCAGGTGGCGGGCGAAGCGCCACCACCGCGGGGCTGCAAGCCGCCACCTCAACACCCTGCATTTGCATCACAACCCCAACGCCGTCTTCGCGACCACGGCGATCTGGAACAGGATCTGCGTCAGGCCGCGCGCGACCTCGACGCTCTTGGTCTCGATCTTCGGCAGCACCATGATCTCGTCGCCGGCGGCCAGCGCGAGTTTCGTGCCTTCCGCCACCTGGCCGTCCTGCCGCACCACCACCACGCGCGCCTCGTCGGCTGTCTGTGTGTAGCCACCGGCCGCGCGCACGTAGCGGTCGATGTCCGCCCCGGGCTCGAAGACCACGGCCGTCGGGAAGACGACCTCGCCGCTGACCAGCACGAGGTTGCTGGTCTCGGGGACCCGGATCACGTCACCGTCTTCCAGCAGCGTCTGGCCTGCACCCGCCGCCCCGGCCAACACCACCTGGCCACGTGGCTGCACCTGCCGCGCCCGTTCGATGAACTTCAGGATCTGGTCGCCCTCGCGCTGCCGCAGCGCGGCCTCCTCGCTGGTGGACGAGCGCGCGGTCAGTGCGTAGGTTTCCAGGCCGCGCAGCGAGCTCTCCAGCAGCTCGCGCTGGCGCTGGGCCACGGAGCGGCGGAACAGTTGAACCGCCGCCAGCTGCGACTGCGGTGCCGGGCGCACGCGGGCCAGTGCATCCGCCAGCTTGGCACCATAGGGCAGTACCAGCGTGCGTTCGCCGAGGTGGGCGCCTTCCACGCGCACGAGGATCGTTCCCGGTGCCTTGTCGGACGTGAAGCTGACCTCGTCGCCGTCGTGGATCTCGACGCCGCCCAGGGCCGCCAGCGGGTGGTACTCGCTGCGCCGGTCGTTGCCGAGCTTGCGAACGATGGCCAGGTGTGTGGCGCCGGGCCGGGGGCGCGCCAGTGCCAAGAGCCGCTCGGCCGGGATGCGGGGCTCGGCGAACTCGAAGAGGTAGGGGTTGGCCACCTCGCCCGCCACCTGCACGGTGTGCTTGCGCGGTGTGGCCACCACGGTATCGCCGTCCTGCAGCTGCAGGGTGTCGATGTTGCCCTCGAGGAGGAAGCGGTAGAGGTCGATGCGGGCGCGCAACTGGCCGCCGCGGCGCAGTTCGACGTCGAGGTGGCTGCCACGATCGGGGTCGATGCCACCGGCGCGATCCAGGTAGTAGAGCACCGAGTCCGAGCTGAGCCCCCCATAGAGCCCGGGCGCGCGCACGAAGCCGGTGACGTACACCTTGACAGGCTGTGCCGCCTCCAGCGTGGCGTAGACGCCCACGTTGGCGCGGAACACGCGCTTGACCTGAGCCGACACCAAGGCGTTGAGCTCGCCGTTGCGCACGCCTGCCACGCGGATCGGGCCGACGCTGGGCACGAACACGTTGCCCTGGGCGTCGACGGGCTGGATGGCCTCGTGGTTGAAGGCGCCCCACAGGCGCAGCGCTATCCGGTCGCCGACGGCGATCTGGTAGTCGGGGTTGAAGCCGGTGAAGGCCTCGCTGCCGAAGCGGCCGGTGAAGATCTGGCTGCCGAAAACCACGGGCCTGACCGAACGGGCGGGATCGGGGGGCAGTGGCCGCGGGGGCGACGCGGCCGCCGCAGGAGCCATTGGGCTGACCAGCCCCTGCGGCGCCGTCACTGCGGCGCTGCCGGTTTGCGGCCCAGACAGGGCGGCGGCCGCGGCGCGCGCCGCAGCTTCGGCGGCGCTGGAATCGCCGCTCTGCGCCAGGCTCGAAAAGGCCAGCGCCGACAACAGTGCCAGCAGGGCAATTGATCCTGCCCGGGGCAGCGGGAGACGGGTCCCGGAGTGGAGTGGCGGTCGGTGGGGCATCTCGGTCAATCCTGGTGCTCGCGGATGGTGGTGATCACCAGCCGCGTGACGCCGAAGAGCAGCAGGCACACGGCGAGGAGGGTCGCCAGGTTGTACAACTTGAGCGGGTACTCGGCCTCCTCGGGCAGCGACGGGGGCTCCACGACGAGCAGGCTCTTGATTTTGCGCGTGGCGTCGATGCGGGCGTTCTCCACCGCCACCGAGGCCAGCCGGTAACCGTCCTGGGCGAACTGCGCCTGCAGCTGCAGAGCCTGGAACTGCACGGCCAGGGCGTTGAGCCGCTCGCCCTTGCGGTCGTCGGTGGTGGCCCGGGCGCGCTCGGTGTCGATCTGCCGGTCGAGTGCCGCGATGCGGGCGCGCAGCGCCTGCACCTGGAAGGCATCGTCGTTGAGGTAGGCCTGCAGTGCGCCCAGCTCCGCCTGGAGCCGCGTGCGCGTGGCTTCCAGTTCGGCGGCCACGGCGCCCGTGGCCTGGGCTTGCGCGGCAGGGTCGAGCAGGCGGTGGCGTGTCTGGAAGGCCAGCACCTCGTTGCGCGCCTTTTGCAGCCGTTCACCGGCCAGCGCCAGCTCGCCCTCGGCGAAGCCCAGGCGCTCGCGTGCCATGCGCTGCGAGGTCTCGTTGACGAAGCGCTCGCTGGCTTCGAGGACGGCCTTGTTCAGGCGTTGCGAAAAGGCCGGGTCGAAGCCCTGGGTGCGGATGCGCAGCAGGGTGGCTTCGTTGTCGAAGCTCAGCTCGACGCGGCGGCGGAAGTACTCGACGAACTCCTCCTGGCTGGCATCGGATGCCAGCACGTAGGGCCAATCGGCACGCGGTGTCGAGAAGTGCGCCCTCAGGCCCAGTTTGCCGTCAAGCTCGTTCAGCAGCGCGCGCGAATGCACAAAGGCCTTGAGATACAGCGTGTCCTCGCGCGACGGTGGGTTCAGCCCAGCCAGCAGCAGGGCCGCGCCCGGCACGTTGCCCGCGTCGGAGCCCGCTTGCCGCACGGCAATGACCGACTCGCTGACAAAGCGATCGCTGGCGATCACGCCCAGGTAGGCGCCGTACAGCAGCACGGGCATCACCACCAGCACCGCGGCCAACCACCGAGAGCGCAACGAGGTGAGCCACTTCATGCCATCGCCCCCTCGGCGTAGGCCCGGATGCCTTCTTCGATGTCCTCGTGGACCTGGACCACGCCGCCAGGCGCGACCCGGACAACGACGTTGCAGAACTGGCGGATGTCGGCCATGTTGTGGGAAGTGAGGATGACGTTGGCCCGCTTCAGCTTGTCGATCAGCGTGCGGCGGCTCTTCTCGCGGAACTGCGCGTCGCCCACGGCCATGACCTCGTCGATCAGGTAGACGTCGAAGTCGAAGGCCATGCTCAGGCCGAAGGTCAGGCGCGACCGCATGCCCGACGAGTAGGACTTGACGGGCAGATCGAAGTGATCGCCGATCTCGGCGAACTCTCGGACGTACGCGACCTTGGCCTGCATCTCGGCGCCCCAGGCGCCGTGGATGCGGCAGACGAACTGGGCATTGTCGCGGCCGGTCAGGCTGGCGTTGAGTCCGCCCGCCAGGCCGATGGGGAAGGAGATGCGTGCGTCGGAGACGACTTCTCCGCTGTCGGGGCTCTCGATACCGCCCAGCAGCCGAAGCAGGGTCGACTTGCCGGCGCCGTTGCGGCCGATGAGCCCGATGTTGGCGCCGGGTGGAAAGCGGAAGTTCAGGTCACGGAAGACGTAACGACGCCCCTTTGGCGAAGGGTAGGACTTGGTCAGGCCGCGCACTTCGAGCATCGGGGTGGGTGTTCAGCCGGCGGTCAGGCGCTGCCGGTCGGCGCGGTAGAGGGCCAGCCCCAGCCAAAGGGCCGCCAGCGTGAACATCGTGGGGTACAGGCCGTTGACGCCCTCCACCGGCACGTACTCCGGCACGAAAGCGTGGCGCGACAACTCCACCGCGTGCAGCATCGGGTTCCAAAGCAGCCAATCCAGCGTCTCCCGGGGCAGGAAGTCAACCGGAAATATGACGCCCGTGATCATGTAGAGGGGAAAGAACAGCATGCGCAGCAGCGTCTTCGTCCGGGGGCGGTCATGACCGACGACGGCGAACACGATGCCCACCGCCGTGCCCATCAGCGCGATGAGGCACTGCACGGCCAGCACCTGCAGGGGCAGGGCCGGCAGCACATGCAAGCCGGCGTACGCCAGCACGATCAGCGTGAACGCATAGACGATCGAGTTCATCAGGATCTCGACCACGCTGCGTGACAGCAGGGGATCCAGAGGTTGCACCTGCCGGTAGGCAAAGAGTCCCCGGTTGGCCTCGATGCCGTCCATGAGTCGCATGGCGAGGTTCTGGTAGAGAAAGAACGGGACGAGGCCCGTGGCGAGAAACAACGGGTACTCGATGCCCGGCATGACGGAGCCGCGGAAGAATCCCATCACGGTGACCATCAGCAGCATGTGGGCCAGGGGCTCGAAGAACGTCCACAGCGCGCCGATCCACTGCCCACCCACCCGCGCCTGCATCTCGCGCAGCAGCAGCGCGACGAACACGGAGCGCTGAACCTCCCAGGGTGAGCGGCGGGCGGGTCGCGTGGTCATCGGGAGGGCAGTGGTCATGTCTCGGGCAGATCGCCCCATTTTTCGTCCGATGCGTGGGGCGCGGCCGAATCCCTCGACCCTTTGTGCAATTGTATCGGCGCCCCCGCGTGCAACCCCCGCCAGCCGGCTGCGTCCGCGCCCGTACACTGCCCGTGTGCTTTCCTTTCTTGCCACCTTCGCGTCGTCTGCGCTGGTCACCTTGTGGCTGGTGTACCTGTGCCGACGCTGGCCCGGCGCGGCCATGGACGACAAGCTCGACGATCCTCAGAAGGTGCACCGGGTGCCGGCCCCGCGCATTGGCGGGATCGGCATCGTGATGGGCCTCTTGATCGGCGCGGCGCTGGTGTGGGGGTTTGCGCACACCGGGTCGGTGCTGATGATGATGTTGATGCTGGCTTGTGCCATGCCGGCCTTCATGTCGGGCCTGATCCACGACTTCACCGATCGCCTGCGACCGCGCGGCAGGTTGATCGCCACGGCTGTCTCGGCGGTGCTGGCCTTCGCGGTCCTGGATGCGCAGGTGACACGATCCGACATCCCGGGCCTGGACCTCATCCTGGCCACAGGCCTGGGTTCGCTGCTGATCACGTCCCTGGCGGTGGCGGGCATTGCCAACGCCATCAACATCATCGACGGGCTCAACGGGCTGGCGTCGATGTGCGTGCTCATCATGCTGGGTGGCATCGCGTATGTCGCCGGCGAGGTGGGTGACGAACTCGTGTTGGGCATGGCGCTGGCCGGCATCGGCGCCGTGCTGGGATTCTTCATCTGGAACTACCCGGGCGGCCTGATCTTTCTCGGTGATGGTGGCGCGTACTTCCTGGGCTTCTACGTCGCCGAGCTGTGCATCCTGCTGCTCGCTCGAAACCCGGGTGTTTCCGGCCTCTTTGCCTTGCTGGTGTGCATCTACCCCATCGTCGAGACGGTGTTTTCCGCGTGGCGGCGGTTCTGGCTGCGCTCGCAGCCTGCCACGCTGCCCGACGGCATCCACCTGCACACCCTGGTGTACCGGCGGCTGGTGCGCTGGGCGGTGGGCGAACAGGACGCCAAGGCCATTGTCCGAGCCAACTCGATGTCGTCGCCCTACCTGTGGCTGCTCTGCTCGGCGTCGGTGGCGCCCGCCATGCTGTTCTGGGACAACCCGCCGATGCTGGGCGCGATGATCCTGCTGTTCGCGGTGACCTACGTGATCCTGTACCGGCAGATCGTGCGGTTCCGGTCGCCGCGTTGGTTGCGTCGGTCGCCCAGGTCGGCCGGCGTGAATCGCTCGCGTGACGATGCAGGCGATAATCAGGACTCATGACGAACCCTGATCCGGCGCTGCCCGCCGAGGTGTCCGAGCCCCCGCTCTTCAGCACCCTCCCCCTCGACCCCAAGCTCCTGCGCGCCGTGGCCGACTCCGGCTACCTCGCCATGACGCCCATCCAGGCCAAGGCGATCCCCATCGTGCTGGCCGGGCGCGACGTGATGGGTGCGGCCCAGACGGGCACGGGCAAGACCGCCGCGTTCACGATCCCGCTGCTGCAGAAGATGCTGCGCCACGAAAACGCCAGCATGAGCCCGGCGCGCCACCCCGTGCGCGCCCTGGTGCTGGCGCCCACGCGCGAGCTGGCCGACCAGGTGGCCGAGAACGTCAAGAAGTACGCCAAGCAGACGCAGCTGCGCTCGGCCGTGGTCTTCGGCGGCATCGACATGAAGCCGCAGACGCTGCAGCTCAAGGCCGGCGTCGAGGTGCTCATCGCCACGCCCGGCCGCCTGCTCGACCACATCGAGGCCAAGAACGCGGTGCTCAACCAGGTCGAGTACGTGGTGCTCGACGAAGCCGACCGCATGCTCGACATCGGCTTCCTGCCCGACCTGCAGCGCATCCTGTCCTACCTGCCCAAGGCGCGGCAGACGCTGCTGTTCAGCGCCACCTTCAGCCCCGAGATCAAGAAGCTCGCGTCCAGCTACCTGCAGGATCCGGTGCTCGTGGAAGTGGCGCGTCCCAACGCCACCGCCAGCACGGTGGAGCAGCGCTTCTACAGCACGACCGACGACGACAAACGCGCCTTCATCCGCCAGATGATCAAGGCGCGCGACATCCGCCAGGCCATCGTCTTCGTCAACAGCAAGCTAGGCGCCGCCCGCCTGGCGCGCAGCTTCGAGCGCGACGGCCTGCGCACGCAGGCCCTGCACGGCGACAAGAGCCAGGACGAGCGCCTCAAGGCCCTGGCCGCGTTCAAGGCCGGCGAGGTCGACCTGCTCGTGGCCACCGACGTGGCCGCGCGCGGCCTGGACATCGCCGACCTGCCCGCGGTCTTCAACTTCGACGTGCCCTTCAACGCCGAGGACTACGTGCACCGCATCGGCCGCACCGGCCGCGCCGGCGCCTCGGGCCTGGCGGTCACGCTGGTCACGCGCGACGACACGCGCCTGGTGGGCGACATCGAGAAGCTCATCAAGAAGAAGATCGAGCTCGAGCCGGCCGAGCTGGA
>Ga0209278_1000286_pt1 | contig 47351 bp, 22 predicted proteins | sample JI81BgreenDNA_FD_187504 | JGI IMG/M metagenome (GOLD analysis project Ga0209278, IMG submission 187504) | Wastewater effluent complex algal communities from Wisconsin, to seasonally profile nutrient transformation and Carbon sequestration -... | ecosystem: Engineered > WWTP > Effluent > Algae...
GAGCTCAGGTGAGCAAGGCAGGTGATGTGATCACGTATACCTTGACAGTGACCAACACAGGTAACGTAACCTTGACCAACGTACAGGTTACCGATCCGCTGACCGGTTTGGATCAGAATGTTGGCACACTTGCACCGGGTGGATCTGCGGTAGTAAATACAAGCTACACCGTGACTCAGGAAGATGTGGACCGAGGTTCAGTATTGAACAAAGGTTTGACAACTGGAGAGAGTCCGGATGAAGATACTCCGACTGACGAGGATGATGAGGAAACTCCGATAGTGAGAAACCCAAGCATCCAGATCGTGAAGAGCGACAACGGAGCTCAGGTGAGCAAGGCAGGTGATGTGATCACGTATACCTTGACAGTGACCAACACAGGTAACGTAACCTTGACCAACGTACAGGTTACCGATCCGCTGACCGGTTTGGATCAGAATGTTGGCACTTTAATTCCGGGTCAGTCTGTGCAACGTACAACTAGCTACACTGTTAAACAATCTGATGTGGATGCAGGCTTCGTGTTGAACAAGGCCCTGACCTCAGGTGATAGTCCAGTTGGAGAGGATCCTAAGGATGATACGGAAGAGACAACGACCATTGTCAGATCATCTGATATCCAGATAACCAAGGATGCTGATGTGAGTGGTGTTGAAAATGAAGGTCAAGTAATTAACTACACAATTACTGTGACTAACACTGGAACTACTACATTGACCAATGTACTTGTAAAAGATCCTAAGACAGGCCTTTCAGAGGTGATTGAAACGCTGTTGCCTGGTCAGGCTGTATCTCTGCCTACTTCATACACGGTTACAATTCAGGATATAGCAGCGCAGAAGCCAATTGTCAATGTTGCTACAGCTACCTACTTGGATCCTGTGACTAAGGAAGAAAAAGGCAAGAATGCTGAAGAAGTTGTTCAGGTGATTTGTACTTCAAGAACATTGATTACAGGTACAATCTTGAACCAAATGACAGGTCAACCACTCGCTGGAGTTCCAGTGACCTTGATTCCTCAAGGAAATACAGCTGGTTCTGCCAAAATTGTAGTGACTGGAGCAGATGGCAGATATACATTTAAGGACTTCCCTGCGGGCAGTTACCTAGTTCAAGTACAGGATGCGAATTTGAACTCTGCAAGAAACTTGTATCCGGTAGAAAGTTCACTCTTCTTTACCACGATTCAGGCTTGTAACTATCAGACCAAAGACTTTGGATATGAGACTTACAATGGTCCAGTATTGGGAGACTTCGTCTGGTACGATCTAAATGCTGATGGAATCCAAAACGAGTGGTTTGATGCCAACAATGACGGACAAGTGACTAAGAATCCGATTCAAAGCCAAGCAATAGACTTGAATCAGTGGGAGTGGTTTGACTTCAACGGTGACGGTAGATTTGATGGACCTGAAAACGAAGGTGAATTGAATAAAGCTGGCTTCGGTAATTCTCGAAGTGCCAATATCAGAGTAACTGGTCCTAATGGATACTCAGACAATGTCATTGTGGGTATCACAGGTAACTGGAGAACAAGACCTGAAGCTGGTGCTGGTGATTATAAGGCAACCTTGACCATAGATCAATTCTTGGATGCTGAGGCTCAAAGAATGAGAAGTACTGGTTTGATTAAAGTATTGCCTAACCTGAACGGAAGAATGCTTGATATCAATGCAAGCCGTACCGAAGTAAGATGTGGTACTACAACTGAAAGCGAATTAACCAGAACAGTGACAGCCGCACAGCAAGTCTTCTTGGATATGGACTTTGGTATTAGATGTTTGAATGCTGAAGTTGAGATTGTAGCCAACGATGATGATTTTGGAGACCACTTTGTGAGCTTTGGAGGTGTGATTGGTAATATCCTAGAAAATGACAGGCTAGAAGGTCAGAGACCTGATCCTGCTGATGTGGACTTTGAATTCACAGACCTAGATGGTATCGTCGGTTTGTTGATCAATGAGAACGGTGAACTCAGCCTGATCCCAGGTGTAAATGAAGTAAGAAGCTACACATTAGGATACACGCTTAGAGAGACTCTGTTCCCAGACAATAACGATGACGCATTAGTGTTCTTTAGAATTCTAAATGACAACGTAGATCTGTCTGTAACCAAGACAAGCTTCGAGGCTGAGATTTATGAAGGGGATGAGTTTGAGTACGAGATTGTCGTGAGAAATATTGGAGGTACACCTGCTACCTTGGTAACGATCACTGATAATCTTCCTGCAAGCCTGACATACTTGAGTTCTAGAGTGGTCAGTGTAAGTGGACCTCAGATTCAAGTAGGAGCTCCTGCTGTTAATGGATCCGCGATTACTTGGAACGTACCGTTCTTGCCAGCAAACGGAGTGATTACGCTGAGAATAAGAGTAAAAGCAGGCGATGCAGGCTCAATTCAAAACGTAGTTGTAGTTGATTCTGAAGAAGAGGATACAAATCGCAATAACAACACGGGATCAGATGTGAATCAGGTACTTCCATTCAGAATCCCGAATGTGATCACACCTAACAGTGACGGCGACAATGATACCTTCGAGATAAAAGGTCTTGGTAAGTTTGCATCAAGTGAGATTGTAATCTTCAACAGATACGGAGACCACGTACTCGAGAAGCAGAATTACCAAAATGACTGGAACGCTCCGGGACAAGTAGCTGGTACTTACTTCTATGTTCTGAAACTGACAGACAGAAGTGGTAAAGTACACGAGTACAAAGGATGGATCCAGGTAATCAAAGAATAATCTAAGGAACTATGAAAACGACTTTTAAAATCATTGGTATAACTCTCTTGGTGGTCCTTGCGGCCACCAGAGAGTCCTTTGGTCAGCAACTACCACAGTTTAGCCAATATATCTTCAATGGCTTACATGTAAACCCGGGGTATGCAGGGTATAAGGGAGAACCTTACATACAGTCTACCTTTAGATCACAGTGGATAAGATTTCCTGGTTCCCCAGAAACTTTTACTGTGACGGCCGATCTTAGCGCCAATGAGGGCACGATGGGTTTTGGTATTTCCCTTTTATCAGATAACCTAGGTCCTGCTAGAACTACAGGGGGGCTCCTAACTTATGCTTACAGAATTCAAACTGGAGCAAGAAGCCACCTAGGTTTGGGTGTTAGTGCAGGAGTTACCGAATACATGATAGATGGGTCAGAATTGGATCCCAATGATCAAAATGACGGCCTTATTCCTCAAGGTAGAGTAAACTTGTTTACTCCTAATCTCAACTCGGGTCTGTTCTTTCACACTCCTAGGTTCTATGCAGGTTTTAGTGTGTACAATATGATCGGAAAGCGAGCATTGGAAAGAGAAGATGTTGCCTTGGCTTACCATGACTTTCATTATTATCTGACGGCAGGAGCTATGATTCCTTTGTCTGATAATATTCAGTTCAAGCCAAGTTTCTTGATCAAAGAGGTAAAGGGTGCTCCCACCAATTATGACATTAATGGAATGTTTCTCTTTTTCGAGAAATTTTGGATGGGCGCTTCCTATCGGTCCAATATGAAAATCTGGAATGATAACTTAGAAGATAATCTATCTAACAGAAACGCAGTGGCTGCAATAGTAGAAATATTTGCCACTGACAGACTTAGAATAGGTTATGCTTATGATCATAATCTCAACGTCCTACAGGATTATCGATCCAATTCTCACGAGTTCTCTTTGGGATATTATATGATTCCTCGTACCGCCAAGATTAAAAACCAAAGATGGTTCTGATTATGAAAAAGATATTGACATTTATTGGAATAGCAGCTTTGCTTACCATTGGGGTAACGTATGAATCGCAAGCTCAAAAATCCAAGGTTCGTTATGCAGACGAACAGATGGACTTAATGAATTACAGTGATGCTATTGGGATATATAAGGAGGCTTACGCTAAAAAGCCTAACTACTCCACTGCCAAAAGGATTGCCACGGCTTATGACCAGTATAGAGATTATAATGAGGCATATTCTTGGTGGAAAACTGTAGTCGGTTACGAAGATGCATCTACAGAAGATTTTACCCAATTGCTCCGAATGGGTATTCTTTCCGACAGTTTTGAAGAGGCCAATTCTTTAATAACCGCTAAAGGACTAAACGCTGATAGCCTTGGTGTTTCTCCTGCGCTCATAGGAAAAAGTACAAGAAATCTAAAATTGAACGCTGTGGAAGGTGTCAACTCTACTGAATCTGACTTTTCTATGGTGGAAGATTCTCAGGGAAATAAGTTTTTTGTATCTGACCGAGGTGGTAGTTACTCCAATAAAATGCCAGGAATCCGGATCGATGGCCGCAATAAAATTTTCAGCCAAGAGTCAAGCGGTCAGACTGGTAGAGGTTATTTCTCTGTGTATAAGCAAAATAAGGAAGGAGAGATATCAAAAGTAATCTCTCAGGTACCGGGTTCCCTAAATTTCTCAGACCCTAGTTATGCCGCTAAGGAGAACCTTTTGTTTTATTCAGTTGCTCGTTCGATTACCAAGGTCAAGAAAAACAGAAACATAACCGTACAGCCTGAAATCTATTACAGTAAGGTTGGACCCGATGGAAGCTTGGAAGGGTATACCGCTTTTCCTTTTAATGATTCATTAAATTATTCGGTGATGCACCCATTTGTGGATGAGGAGTCTCGTAGACTTTACTTTAGTTCGGATATGCCTGGTGGAATGGGTGGATATGACCTGTATTACTCAGAGTACGATGCAAACATGGTATTTAGTGCTCCGGTAAATTTGGGCCCGGGAGTAAATACTTCTGGAAATGAAACTCACCCATTTAGAAAAGGAACCAAGTTTTATTTCTCCTCTACCGGGCACAAAGGTATGGGCGGCATGGATATTTTCGAAGCTAGTTATACACTTGCCTCTATCTCCAATCCTGTAAACATGGGCGCTCCGATTAATTCAATCGCTGATGATTTTTCATACAGAGAGGACAAAGACAAGACCGTCTATCTTTCTTCGAATAGAAAGGGTGGGATGGGACTTGACGATATCTACATGGCCAAAGAAATGTATAAACACTTTTTGGCTAGGGTCTTGGATTGTAATGGCGAGATTATCACCCAAAGTTATTTGGCCACTTTCCGTGACAAAACCCAAGGTATAATGGTACCTACCAGCAGAAATGGGAAGGGTGAATTAAACGCTCAACTTGAGCCAGACAGTGATTTTGGAATTAGTATTTCAAAGCCTGGTTATTTTACCCTCACAGATGAAAACATTACTACCAAAGGATTTGATGGTGACACAATCAAGAGGGAATATGTGCTTAAGCCAATACCGTATCAGTTGCCAGTGCATGTAGATATTGTTTATTATGACCTCGATAAGTTTGTGATCAGAAAGGATGCAATGCCTGCTTTGGATAAGTTGGCTGACTTGATGAAAAAGTACAGCTTTCTTGACCTTTTGGTAGCTAGCCATACAGACTCTAGAGCTAGTGATGAGTATAATATCCGTCTTTCCAACAATCGTGCAAAAGCAGTTACCGAGTACCTTGGAGGAAAGGGCATCAGTGCGGACCGTGTCAGATTGGAGTGGTTTGGAGAAAGCCAACTTGTCAATGATTGCGGTAATGGCAAACCATGTAATGAAGTAAACCATCAATTGAACAGAAGATCTGAGCTGGTGCTGGAGGCTTTTCCTGACCCTACTAAGCAATATGATATTCCTCAGGAGTTGAAGGATATAGATTTCTGTGAGCCGGAGGATATTTTTCAAAAGATTCAGGATGAAATCAATGACATTCCAACCATCTATTTTGATTTTGACAAGGCAATGCTAAGGTCTGTACATAAGCAAGAGTTAGAGCGTACTGCTGTAATGCTTAAGCGAATGCCTAATCTACTTCTTTACATAGAAGGTCACACCGATCAACGTGGCAATGAAGAATATAACAAGAAGCTATCTGAAAGAAGAGCACAGGCTGTAAAAGATTATTTGGAGGATCGTGGTATTGAAGAAAATAGACTGGAGTCTCTTTGGTATGGCAAAACCCGTCCGATCCATGACTGTAATTCCGTGACTTGCACTGAAGCGATGCATCAGCTCAACAGAAGAACTGAATTGAGACTAGGTAAGACTACGTTTGGCTATACAGGAAGACAGAAGAAAGTGGATACCATGTAAGCTAGTTTCGCTCATAAATTTGAAAAACAGAAACGCCTCTGAGGTTTGACCTCAGGGGCGTTTTTATTTTTAGATAGGATTAGACAGTTTTTGAACTATCCTGAATCATCCGATTGAGTTCTTCCATTTCTTTCTGACTCAGATTTCTCCATTTTCCAACAGGTAAATCCAAATGAATATTCATAATTCGTATCCGCTTGAGTTGCTTTACGGTGTAACCCAGATATTCGCACATACGCCTGATTTGTCTATTTAGGCCTTGTTTGAGAATGATTCTAAACTTGAATTTATTGATCAGCTCTACTGTACAAGGATCAGTGACTGTCCCTAGAATAGGAATACCTGCTCCCATTCTTTTAATAAAAAATTCATTGATCGGACGATCTACCGTGACAATGTATTCCTTTTCATGGTTGTTTTTGGATCGGAGAATTTTGTTGACGATATCTCCTTCACTTGTCAACAGAATCAAGCCTTCACTGTCTTTATCCAACCTTCCTATGGGAAAGATCCGCTCCGGATGCCCGATAAACTCAATGATGTTGTTTTTTTCACCCTTCACATCGGTGGTGGAAACGATTCCTACGGGCTTGTTGAATGCGATATACACGTGCTCTTTTTTGGGTTTTCCCACCAGCTGACCATCTACTCTTACTTCATCTTGTGGATAGACTTTGGTCCCCAATTCAGGGATTTTACCGTTGATGGTAATTCTCTTTTGTTCGAGTAAGAGGTCAGCGGCTCTTCTGGAGCAGAATCCTACTTCGCTCAAGTACTTATTGATCCGTATTGAAGGGTCTTGGTCCATGGGAGAATCAAAAAGGTGAATTCGATCGAAAAATAATCGATCAAACTCACCTTATGGTAAAGAGTAAGATATAAATCTGTTTATTCAGTCCCTTTGCTCTCCTGTGCAGGTTGAGAAGCAATCAGTCTATCGTCGACATCTGGATTAATTTTGGCCAAGAGCTTTAATGCTTCTTCTTTCTTTAGATTGAAAGCTGCCAGATTACTTTTAGAAATAGGCTCTGAAGGTGGAATTTTTTCTTTCAACCAATCTTCTTGCTTTCCGTTTTTCCAAAATCTGAAGCAGAGGTGAGGACCTGTAGCCAGACCTGTGCTTCCCACGAATCCTATTACTTGACCTTGCCGTACTCTTGTTCCTGCTTTGATTCCTTTGCCTATTTTGGACATGTGAAGGTACTGAGTGGTATAGGTGCCGTTATGTTTGATTTTCACATAATTCCCATTTGCGGAAGTGTACCTTGCTTCTACGACAGTGCCGTCCCCCACAGATCGGATTTCTGTACCTGTAGGTGCGGCATAATCGGTACCCAAGTGTGCTTTATATCTTTTCTGTACAGGATGGAATCTGTTCAGGTTGTATCTCGAGCTGATGCGTGTGTATTTTAAAGGATCTCTCAAAAATGCCTTTTTGAAGCTGTTGCCATTTTGGTCAAAAAATGAAATTTGACCATTTTGCTCAAATGGAATGGCATGGAGTGCCTCTCCCTTGTGTTCAAAATAGGCAAACTGAATATTTGAAACAGAAACTACATTTCCTTCCACCAATTTCTCTTCAAAGACCACTTTGTATAAATCGCCCTTTTGAAGACTTTGGAAATCCACCGACCAACCATATAGGTCAGCAAATTCATCGATGAGCTCAGGAGAAATGCCTTTGTCCACCATGGCGTTGTAAAGTGAACTCTCAATTCTTCCTCCTATTTCTCTTTTTCTGATTTCAGCTGGTTTTTCGGCCTTGTAGACATCTACAGAGTCTAAATTAAAGACTACATATTCCGCAGGATTGGGCTCATAGATGAAAAATTGAGCTTTCGATGAATTGGTGGGTGTGATGACAGTGAATTTTTTATTGACAGCAATCCACCTTACGTCGAAGACCTCCTTAGATTTCTTGGCTATTTCATCGATGATCTGATAGGGTACATTAAAAGGGGATAGAATCGTGGCCAAAGTCTGATTCTTGCTAACGGTCCCTTCTACAATATTCAATCCCGTGACATTAATCCCATACAGAAAGACCTCTTTCTCCTTTATACTCGAAATGGAGTCAGCTGCGGTTAACTCCTGTTGGGAAAATGGATTTTTAAAAATTGGATTCTTTAACTGAAACAATGTTATCGCACCCACGGTGATTAGTATCGCAGCGAGGCCTATCCATTTTTTTTTCATTTAGACTTGAGAATTTGGGTGAATTTCAAACTGCGCTTGAAGCAAGGCAAAAGATGACTTTTTTCTAAGTTTGATCTATTGTGATGCCAATTTAAGCCAATTTTAATGCTTTTAGGCTTTTGTTGATTAAAGACTTTTTTTATTTAGTTGATTAGTAAGTTTTTAAAATTTGCCATGATTTATCGCAAATCTCTCCTCAAAACGAAGCTAATACCAGGAATCTTATAACCAACCATGGATTACTCTGAGGCAAATATTTATCTTTGACCTCCCAAAATCAGGAATAAAGAAATGTTGAGAACTCATACCTGTGGCGAACTTCGCCTAGATCACGTAAATCAAAAAGTAACTTTGGCTGGGTGGGTCCAGCGTGTCAGAAATAAAGGTGGTTTGATTTGGGTGGATCTGCGTGATCGTTACGGTGTCACTCAACTGATTTTTGAAGAAGGATCTACTGACAAATCTCTGCTTGAGAAAGCGGCTCAATTAGGTCGTGAGTTTGTCGTCCAGGCCATGGGAACTGTCATTGAGCGGACCTCTAAAAATGAGAAAATTGCCACAGGAGCAATTGAAATCAAAGCAGAGGAACTTACTGTATTGAATCCCGCAAAAATTCCTCCTTTTATCATTGAGGATGAAACAGACGGTGGGGATGACCTTCGAATGAAATATCGCTACCTCGATCTGCGAAGAAACGTAGTGAGAGAAAAGCTACAGCTTAGGCACCGAATGATGCAAGAGACCAGAAAATACATGGATGGGCAAAACTTCATTGAGGTAGAGACCCCTGTATTGATCAAATCTACACCTGAAGGTGCCCGTGATTTTGTGGTGCCAAGCCGAGTAAATCCCGGAGAATTCTATGCCTTGCCTCAATCTCCGCAAACGTTCAAGCAATTGTTGATGGTCAGCGGATTTGACCGCTATTTTCAGATAGTAAAGTGTTTTCGTGATGAGGACTTGAGAGCCGATAGACAGCCTGAGTTTACACAAATCGACTGCGAGATGGCTTTTGTCACTCAGGAAGACATTCTGAATACGTTTGAGGGCTTGATCAAGCACTTGTTTTCATCAGTGAAAGGAATTGAGCTTGGTTATGTTGAGCACATGACCTATGCAGATGCAATGAAAGGTTATGGCAATGACAAACCAGACTTGCGCTTTGATATGAAATTTGTAGAGCTCAATCATTTGGTAAAAGGAAAGGGATTCCCTGTCTTTGATCAGTCAGAACTGATCGTTGGGATTTGTGCCAAAGGAGCTTCAGAATACACCAGAAAGCAGCTGGATGAATTGACCGAGTGGGTGAAAAGGCCTCAGATTGGAGCAAAAGGCCTTGTTTATGTCCGTTACAATACTGACGGTTCCTTAAAGTCAAGTGTGGATAAATTCTATTCTGCGGAAGATTTGAAAAACTGGGCAGATGCATTTGGTGCAAAGCCTGGAGACCTGATGCTGGTATTGAGCGGTGATGCCAAATCGGTAAGAAAGCAGCTGTCTGAACTCCGTCTTAAAATGGGCGAAGACCTTGGATTGAGAGACAGGACAGTATTTAAACCGCTTTGGGTGGTTGATTTTCCTTTGTTAGAATGGGATGATGAGTCCAAAAGATTTCATGCCATGCACCATCCGTTTACCTCACCAAAGCGTGAAGATATTCCACTTCTTGAGACGGATCCAGGCGCAGTTAGGGCAAATGCGTATGACTTAGTGATCAATGGTGTAGAAGTTGGCGGTGGTTCGATTCGTATTCATGACCGTGCTACGCAGCAATTGATGTTTACTCACTTGGGCTTTACCGATGAGGAGGCTCAAAAACAATTTGGCTTTTTGATGGAAGCCTTTGAATTTGGAGCCCCCCCCCATGGAGGGATTGCATTTGGTTTTGATAGACTATGCGCTATTTTTGGAGGGTCTGATTCCATTCGTGACTACATTGCATTTCCAAAAAATAATTCTGGCAGAGATGTGATGATTGACTCGCCAAGTACCATTGCCAATGAGCAGCTTGAAGAACTTTCGATACGGGTTGCTTTGAAAAAATAATTTTGGAAGGCTGTCATTTTTTGACAGCCTTTTTACTTTTTACCAATCAGAAAAGATCTGATGCCCATAATTATGAGGAGTTGGGCGGTGGCGTAAGTTCCCATGATTAAGACTCCGGATTCAGGAAATGCTTTGTAGAACTTGCTCAAAGCAATTACCCCGTCTGAGATGAAGAACAAAATTGCACCTATAAATACCTGCCAAAATGAAGCTGAATCACATTTTTTGAACCTGTCTCGGGCAGTGGCGACCATGCTCACGATGACAATGATGTAGGTGATCACGGGGATCTTCATTGTACCGAGATTGGGATTAATCAAATAAAATGTAAAAGAAGCAACCAAATAAATTGGCAGGTTGAAAAAAAATGATCGAACAAAGTCTACCCGTTGAACTCTTGTCTCTGATTTTTGGGCAAGTTTAAACCCAATAATATAGCATCCATGGGCCATCAAAAAAGAGCCAAGGCCATAGACAAAGAGGTGTGGCCACATCAAAAGAATATCTCCAATCCAAGAAAAAATCAGAGCCGAAAGGATGGATTTGGTAAGTAAAGTGGATGCAATAGGTTTGGTGATACGGTAGAAATATAAAATCAACCCAATTAAAATGAGTGGTTTAGAAAAAAATCTCATCGAAGAATTGCCTTCAAGAAGAAATGTTAGGTCGGCAATTGTAGCTAGTAGGAATAGGTATAGCCAGATAATATTTTTGTCTCTCAATGGAATAATATTTTGTATATGTAAATATTTTTAAAATAAATGATTGACTTTTAGTGGGGAGTCAAGTCATTTTAGCTGATTTTGAAATTAAGTCAAATTGTAGATTGAGGTTGCATATTTCGAATTTTTATTCCGAAAACAATCTCAAAATCAAAATTTACCTTCAAAAAATAAGAGCTTCTCGGCTAAAAGGAAGAAAAAATGTTTGAGATAGGGTGTTAAGCTTTCGTTAAAAAATGTGAAATTTGCCAAGCAAAATTTAACGTTAACTACCCTAACCTAGAGCTAGTCAACTTTACCTTTGCGGGGATTTCCAATCAAAACCAACTTTACCAAAACTTAAATTTATGAGGCAAAATTTACTGAAGAATTTGCTGGCTTTTATGATGCTCGTGATGAGTACAGGGCTGGCATTATCACAGGGAGTTACGACATCCGGTATTTCCGGGATTGTGACTGAAGCCAATGGTCAACCACTTCCGGGCGCGAATGTGGTTGCGACGCACCTTCCTTCAGGCACTAGGTATGGTGCTGTTTCCAACTTGGAAGGTAAGTATTCAATTCCTGGTATGCGTGTAGGTGGTCCGTACAGACTTTCCGTATCTTTTATTGGATTTTCCACTCAAGAGGTAGATGGATTAGTTCTTTCACTTGGTGTATTCTCTAACGTAAATGTAACCTTGAAGGAAGATGGTCAAGAGCTCTCTGAAGTTTTGGTTACCGCAAGTCCAAACAGCTTGTTCTCCAATGAAAGAACAGGTGCCAATACCTCCATCGACAACAGAGCACTGACAAAGCTGCCTACCATCTCAAGAAGTATCAACGACTTCACAAGATTGGCTCCTCAGTCTAATGGACAGTCTTTTGCCGGTCAGGATTCTAGATTGAACAACATTACTGTCGATGGTTCTTACTTCAACAACTCCTTTGGTCTAGGAAGTGGTAGTAATCCAGGCGGTAGGACAGGTGTTTCTCCGATCTCTTTGGACGCTATCGAGCAAATTTCAGTAAACGTAGCCCCTTATGACGTAAGACAGGGCAACTTTACAGGTGCAGGTGTAAACACTGTTACCCGTTCAGGTACCAATGAAGTTTCTGGATCTGCTTATTATTTCTTCAGAAATAACAACAACGTAGGTACCCAAGCTGGAGAAAATACATTCAATCCCGGCGATTTCAACTACAGCCAAATTGGTTTCCGAGTAGGTGGTCCAATCATCAAGGACAAATTGTTCTTCTTTGCTTCATTTGAAGATGAAGCTGAAACTAGACCAGGCACTACCTGGAGAGCAAACAACGGAAATGAGCCGATCGAAGGAAACGTAACTCGAGTTTTGGCTTCTGATCTTGACCAGTTGAGCACCTTCCTAAGAGACAGGTTCAACTATGAAACAGGTCCGTATCAGGATTACGATAATGAGACTGTCGGCACCAAATTCTTGGTGAAGTTTGATTACAACATCAATGACAAGAATAAGCTTAGCTTGAGATACAACCACTTGGATTCATCTACTGATGTATTGCTTTCAGGTTCTTCTTCCCTTGGTTTTGGAAACAGAAACTTCAGACCTGAAGCATTGAACTTCCAGAATTCCAATTACAGTATCAATGAAAATATTCGTTCTGTAGTTGCCGAATTGAACACAAGAATTAGCAATAACATCAGCAATAACCTCATCGTAGGTTATACATTTCAAGATGAAAGCCGTGGAAGCAGAGGGACATTCTTCCCAATGGTAGATATTTTAAATAATGGTGCTACTTATACCACTTTCGGTTTTGAGCCATTCACTCCAAACAACGAGTTGAGATATAAGACATTCCAAGTTCAGAACAATCTTCAGATTTTTGCAGGAAAGCATACGATTACTGCCGGATTCAGCTATGAAAATTACCAGTCTGAAAACGTGTTCTTCCCTGGTTCTCAGTCGGTATACGTGTACAATTCATTGGATGATTTCTACAGAGATGCTAACAACTTCCTTGCTAATGGGAATGCAACTGCATCTGGCGTGAACTTGAGAAGATTCCAGGTTAGATGGAACAATATCCCAGGTTCAGAAAAGCCAATCCAGCCATTGGAAGTAAATTACATGGGTGTGTATGGTCAGGATGAATTCCAAGCATTACCTAACTTAAAGCTTACTCTAGGCCTTAGAGTTGACGTGCCTTTCTTTGAAGAGACTGCTTTGAGAAACAGAGAAGTTGAGACGTTCTTCTTCAAAGATCCAGTAGGAAAATATTACAATACCAGAACAGATCTACTACCTGAGCCAAACATTCTTTGGTCTCCAAGATTTGGATTCAACTGGGATGTATTCAACAATCAAAAGACACAGCTTAGAGGTGGTACCGGTATCTTCACAGGCCGTCCAGCTTATGTATGGATTTCAAACCAGGTGGGTAACAACGGTATTTTGACTGGTTTTGCACAGTTGGATAACACAACTACCAGACCTTTCAATCCAGATCCAAATGCATATAAACCAACTGAGGTTACTGGAAACCCGGCTTCTTCTTATGAATTGGCTTTGACAGATCCTAACTTCAAGTTCCCTCAGGTTTGGAGAACCAATATTGCAGTAGATCAGCAACTGATCGGTGGAATTGTCGCTACAGCTGAATTCATCTACAACCAAGATGTAAATGGAGTGGCGTATTACAATGCCAACTTGCCAGTATATCAGTCTTCTTTTTCTGGTCCTGATAATAGACCAAGATGGACAAATAACCGAATCAACTCGAAAATACCAAACGCAGTCACTTTGGCTAATCAAGCCATTGGCAACTCTTGGGTTGCATCCTTCTCTTTGGAAAGACCGTTCAACAACGGATTATTCTTGAAAGCTGCTTACAGCTACGGAGAGTCCAGAAATACGGTTGATCCGGGATCTATTGCCGCAGGTACTTGGTTTGGTAATCCGATTGAAAGAGATCCAAACAATCCTAGGCTTGCGATGTCTTCCAACTTTATGGGGCATAGAGTATTTGCTACAGCTAGTTACTCAAGGGACTTCTTTAAGTTTGGGAATACCTCCTTCTCGATCTTCTGGGAAGGCAGAACTATCGGTAACGGTAGCTACGTATTCGGTGGTGACTTGAACAATGATGGTGGTACTGCCAATGACCTGATCTATATTCCTAGAGATATCAATGATATGAACTTCCAGCAGTATACTGCTAGCGGTAGAACATTCACCGCTGCTGAGCAAGCTGCTGCTTGGGAAGCGTATATTCAGCAAGACAAATACCTAAGTGCAAACAGAGGTAAGTATGCCGAAAGAGGTGCTGTGATCATGCCAATGGTATACAGAGCTGACTTCTCTTTTGCCCAGCAATTGTTTACCAATATCAGAGGCAAGAAAAACTCGCTCGAGTTCAGAGTGGATATTCTTAACGTAGGTAACCTTTTGAACCAAGATTGGGGTATCGGTCAGACGTTTAATTCTACCCAGCCTTTGGTGGTACCTTCTGCAGCTCAGGGCGGACCAATAAGTGCCAATGGCAGACCTCAGTATAGACTTAGAAACTTCGGTACAGACTTAATCTCTGAGACTTTCAGACCTACTGCTGGTGTAGCTGACGTTTGGAGAATGCAGTTTGGTTTAAGATATATCTTTAATTAATCTACAATTAGTTAGTGAAAATTAGAGCCTCAAAATCTTGAGGCTCTTTTTTTTGATTACTGAAAATGTATTTCGGAGAATCAATCAAAAAAAGAGATTCCATTATTCAAATACTCCATATGGATGTACGGATTAAACCGATTAAAATTTATTGAGTCAAATAGAGACAATAGCATCCCCATAATTTTCCTTTGATGGCATCCATTTACCTTCAGTCCGTTTTCTTGTAAAGCGAGGAAATCCAATTTTAAATTTGATGTTTGGCAACCTTTGACTTCCCGCTAGGTTTTTATTCTATGTTATACTACAAGCAATTTTTACATAAAGAGCGTAGCGAGTGGATTGTATTTATCCATGGCGCAGGGGGAAGTTCTGCCGTTTGGCATAAGCAACTTCGGGATTTTCAAAAGGATTACAATTTGCTACTGATTGACCTGAGGGGCCATGGCAAATCCACAGACCTTCCTCAAGCGATTTGGAAACAGGAATACACTTTTGAAGCAGTCACAAAAGATATCATCGAGGTCTTGGATCACCTCAATCTGCCCCCTGCCCACTTTATGGGTGTCTCCCTTGGAACTATCTTGGCCCGTCAGTTGGCAGAAATGCGGCCTGAAAAGGTAAAAAGTTTGGTCATGGCTGGGGCTGTTACTAGGTTGACCACGCAAAGTAGGATTTTGGTCTTCCTCGGGAATACCTTTAAGCGATTTATCCCATACATGTGGTTGTATAGGTTGTTTGCCTTTATCATCATGCCAAGAAAGCAGCATGCAGAATCTAGGAATCTATTTATACATGAAGCTCAAAAACTCTGTCAGAAAGAATTCATCCGTTGGTTTAAGTTGACTAGGGATATCAATCCTTTGCTCAAGTATTTTAAGGAAAAAGATATCGGGATACCCACACTTTATGTCATGGGAGATCAGGACGTCATGTTTTTGGAACCTGTAAAAAAACTGGTAAAAGAGCATAAAAGCTCTGTCCTCAAGATTCTTGAAAAATGCGGCCATGTAGTCAATGTCGAAAAACCAGATCAGTTTAATCAGCTCTCATTAGCCTTTATAAAAAACCATCAGTAACCGTCTTTTTCCCAAATGAAAAAACAAACAAAAGTTCTAGTAATCATTGGTATTCTGCTCATTGTGATTGTCTCCTTTCTATACCCAAGATTTGGAAATCAAAATGAGGGAGGAGCTCCCACAGCAGCTGGTCCCGGTGCAGGTCCGGGAGGAGGAGGTGGTCAGCCCTTGCCAGTAAATGTGATCCAGCTAAAAAAGGAAACCTTGAGCAATCAACTTCAGGTATCAGGCACCATCTTACCCAACGAATCGGTGGATTTGAAGCCTGAAATTTCCGGTTTGGTTACTAGAATCAACTTTAAGGAAGGGCAATATGTGACCAAAGGCACTCCCTTGGTTTATTTGAATGATGATGAGCTTCAAGCTCAGTTTCAGAGATTGCAATACACCCAAAAGCTTTTTCAAACTCAGGAAAATAGACAAAAGCAACTTCTCGCAAGAGAGGCGATCAGTCAGGAAGAATATGACATTGTACTCAATCAGTACAATACAGCACTTTCGGATATCAAATTGGTAGAAGCACAACTTCAAAAAACCGTCGTCAGAGCTCCTTTTAATGGGATCTTGGGTTTGAGAATGATTTCTGAGGGATCTGTGATCAACTCTTCCAATGTGATCGTGAGTATAGTAAACATCGATCCGATCAAGATTGAATTTTCTATTCCCGAGCGATACTCTGCTCAGGTCTCTGTAGGATCTCCCATATTTTTTAGCAGTGAGTCATCCAGCGAAGAAGTTCAGGGCAGAGTTTATGCTTTTGAGCCGCAGATCGACCCCGCTACCCGTACTTTGAAACTCAGAGCAGAAAGCCCAAATAAAAGCGGAAAATACCTTCCGGGTATGTTTGTAAAGATTCGTTTTGTATTGGAAGTAAAAGAAGATGCCCTAATGGTTCCGGCTGAGGCTGTGATTCCAGAATTGTCCGGCTACAAAGTTTTTGTAGTGGGAGCTGATGGAAAAGCAGAACAACGGATTATTGAAATCGGTACCCGTACAGATACTCATGTACAGATTCTTTCAGGCTTGAGTGAGGGAGATCAGGTACTTACCACAGGTGTGATGCAAGTAAGGCAGGGAATGCCTATCCAACCTAATCAAATCAATTAATCATGTCCAGTCTCTCGAGTCTAAGTATCAATAGGCCAGTCTTGGCCATCGTGATGTCATTAGTGATCCTTCTTTTTGGAGGAATCGGGATTTCACTTTTAGGTGTTCGGGAATACCCATCGGTAGACCCTCCGGTGATCAATGTCAGTACCTCTTATGTGGGGGCCAATGCTGATGTGATTTTGGCGCAGATCACTGAGCCACTTGAAGAGCAGATCAATGGTATTCAGGGGATCAAGTCGCTTACTTCCACCAGTGCAGATGGTAGAAGCAATATCTCGGTTGAGTTTGAGGTCGGGGCAGATTTGGAAGCCGCGGCCAATGATGTAAGGGATAAAGTGTCAGGTGCCCAGCGGAACTTACCTCCTGATGCAGAGCCTCCCGTTGTTTCAAAAGCTGATGCAGACTCCCAACCTATTGTGGGTGTTAATGTGAAGAGTGATAACAGAAGTCTCTTGGAACTCTCTGAATTGGCAGACAATATTTTCAAGGAAAGACTTCAGACGATCCCTGGCGTAAGCCGTGTTCAGATTTGGGGTGAAAAAGAGTATGCGATTCGATTGCGAATGGACCCACTAAAGATGGCATCTTATGGGATAACTCCCATGGATGTCCTCAGTAAAGTACAAAGTGAGAATGTAGAACTACCCTCGGGAAGAATAGAAGGTCAAAGTATTGAATTGTCAGTTCGAACAAAAAGCCGCCTAAGCTCACCTCAGGAATTCAATGATTTGATTATAAAAGAAAGCGCTACAAACATTGTACGCTTCCAGGATATTGGAACAGCAGAGCTTTCTGCTTTGAATGAAAAAACCTTGCTAAGACGCGATGGTGTTCCGATGGTAGCTGTTGTTTTGGTTCCCTTGCCAGGTTCAAATAATATTGAAATAGCCGATGAATTTTACCGAAGATTAGAGGGTATTAAAAAGGATCTTCCCGCCGATGTAGGAGTAGAAATTGGATTTGACGGTACCACCTATATCCGTCAGTCGATTACAGAAGTGCAAGAAACTATTATCACCGCCTTCATCCTTGTAGTGGCAATTATCTTTCTCTTTTTAAGAGATTGGCGAACAACCTTTATTCCTGTAGTCACTATTCCGATCTCACTTATTGGGGTATTTTTTATTATGTACTTGATGGACTTCTCCATCAATGTACTCACCCTGCTGGGGATTGTGTTATCCATCGGTCTCGTAGTGGATGATGCGATTGTGGTTTTAGAGAATATTTATGCGCGAATAGAAAAGGGCGAAAAGCCCCTTGAGGCGGCAGCCAAAGGATCAGAAGAAATTTTCTTCGCAGTAATTGCCACAACTGTGGCACTCGCGGCAGTATTCCTGCCTGTAATTTTCTTGACAGGTACCACCGGAAGGTTGTTTAGAGAGTTTGGTATCGTAGTGGCGGGGTCAGTGATTATTTCCTCATTTGTGGCCTTGACCATGACTCCTATGCTGAGTGCCAAGATGCTGAAGTATCGAGAAAAACAAAATGCTTTTTACAATTTTACAGAACCATTTTATGTTTGGTTAAATGACCTATATGACGCTGCATTGAGCAAATTCATGAAAATTAGATGGATTGCTTTTCCGATTATTGGTCTCATGGGAATTGGTATCTATTGGTTTTTTTCACAGTTGCAGACTGAATTGGTACCGATTGAGGATCGATCCGAATTAAGAATAAATATGACAGGTCCTGAAGGTGCCACATTTGGTTACATGGATAATGTGATTAATTCTGTGGCTAATAATCTTTTGGATAGTATTTCTAATGCCGAAAGGTCTGCTGTGATCAGTATTACTTCGCCGGGTTTTGGCACTTCCAATACCAATTCAGGGTTTATTCGCCTATTTTTGACTGATGCAGATAAAAGGCAGCGAACGCAACAAGAAATTTTTAATGAAATAAACGGAAAACTTAAGAATATAACCTCAGTTCGAGCTTTTGCTCAGCAGCCAGTTACGATTGGTGATCGAAGAGGTGGCTTGCCTGTTCAATATGTAATTCAGGCTCCTACTTTGGATAAGTTAAAAGAAGTCATTCCACCTTTTCTCGAGAAAGCCAACCAAAATCCCGCCTTTATTTTTACTGATATCAACTTGAAGTTTACCAAGCCAGAACTTGAAATTGAGATCGACCGCGAGAGAGCCAGAAATATGGGGGTGTCTGTTCAGGAGATTGCCCGCACACTCCAGTTGTCTTATTCAGGCCAGCGTTTTGCTTATTTTATCAGAGGAGGCAAGCAATATCAAGTGATCGGGGAAATGAGGCTGCAAGACCGAAATGAACCGATAAATCTAAGAATGCTGTATGTGAGAGGTGACAATGGCCAATTGGTTCAACTGGACAACTTGGTAAAAGTGGTTGAAAAAAGTACCCCTCCTCAGTTGTACCGATTTAATCGATTTGTAAGCGCTACAGTATCCGCCAACCTCGCAGAAGGCTACACCATAGGTGCCGGGTTGGATGAAATGGACAAAATCGCAGCGGAAGTTTTGGATGATTCCTACTCTACTGATGTATCAGGGCCTTCCAAAGAATTCAGAGAGAGTTCAAACAGTTTGCTTTTCGCTTTCATCTTTGCCTTGGTCCTGATTTATCTCGTGTTGTCTGCTCAGTTTGAAAGCTTCACAGACCCGCTCACGATCATGTTTACGGTACCTTTAGCAATTTTCGGAGCATTGGCTACGCTTTGGATATTTGACTTCACCCTCAATATTTTCAGCCAAATCGGGATCATTATGCTAATAGGTCTCGTGACGAAAAATGGAATTTTGATTGTTGAATTTGCAAATCAAAGGAAAGAGCAGGGGATAGATGTGTATGAAGCGATTTATGGGGCGGCAGTATCCCGATTCAGGCCCATTTTGATGACCAGTCTATCTACCATCCTTGGTATTCTCCCAATTGCTCTTGCACTTGGTGCAGGGGCAGAAAGCAGGGTGCCAATGGGGGCGGCAGTAATCGGGGGCCTCACTTTCTCAACTATCCTTACACTATTTGTAATCCCAGCAGTATATACTTACCTCACCTCCAAAAAAGGAAGCTTAGCCAAAATTTGATGAAGAAAATAGCTTTTACACTCTTTTTGTGCCTTCACTTCTCTAGCTTAAATGCGTGGGCACAGGAGTCTTTGAATCTTGAAAAAGCAATTCAAGAGGGATTAGAAAACAATCTCCAGATTAAAATCGCAGTAGAAAATGTAGCCCTAAGAGAGGGTGATCGGAAAATCGGTGCTGGGGATTTGTTTGCTCCACAAGTGGATGTGACTTACCTGAGAAACTTCAGTAAGGAAGATGTAGAGCAGAAGTTTATCAATGACCCTGCCCCAAGGCAAATTGATGGTGCTCGGTCCCGAAATGAGAACTTCAGTGTGGTTGGGATCTATGGGTTCAGGCCAGAATCTACCATCATTATGAAGCGATTAGGTCAGTTGTCCGAAATCAGCGAAATCGAAGCTAAAGTAACAGTCGAAAATACAGTGGCGGGAATATCTACTGCCTATTACAGGCTTATTTTAGAATTGCAGCGGTATCAGGTCTTAAAAGAGACACTCAGGTTGAGCAAGGCAAGATTGAGTATTGCTCAAGCTCAATATGAACTTGGGGGAGCGGGAAAAAGAGATTTTCTCTCAGCCCAAGTGGATTATAATGGAGACTCAAGCTTACTGCTGACTCAGGAAGAAATCATACTAAATGCTCGAGTCAACCTAAACGAACTCATGGCCGTGGCTCCAGACTTAGAATATGTTATCCAAGATTCGATTATTATAGCTGAGCCGCTACAGTTAGAATTTCTTCTTGAGAATGCATTCCTTGAAAATAAGCAACTACTGATCGCTCAGAGACAAAAGAATGTTGCATTTCTTCAGATTCGTGAACTCCAGGCTTCCAGATTGCCTGCAATCAACTTAAATGGCTCTTACCTCAATAATACCCTTAATTCTGATGCAGGATTTCTTATTCAAAACCAAAGACAAGGATTCAATTATGGAGGAAATATTACCGTTAACTTGTTCAACGGCCTTACGCTCAACAGAAGGATCCAGAATGCCAAAGTGCAACAGCGAATTCAGGAGTACTCCCTGGACCAATTTGAGATCCAATTGCAATCCGACATCCAGCGGGCATACAATACTTACCAAAAAAATCGTCAGCTACTCGTCATAGAACAGAAAAATTACCAAGTGGCCAAAGAGAACTCTGAAATTGCCCTAGAAAGATTCCGTTTGGGTATCGCTTCTTACCTCGAGTTTAGAGATGCTCAAGTGAATCTCCTGACAGCAGAAAACAGGTTGATCACCTCCATTTTCCAAATCAAAGAGCAGGAAATAGAACTCTTGAGACTATCTGGGAAGATTTTTTTCGAGAATAGTTCGGAGAGTTTTACTCCTCCTTCAAACTAATCAAAAACGGAAGCAACTTTAGCTTCCGTTTTTTATTTGCTTTTTTCATTAATCGCTTCAATTTTATTTTGGCACAGGCTTTGCCAATTCCGCTTAGAACCATCCGGGGAGCACCCCGTAGGAATGAAAAGAGTCTTAACCCTTCTATTTTCACTAGCTGTTTTGCTTTTATTTGGTGTGCAATGCACCTTCTTAGAGCGGCATTTTAAAGATCCGTATATACTGGACCTAGCTGGAATTAAGTCAAGAGGAACCCTCCGAGCTGCTGTCGATAATAATTCAACCAGTTATTACATCTATCGTGGCAGAAGAATGGGCTATGAATTTGAGTTGTTGCGAGATCTTGGGAAAAGGCTAGAAGTACAAGTTGAGTTTGTAGTCGTATCTGATATTGATCAGGCATTTGAGTTTTTAGACGAGGGCAAGGTTGACCTAATTGCGATGAATCTTGAGCAAAATCAGGAGCGCAGCGAATTGGTGCATTTCACCCAGTCCCTCGGATCCATGAGCACGGTATTGGTGGGAATGAGCGCTAAGCCATCCTCTTGGGCTGAGATTGGTTCTGATAGCATTTTCGTAAGGAAAGGTACTGTCTATGAGAGCCAATTAGAAAAGGTCCGTGACTCGTTAGACTTGGACTTTGTAATTGTGGAATCCCCGGAGCACGAGGAAACACTTATCGACATGGTTTCTGATGGAGAAATCAAATGGACCGTCGCTGATAAAAATATCGCACAGGCTAATAAGACATATTATGAAGGTTTGGACATTTCAAACTTGGTAGCGCAAGAAGGGTCTGTAGCCTGGGCGGTGCGGCAAAATTCCCCAAATCTCCTTCAGGAAATTGACTCTTGGATAGTGGATAAAAAGAAGAGATTTATCTCCGATTTGTATACCAAGTATTTCCTCACCCCCAAAAACAGTTTCTACCGAACCAATAGCCCATATTCTTCTTTGGGGGGAAATAGGATTTCGGTTTACGATGAAATAATAAAGGAAAGTGCCCAAGAATTGGGTTGGGATTGGAGATTGCTGGCTGCATTGGTCTATAAGGAGTCTGGCTTTGATACCACAGCATTATCCTATGCAGGAGCTGAAGGGTTATTGCAACTGATGCCTGTGACTTTGGAGCGATTTGGCGTATCCAATCCAAATGATCCTATCCAATCCTTAAGGGGAGGAGTCAAGTATTTGAAATACCTTGATAATTTCTGGATAGAGCGGGTACCCGAAACTAATGAGCGAGTCAAATTTGTCCTTGCATCTTATAACATAGGTCAAGGACATGTGGAAGATGCTTGGAGACTGACCCTGAAGTATGGAAAAAATACCCAAACCTGGTCGGAGGTAGCTTTTTATTTAAGCCTAAAAAGTGACCCAGAATACTACCGTGATCCTGTCGTAAAAAGTGGTTTTGCCAAAGGGCACATCGCTGTCAACTATGTCCGCGATGTGCTTGGCCTTTTTAAATCATACAAGACTCTGGTCAATCCATAGTCTTAAAACAACTCGAATAGGGCTTCTATTTCTACCGGAATATTGTCCGGAAGGGAGCCCATACCTACTGCGGATCGCACTCCTATCCCGTTTTCCTCCCCCCACACAGCAGCAAATAGCTCACTGCAGCCATTGATTACATAAGGGTGTCTTTCAAAGGAAGGCACACAATTTACCATGCCTAGTACTTTGATCACTCGCTTAATTTTATTGAGAGATCCAATGTTGGCCTTGATTGTGGCCAACATGGCCAAGCCGACCTGCCGTGCCGCCAGTTTTCCCTGATCGATGTCCATGTCTTCACCAATTCTGCCAATGATCAAGGTGCCATCAGGCTTCACTGTTCCGTGACCGGAAAGGTAGAGGTATTTGCCATCGATCAGACAGGGCTTGTATACTCCCAATGGTTTTGGAGCAGGTGGAAGAATCAATCCTAGTTTTTCAAAATTCAGTTCGGGGGTTTGCATAGTAAGTAATGAGTTGATTTTTAAATAAAGAGATCAAGAATTAAAACTCCAACCAATCCAGCTACTGCTACGATGGTTTCCATAAGCGACCAGGATTTGATGGTGTCTTTGATGCTGACATTGAAGAACTCCTTGTACATCCAGAATCCTCCGTCATTGAAATGGGAAAACATCAAGCTTCCTGCACCGATCGAGAGGACGAGTAGATTTGGATCTACATTCATGGTGGTGACTAGTGGAGCGATAATCCCTGCCGTGGTCAAACCTGCGACGGTCGCTGATCCCACACAGACTCTGATTACGGAAGTGATCAACCAGGCTAATAGCAGGGGATGCATATCCCAGGTCTTCAGCCCATCTGCTATCGTTTGGCTCACTCCGGTATCGGTAAATATTTGCTTCAGTGCTCCGGCTCCTGCCACGATTAGCAGAATCATCGAAATATCCTTCGTCGCTGCAGTATACACCTCCATGAGCTTGGTCATGGTTTGATTTCTTTTCAGTCCAAGTGAAAAGGTGGCATAAAAAAGAGAAACCAGCATGACAATTCCAGGGTCGGCAATAAAAGTAACCAAAGGACTGAGCGGATCCTCTTTTGGAATGCTGAAGCTCAATAGAGTCGTACCGATCAAGAGTAATACGGGCAAAAGCGCTGTAGAAAGACTATTCCCTATTCCAGGTAATTCGGACTCTGGTTTCGGATCTACTTGAAAAGTCTTCAAGGGTTGAGAATGAATTCCTTTTAACAGCGGAGCAAATAAAGGTCCTGCGATGATGATGGTAGGAATGGCAATGATAAATCCATAAAGCAGTGTCAAACCCATATTGGCTCCAAACTGGGCCACTAGGGCGGCAGGTGATGGATGTGGAGGCAAAAATCCATGGGTGACCGAGAGCGCAGCCAATAAAGGCATCCCCACGTACACGGCAGGAAGACGGTATTGATACGAAACTGTGAACGCCAATGGCACCAAAAGAACGAATCCCACATTATAAAAAAGTGGAATTCCGACAATCAATCCAGTGAAGGCCATGGCCCAAGTGATGTACTTTTCTCCAAAAAACTTCATCAGAAAACCTGCAATCCGCTGGGCGGCGCCACTTTCAGCGACTAGTTTCCCAAGCATGGCACCTGTCACAATCACGATGACCAAATCTCCCAATAGTGCCCCCATTCCTTTTTGAATGGATTTGGCTACCTGATCTGCGGGAAGGCCGAGCATCAGCCCTGCTGCGATCGCGGCGATCATAAAGGAAAGGAAGGGATTGAGCTTTGCCCACACGATAAGCAGCACCAGTAGCGCGATGCTGATCAGTACAAGAAATAGGGTCATAGGTTGGGTTTGGTGTTAAGGAAGAAAGTTAGGAAAAATGAGGAAAAACCATAGATCATTCCACTTCCATCGGACTCATAGCTTGATAAATCGCTTGGTCACTATTCGATCTGAAAATTCAAGGCGGATAAAGTAGACTCCGGCAGGAAGAGTTGACATTATTTGCTCAGAAATTTCTTCGAGGACTTGCTGCTGTAGATGGACCTTCCCATCAGGACTGAAAATCGTCAGTCCAAAAAATTGAGAATCATCTTTTGGAGAGTAAATCTGTAAAGGTCCATGGTGATGGGGATTCGGAAAAATAAATACCTCTTTTTCATCAGTTGTAGAAAATGTTCTTGAAACCGAACTCCAGGATTCGCCTCCGTTCATGCTTAGCTGTCGGATTCGGTAAAAGTAAGTTTCAAAGCGACTGCTTTGCTCATCAAGGTAAGTATAGGTGACTGGAGCATTTGAATCTCCATTTGACCCGATCGAAGTGATTTTTTCCCAAAAAGTTGGTTCTTTTTTGCTTCTATAGATTTCAAAAAGAAGATTTCCCGTCTCTTGACCGAGGCTCCACTTGACTAGATTTCCTTCTTTTTTACTCAGTACTTCAAGCCCAAGCCAAGTCACAGGAAGAATGGTCATCACCCGATAGCTTCCAATAGTAAAGTTGATTCCAGATAATTCATTCCAAGTCAGTATACGTCTGGCCCAAAGCAAATTGAGGTCTTGACCCGGCAGGTGTGTTCCTGGAGCAGGGTGGCCAGTACCGACCACGCGAAGGTCGTCTACATTATCCACTATCAGGTCAGCAGCGGATAGCCTGAGTTCGATAGGCTGTATACTTGAAGTCAATCCTGAAAATTGAAAATGACTGTAAAGTTGGTACAGAATAGGCGTGCCGTCTGTGTCGTCAAAGTTTGGATCATGGTTGGCGCTCTTGTATTCCAAAAATCGAATTGAGATTGATCCCCCCGGAGAAGGTCCCAAAAGTTGAACTTTTCGGATTCCTCCATTGAACACATCCTCAAATGGAAAACTGGCATTGCTTGCAGTCAAGGAAGGTGGTAGTCCAAATAGAGTGAGATTGCCCACATTTCTCCAACTGCCGCCTGAATATGCCAATCCACCTGAAAGTGAAGTATTAATATTGAGATTGTTTCCTTGTAAATCCATTCGACCTTGTGTCAGGGTAAGATTTCTTTCTATGGTCAGGTGGTTTCTCGGGTAAAATAGGCCTCCCGATTTATTCAAGGTAAGGTCACGTGTCACTAGTGGGAATCCTTGGATTTCTTGATTGCCCGAACCGAAAATGATTAAATGAGTATTTTGAGAGTTTATATTTCCCGTACCCGATTTGATCAAGTTGCCCAGCAGAAAGAGCTGGCTGGGCAAAGTAAGATTTTGAGAGCTCCTCAGCTCCACAGTTCTGACCGAATTTGGAGTCGCAGCATCGGAAAATGAACTGGCAAGAAAAGATTTGGAACTCGATCCACCTCTGAAAATCAGGTTGCCATTCATTTGAAAATTGGCCGCTTCAATTCTTGGCTGACTCCCTTCCAAAATTAAATTCCCTCCATCTTGCAATTCAAAATTCAATGCACTGACACTCCCACTGGTGGATCTGTTGATAAGGTTTGAGTTGCATTCAGAGATCAAAGTGGCTCCATCTTCAATGATAAACTCCCCAAAAGGTCCTGTCCCATAGACAGTTGTTTCTGTATTGAAAGAAAACGTGTGACATACTGCCGGAATTACGGTGTTATCCATTCTCTGGATTACTATTCCTGACCTTACGGTGAATGACAGTGCTTTGATGGATGCATTTACAATAAGCTCCACACCGGGGCCCGGGTCAAAAATCACCCCAAAACGGCTTTGGGTTGTCTGAGCACTCCAGCTGTTTCGGTCTACAATTGTCCTGCTGCTTCCTTTGAAAGTGAGTGTGCTTGTTTGGGAGGTTCCGATCCAATTTTGACTATTCCAGGCATTACCGACAATACCCGGAGCTAGACCTGTAAATGCTTGAAGCGTTCCATACACATCTAGGTTGAATCCATTGAGATTTAATTTTTGGCCTGCACCGGTTTCGGCATTGATAAACACGCTTTTGACCTCTTCATTTGTTGTGAGGCGCAGGGTGTGATTTTGATCGATATAAATGTCGTTTGCCATTCCTGGCTTTACCGAAGCTGCCACCCAGATTGAACCGTTCCAAACAGACCAAATGCCAATGTTTGGAAAATCACCTGTTGCCACAGTTTTATAAGCGCCTATTTCTTGGCAAAAGGCATTTCCAATGCACAAAAGGGTAATTACAACTGCCAAGAATATCCTGTATATTCGGCAGGCAAAAAATGCATCAAGGCATAGCAAAAAACAAGAATCGAACATAAAAATAGGTTTGTATAAAAAGTAGTTGAAAATAAAAAATGATGACTAAAAATAAAATAGGTTTTCTCTTTTTTTTTCTGATAATCATAGGTTTAGCTCCCGCCAAAGCTCAATCATACGAAATCAGCCTGCTTACCTGTGAACCCGGAGATCAGCTTTATTCTTCCTTTGGCCACAGCGCCATCCGAGTGAGAGAGATTGGTTCGGAGGGTCGTGACATGGTCTTTAACTTTGGCACGTTCGACTTTGACACTCCAAACTTCTACGGCAAGTTTGCCACAGGCAAGCTAAACTACATGCTAAGTGTCACGACCTATGATCGATTTATCATCGAGTATGATTACTTCAAAAGAGGAGTAAGCGAACAAGTCCTCGATCTGAATCCGGAGCAAAAGGACTTTCTCGTGCAGCATCTCAATGCACTCTATGATCCTGCGAGGAGGTTTTACAAGTATGACTTCTTTTTTAATAACTGCGCAACCAAAGTCCGGGACGCTTTTGAGATTGCGATCGGGAAGCAGTTGGTCTGGAATGATTCGGTGGCTACAGAGCAAAAGACCTTTCGTGGCCTCATAGATGAGTACGTCTATCCATTGCCATGGGCTGATTTAGGAATTGATTTGGCTTTGGGTGCGGTGATCGACCGTAATGCCACAGAGCGGGAAAAGCAGTTTTTACCAGACTATATGGAGCAGGCTTTTGCCAAGGCTACCATCCTGGGTGATGGGCCTAGCCGCCCGTTGGTGAAGGAGACGCGGGTGATATTGGAATATCCCGCGGAGGAAAAGTCCATCGGATTATTGAATCCCTATGTCGTCTTTTGGGTACTTGCAGTAGGGTATGGGTTGGTGACTTTTTTAGGATTTCGCAAGGAAAGGTTATTTAAAGGACTAGATGTAGGACTTTTCTCCCTGCTTGGATTGATCGGCGTGGTGGTATCTTTCCTCTGGTTTTTCACCGACCATTCTGCCACATTTTGGAACTGGAATATTTTATGGGCTTTTCCGGGTCATTTGGCCTTGGCTTGGGCCTTGGTAAAAAACCCTACTAAAACCTGGATTTCTAAGTACCTACTTGGTGTCTTGATCGCTACCTCCCTGGCTTTAGTGATATGGATTACGGGAATGCAATCCTTTCATCCATCATTAGTCCCTCTATTTCTGATCATCTTGCTTCGAGCTAATTTCCTTTTCTATAACTTGGAGAGGCTGGCTCAAAAAGTGTAAAGATTTTCAGATCAGCCAAACCTTTATATTCTAAATCGGTGTTGGAATAAGTCATGGAATTCAAACTTACCTCAGATTACCAACCCACAGGCGATCAGCCTCAGGCCATCAAAGAGTTGGCCGCAGGTGTACTTGCGGGCGAACCTTCGCAAGTCCTCTTAGGAGTAACAGGTTCGGGTAAAACCTTCACCATCGCCAACCTAATCCAGGAGACACAGCGACCGACGCTAGTGTTGAGTCACAACAAAACGCTGGCTGCCCAACTTTATGGGGAGTTCAAGCAATTTTTTCCCGAAAATGCAGTCGAATACTTCATCTCCTATTACGACTACTATCAGCCCGAGGCTTTCATTCCCAGTTCGGGGACCTATATCGAAAAGGACCTCAGCATCAATGAGGAAATCGAAAAGCTTCGCTTGAGCGCCACTTCATCTTTGCTTTCAGGGCGAAGGGACGTGATCGTGGTAGCTTCGGTTTCTTGTATTTATGGTATTGGAAATCCGGAGGAGTTTGGGAAAAATGTGATCCGACTTCAAGAAGGGGATCGAATCCCTAGAAATCAATTACTTTTCAAACTGGTAGATATTCTCTACAGCCGTACCCATCAGGATTTGACCCACGGGACCTTTCGAGTGAAAGGGGATACGGTAGATATTTTTGTGGCTTATGCCGACTTCGCTTATCGTATCTTCTTTTGGGGTGATGAAATCGAAGCCATCCAGCGGGTGGAACCGGATTCAGGAAAGAAACTTTCGGATGAAAAGATCATCTCCATTTTCCCCGCCAACCTGTTTGTCACCGGAAGAGACACGATCGAAACTGCCATTCATGAAATCCAGGATGATCTGGTAGCTCAGCTCAGTTTCTTCGAAAAAGAAGGCAAGTTTTTGGAGGCTAAACGGCTTCAGGAGCGGACCGAATTTGATTTGGAAATGATCCGGGAGCTTGGATATTGCTCGGGAGTGGAAAACTACTCCAGGTATTTTGACCGGAGAAAACCCGGAACAAGGCCTTTCTGTCTACTGGACTATTTTCCGGATGATTACTTGCTTGTTATTGACGAGAGTCATGTGACGGTACCTCAGATCAGGGCGATGTGGGGAGGAGACCGATCTCGAAAAGTCAACTTGGTCGATTATGGTTTCCGACTGCCTTCTGCCTTAGATAACCGGCCGTTGAAGTTTGACGAGTTTGAGCAGCTGGCCAATCAGGTGATTTATGTGTCTGCGACTCCGGCTGACTATGAGTTGGCCCTCACCGAAGGGGTAGTAGTCGAGCAGATCATCCGGCCCACAGGTCTCCTAGATCCTACCGTTGAGGTGAGGCCCAGCCAAAATCAGATCGATGATCTGCTAGAGGAAATCGATCAAACCATCAAAACAGATGCACGGGTTTTGGTCACCACGCTCACCAAACGAATGGCTGAGGAACTTCAAAAGTATCTCGAACGCGCGGGAGTTAAATCACGATACATTCACTCAGAGGTAAAAACACTGGATCGGGTAGAAATCTTGAGAGAGCTTCGATTGGGGATTTTTGACGTTTTGGTCGGGGTAAACTTGCTGAGAGAAGGATTGGATTTGCCTGAAGTTTCATTAGTAGCAATTTTAGATGCGGACAAGGAAGGCTTCCTTCGAAATGAGCGCTCCCTCGTGCAGACCATTGGCCGAGCTGCGAGAAACTCGGAAGGACGTGTGATCATGTATGCGGATCAAATCACAGATTCTATGCAGGCGGCCATAGACGAAACCAAGCGAAGAAGAGCCCTGCAGATGGCATATAATGAGGAGCACGGCATCACACCGAAGACAGTCATCAAGTCTCGGGACAAAATCATGGGGCAAACCAAAGTCGCTGATTCTAAGAAAAATGCCAAGGTATATGCCGAACCTATGCCGGGCGAAATGGAAATCGCTGCCGATCCGGTAGTGCAGTACCTCAGCAAGGATAAACTGGAAAAGCTCATCGCACAGACTCAAAAACAAATGGAAAAAGCTGCCAAAGAATTGAATTTCATGGAAGCAGCACGGTTGAGAGACGAGTGGCAAGCACAGAAAAAACGCCTCGAGGAGTTGAATCGAGGTCCTGGTAAATGACTAGAATCTAACCCAACCCACTCATGACCCTCCAAGAAGTCAAATCCTTGGCCGCAAAAGGCGAGGGCCTCCGCATTGAATTTAAAAAAAAGGCAGCCTATCCGGAGAAAATTGTCCGAGAGGTCATCGCTTTGGCCAATACAGATGGTGGAGACTTGCTTATTGGAGTCGATGACGACGGCACGGTCAGCGGGCAGCGGTTTATTGAGGAGGAGATTTTTGTGATGGAAAAAGCGATTCGTGAGCTGATTTTTCCGGCTTTGAGTTTTGAAGTATTCACCATTAAGCTGACCGAAAAAAAGGGAGTAGCTGTTTTTAGGATACCCTTGAGTCCCAATCGGCCACATTATCTAAGAACAGGCGAAAAAAAGCAGTCTTTTATCCGAGTAGCGGATCGCAGCGTGCAGGCCAGTCGAGAAGTGTGGGAAGTGCTTAAGAAAAGCAGAACCCCAAAAGACGTCGTATTCACCTATGGTAAAAAGGAGGAAGTGCTGATGAAAGCCCTCGGGGAAAAAGGAAAAATCACCCTAAAGGAGTATTCAAAACTGGCAGGGATACCGTTTTTCTTGGCTTCCAAAACGCTGGTCAGACTGGTCGCTGCCAATGTCCTAGCCATTCATCCACAGGAAACAGAGGATTTTTTCACCATCAAAGAATAGGAAGCTCAATTCCAGTTCGGTGGTAGAAGCCCGCATTTCCTTGCAATCCCCCTGTGTGAATCAGTAAAATCTTAGAGCCCTGAGCGAATTGATCCTTTTGTACCAAATCAAAAAAACCTGCGACCATCTTGCCAGTATAAATCGGATCGAGTGGAATCCTAAATTCCTTCCAAAACCAGCCTATAAAGTCAATTAGCTCAGGTGTCCATTTTGCATAGCCTCCAAAGTGATTATTGGTATTTATATCTAGCTTTCCCACGGATTGAATCACGTTTTTCGAGAGTATCTGTTGGACTTCTTCTCGGATAAATTCTCCCTTCAATGAAGAAAATCCCATTAAAATTTGCTTTGGCTTCAGGCCTAAGGCCAAACCTGCGAAAGTTCCGCCAGTTCCAATTGAAGTGCAAATGTGGGTATACTCCTGGTGCTGCTGGGTTAGGATTTCGGATGTTCCTATGATAGCAAGTGGATTGGTGCCTCCCTCAGGAATCAGGTAGAAGTCGCCAAAAGTATCCTTTAACTTAATGATGAACTCTTCAGAATTCTTTTTCCTGTATTCTTCCCTTGAAATAAAGTGCAAATGCATTCCTTGGTCTCGTGCGTGCGCAAGAGTTGGATTAGTTTGATCAATTTCTTCACCTCGAATCACCCCAATGGATTTCAAGCCGAGTTGATTAGCGGCTGATGCTGTAGCATGGATATGATTTGAAAAAGCTCCCCCAAATGTCAGAATAGTAGAATTCCCTTGATTCTTTGCTTCCTCCAGATTGTACTTGAGTTTGAAAAACTTGTTGCCCGATACACTCGAGTGCACTTGGTCCAGTCTTAACATGCTTACCTCTATTTTCTTTTCTTCGAAAATAGGATGCAGAAGAGGGACCGTTTCTACCGATTGTGGGTGAAGCATTTGGGTACTTTTGCCAAAGTTAAGCCACATCCTTCTATTTTTGTGCGATGAGCCAACACCAGCCCGAAGAGGAGTTTGAAGAAGACGAGTTAGAACTATTTGAGCGTCACCGAATTTTGGTAGATAAAGGGCAGTCCCTCGTGCGGATTGATAAATTTTTGACCGATAAAATTGCCCACGTCACTCGCAATAAGGTTCAGCAGGCAATCGAAAACGAAACCGTTTTGGTAAACGGGAAAGCCGTCAAGCCGAATTACAAGATCAAGCCTCTGGATGATATTCAGGTATTCATGGACAAGCCTCGGAGAGACACCGAGGTGGTTCCGGAAAATATTCCCTTGGATATCGTTTACGAAGATAAATATCTCCTTTTGGTCAATAAGCCTCCGGGAATGGTGGTACACCCAGCCCATGGCAATTGGAATGGTACACTGGCAAATGCCTTGGTGTACCACTTCCAGCATTTGCCCGAGATGAAAGGTAATGAAGGTCGTCCCGGCTTAGTACACCGGATAGATAAAGACACCTCAGGACTTTTGGTCATAGCTAAGTCAGAGGATGCTATGACTCCATTGGCATCACAATTTTTTCACCATACGATTGACAGGACCTATTTGGCGCTGGTCTGGGGAGAGCCTGAGGCTGACGCGGGTACGGTGAGAGGTCATGTGGGCAGGAGTGCCAAGGACCGAAAGGTAATGGACGTATTTCCTGATGGTAGTCAAGGAAAGCATGCTGTGACCCATTGGAAAGTACTCCAACGTCTGCGCTATGTATCATTGATTCAATGTAACCTAGAGACAGGCCGTACCCATCAGATCCGTGCACACATGAAATTTATCAATCATCCACTGTTCAATGATGCTATGTATGGGGGAGATAAGATTCGTAAAGGGACACAGTTTGCGAAATATAAATCCTTTGTTGAAAACTGCTTTGAATTGATGCCTAGGCAAGCGCTTCATGCGATGAGTCTGGGATTTATTCATCCTATTACAAAGGAAAAGATGTATTTCGAAGCACCCTTGCCTGAGGATTTTTCTGGAGTGTTAGAAAAATGGCAATCGTATGTGAAGCATGAATGATTGCAAATATTCTAATAAATATGGAAAAAACTAATTAAAATGACAATCAAAGGTTTGATTTGATGAAAAAAGAGTAAGAACTAACTCTTTTTTTGCCATTTTTTCAATCAACGTTTTAATTATCTTTATTTATTTTTCATTTCGTCATAATTCAATCGATTTCCTTAAATAAACTGTAATTTTTTACAATAAACTTTGAATTATTTGCAAAACAAGGATCGCTCCTGCTATATTTGAATCAGCATTCAAGCTAAAAGTTCACACACATACTGTAGGATGTTGAAATTGGCAGACAAGCCCTCCTGTCTCGGGGGTGGAGGTCATGGGATAAAGCAATTAGCGAGCTCGTAATTTTGCCTAACTACTTCGTGGAGGTTCGAATCCTTCTCCTACAGCAGGTTATTTTGGGTTTATTGTTAATTGACTAAAACCATGGAATCTTATTCCGTGGTTTTTTTATTGCCAAAATTTTCTGATGGCAAATAAAATTTTATTTCTAGTCAAAAAACCCAAATTAATTACCAAGATTCTAGAGTTCGCCTTTTTATTAACAATTTTATAATGAGTTAGCTGAAAATTTTAAATTAATTGTTAATAATGCAATAAAAAGCTGTTTGAATTAAAAAATATGTAAAAAAATAAAATAAACGTTGCAAATATTTTAATAAATCAATCAATTCTATACCTTTGAAGCATCATTTATCTCAAACCTATTCAATCGATTTCGAAAAGCTCGCAAGAGCTTTTTGATTATCAGGGAGTTGAGAAGAGTGCCTTGATGTTGGTTCTTTTCTTAGTCCAAGTGTCACATAAATTGTAGGGTGTTGAAATTGGCAGACAAGCCCTCCTGTCTCGGGGGTGGGGATCCTAGCATAAAGCGTAATTCAAACCGGACTATTGCCTAACTACCCCGTGGAGGTTCGAATCCTTCTCCTACAGCTTAAATAGAAAAAGCAATGCAATCCGCATTGCTTTTTTCATTTAAGCCTAATTTGTTCTTTTGTGCTTATCTTTTCATTGTATTTGTCGTTTTTAATTTCATGTCTGCCGACGATCAAAAGAAACAGGACCAGCTTCCACTCCGCAAAAAAATCCTGAGAGTTTTTCTAAAAGGAATTTTGGTAATTCTCTCGTTGGAGGCAGTTGTCTATTTTGGTTCAAACCTCTTTTTGGCAGGAATTGCACGACAAAAACTCAACGAATCCTCCGAAGGTGTCTATGAAATAGGTTTTAACAGATTCAACCTGTCGCTCATTCGGAGAGGATTTTTTTTGGATGGAATCGTCTTAAAGCCGATTCATCCCGAGAATTCTAAAGCGGATCAATCCCTCTTTGAATTTACTTTGGATGAAATTTCCTTTTCGGGTCTCTGGTATGATTTTTCAGAAAATGAATTTTCTATTGCCAAAATCCATCTTGACAACCCCAATCTTAAGCTGATCAACCGAGACTCGGTTCAAACGGAGTCCCAAGCAGGCGTGGATTCTTCCAGGGTATCAGGCATCAAGATTTTGGAAAGCGAAATAAGAAAAAGTATCAGGCGTCTTAGTTTGAGTGGATTTTATGTCGATAGGATTGAGATAGACCATGCCAATTTTTTCTTTTTTAATTTTTTGAGTCAAGGCGAACTCAGTGCAAAAAACACATCCATCAAGATTTTTGGCTTAGACTGGACCACTACTGAAGATTGGCGCACACCATTCAATGCCAAAGGAATAGATTTTTATCTCGATCAGGCTACTTTTCCATTACCCGATGGGGTCCATACCATCGCCTCTGAGAGGGTTCACATTTCTTCTCTGGAAAAATCCGTTGAGATTTTAGGCTTTTCTTTGACTCCCAACCTTACCAAAGAAAGTAGATCGTACTACCGCGTGGATCTTGATCGACTTCGTTTGGGAAACGCTGACTTAGACAAAGCATTTATGACCTCTGAGTTGGAAGCGGATGAGCTGATAATGGACCGTCCCCTGATCAAAGTGATCAAAGCCGACTTCGCAGAAAAAGAAAATATCGCTACCGGCGATTTGAATGAATTGATTCAAGGCAAACTCAAATCGATATCGATAAAGGAGCTCTCTGTCAATGATGCTCAATTTTCGAAAGAAGGCAGGTTAGATTCCTTAAAAAACAAAATCCAGCTCAACGACCTTGACTTTAAAATGGTCGGGTTTTACTTGGGTCAGGATGAGGAGAAAAGAAAAAATCAATTCTTCTATGGGCAGGATGCTTCCATGGAAATTGAAGGAACTAAACTCTTTCTAGGAGATGGCATCCATGTGCTCGAAGGAAAAAGTGTGAGTGTCTCTTCCTTCAAAGAAGAGCTTGTCATTCGGGATCTTAAAGTCTTTCCCAATCCCAAGTCATTGGAAGTCCGAACTCCTGCAAATTTGATTACCATCAGTCTTTCGGAACTTTCACTGCTTGAGGTTGACTTGAAAAAACTGTATCAGACTGATCTTTTAGAGGTGGATAAGTTAGTAATTGATCAACCTAACCTGGAAATCACAGATCAGCTCAAGGTAGAGATAGACACAGCTAACCAAGCGACTTTTTCACAGGTTATTGCCGGGTTTTTGGATGGGGTCATTATCCGTGATTTTCAGATTGTTGATGGCAAGGCTTTATTTAAGGACACCAAAGGCCAACGGAGCAACAACGTCGGTTTTGAGAAATTCAGCCTGAAGCTCGATAACTTAGCAGTGAATCCGGACCCTTTTCTACCCATACAAGAGCAGTTTCTCGTCAGAGATATTTTCTTAAATCTAAATGAGTACAAACTCAAATTGAGAGACAATCTTCATTTGATCTTGGCCAGTCAGCTTACCATTGATTCCAAAAACAAACTGCTGGAGGTCAAAGATCTATCCATCAAACCCGAGAATCCTGATCAAATTCAGGATCAGCTGGATACCTATGGTAAAACGTATACAGTTGACTTTTCCATTCCGCTCTTTCAGGCCAAAGGATTGGATGTCAAAGAAGCTTTTTTCAATCAGCGACTGCTTATTGAGCAAATGCTCCTTCCCAATCCAAGGTTTTTGATCTCCTCTTATAGAGCAAAAGAGCAGGAAAGCGCAGAAAATGCGCCTACTTCTTCTGCCGAAATCAAAGAGCTTTTGCTTGGCTATTTTGATGAAATAACCATCGATTCTATTGATTTCTCAAAAGCTAAAGTCAAATACGAGAGTTTGATAGAAGATAAGCGCTCCAGATTTCAGGAAGATGAATTATCACTAAAATTCAAAAACTTTACCCTTGGTATCGCGGACAGTTTGGAATCAGATAGAACCCTCTTCTCTGATGAGGTCAATCTGATTTTCAACAACTATTCTTTTACCCTCGCTGGGGGAAATTATCTGGCTGAAACAGACTACCTGAATTACAATTCAAAGACAAAAACAATCGATTTTGAGGATCTCGTATTGACCCCTACACGGCAGACAAAAAATAAACTCGCTTTGGCGCTTAATCTTCCCAAAGTCCGTCTTCAAGGTGTGGATATTGAGGAATTTGTGTTTGAAAATAACCTGATCCTTCAAAAACTGGCAATCCAGGAGGGAGAGGTAGAGCTTGGAATAAACCGTCAAGTCGAACCCTTACAAAAGAAAAATCCCAAAAGGGCTCCAAGCACCCGAAAAACCCTCGATGAGCTGAAAATTGATACTGTCAGTGTATCAAACTCCACATTAAAGCTGAACTATTTGGGTTCCAACCAAAGCCTTCAATCGATCAAAACCGGCTTTGATTTGCTTATCTCTGATTTTTATCTCGATACATTGGCAGTGGAGGCTGAAGATGTGACGGAGTTGTACGGGTCTGCAAATCTCGATCTGAAAAATTTTGTTTTTGCACTTCCTGATAGTGTGCATACGCTGCAGTTTTCCTCGCTTAGATTCGGTGATAAAATTGATGATCTGATTTTTTCAGATTTGTCAATTGTCCCACGGGATTATTTTGGGGTTTCGGGCAACCCGGTAGTGGAAGCAAAAATCGGACAGTTGGCAATCCGGAAAAATAAGATTCAAGAAATGGTCGATTCCAAACGACTAGACTTGAGTCAAATTCAGCTTCTGAATCCAGTGATTCATATTTATTTGGATTCAGCCGGACAAAAAGCTGAAAAATCAAAGTTACCTGTTCCAAAAGACGAAAAGTTTATTCAATCTGTAATGTTGAATGGGATAGCCCTGGAAAATGCCAACATTAAATTTCACAGAAAAAGGGGAGGACCTATACCTAATTTAACTTTTCCCAAGGTGGATTTAAGAATTGCCGATTTGGGGATAGATTTATTGTCAATCGGTGAATTGCCTCCAGCCGGTGAGTTGATTGAAAAGCTAACGGACTTTAGGCTAGAGAAATACCAGTTTTTCTCTTCGGATAGTTTGTACCGGGCAAAGTTGGGTAAAGTCAGCTATGGACAAGGGGATCTCTTGGTAGAAGGCCTTGCCTATGGACCCTCTTCAGGTACTTATGCCTATTTGAGAAAGTTTCCTTTGCAGAAAGATGCAATCAATGCCAGTATAAATCGCATTCAGCTAAGAGGTATAGATCCTGCGGTGTATTTTGAGCGTGGTTTGATTAAGGCTGATGACGTCGTCTTGGAAGGTGCGATGGTGGATTTGATGAGGGACAAAAGGATACCTATGGATTCTACCGCCTACAAGCCCATGCCTCAGTTTTTGATGGAACATGCCCGTATGGATGCGGATATTTTTTCGGTTCGGGTGAGAGACAGCCGGATCCGGTATTTTGAATTTGCCAAAGAGGGCACCATGCCGGGGATGATTTCTTTCGACTCAGTGCGAATGGATGTGGCGCCTTTTTTTCTCAGAAAGGATAAAAATGATTATCCCATGGACAAAGCAAGAGTGGGACTTGAGGCAAAATTGATGAACAAGGCCCCCATTCAGGTCGATGGGGTGATGTATTTCGCTGAACCTTATCCCATGGATTTGAACTTTGCCCTTGGGGCTTTTGACTTTGTGGAGGTTTCTGATTTTTTGTCAAAGACGGTGTTTGTCAGAGCGGAAAAGGGTCATGCAATAGGTGGAGAGTGGGATTTTCGATTGGATGAAAATGTCGCGTCGGGCCGGATGAAATTTTCCTATAAAGATCTAAAAATCCAATTTTTGGACAGTTTGACATTAGCACCGGGCAGAGGTAAACTAAAAGCATATAGCATCGGAGCCAATCTGTTTATCAAAAACTCCAATCCGAGGTCCCCGTCAAGTGCAATCTTGAAGCGCCCGATATTTTTTCAGAGAGATAAGCGGAAATTTGTTTTCAGCGCTTGGTGGAAAGCCACCCTGAGTGGTCTGAGGGGCACAATCGGTCTCGGTAAAGCCAAGGCACCAAAGAACAATAACTGATTATTGAATTAATCAGCTTCTATAGCTTTTCAGAAAAATGGATTATAAAGTTCCAATCATTGGGAAAAGCTTGGCCCTATAGTAGGCACTAAATCTCAAAGTTCAAAATAACCCAAAATCAATCCCTTAACTGGATTATACTCATTCACCGGAGCGGATCTGGTTTATCGGTTCAATACTAGAAGATGGCCCATTCTTACTTGTTGTACTGGAAGCTACGGTTTACTGTCTATTGAATTGTGAAGTAGTATTGGATTGAATGTAGGATCCTACTTCTCAAAAGTACTGAGAGAAAGCTCCTTTGCTTTTCTCAGTATTAAAAAAGGCCTGTAGCGCACTACAAGCCTGATAGATGTAAAGCCAACTGGTTAATCAGGTTTGGCTTTTTTATTTCTTTATGATTCGATAGGACTCAACCTTCGAGTTCCATGTCAATTGTAAAACATAGACTCCCGGAGCTTTAGTTTGAAGATAGGTTCCGATTGTTTCGCTCAAGTTGTTGATATCTCGATCACTGAAAAATTCCATTTGGCCCGACGTGGTGGCAACTCGTGCTTCTACTTTTCCCTCCACCTGTTTTTCTGTTTCGATCAAGGCAAGTTTGAAGTCTTTGCCGGTTGTCGGATTAGGATAGATAATCCAAGAAGAGGAGCCCTTGAGTGATTCTACTCGGATGGCCTTTGTCACGCTGTAGGAGTGCGACCCGTCAAAATTCACCTGACGGAGTCTGTAGAATACATTACCTCCTGTAGCAGGAAGGCCTTTATCGATGTAGGTATAGTCTGTTTTTTTATCAGAATATCCAGCACCATTGACCTCTCCGACTTTTTCCCAACTTTTTACATCATTGATTGATCTTTCAACTTCAAAGTGTGAGTTTTCCCACTCCTTTGCTGTAGACCACGACAGTATTCCTTCTCTAGTTTGCGGATTATAAGTTGCTTCAAATGATGCGAATTCGACCGGAAGAATTCTGGCAATTTCGTAGCGGACCATCACAACACCCTTTGCTCCATCCCCACCGACTGTTTCAGCGTCATGGCCACTGCCTCCTCCTCCGCTACCCGGAGTAGTACCGTTTAGTCCATTTGTGGCATTGTCTCCGTCACCTCTTCCTCCATTACCTCCTGCATTGGCACTGCCTCCATTTGCGGTGAAATTATCTCTACTTCCGCCGCCCCCACCAGCACCAAAGAATCTGTTGAGTGTGACATCAAAGCGTGAGAATTGTCTGCCATTGGCCCCATTGCCACCTCTGCTGCTGTTGGAAGCGTTAGCTCCCGGGTTTCCACCAAGACCACCCCCACCAGCGCCGGCATGCTCATCCGCATTTCCTCCTCTTCGCAAATTGGCCGCTCCTCCATCTCCGTCATGTCCACCACCGCCACCAGATCCTCCAAGTAGTGTGGAGCCTACGATCGTATATCCAAGTGTGTTTGAGTTGAAAGTGGATGGCAGACCTGGGTTTCCATTTCGCTGATTGCTTTCATCGCTTCCTCCTCCGCCACCGCCGCCTGCACGGATTTCATAGTCTCCATCGGCATCAAAGGTTGTGGTTGTGCCATCTTCGCCTTTTCTGTTTCTGGCTGAGGAACCCCTGCCGCCGTTACCGATTTTTATTTCGAATGAAGAGCCTTCAGGTAATCCTTGGGAGATCGTGGCATCAACTAATGCTCGGGCATGCACAGCACCCCCACCTCCACCGCCACCGCCGGATCGCACTCCTCCACCTCCACCGCCGCCGATAGCTAGAACTTCAAATTCAAGAAGACCTGCTGGAGCGTTCCAAGTACAATCTTCAAAAAATTCAATGATTACGACGCCGGTGTTCGATCCATCATCAATATATCTCCAGCAACCGTTTTCAGGTGGTGTCGAAGGTCCATCACAGTCATATGAAAATGAAACTTGTCCGTTTCCTCCGTTGCCGCCATTTCTTGTATTTCCGTTTCCATTAGTTTTGGCACCACCGCCACCTCCGCCGGGATTAGTTCCATTTGTACCATCAGAATTGCTTGAAGTTCCTCCTTGGCCACCTGTTCCACCATTTGGAGCATTTCCTCCTCTTCCACCATCGTCATTTCCGCTACTCCCATTTCCGCCGTTGGACCGTATTGTGCCTATCCCCTGATTGGCTAATCCTCCCGACGCTCCAGTTCTAGAATTTACTCCGGCAGAGTTTCCGCCCTTGGCCAATAAAATGGGATTAGAGCCATTTGCATTTCTGGAAATCCAAGAGTCACCTCCCGGATTCGTAGTTGTGCTTCCTACGCCTGAGGAATAAAAAAGTGTTTCTCCAGGTGTCACACTAATGGTGGATTCTGAATAGGCACCAGCGCCACCTCCTCCAGAAGTTCCGCTGTCTCTTTCTCGGTTGCCACCGCGTCCTCCGGCACCCCAAGCTTTGATAGTCATTTGGGTCACACCTGCGGGTACAGTAAATGAACCTGAATTGGTGAACTTAGCTCCACAGCTGCAATCAAGGCTGGCATTGACCAAGGCACCTCCGGTAACTCCTCGATTGGAAGGAGCCTTGTTGACCAATAAGGGGGCTAAATAAGTTCCTGTGAGGTTGTTTCCTGTGATTCCGTTGGAGTTGTTATTGGTAAAATCATCTGAGACAGCTATCGTATTGCATTGATTGGTGTTTAAAGGTCGGATTACTCCCGAACCATTGATCAGAAAGTCATCCTCAACGGCCAAGGACCCCGACAAGGTGGTCAAGCCATTGTTGGTAAAGTCTCTTCCGATGACGGTAGAGGGTCCCAGATTGAGGGTTCCGCTGCCATTATTTATCACATCTCTACCGATGGATACGTTGCCGGAGAAAGTTGCTTGACTGTTATTGACCAAGTCTCTTCCGATACTTGTGCTTCCCAAAATAAGCGTTCCACTACTGTTATTGGTGAGACTTCGCTCTACAGTGAATGTTCCGTTGGTGGAGTTGACAGTTCCATTGTTGGTAAAATCTCGGGCAAGCTGGATAATGCCTGTATTTGTGATTTGCCCGCCGGAGTTGACGGCTACGTTTGCTTCATCATCCGGAAAGCGAAAAGTTCCTTGGTTGATTAACACGCCGTTGATATCCAACTGTTGTTCTTGATCCACGATCAAGGTACCTGTTGAGGTATTGGTCAGGGTAGTGCCACCATTGAATGTCAGTCTGTCCAAATTGAGTTGATTGGAATTGTTGACAGCACTACTTCCGTTTAGGGTAAGCTCACCCGATAAGGTCCCTGAATTTATAAATCGGCCCGTGTTGTTAAGTGTGATGTTTCCGTTTATTGTTCCGGAATTTGTCAGGGAACTAGCGTTATTGAGTGTTAAGGAAGAGGAAATTGTTCCCGAATTGGTCACTGTGCTTGAGTTGCTTAGGTTGATGGGTCGGGAGACAGTTCCGCCTGTCTGAACTTCTAATGCACCATTTGTAAGCGTAAGTGTACCATTGTCATCAAATCTACCTCCATTTTGAATGAGGATTGTACTCCCGTTGTTGAGTGTTCTGCTTCCTCTGATTCTACCGCTTACTTCGATTCGAAAAGCTGCTGATCCGGATTGGCTTATTCCGCCGGTCAACGTAGTGTTTGATGAAATGAAGATGGTGACACCCGTATTTGCACCGATATTGATAGCAGTGGATCTTTCTCCATTTACCGTCACGCAAATGCGGGCGTTGTTTGAGTTTGCAGGAAGGGTGTAGGAGTTATTGTTGGATAATGTGATGGTGCACTGACCAAATGCTTGGTTTGTCCACAAAACAACCAAAGCAATAAAGAAAAAAATGTGCTTCAAAGCGTTAATCCATTTCGTCTTATTGACCACTGATTCGTTGTTTGAGAATGACGCCATTAGATCTAATTTTTGTCCGGTACCAAAGGCATTGTTTCTAATTCATGCTCAGGATTAGTTGAACCTTCGCTGATTTCTGTAGAGATGCCTCTGTATCCAGATAAGTTTACCTCCGGAATTACTTGATAGAGTACAAAGAAGTAGGGACGGATCCTGAGTACTTTTTTGGACTACTACCTTATCTCAAGTGCTGGGTGTGAGACTGGAATTTGAGGGTCGATTCCTTTCACTCAACAAATATATACATAAAAATGTATTTCAAATATAAATAAATATGTTTCAAAATATGTTGATTTTTTCAACAGGTAGATTTTGCTGTGTATTCTATTAAAAAATGCCTGTTCGGAGATAGAATATTTGCTGAATGTCAATAAATACAAAAGAAAAGGTTTTGAATTTTTTTAATCGATCTAAAGGAGAACGGTGGTTTGGACGAATAAAATCACACGCCTTGGCTCATTCTGAATCAAAAACAAAAAAATTATGCTTTTGCCAAACCTACAGGTCGCGGCTCTTCAGCATCCATAAAATTTCTATTCTGATAATCGCAATACTCCTTTTGGGGGCATAACTGAGAAGAAGGTAAAGCAAAAAAACCTGCCTTACCTTCTCAGTATTACTTTATGATACTCTTTCTGATTATTCCAGCTTATCTCAAAGGTGTACAGTCCCGCGGCTTGGGTTTTGAACCAGTCGCTGAATCTCAAACCAATACCTGTGAGGGAGTCAAATCGGAAGGTTTCAAACTTACCGGTAGCTGTGATCACTCGGATATAGATTGGGCCATCTTTGTACGAGCTTGGATTTAGCAACTCTATATCAAACGGATAACCGGTGGTTGGATTAGGGTATACTCTCCATGTATCTACTCCAGGTTTGGCATCTACTTGTATTGCTTTGGTAATGGAGTAGTTAGCATCCCCACTGAAGCTTACTTGCTTGATTCTGTAGAAGATCGTACCTCCGGAAAGCGGAAGTTTGGTGTCTTGGAAGCTGTATTGCAATGGATCATTTGAATAACCTGCTCCATCCAATTCTCCGATATTTTCCCAAGACTTCACATTGTTGACAGACCGTTCGATCTCAAAGTGATCATTTTCCCATTCTTTAGCAGTCGTCCATGTTAGATCAGCAGCTTCCGCAGCCGGGTTGTATTCGACATCAAAATCAAGGAATTCTATAGGAAGAATTCGGAAATTTGGATATCTGATATAGACTACGCCTTGGAATCCGGCGCTTCCACCCAGCCTTCCGGCGCCACCGCCAGATCCATACGTGGTTGCCGCTTGCCCCGCTCCATTGTTGTTGCCACTACCTCCGGCATAGATCTGTACCCCGCTAGGTCCTGAGTATGCCCCACCACCATTGCCGGGGATGTTTGTAATTCCTCCTGAGGAAGTTCCTCCTCCTCCTGCACCATAGATCACCGCTTGGCCTGATATGGTCCTAGATTCTCCAGAACCACCAATGCCACCAATCATGGTATTGCCACCGCCTGAATGCGATCCACTGGCACCTGCACCAGAAGCTCCGCCTCCTCCTGCACCTGAAGATCCAAAGGATTGTCCGTTGCCGTTTCCGCCTGCATTGCCATTCATGGCTACACCTCCAAGTGATCCATTGGAGCCAAAAGCTGCCCCGCCTCCACCTGAGGCACCGGATGCTCCTTGTCTCGTATCAGAGGACGAGCTGGAAGAGCCTCCACCTCCGCCTCCTTCCGCAGAAATATTGGTGAATACATTGGTCCCTAAGAAGGTAAAGCTCGTTCCGGCAAAGAATGAATCTCCTCCATCTCCTCCTTTTTGGGAGCTTGAAGTAGCTCCAAGACCCTGACTTCCCGGAGTTACCGAGAATGTCGCGTTTTGAAGGCCAGGAAGGCCATTCATGGTAATACCGCTAAACTGGCGATAAACCACCGCGCCGCCGCCACCGCCGCCTGCTGCTTCTCCAAAACCACCGCCACCGCCGCCACCGACGACAAGCACTTCAAATTCGTCGAGACCATCTGGAGCACTCCAAGTCCAGGTGGAGCAGTCTCCTGTCACCCGGATGACGGTATATCCCTGTGAATCGGTGTATTGGAATACATCGCCAGCCCCAATACAAGGAGTCGGTGGCGTACAGTTGTAATTGATCACAATCCTGCCATTTGGACCCGTAGTCCTTACGATGGCTTGTGCCAGTCTGGTTGCCATTGGTTGTGATGGGGGCACCTCGGTAGCAAATACATTGGTCCCGTCAAATACGATGAATATCACTCCACCCGGGATGACTGTCATGGTTTGTGAAGCCGTATTGCCACCCACTCCATCACCGAAGACATCGATATCTATCTCTGTGATTCCGGCCGGAACGTAGAATTCAGCATCTCCACCTGCTCTCAAATACTCATTACTACAGGAGACTCCATACGGAACTGTATTGTTGTTTGGTGGGAAGTAAGGACACAGGTCTGTTGTCTTTTGGATCGAATTGATCGTCAAGATGGTGGTGCCTTCATTGGAATAAGGGAGTGAATTGAACGTGAATTCTCCCGGCGTGGTCACGTTGACCGATATTGTCTGATCAGGGCCTCCATTGATTCCGGTGATACTGTAATTGACAGTATAGGTTCCTGTGGTCAGTTCATTGCTGAATACTGTAAATGTAGATACGAATGGTGGAGTTGAACCAACCGGTGGATTCACCACATTGATTGAAATGATTGGATAAGTTGGATTTTCTACCGTGATAGTTCCTGTAGCACTTACCGTTCCGCAACCTCCGATAAAGGGTATTGAATAATTGAAAACACCAAATTCGGTAGGGGTACCTTCGATGGTGAGAACACCCGCGTTCCAGCTTGCCGTCACTCCATTAGGTAGATTGTAGTTGACGCTTGCGCTTTGTGGTGCTATTCCTGTAGCACCTGTGGTCGTGTGGGTAATGATCACCGGTGTCACCTCATTCAGGCAGAGGCTAGGATTTGGATTGACAGGGGTTACGGTGTTGTTTGGAATAATGGTTACAGTGACTGGACTGGTAGGTGCTGATTGACAGGTGACCCCATTTAAGGTTGAAAGCGTTGTTCTTCGGTATTGAGTTGTCTGTGTTAGTCCCGATGGGGCATCATAAGTTGGACCATTAGCACCTGATATAACAGTCCAGCTACCTGAACCTACTCTGCTTTCCCATAGGTAAGTGATCGTGCCGTCACCTGTTCCGGCAGCAGTACTGGTAAAGGCCGTGGGATCTCCTCCTATGCAGATGGCTTCATCTACCGCAATGCTGCCCGCAGTAGGCACTGACTGCACAGTGACAGTTACAGGAGCAGTAGGAGCAGATTCACAAGTCACCGAATTAAGTGTAGAAAGTGTAATCCTGCGGTATTGGGTGGTCTGAGTCAATCCTCCCGGTGCATCATAGGTCGCCGTGGTAGCCCCTGAGATCACTGTCCAATTTGGTGTTGAAAAATTAGTGTTGGATTCCCAACGGTAGGTGATGGTTCCGTCACCGGTTCCTGCAGTAGTACTGCTGAAAGCTGCTGGATTTCCTCCGATACAGATGGTTTGATCGGATCCTATAACACCTGCGGTAGGTTCGGACTGAATGGTCACGGTAATCGGCGTAGTAGGTACCGACTCACAAATTACGCCATTGACAGTAGATAGGGTGGTTCTTCGGTACTGTGTTGTCTGAGTCAAGCCTGCAGGAGCATCGTAGGTAGCTCCTTCGGCACCGGAGATTACATTCCAGCTTCCTGTTCCTACTCTACTTTCCCATCGGTAAGTGATCGTACCAGAACCTGTTCCAAGGGTAGTGCTTGTAAATTCGGCCGGATCTCCTGTGATGCAGAAGGTTTGATCAGCAGCGATGGCTCCCGCCGTAGGTACAGATTGGACGGTAACTTCAACAGGGACCGTAGCTTGGGATTCACAGGGCACACCATTCAGTGTGGATATGGTAAATCTTCTGTAGCGTGTTGTAGCCGTTAATCCCGCTGGTGCATCGTAATCCGCATTGCTTGCACTGGATATGGTAGTCCAAGAGGTGAAAGGGCTCACAGCTCTTTCCCAACGGTAGGAAATGGTACCATCACCAGTTCCGTCAGTAGTGCTGGTAAATGCCGCTGGATCACCACCGCTACAGATGGTTTGTGCTGAAGCTATGGCACCTGCTGTTGGTTCAGATTGTACAGTCACAGTCACCGGAGTAGTTGGGACAGACTCGCAAATGACGGTATTGAGTGTGGATAGGGTGATTCTTCGATATTGGGTGGTCTGAGTCAGTCCAGCCGGTGCGTCGTAGGTAGCCGTGGTGACTCCAGGGATGACACTCCAGCTAGGTGAGGAGAGATCGGTATTGGATTCCCAGCGATAGGAAATCGTTCCCGAACCTGTTCCAATCGTGGTGCTTGTAAATGCCGCCGGATTACCTCCCATGCAAATCGTCTGATTTGTAGCGATGGCACCTGCGGTAGGAACTACCTGAACAGTCACAGTGATGGTAGCGGTTGGCACGGATTCGCAAGCCACACCGTTGAGTGTGGAAATGGTTATTCTTCGGTATTGAGTAGTCTGAGTCAATCCGGCAGGCACATCGTAGGTTGCGGTGGACTCGCCGGAAATCGCATTCCAGCTACCTGATCCTACTCTGCTTTCCCAACGGTAGGTGATGGTGCCGTCACCGGTTCCGTTGGTCGTGCTGGTAAATTCGACAGGGTCTCCACCATTACAGATAGTCTGATCAGCAGCGATGGCACCTGCAGTAGGCACGGATTGTACAGTCACCGTCACCGGGGCAGTAGGAGCAGACTCACAGGTCACCGAGTTTAGGGTAGACAAAGTTACTCGGCGGTATTGGGTAGTCTGAGTCAATCCTGATGGAGCATCGTAAGTTGAGCCAGTGGCACTGGATATGGTAGTCCAAGAGGTGAAAGGGCTCACAGCTCTTTCCCAACGGTAGGAAATGGTACCATCACCGGTTCCGTCAGTAGTGCTGGTAAATGCCGCTGGATCACCACCGCTACAGATGGTTTGATCTGCTGCGATAACCCCTGCCGTTGGTTCAGATTGTACAGTCACAGTCACCGGAGTAGTTGGGACAGACTCGCAAATGACGGTATTGAGTGTGGATAGGGTGATTCTTCGATATTGGGTGGTCTGAGTCAGTCCAGCCGGTGCGTCGT
>Ga0209278_1000288_pt1 | contig 47269 bp, 42 predicted proteins | sample JI81BgreenDNA_FD_187504 | JGI IMG/M metagenome (GOLD analysis project Ga0209278, IMG submission 187504) | Wastewater effluent complex algal communities from Wisconsin, to seasonally profile nutrient transformation and Carbon sequestration -... | ecosystem: Engineered > WWTP > Effluent > Algae...
GAGCAGGATGTCGCCCTTTTCCAGATCGAACAGCCGCTGTTTCCAGCTGTCAGGGATCGGGCTTTCCTGGGTGAGCAACGGGCGGGTTCCGAACTGGAAGACGATCTGGCCCAGTTCCGGATTGTCGAGCCAGTTGGCCCACTCATCCAGCCGCCAGACGCCGCCGGCCATGATGATCGGCACCGATTCGGGCACGCCAAGCTCGCGCATGGTGGCGCGCAGTTCGGCAACGCGGGGATAGGGATCCTGCGGTGCGCGCGGGTCTTCGGCGTTGGAAAGGCCGTTGTGGCCACCGGCCAGCCACGGATCTTCGTACACCACGGCGCCCAACCATTCGGCCGCTTTGGAATAGGCACGCTTCCACAGCGCCCGGAAGGCGCGAGCGGAACTGATGATCGGATAATAATAAACGCCGTGCTGCGCCGCGATTTCGGAGAGTTTGTAGGGCATGCCGGCGCCGCAGGTGACGCCGTTGACCAGGCCCTTGGTGCGTTCCAGCACGCCTTGCAGCACACGCTGGGCGCCGCCCATTTCCCACAACACGTTGATGTTGATGCCGCCGATGCCGCGCTTCAGTTCAGGCGACGCGATGTCATAAGCGCGCCGCACCTGAGCGACGCCGCCCTCGATGGCGTAATGCACCAGCTCTTCATGGCGGTCGCGGCGGGTCGGGGCGCGGTAGATTTGCGGGATGATGTTGCCTTCTGCATCATAGCTGTCGGCGTTGACCGCACTCACCGTGCCAACGCCGCCGGCCAGCGCCCATGCGCCCGAAGAGGCGTGGTTGGTGGCGGAGACACCCTTGCCGCCTTCCACCAGCGGCCAGACCTCGCGGCCACCCATCACCAGCGATTTCACACCCGAAAGCATCGTTTTCCGTTCTGTCACGGCCGGACCCATCCACCGGCCACCGCCCCTTTGCGGCAAAGATGTGGCAGTGTGCAAGCCGTGCTGTTGTCTCAGGTGGTCATAGGCAGCCTGCATCTGGCATAGGAGAAGGCCGGCCCGTCGAGATCGACGCGGGGAATTTCATCCTTTTCGCGCCAATAATCTTGGGTGTGGCGCCATTCCGGGCCCGGCGCGGTTTTCGGCAGCAGGTGCTGGCCGCGGGCGAGATAGCCGGGGTTGAAATCCTCGGGATCGACCCACAGCCCGCGCGGGCTGTCGGCAAGATCGGGCGGCAGCACCACCTCGACCCTGTCGACGCCTTTATCGTCCATGTGCTGCAACAGCCGGCAGGTGAATTCCGAGATCATGTCGGAACGCAGCGTCCAGCTCGCCCGGAAATAGCCGAACACCCAGACAAGATTGGGCACGCCGGTGAACATCATGCCGCGCCAGGTGACGGTGTCGCCCAAGTCGAGCGGCTTGCCGTCGATCGAGAAGGCGATATCGCCGAACACGCACAGGTTGAAACCGGTGGCGAGCACGATAATGTCGGCTGGCACGTGCGAGCCATCCTGCATCTCCACGCCATCGGGGGTGAAGCGCGCGATCGTGCCGGTGACGACATCGGCCTTGCCTGCGCGCACGCCGGCGAACAGATCACCATCGGGCACGAACGCCAGCCGTTGCCGCCATGGCCGGTAGCTGGGTGTGAAGTGCTTCATGTCAAAGCCTTCGGGCAGCAGCGCCTGCACCCCAGCCAGCAGTTCGGTCGTGACGGCTTCAGGGGCTTCACGGCACTGGCGCACGATCTGATCCTGATCGAACAGGATCTTGCGCCGCACCACATCGTGCACGACGGCCGGATCCAGACCCAGCGGCCGCAACATCTCGGCGGTTTCATTCACGTTCTGACCCGGCATGAAATAGGTCGGGCTGCGTTGGATCATGGTGATGTGGGACGCCTTATCCGCCATCGCCGGCACCACTGTGGCGGCGGTTGCGCCCGATCCGATCAGCACGACGCGCTTGCCGCGGTACTCGGTGGCCTCGTCCCATTCCTCCGTGTGGAGGATCGGGCCCTTGAAATCGGCCATACCCGGATAATCCGGCCAATAGCCCTGGTGATGGCGGTAATAGCCTTGCGCCATCCACAGGAACGGCGCGCGAAACTGGCGGCGCGTGCCATCGGGCAGGCAGGCTGTGACCGTCCAGCGTGCGCTGGGGCTGTCCCAATCGGCGGTTTCGATGCTGTGGTTGTAGCGGATGTGGCGATCGAGATCGTTCTCCTCGATCATCTCGCCCAGATAGGCCTGGATTTCGGCAGCGGTGGCGATCGGCGGCCCCACCCACGGTTTGAAGCCGAAACCGAAGGTATAAAGATCGCTATCGGAACGGATGCCGGGGAATTTGTGGGTGAGCCAGGTGCCGCCGTAACTGGCCTCCCGCTCCAGCACCAGGAAACGCTTGTGCGGCAGACGCTGCTGCAGATGCCAGGCCGCAGAGAGGCCAGAAATGCCGGCCCCAATCACCAGCACATCAACATCGGTGATTGCGCCTTCGGGTGCCGGGCGGGCCAGGGTGTGAGCGTCCATCGTCTATCCTCCCAGATCTGGGCTGCAGTTTCGTGCCAGCGGTGCCAGTGTGCCTTGATCTGGATCAAAGGCCACGCCTGCCCTTTTCCACAGGCGCGCAATCGGGCATGGCGCCCACCATGTCTGACACCGCTTCCGATCCCACCACCATCCGCCGCCTTTACGGCCGCCGGCAGGGCCATGCCTTGCGCCAGGGCCAGGCCGAGCTGTTTGCCGATCTGTTGCCGCGTATCGCGGTGCCGGCGGAAGGCCCGATCACGGCGCCGGCCCTGTTTGGCGATGATCGACCGCTGTGGCTGGAAATCGGCTTTGGCAAGGGCGAGCATATGGCTGGGCAGGCGGCGATGCGCCCCGATGTGGGCCTGATCGGCGCGGAACCGTTCGTAGATGGGGTGGTCGGCGCGCTGATGGCGGTGCGCGATGGTGGCCTCACCAACGTGCGCATCCATCATGGCGATGCGCTGGACGTGCTGGAACGGCTGTCGGAAGCCAGCGTGGACCGCGTGTTCCTGCTTCACCCCGATCCCTGGCCCAAGGCCCGCCACGCCAAGCGCCGGTTCATGAACCCCGGGCCGATTGATCGCATCGCCCGCGTGCTGAAACCAGGCGGTGAATTCCGGTTCGGCACCGATCACCCGATTTATTGCCGCTGGGCGCTGATGCAGATGGGCAAGCGCCGCGATTTCCACTGGTTGGGCGACACGGCGGCGGACTTTCTCACCCGCCCTGCCGATTGGCCGCAGACCCGCTATGAAGCCAAGGCGCGCCGGCTGGGCCACGAGGTGTGGTATTTCCGCTGGCAGCGCCAATGAGCTTGCATGTGACGTTGCGGCCATTGACCACGCCGCGTCATATCGCCTAGGCCTGCCCTCGTGAGCATCTATCTCGACTTTGAAAAGCCGATTGCCCAGATCGCCCAGCGCGCGACCGATTATCGCGCCGCCGGCGATGATGCCGGCGCCCGCCACGCCGAAGGCGCCGCGCGCCGCCTGCTGGCCGAAACCTATGCCAAGCTGTCGCCGTGGCAGAAGACGCTGGTGGCCCGCCACCCGGCGCGGCCGCATTTTTCCGATATCGCCAAGGCGCTGGTGGAAGACTTCACCCCGCTGGCAGGAGACCGCGCCTATGGTGAAGATCTCGCCATATTGGGCGGGTTGGGCAAGCTGCGCGGGTTGAACGTCCCGGTGATGCTGATCGGCCATGAAAAGGGCAACGACACCGCATCCCGCGTGAAGCACAATTTCGGCATGGGCCGGCCCGAAGGCTATCGCAAGGCCGCGCGGCTGGTGGAACTTGCCGCCCGCTTCAACGTGCCGGTGATCACGTTGGTTGACAGCGCCGGCGCCTATCCGGGCGTCGATGGCGAAGCCCGCGGCCAGGCCGAAGCCATCGCGCGCGCCACCGCTGCCTTCCTCGGCGCGCCGGTGCCGATCATCACCGCCATCACGGGCGAAGGCATGTCGGGCGGCGCCATCGGCATCGCCGCGGCCGATCGGGTGATCATGCTGGAACATGCGGTTTATGCTGTGATCTCGCCGGAAGGCTGCGCCTCCATCCTGTGGCGCAACGCCGACAAGCAGGCCAATCGCGCGGCGGACGCCGCTGAAGCGATGAAGGTGACAGCGGCTGACTGCAAGGCGCTGGGGGTGATCGATACGATCGTTTCGGAGCCTTTGGGCGGCGCCCATCGTGATCCGGCGGCCGCCATCGCCTCGCTGTCGATGGCGATTGCCAGCGAATTGCAGCCGTTGCTGGCGCTGTCGCCGGCCGCGTTGGTGAAGGCCCGCCGCGCCAAATATCTGGCGATGGGCCGCACGCTCTGAGCGACGGCGCGGCTGGCCTCGGCGCCAGACTTCGCGCTATGCTTGCAGACATGACACGACCCCTGAAATACGCTCTTCCCGCTCTCGCCCTGCTGCTGGCCGCCCCTGCCGTGGCACAGGCCCCGCCCGGCCTGTCACCACAGGAAAGGCAATCGGGCGCCCAGGCGCATCCGCAGATATTGCAGCAATTCGGCGGCGCCATGAGCGGGCCGGTGGCGGATTATGTGCGCACTGTCGGCCAGAAGATCGCCGTGCAGTCAGGCGGCGGCGCGCGGGCGAGTGACTACAACGTCACCCTGCTCAACTCCAATGTGAACAATGCTTTCGCCATCCCAGGCGGCTATGTCTACATCACCCGCCAGCTGCTGGCTCTGATGAATGACGAGGCGGAACTGGCCTTCGTGATGGGCCATGAAGTGGCGCACGTCGCCGCCCGCCATGGCCAGAAGCGCCAGAATCGTGCGGCGCTGTCGAACGTGCTGGCCGGCGTGGCCGGGGTGCTCACCGGGTCCGATCTGATCGGGCGCGGTGCCGGCGTGGTCGCCGGGCTCACCACTTTGGGCTACAGCCGCGAACAGGAACGCCAAGCCGACAGCTTGGGCGTGCGCTATCTGAGCACCGCCGGCTATGATCCCAATGCCGCCACCGACAGCTTGGCCGCGCTGGGCGCGCAGACGGCGCTGGAGGCACGGCTGAAAGGTCAGGGCGGCGCCGAACCATCGAAGTGGCTTTCCACCCACCCGCCCAGCGGTGAACGCGTGGCGCGGATGCGCAGCGAAGCACAGGCCATTCGCACCTCCAGTCGCGCGCTCAACCGCGATGCGTTCCTCAATGCCATCGACGGCATGATCTATGATGATGATCCGGCCGAAGGCGTGGTGGTGGGCAGCGGCTTCCGCCATGGTGGGCTGGCGCTGGCGCTGGATGCGCCGCGGGGTTTTGCGATCAGCAATTCGCCGCAGGCTGTCTCCGGCAGCGGGCCGGGCAATCTGCGCTTTGATCTGCGTGCTGCCGATGCGCGCAATGCCGATCTGAACAGCATCGCCGGCGCCCGCTGGCAGCAACTGGGGGTGTCGGCCCAGCCGATGCGCGCCACCCGCATCAACGGGGTGGAGGCGCTGGAAGGCAGCATCCGCGCCGGTTCGCAGGCCGGCCCGGTGGAAGCCACGCTCACCGTTTATCGCTGGTCGCCGCAGCTGGCGCTCACGCTGGTCAGCATCGCGCCGCAGGGCCAGTTGGCGGGTGTAGTGCCGGTGGCGGCTAGCGTGCGCCGGCTGAGCCCGCAGGACATCGCCAATATCCGCAGCCGCCGCGTGCAGGTGGTGCGCGTGGGCGCCAACGATACGCTGCAGAGCCTGGCCAGCCGCATGGCCTATGATGACGACAAGATGGCGCGTTTCCTGACGCTCAATCAGCTGGACGCCAATGCCAGGCTGAAACAAGGTGACCGTGTGAAGCTGGTCGTCGTACGCTGATGAAGATCGTTCACGTGGTGGCCGCCGCTCTGGTGGACGGCGAAGGCCGGGTGCTGCTCGCCCAGCGCGCGGAAGGCAAATCGCTGGCCGGAATGTGGGAGTTTCCCGGCGGCAAGCTGGAGCCCGGCGAATCGCCAGAAACCGCGCTGGAACGCGAGCTGGATGAAGAACTGGGCATCGTGGCTGATGGGCTGACGCCCTTCACCTTCGTCAGCTTTGCCTATCCCGATTTCCACCTGGTGATGCTGCTGTACTGGTGCCGGCGCTGGCAGGGGCAGCCGCACGGCCGCGACGGCCAGGCGCTGCGCTGGGAACGTCCGGGGGCCATGGCTGCGCTGCCGATGCCGCCCGCCGATGTGCCGCTGGTCGCGGCGTTGGTCGCAGCAATCGGCGCCTGAGCCCGCCACCATGGTTGCACCTGTGTGACAGGGCGGCTATGGCGCGGCCAGCACAGGGCAGCGAGGGCGCGCGCGACATGAAGATTCTGGCCGGCAACGGCAATCCCGAACTGGCCCAGGCGATTGCCGCCTATCTGGAAATCCCGCTCACCAGCGCATCGGTGCGCCGCTTTGCCGATGAAGAAATCTTCGTTGAAATTCATGAAAATGTGCGCGGCGAAGATGTGTTCGTGGTCCAGTCAACCGCGGCGCCTGCCAATGACAATCTGATGGAATTGCTGATCTGCATCGATGCCCTGCGGCGGGCATCGGCGCGGCGGATCACGGCGGTGGTGCCCTATTTCGGTTACGCGCGCCAGGATCGCAAATCGGGCTCGCGTACGCCGATTTCGGCCAAGCTGGTGGCCAATCTCATCACCATGGCGGGTGCTGATCGCGTGCTGTGCCTTGATCTGCATGCCGGCCAGATTCAGGGTTTCTTCGATATTCCCACCGACAATCTGTTTGCCGCCCCGGTAATGGCCGCCGACATCACAGCGCGCATGGGCATGGAAGATCTGATGGTCGTCTCGCCCGACGTGGGCGGCGTGGTGCGCGCCCGCGCCCTGGCCAAGCGGCTGGGCAACGCGCCGCTGGCCATCGTCGACAAGCGCCGCGAACGGCCCGGCGAATCGGAAGTGATGAACATCATCGGCGACGTGCGCGGCCGTCGCTGCATCCTGGTGGATGATATCGTCGATTCGGCCGGCACGTTGTGCAATGCGGCGGCCGCCCTGCTCGAAGCCGGGGCACAGAGCGTGACGGCCTATGTGAGCCACGGCGTGCTTTCGGGTGGCGCGGTGGCGCGCGTCGATGGTTCGGCGCTGGCGGAACTGGTCGTCACCGATTCGATTGCGGCCACTGCTGCCGTGAAGGCCGCGCAGAAGGTGCGCCGCATCACCATCGCGCCGCTGCTGGCCGAAGCCATGCGGCGGACGGCCGAAGAAAGCTCGGTCAGCAGCCTCTTTGATTGATCGGCGTTACGGCGCCTTGGGTTTGATTGAGCGCCGCAGCCCTTCAGCTTCCCCACCAACAAGCACAAATCCGCTCATGCCGAGCTTGTCGAGGCACGCGCGGAATGTGGTGCGTGCCTCGACAAGCTCGGCATGAGCGGTGTCCGTAATGATGCGAACGCAGCCGATCTGCGCTGGGCCTCAATCGCCGGTGGAGCGATTGATCACCGTGCCATCGGGTTTGTAGACCTTTTCCGGGGTCACATATTCGCCCTTGGCGGTGCAGATGCCGCCCGGATCCTTGGCGCGCGTCTTGGCGCAGAATTCGGTATCAGGCTTGGGCTGGGCCTGGGCATAGGCCGGTGCAAGCGCCAAGGCGCTGCCCACGGCAATGGCCAGGGCACCAAGAGCGGCAGTGATGATCGTGCGGTTCATGTAACCGTGATACACCGCAATGGCTTGCGCCGCCATGAACAACCGCACTAATCCGGTGCGGTGTCGCCCCCGCTCTTCCCTCCGCCGCAAGCGCGGCTGCTGCTCGACAGCGCGGCGCTGATCGCCAACTGGCAGGATTTTGCCCGCGCCGTGGGTGCGGCCGATTGCGGGGCGGCCATCAAGGCCGATGGTTATGGCCTGGGTGCGCGCGATGCCATGGCGCGGCTGGCCGCGGCCGGCTGCCGAACCTTTTATGTGGCGCATTGGCAGGAAGTGCCGGCGCTGCTGCCGCTGCCTGCAGGCATCACACTGTCCGTCCTCCACGGCGTCACCGCCGAGGAACTGCCCGCCGCGCTTGCCTTGCCGGCACGGCCAGTGCTGGTGACGGCTGCACAGGTCGCGCTATGGCGGCAGACCGGGCGGCCGTGCGAAGCGATGGTGGATAGCGGCATGAACCGGCTCGGCCTCGCCCCGGCGGAAGCTGCGGACGTGCTGGCCGTCATGGAGGTGGCGGCGCTGCACAGCCATCTCGCCTGTGCCGACAATCCGGCCCACCCGCTGAACGAAGCCCAGCGCGCCTGTTTTGCCGAGGTGACGGCGCGCGTGCCAGCCGGCGCTTATGCCCTGGCCAACAGCGCCGGCATTGCGCTGGGCGCGGCGTTCCATCTTGATCTGGTGCGCCCCGGCATCGGCCTGTTCGGCGGCGGGCTGATGCCAGGCGGGCGTGTGTCGCGCACGGTGGCGCGCATGCAGGCCCGCATCATCCAGCTGCGCGACGTGCCGGCGGGCGGTACTGTGGGCTATGCTGCGGCCTTTACCGCCACCCGCCCAACCCGCATCGCCACCGTGGCTTTGGGCTATGCCGATGGCTATGCGCGCGGGCTTTCGGGTGTGGGTTTTGCCGAAGTGGCCGGCGTGCGCTGCCCGGCGGCGGGCCGCATCTCGATGGATCTTTCGGCCTTTGATGTCACCGATGCGCCGGCACTGACCGAAGGCGACTGGATCGACATCCCCTTCACCCCCGAAACCATGGCGGCACTGGCGGGCCGCACCAGCTATGAATTGCTGGTGGCGCTGGGCCAGCGTTTCGAACGGGTGTGGGCATGATCGCCGCGCTGGTCGCTGTTGGCGCGCCGGTGCTGGCGGCATTTGCAGCCATCGGCCGGCTGACGCGCTTTGCCGCCACTGGCCTTGCCCGCATGCTGCAGCCGCCCTGGTATCCGGCGCAGGTGGCGCAGCAGATGCTGGTGATCGGCTGGCTGTCGTTGCCGGTGGTTGGCCTCACGGCGATCTTCACCGGCTCGGCGCTGGCGCAGCAGATCTTCATCGGCGGCAGCCGCTTCAACGCGGCCTCCACCGTGCCGGCCGTCACCGTGATCGGTGTGGTGCGCGAACTGGGCCCGGTGCTGGGCGGGCTTATGGTGGCCGGGCGGGTGGCCAGTGCCATGGCGGCCGAACTGGGCACGATGCGGGTGACGGAGCAGATCGACGCGCTGGTGACGCTGCGCACCGATCCCTTCCGCTGGCTGGTGGGGCCGCGCATTCTGGCCGCCGTGCTGGTGATGCCGTTCCTGGTGCTGGTGTCGAACGCGCTGGGCGTCATGGGCGGCTGGCTGCTGGCGACGCAGCGGCTGGGTTTCAACAGCGCGCAATATCTGGCCACCACGCAGCGCTACCTTGAGGTCGATGACGTCGTCTCGTCATTGGTGAAGGCCGGCGTGTTCGGACTTTTCATCGCGCTGATGGGCTGTTACCATGGTTATTACAGCGGCGGCGGCGCGGCCGGCGTAGGGCGGGCGACCACCAATGCCGTCGTTTCCAGCTTCATCCTGATCCTGCTTTCGAACCTTATCATCACCGTGATCGTGTTCGGATCATGATTCCCCGGATTGAACTGACCGGCGTGTCCAAGCGCTTTGGCAGCCGCCAGGTGCTCGATGGCCTGGATGTGGCGGTGATGCCGGGCGAAAGCCTGGTGATCATCGGCGGATCGGGCACCGGCAAATCGGTGACGTTGAAGTGCATATTGGGCCTGATCCCGATCGATGCCGGATCGATCAAGGTGGACGGGCAGGAAGTCTCCGGGCTGAAAGGCGCCGCGCTGGATGCCCATCGCACCCGTTTCGGCATGTTGTTCCAGGGCGGAGCGCTGTTCGATTCGCTGCCCATTTGGCGAAACATCAGCTTTGCCCTGCCGGGCAGCCCAGTCGATCGCCGGGCGGCCGCCATCGACAATCTGGCCCGGGTGGGCCTTGCTGCAGAGGTGGCCGATCTGAAGCCGGCCGAACTGTCGGGCGGGATGCAGAAACGGGTCGCCCTGGCTCGCGCCATCGCGGCGCGCCCGCCCATAATCTTTTTCGATGAACCGACAGCGGGGCTGGATCCGATCACGGCGGCAGTGATCAACCGGCTGATTCGCACCTTGGTTACGGATTTGAAAATCACCGCAATTACCATTACGCACGACATGGCGAGTGTAAGCCAAATCGCCGACAGGGTTGCCATGTTGCACGGGGGGAAGATCATCTGGAACGGACCGTTGGCCAGCCTTGATGGCTGCGACAATGGTTACGTGCGCCAGTTCATCACCGGCAGTGCCGATGGCCCCATCCAGATGCCCGGCGCCCGGCCGTGAACCGCCCGAATCAACCCTTTACCTCGGGCGCGACCGAGCTGGCGGCGCTGCTGGTACGGGTGGCCGATGGCGATGCCGCTGCTTTCCAGACATTCTATGATCGCACCAGTGCAAAACTTTTCGGCGTGATCCTGCGTATCTTGGTCGAACGGCAGGAATCCGAAGACGTGTTGCAGGAAGTGTATCTCAGCGTGTGGCGCAAGGCGGCGACCTTTGATGCGGCGAAAGCCAGCCCGATCACCTGGGCAGCCACCATCGCGCGCAACCGCGCGATCGACCGGCTGCGCGCCAGGCCACCACGCGCCCATGTGCCGGTGGAGGCTGCCTTCGATCTGGCCGATGACGGCCCCTCCGCCGATGCCGGGCTGATCCATGATCAGGATGCGCGGCGCATCGCCAAGGCCTTGGAAACGCTGGAACCGCGCCATGCCGCTGCCATCCGCGCCTGCTATTATGATGGCGTGACCTATGACGAGCTGGCGGTGCGCGAACAGGTGCCGGTGGGCACGTTGAAAAGCTGGGTGCGGCGCGGCCTGATCCGCCTGCGCTTGTCGCTGGAAGGGAGCCAGGCATGAGCCTGCAGCCTGAGCCCACCGGCCTTGACGGCCTGACCGAACTGGAAGCCCTGGCCATGGATCATGCGCTGGGCGGCGGCAGCCGCGCCGAGCGCAAGGCGGCCGAACTGCGCTTGTTGAGTGACCCGGAATTCCGGGCGGCGGTTGAACGCTGGCAGGCGATGCTGGCGCCGCTGGATGATGTGACGCCGGGCGTGGCGCCGCCGCCATCGGTATGGGCTGCCATCGCAGCGGAAGTGGAACCGAAACAGCGCCGGCCGCAGCCGGCGGTGTCCGGTGGCTGGTGGAACAGTGTCGGCCTGTGGCGGGGGCTGGCGTTTGCTGGCCCGGTGCTGGCGGCGGTGGCCGTCGCCGTTCTGGTGCAACCCGGCGCCGTGGCGCCCGGTGTGCCGGCCACGGTTGCTGGTGGCCCGGCGCTGGTGGCGACGCTGGCCGATGCGGCGGGCAAACCGCTGATTGCCGCTGCCTATGATCCTGCCAGCGGCCAGGTGCGCTTTGCGCCCGTCGCCGCCAGCGATCAGGCGACGGGCGGCAAGGTGCCAGAACTGTGGGTGATCGAAGGCAAGAATCCGCCGCGGTCGCTGGGCGTGATCGATATCGCCGCCGGCCGCAGCCAGGCGATCCCGCGTGATCGGCTGGCGGGCCTGAAAGCCGGTGCCATTTTGGCCATCTCGATCGAACCCACCGGCGGTTCGCCCACCGGCGCGCCTACCGGGCCGGTGATCGCCACGGGCAAATTGTCGGCTGCCTGAAGTCTGGCCCATTTCGTCGCAGCGGCACTGGTATCCGCAACCCTGTCACCCATCTCGCGTAGTTGAAGTCACCCGCCTATCCCGGCGGGAACTGATCAACGAGATGGAGAATCTCATGCGTTCCAATACTGCCCTGCGCGCCGCGCTGTTTGCCATTGCCGCGGCCGGCCTTTCCCCCATGGCCAGTGCGCAGCCGATTGTGGGCGGCGCCGCCATGCTGCCCACCAAGGACATCATCGATAACGCCGTGAATTCGGCTGATCACACCACGCTGGTCGCCGCCGTGAAGGCCGCCGGCCTGGTGGACGTGCTGAAGAGCAAGGGCCCGTTCACCGTGTTCGCCCCCACCAACGCCGCCTTTGCCAAGCTGCCGGCCGGCACCGTGGAAACCCTGCTGAAGCCGGAAAACAAGGGCACGCTCACCGCTGTGCTCACCTATCACGTGGTGGCCGGCAAGTTCACCGCCGCTGATGTGGTGGGTGCCATCAAGGCCGGCGGCGGCAAGGCCGAGCTGACCACCGTGCAGGGCGGCAAGCTGACCGCCTCCATGATGGGCAACCTGGTGATGCTGCGCGACGCCAAGGGCGGCATGAGCCATGTGCGCATCGCCGATGTGATGCAGTCCAACGGTGTGATCCACGTGGTTGATGCTGTGGTGCTGCCGTAACCGTTTCGTTTGTTGCGTAAAAAAGGGGGCCGGCTCACCAGAGCCGGCCCCCGATTTTTTCAGCCGGGGCTGATCAGGCCGTGATGGCGCGTCGTTGTCGATCAGGCCGTGATGGCACGGCGACGGCGGGCAGTGGCGCCCACCAGGCCGAAACCGGCGATCAGCATCGCCCAGCTCGACGGTTCAGGAACGGCCATGGCGCCGGCGATGAAATCCCGGTGGATATACACCGGCACATAGCCGCTGAATTCACCGAAGCTGCTGTTGAGGCCGCCGCGGATGTCGCCGAAAGCAGTGCCGAAGGTGATCCCATAGCTGGTCACCGAGATGATGCGACCGAACTGATCGAACTGCGGGCCACCCGAATCGCCACCGGCAACGCCCACTTCGCTGGCACCGCGGCCCAGGTTGCAGAACTTGGCGGTGCCGGCGATGCCGAGGCCAGCGAAGTTGCCCGCGCTGGCCAAGCGGCAGCTGGCATCATTGGCGGCCAGACCATTGTCGAAGTCTGACAGGTAGGAAAATTCGGTGCGCGATTGCGGCCCGAAGATATTGTAGGCGCGACCAGCGAAATCGCTGTCCCCCACGCGCCAGGCCATGTTGTTGTCACCTTGACGCAGGCGGCCGGTGCCGGCGTTGTTGCCGAAATTGCCGCCAATGGTGGAGCGGGCACCGTAACCGGCCACGTTGAAATCGACGCCGGTGAGATCGGTGAAGTCCGACAGTTCATAGCTGGTCGCCCACGACGGCGCCGACCGATCCATGCGCAGCACCGCGATGTCGTTCTGGTCGATGACCAAGCCGGTATAGTTTTCGTTGACGATCACTCCGCTGACGTTGCGGGTAACGCCGTTGATCGTCGGCAGGAAATCGGGATCGGTGGTCTGGCCAGCCGGGCCGCCATTGAAGAAGGCGCGGACGCTGAGCGGACCGGGCGTGCCGGCACCATCGGAGACGCAGTGCGCGGCGGTGAGGATCGACACGCGATCGGACATCAGCGAGCCGGAGCAGATGAACACATTGCCGGCACCGTAATCCATCAGCAGCGCCACGGTGCCGCTATACTTTGGCGCGGTCGCGAAATAGCGCGGGTCGCCACCGGCAGACGCGACTGCTGTCGACGTCACGCCAACGATCTTGCTGGTCGCTTCCCAGGCGAGGTCACCAAATCTGCCTGTCTCGGTCCTTGGCGCGGCGAAGGCCGGAATGGCCATCGCGGTCGCCGCCGTCACCAACAGCATCTTGCTCAAATTACGCATCTAATCTCCCCTCTCACAGTAATACTACGAAAAGTTAATATTAAGGCATTTACGCAATTGCAATATGAAATTCATGTTCACCGCCCCCTGCGGCAAGAGTGACAGACAGGGCTGCGCGCGCCGCCCCGCTGGCGACGGCTTGTCCGATGGCAGGAAGGGATTTGCGCGCAACCTCAGCGTGTTGCGTCAGGGCGCAGGGTCAGGCTGGGGTGGGTTCGGCCCGGTCGTCCGTGGGGGAGTCTTCCTCGGCCTGTTGCAGCGCCCACATTTCGGCATAGGCGCCGGCGCGCGCCAGCAGTTCCTCGTGGCGGCCGCGTTCGATGATGCGGCCGGCGTCCATCACGATGATTTCATCGGCATCGGTGATGGTGGAAAGCCGGTGGGCGATGACGATGGTGGTGCGCCCGGCCGAAACGCCGCCCAGCGCCTCCTGGATACTGGCCTCCGTCGCCGAATCGAGCGCGCTGGTGGCCTCATCCAGGATCAGGATCGCCGGGTTCTTCAGGATGGTGCGGGCAATGGCGACGCGCTGCTTTTCCCCGCCCGACAGTTTCAGCCCGCGTTCACCCACCTGGGTCTTGTAGCCATCGGGCAGGCTCAGGATGAAATCGTGGATGGCCGCGCCGCGCGCCGCCGCGATGATCTCGGCTTCTGATGCATCGGGCCGGCCATAGGCGATGTTGTAACCGATCGTATCGTTGAACAGCACCGTATCCTGCGGCACGATGCCGATGGCGCGGCGCAGACTGTCTTGCGTGACATGGGCGATATCCTGCCCGTCGATCAGCACGCGGCCGCCCTGGATGTCGTAGAAACGATACAGGATGCGGCTGAGCGTTGATTTGCCGGCGCCCGAATGGCCGACAACGGCGAGCTTGCGCCCCGGCACCACGTCGAAACTGACGCCGTGCAGGATCTGCCGGCGCGGATCATAGCCGAACTGTACCGCATCGAAGGTGATGCGCGCGCCCGCCAGCTGCAACGGCGTGGCGCCGGGCGCGTCGGCGATTTCGGGCGTGGTATCGATCAGGCGGAACATCGCCTCCATGTCGATCAGGCCCTGGCGGATCTCGCGATAAACCATGCCCAACAGATCGAGCGGCCGGAACAACTGCATCAGCAGGCCGTTGACGAAGGCGACATCGCCGATGGTGAAACGGCCCTGATCCCAGCCCCACACGACATAAACCAGCGCGCCCGCCATCAGCGCGTTGGTGATGAAGCTCTGCCCGATGTTCAGCCAGGCGAGCGACACTTCGGACTTGGTCGCGGCATCGGTGTAACGCTTGATGGCGCGGCCATAATTGGCGTTCTCATGCGCTTCGGCGTTGAAATATTTGACCGTTTCGTAGTTCAGCAGGCTGTCCACCGCGCGCGCGGTTGCCTTCTGATCGCTTTCCACCATCTGGCGGCGCAGATTGGCGCGCCAATCGGTGATGCGCTGGGTGTAGATGATATAGGCCGCCACGGTTCCCAGCGTGGCCAGCACCAGTTCCCAGCCAAACCCGCGCCCGAACAGGATGCAGACGGCAGTGAGTTCGATCACGGTGGGGAAGATGTTGAACAGCAGGAAATAGAGCATCGTGTCGATGCTCTTGGTGCCGCGTTCGATCAGCCGGGTGAGCGCGCCGGTGCGGCGTTCGAGGTGGAAGCGCAGTGAAAGCCGGTGGATGTGGCTGAACACATCGAGGCTGAGATGCCGCGCGGCCTCCTGGCCAACCTTTTCGAACAGCGCGTTGCGGAAATTGTCGAACAGCACGCCACCGAAGCGGGCGAGCGCATAGGAGGCGACCAGCGCCATCGCCACACCGGCGCCGCCCGACAGATTGGCCGACATCGCATCCAGCGCCAGTTTCAGCGTGTAGGGCATGGCCAGCATGACGCTTTTGGCCAGCAGCACCAGGCACAGCGCGCCGACAACGCGCAGTTTCAGATCGGAGCGATCGGCCGGCCACAGATAGGGCAGGAAACGCTTCAGCGTCTTGAAATCGGCCTCACCCTGCGGTGGGCCGGACGGAGCGGCCATGGATTGCATGGGGAGGCATATGGGCCGCGTTGCTTTCCCGCACAATGGGCGCACTTGCCCCACCTGCCTTGAACGCTCATGGTAATCCAATGCCGCGCCACCCCCGCAACAATCCCCATCCAGGCCTGCCCGACCGGCAAGCCATCCTGGATTTCATCGCCACCCAGAAAACCAGCGTGGGCAAGCGCGAGATCGCCAAGGCGTTCGGCCTGCACGCGCAGGACAAGATCGCGCTGAAGGCGTTGCTGAAGGAGATGATGGAGGCCGGCGAGCTGGAAACTGGCCCCGGCCGCAACCTGCACAAGGGTGGCGGGCTGCCGAAAGTCACCGTGATCCGCATCTGCGATGTTGCCGATGGCGTGGCGATTGCCGTGCCGGATCGCTGGGAACACGCCACCCCGCCGCCGCGCTTGCGGGTGATTGAAGGCCGCAAGCGCGCGGCCTTTGGGCTGGGTGATCGGCTGTTGGCCCGCATCGAGGAACAGGGGAGCGGCATCCTCGCCTTCCCGATGAAGGCGCTGGCAAAATCCGAAGAGTTTGTGCTCGGCATCCTGCGCAAGGAAGCGATGGGCTGGCGGTTGGTGCCGGTGGACAAGAAGGCGAGGCAAGATCTGGCCATCAACGATCCCGGCGACGGCCAGCCCGGCGATCTGGTGCTGGCCGAACCATCGGGCCGCCCGCCGCGCCAATATGGCCGCGTTGTCGAAGTGCTCGGCGATCCGTTCCAGCCCAAATCGTTCAGCCTGATCGCCATTCACGCCAAGGGCATACCCAACCGCTTCGATGAGTCCACCTTGGACGAGGCGGAACGCATGGCCCGGCAATCGCTGGGCGAGCGCGAGGATCTGCGCGCGCTGCCGTTCCTCACCATCGATCCCGCCGACGCGCGCGACCATGATGATGCGGTGTGGGCGGCGCCGGATGACGAGAAGCCGGGCCATTTCCGCGCCATCGTCGCTATCGCCGATGTGAGCTTCTACGTCCGCCCCGGCACCGCGCTTGATCGTTCGGCGCGCAGCCGCGGCAACAGCGTGTATTTCCCCGATCGCGTTGTGCCGATGCTGCCGGAAGTGCTTTCAGCGCACGTGTGCAGCCTGGTGGAAAATGAAGACCGCGCCGTGCTGGCCTGCCATCTGCACATCGATCCGGAAGGCAAGTTGCTCGATTGGCGCTTCACCCGCGCCGTCATCCGCTGCGTCACCAACATCGCTTATGAAGAAGCGCAGGCGACGATGGATGCAGCCTCGGGCGAGTGGCTGCACGTGCTGCAACCCTTGTGGGCAGCATGGGGGGCGCTGGCCAAGGCGCGCGCGCACCGCGAACCGCTGGAACTGGAGCTGCCGGAAAAGCGCGTCGTGCTCGATGACGCGGGCCGCATCGCCGGCATTTCCATCCGCGAACATCTGGCCGCGCACCGCCTGATCGAGGATTACATGATCGCTGCCAACGTCGCGGCGGCCAAGGCGCTGGAGAAAAAGAAAGCTGGCTGCATCTTCCGCTGCCACGAGGCGCCCAGCCGCGAAAAGATCGTGGCGCTGCGCGATTATCTCGAAACGCTGGGGCAGAATATCGCGCTGGGGCAGGTGGCGAAACCGGCGGTGTTCAACCGCATCCTCGCCCGCGCCAAGGACGGCGAAAACTATGAGCAGGTGACCGAGCAGGTGCTGCGCACGCAGACCCAGGCCTATTATTCGCCGGCCAACGTCGGCCACTTCGGGTTGAGCCTGGGCAGCTATGCCCACTTCACCTCGCCGATCCGCCGCTATGCCGATCTGGTGGTGCATCGCAGCCTGGTCGCCGCCTATCGGCTGGGCGACGGCGCGCTGCACAAGGAAGAGGAAAAGGGGCTGACCAAGACCGCCGATCACATCAGCATGACCGAACGCCGCGCCATGGAGGCCGAGCGTGACACCATCGATCGCTATGTGGCCGCCTTCCTCTCCACCAAGGTCGGCGAGATCGTGCAGACGCGCATCACCGGTGTGGCCAAATTCGGATTCTTTGCGACGGTCGATGGCCTGGGCGGCGACGGGCTGGTGCCGGTATCGACGTTGGGCGAGGAACGCTTCGTGTTCGATGAAGACGCCCGCATCCTGGAAGGCATCCAGACCGGCACGCGCTATGCCGTGGGCCAGCGCATGGAGTTGCGCCTCGCCGAAGCCAGCCCGATCACGGGTGCGCTGCGGTTTGAATTGCCAGAGGGCGGCAGCAGCAGCGGCCCGCGCCGCGACCGGACGCGGCCACGCGGGTTCCAGCCTAGGCCCGGCAAGTCACGCATCCCGCCGGGGGTGCGCCGGGGGCGCAAATGAGCGACCGCATCACCGCCAACCTGCCGTCGCGCGATTTCGATGCGACGATCGCCTTTTATGGCCGGCTGGGCTTCGGTCTCGCCTATCGCGACCAGCACTGGCTGATCCTGGAACGCGGCCCGCTGGAACTGGAATTTTTTCTCTATCCCGATCTCGATCCGGCCAGCAGCAGCTTCTCCGCCTGCATTCGGGTGGATGATTTGGCTGGCCTCTACACGGACTTTGCCGCGGCGGATCTGCCCGGCTACGGCATCCCGCGGCTGGAACCGATCCGTCCCATCGTGGATGACCTGTTCATGTTCGGGCTGATTGATCCGGACGGCAGCCTGCTGCGGGGGTTGGGCGAAGGCGCCGCATGACTTGAGCCACAGCCGGCGCCATGCCATCACCGCGCCACTGGATTTCAGGGGAGATTGATGTTGAACAAGTTGCTGATCGCCGGCCTGCTGCTGGCCGTTGCCCATCCCGCCCTCGCCCAGGAAAAGCGCCAGACGCCGCGTGACGCCATGGTGGCCGAAGCCGATGCCGCCACTGCCCGTGCGCCGGTGGAGGAACAAGCCGCCGTGTCGAAGGGCAGCGTTTCCATCAAGGGCAAGGCCATCGCCTACACCGCCACCGCCGGCACGCTCACCATCCGGGATGACAACGCCCGCCCCACCGGCAGCCTGTTCTACACCGCCTACACCACCGGCGAAGCAAATCGGCCGGTCACCTTCTTCTACAACGGCGGACCTGGTTCGGCGACGATCTGGCTGCACATGGGCAGCTTTGGCCCGGTGCGGGTGAAGACCGACAAGCCGGTGTATGTAACCCCTGATCAGTACAGCGTCACCCAGAACCCTTGGAGCCTGCTCGACAAGACCGACATCGTCTTCATCGATGCGATGGGCGCCGGCTGGTCCCGCCCGCTGGGTGACAAGACCGGCAAGGATTTCAACGGCGTCGATCAGGATGCCGATGCCTTTGCCCGCGCGATCATGCGTTATGTGAGCAAGAACAACCGCTGGAAATCGCCGAAATTCATCCTTGGCGAATCCTATGGCACGCTGCGTTCCGGCGCGGTCGTTGCCCTGCTGGAAGAGCGTGGCATGTCGCTGCACGGCGTCGCACTGCTTTCCACCATCATGAACTATGGCGTGCGCCAGCCCGGTTATGACCAGAATTACCAGGTGCTGTTCCCGGGATACGCGGCGACGGCCTGGTATCACGGCACGCTGCCGGGCCAGAAGCCGGCCGATCTCGATGCGTTCGTGAACGAAGTGCGCGGCTTTGTGGCCGGGCCCTATGCTGCCGCGCTGGCCAAGGGCAGCAGCATTTCGGACGCCGAAAAGGACGCCGTCGCCCGCCAGATGAACGCCTACACCGGGCTCTCGGTTGACTTTCTCAAGCGCGCCAACCTGCGCGTGGACCTGGCCCTGTTCCAGACCGAACTGCTGCGCACGCGCGGCCTCTCCATCGGCCGCCTCGACGCGCGCTACACGCTGCTGCCCACCAACGGCAACGCCGCGCAGCCGGATGAAGACCCGGCCTCTACCGCCATCACCGGCGCCTATGTTTCCGCCTTCCACGATTATGCGGTGAAGACGCTCGGCGTGAAGACCGAGCTGCCCTACAAGCTCTCCGCCCGCGAACCGGGCTGGAACTGGGACTGGTCGCACCGCCCCCCGCGCGGCGGCGTGCAAACCACGCCCAACACCGCCGTCGACCTCGCCTACACGATGCGCGCCAATCCGAAGCTGAAGGTGCTGTTCCTCAACGGCTATTACGACATGGCAACGCCCTTCTATGGCGCCGAATTCGATGCCAGCCACATGCTGCTGCCGGCCGATCTGAACCGGAACATCAAGTTCACCTATTACCAGTCGGGCCACATGATCTATCTGGCGGAATCCGAACTGGCCAAGATGCGGGATGACGTTGCGGCCTGGTATGATGAGGCGCTGCGTTGAGGTTCAGAGAAGAGAGGCCTCCGGCGGGCAGGGGCTGAGCCCCTGCACCCACTTTCGTTTTCGGGAGGCGCTTTGTGGCGGCTTTGGGGTGGGAAGTGGACGTTAGGGTCGATTTCACCAAAATTGAATCGTCGCCCCGGGCTTGACCCGGGGCCCCGCTTCATTGGTGCAGAACGCAAAGCGGGGCCCCGGATCAAGTCCGGGGCGACGATCGTTTCGATCTAGATGCAACCAACTTTAGCCGTTGCTCCAATAGTCGATGTAGCTGGGATGCCCGCCAAATAGCTCGTCAAAGCGCGGCTCGTAAATGCCAAGGATGTGAAGCTCCCGCTCGTCCAACATCGGAAAGTCTTGGATTGAGACGGCAGCGCCCTTAATCGTGGTACGGTCCTCCATTTCCACTCGCAAAATCTCACTTCGGTCGCCAACGTACTTACCGTCAATCACGTTTGCGTGGCGGCCTTGATGATAGCCAATCGCCGGACAGAATTTCGCCATGGCGACGCCCATCGGCGGGTCTAGAGCAAAAACCTCGGCCTCGCCGATCAGGGTGTCGGCCTCGAAAATCTTCAACTTCATTCCACAAACATGGGCCAAATCGACAACGTCTGCAAAGGAGGCGTAAGCAGACACGCTCTCCACCCGCGCGCCCAAAAGCGAAAGTGGGTGCAGGGGCTCAGCCCCTGCCCGCCGGAGGCCCCTTTTCACTCCGCTGATATCAGCGGTGCAACACGGCCTTTGGTCAGCGGCCTTCCAGGATGCCTGCGACGGCCAGAAACACGTCAGCCCGGATCTGCACGCCCAGGTGGCTGCTGTTGATCTCGATCGATCGGCTGTGGTTGTCGCGACAGATTTCGCCCGCAACGAGCCCGTCGGATTGGCTCCAGATGGCCGTGCTGGGGACGGGGAGGGGGGCGGCGATTTCGGCGCTGCGGGCGGCCACCGCCGGATCATCGAGCCGTTCTCCGGTGAACCATTCGAAGAAGCGCCAGACGTTGGTGGCCTTGCCGCTGCCGGCGAAGGGCGAGCTGATGGTGATGACTTCGCGCACCAGATCGGGCCTGCGATGGGCGACCAGCCGCGCGATCATGCCGCCAAGGCTGACGCCGATCAGGGTCACCGGGCCACTGGTGGCCGCGATGGCTTCCAGGCGTATGATCAGCCGTTCGGCCTGGGCTCCGGTCGTGCGCGCGCCAAAGTTGCGGCCCATGCCCCAGCTGTGCGCCTGGTAGCCCCGGTCAGCCAAGAAACGCTGCAGCGGGAAAAACGCCCGCTCCCCTTGCATCAGGCCGGGCAGCAGCATCACCGGGCGGCCGTCACCGGTCTGTTCGCCGCGCAGCAGGCTTTTGTGGCGCGGCAGGTTCATCACGGTCCAGGCGGCACGCGGCAGTTCGGCAGCCCACAGCAGTTTGGAAGGCGGGCGAATGGATTCGGTCGCGAATGTCATCATACCGTCATATAACGGCAATGCCGCGCCGCCTAATCAATCTGATCGCCGGCTTGGCGCAGCTGCCCGTTGAAGCGCTGTCCAGAATCGAAAGTGGGTGCAGGGCCTCAGGCCCTGCCCGCCGGAGGCCCTTCTTTTTTAATCCACTGAAATCGCTATCGCATCCCCCAGCCTCATCGCGTCGAGCCAGCGCGCCAGCACCTCCCGCTCCATCGCCACGCAGCCTTCGGTGGGCCGGCCGTCGGGTTGGCGGACGTGCCAGAAGATGGCGCTGCCGAAGCCGGGGACGGGTGGTGCATCGTTGTGGGCGAGCACCAGGATGAGGTCGTAGGCGTGATCGTCGCGCCAGAGGGCTTCATGGCTGTGGCGGTGGGGGATGGTGACGGGGCGGTTGTAGGCCGGGTCGGTAGTGCCGTCGCTCCAGGCATCGTGCGGGCGCAGCCAGCGCCAGGGCAGGGCGGTTTGGGGGCTGCGCAGCCGATCGGGGCGCAGGAGCGCGGCGCGGATGGGCCAGAGGCCGAGGGGGGTCTTGCCGTCGCCTTCGCGTTTGTCGGCAGCGGGGCAGAATCCGCCCTTGCCGAAGCTGGCGACGTGGGTTTCGCCGAAGGCGCTGACCGTGCCTGTGGCGGGGTTGGCGTGGAAGATGGTCATGCCATCGCTTCAAGAACAGACCCGCTCATGCCGAGCTTGTCCAGGCACGCTCGGACTGCGGTGCGTGCCTCGACAAGCTCGGCATGAGCGGGTTGGGATACAGGGGAGAGTTTTTCACAGCATGTGCCCCTGCCGGTCGCGCTTGGTGGCCAGATACGCCGCGTTGTGGGGGTTGGGGGGCATGTCGTGGGCGACGCGGGTGACGGTGAAGCCGTGGGCAGCCAGCCCGTCCACTTTCAGCGGGTTGTTGGTCATCAGCGCGACGTTGGAGACGCCCAGCGCCTTGAACATGGCGGCGGCCAGCGAAAAGTCCCGCTCGTCGGGCTCGAAGCCCAGCCGCGTGTTGGCATCCACCGTGTCCCAGCCCTGATCCTGCAGGGCATAGGCGCGCAGCTTGTTGAGCAGGCCGATGCCGCGGCCTTCCTGTTGCAGATAGAGCAATATGCCGCCGCCGGGGTTCTGCGCGATGGCGGCCAGCGCGGCGTGGAGTTGCGGGCCGCAATCGCATTTCAGGCTGCCGAGCACATCGCCGGTAAGGCAGGAGCTGTGCAGGCGGGTGAGTACCGGCTGGCTCACATCGGGATTGCCGATCACCAGCGCCAGATGCTCCGGCCCGCCATCATCGGGGCGGAAGGCGACGACCTGCGAGTCTTCAGCGCTGGCCAGCGGCAGGCGTGCGCGGCTGGAAATGTGGACGCGGGCCACAGACGCCGGCAGGGCGAGCGCGGCTTCGGAGGGGCAGGAAACGGCCACTTCGGCGCCGGCCAGTGGCACGGCATAGGCTGCGGGGATCAGGCCGGCGTGTTTCACCAGTGCAATGGCGGCGCGGGCGGAGGCGGCATCGCCATCCAATGCGCGGGTGCGGAACGGGCCCTTGAACGGGGTGGCGAGATCGAGCACCGGATCGGCGACGGCGCGGCTGCCAGCGAGATCGAGCCAGTCCGGCCGGTCCACCCACACCGGTTCCGGATCGGGCGCGGCGGCGGCAATCTGGTTGGCGAGGTTGAGCACGGCGGCGCGGCGCGCGGTAATGATCAGGCCGGCGCGGCTGCGGGTTTCCAGCGCGGCCAGCGTATCGGCATCAGCCAGTTCGGCCGACAATATGGCGAGGCTGCCCACCCCCACGGCACGACCGCGGCGCAAAGCGTCGCTGGCGGCTTCGCCCAGATAATGGGCCGCGATGCTCACAGGTCCAGCGTCACGATCTGCGGGATGTGATCGGAAGGCTTGCCCCAGTCGCGCGCGTCCCGGATGGCTTCGAAACCGGTGGCCTGTTTGGCAACGCTGGGTGAGGCCCAGATATGATCGAGCCGCCGGCCGCGATCAGAGGCGCGCCAATCGACGTTGCGATAGCTCCACCAGGTGAAGAATTTCTCCGGCGCCGGGTTGAAATGGCGGCCCAGATCCACCCAGTCGTGGCTCTGCTGCAAGGCGTTCAGCGCTTCGACTTCCATCGGCGTGTGGCTGACGACATCGAGCAGCGCCTTGTGGTTCCACACATCGCATTCCAGCGGGGCGACGTTGAAATCGCCGACGATGACAGCGGGCTCCTTCAGCCCTTCCGACCAGCGCGTCATGCGTTCGATGAAGTCCATTTTCTGGCCGAATTTGGGGTTCACCTCACGGTCGGGCACGTCGCCGCCGGCGGGGACGTACACATTTTCGAGCAGCACGCCGCCGGGCAGGCGCACGCCGATGTGGCGGGCCTCGCCATTGTCCTGCCAGTCGTAGCGCCAGGCGCCGTCCAGCGGCACGCGGCTGATGGTGGCAACGCCGTGGTGCATGCGCTGGCCGTTCAGGATGCGGTGCGTGTAGCCCAATTGTTCGAACAGGGCGTGCGGGAAAACATCGTTGGCGACCTTGGTTTCCTGCAGGCACAGCACATCGGGCTGATGGTCACGCAGGAATTGCTCGACGATGTCGGCACGGGCGCGGACGCTGTTGATATTCCAGGTGGCGATACGAAGGGACATGGGAGGGGTTTAGGCGAAGCGGCGGGCTTCGTCACCTGTCCAGAAACGAGTTGACCCCTGGCACCGGGGGCGTGGTGCCAGGGGTCTTGTCTGCGCTCGTCACGCAAGCAGGCGGTGGTTTGGATGCATGCGACTGTCAGTCAACAGGGGGCAAACCCGACAGCCTCATCCGCCTGCTGAAACCGTTATGGCTGATTCGACCTTGCCCCAAGCTGAACAGGATTTGTGGCCAGTGTTCAGGTTCGGAAAATCGGCTTATCGGGGTCCATCCTTGCGCGGATCGGTGAAGCCGAACGACACGCCAGCCAGGCTGGCGCCATAGCGGACGTTGGCCAGACGCACCTCGCTGCGGCCGCCCTGCGCGTCAAGCGCCGTCCACCCGGCCAGCGCCAGGCCACCGGGGGCACCGGCGGCACGCACGAAGCGGATGGAGAGGGTGCCGAATTCCGGCCGCTTGGGATCGCGGGCGGCGACTTCGACGCCCTCGGGCGTATCGGCGGTGATGCGGGCGATGGGGGCCAGATCAGGCTCGGCCGCCAGCAATATCTGCAGCGGCGTGCGGCGCACCGGCCATTGGCTGACCTGTTTCACCTCATAATCGATGAACGACAGTGTGCGGCCATCGCCAACCAGCAGCATTTTTGCCGTGTTGTACTGGAATCGCACCTTGCCGGGGCGGGCCAGCCACAATTTGCCGGCCAGCACGCGGCCATCGGCGCCGGCCTGGGTGAAATCAGCCGAAAGGCTGGTGGTGCCTTTCAGCGAGACGGCGATATCGGCCAGCGATGTTGCGCTGGCCGGGGCGGCAAGGGCAAGCAGGACAAGGGGGAACAGCTGTTTCATGCCCCTGCCATAACCGGCAGCGGCTTCACACGCCATGAACGGATTGGTTACGCAGCGGCGCCCAGGTAACCCAGCTGTGCCGCCTTGAAGATCGTCTGGCTGCGGTTGACGGCGTTCAGCTTCTCACCGGCGTTCTGGATGTGGAAGCGCACGGTGGCGTGGCTGCGCGACAGGATCAGGCTTATTTCCTTGTCGGTCTTGCCGATGCTGGCCCAGCGCAGGCATTCCACCTCGCGCTTGGTGAGCTGGCAATCGCCCGGCAGCCAGCGGCGGGTGCGGTGCGCCTTCACATAGCCGGCGAGGAAGCGGTGCGACATCAGCGCCAGGATATCGGCCCATTGTTCATATTCGGCCGAAAGATCGGTGCGGCTGGCATCGCGCGAGACGAAGCACACGGCACCGATCTGGCCGAAGGGCAGATGCACCGGCACGACGATCGAGGCCTTGGTGAGCGCCCGCTTCTCGAAATTGTCGAGGTTCATCTCGTCGAGATAGGGGTTGGGCTGGCGGGTGAAGAAGCCGGTGGAATTGGCCCAGAACACTTCCGATTCATAGCGGCACGCGCGTGGCAGCGGCGAGGACAGGGCGAGCTTTGAATCTTTCCACCAATGCTCGTTCTCGCCGGTCCAGCCGAACACGTCGGCAGCCAGGATATTGCCGTCGATATCCTCCATCGGTGCCTTGGAGGCGATATTGTCGACCGCGATGACATGCAGGCCGGTACTCTCCAGCACAATGTCGCGCATGGCTTCGGCGGCCTTGCGGGCATCAGCCATCGATCGAACGGAAACGGCGGCAAGGCTGGCGTGCAGGTCCATCGGTCACTCCCCAGAGCATATTGCGAAGGGCAGGTCTCTATCGGACCTTTTTGGGGGAAACCCCTATGCCCTCACGCTTATCGCAGGTCGCGAAGTAATCACAGCCAGACCCGCCCTGCAATGGGCTTTGGCCAATCAGGCCAAAACAGCGGCCTAATTGGGCGAAATCGGCTGCAGATGCTTGCATGTTGTCAGCACTTTGCTACCTTGTGTCACACCGGGGGGGACGGACAGTGCTTGCGCAGGCAACGGGGAAAATTCGCGCTTTGGCAGAACGCATGGCGGCAGCCAGCCGGTGGCTGCGAGTCGCCGCCGTGGTGGTCGTGCTGGCGGCAGGCGCCAGCGAATCGCCCGTTGCCGCTGCACCGGTCGATCGCGCCGTGCACCAGGGCGTTGCCAGCTGCGCCGGTTCCACCTGCCATGGCCGCCAGGAAGCCACCGGGCCGCGCGTGCGCCAGAACGAGGTGATCAGCTGGTCTGACCCCGCCAGCCTGACCGGCGTGCACAGCCGGGCATGGAAAGTGCTGAACGAACCGCGCGCCCAGGCCATCGGCAAGCGGTTGGGCATCGCCAATGTTGCCGCATCAAAGGAATGCATCAGCTGCCACGGTGATCCGGCACCCGTGCGCGGGCCGAAATGGCAGCAATCCGATGGCGTGGGCTGTGAAGCCTGCCACGGCGGATCGGATCGCTGGCTTGCCAGCCATGCCAGCGTGAACGCCAGCCATGCCGATAATGTGGCCAAGGGCATGTGGGCCGTGAACGATCCGGCGGTGCGCGCCAGCGTCTGCCTCGATTGCCATTTCGGTTCCGACAAGCCGGGCCAGTTCGTGTTCCACCGCATCATGGCGGCTGGCCACCCGCGCGTGGCGTTCGAGCTTGACCTGTTCACGTCCCTGCAGCGCCACCATGACGAGGATGCTGATTATGCGGCCCGCAAGCCTGTCGCTGGCGGCGTGAAGACCTGGGCCGTGGGCCAGGCCATGGCGGTGGAGCGCGCACTGGCGTTGCTGCCGGCCGCTTCGGCACGCGTTACGGGCCCGGACTATTATTTCTATGATTGCCGCAGCTGCCACCGCACCTTCAGCGATGATCCGGCCGCCCAGATCGTGGCGCGCACCAACGGCTGGCGGCCGATCCCGCCCGGCCAGCCGGTGTGGAACGATGAACAGATGATCATGCTGGCGGCCGCCGCGCGCATTGCGGCGCCGGATGTGGCGCGCAGCTTCGACAGCCAGAGCCGGGCGTTCCACACTGCCTTGGGCGGCGACCGGGCCGGAGCTCTCAAGGCCGCTGCGGCGCTCAAGGCCACGGCGGCAACACTGGCCAGGCGCTTTGCGAGCACCAGTTTCGACCGGGCGCAGACCTTTGCGTTGATCGATGCCGTGCTGGTCGGCAATGCGGCGGCCTACACCGATTATCAGGGCGGCGCGCAGGCGGTGATGGCGGCGGACACGCTGCTTTCGGCGCTGGTGACGGCCGGCCAGGTTGATCGCGGCGCGGCGATGGCACTGCGGCCTGATCTGGATCGCGCCTATGCCCAGGCCCGCGATGCCAATCGTTGGGATCCGGCGGCGTTCCGGGCAACGCTGGCGCAGATTGCCGGCCGGGTTCGGGGCCTGAAGTGACCCACAGGCGCGCCCGCATCACGGCAGGGGTGTCGGCGCGGACGCTGCTCCTCTTGCCCTTGCTGGCCAGCGCCTCGCCGGTCATCGCCAAGCCATTCGGTAAATGGTTTGACTGTTATGCCAAGGTCGCCCCGCCCAAGGATCGCCTGCCTGCCGAACCGGAAGCCGGCCCGGCTGATCCCAATGCCGCCCCGCTGGAAGGCCGGCGTGTGCCCGGCATGGGCGGGCCGCAAACGTGGGACCCGGTGGTACAGGCCAATCAGGGTGCGGTGGCCTGGCCGAAACAGGGCGATTTCCCCACCGATCACCTGCCAGTGCCCGATCGCTGGCGGCTGATCGAGACGCTGGGGCTGGTGAAATCCAACTGGAAAGACCCGTACAACCAGAACACGCTGAAGGGTGACCGGCCGATTTGCGGCACGCACGATCTGTTCGTGCAGTTGACGGCGATTTCCGACACGCTGGCAGAACCGCGCAGCTTCCCCATCCCGGTGGGCGTGCAGACGACCGAGCGGCCGGGCAGCAACGATGTCTTTGGCCGCCAGTATAGCGAAGTGTTCGCGCAGACCTTCATCGTTGGCGCGGCGCTGACCAAGGGCAGCACCGCCTTCAAGCCGCCCGAATATGAACTGCGCGCCGCCATCGCCTTCAACATGAACCATGTTGATGTGCCGGAACGCCGGGTGCTCTCCGTGCTGCCGTCGAAGCGGTCCCTGCGCACCGACGCCTTCGTGGGCGTGCAGGAATTGTTCCTCGATTATCACCTCAGGAACACGTCGGATCGCTACGATTTCGATTCCATCCGCATTGGCATCCAGCCCTTCTCCAGCGATTTCCGCGGCTTCCTGTTCCAGGACAATCAGCTCGGCATTCGCCTGTTCGGCAACCGCGACAACAACCGCTTCCAGTATAACCTCGCGGCTTTCTGGCGGCTGGAGAAGGACTCGAACTCCGGCCTCAACGCGATCCTGCGCAGCCCGCGCGACGATTTCGTGGTCGTCGCCAATCTCTACCGGCAGGATCTGCCGGTGCCCGGCATGACCAGCCAGGTCAGCGTGACGTGGAATGCCAACCGTGAGCGCAATGATGTGCAGGTCGATACCAACGGTTTTCCGGTGCGGCCGGCGCTGCTCGGCACGTTGCGCGGTCGCAGCTATGACGTCGTCTATCTCAGCTACAACGCCGATGGCCATATCGGCCGGCTGAACATGACCTTCAGCGGCACCTATGCCACTGGCACCAACCGCAACAACATCTTCACCGACAGGCGCGCGAAGATCAGCAGCTGGTTTGCCGCGTTCGAACCCAGTTATGACCGGGGCTGGGTGCGGGTGCGCGGCTCCGCCCTGTTCGCCAGCGGCGATTCCAATCCGTTTGACGATACGGACAGCGGCTATTCGGCGATCTTTGAAAACCCGCAGTTTGCCGGCAGTGACACCAGCTACTGGATCCGCCAGACCATCCCCTTTGCCGGCGGCGGCCGTGTCATCTCGGTCAACAGCCGCAACGGCATATTGAACGATCTGCGTTCGTCAAAGGAACAGGGTCAGGCCAATTTCACCAACCCCGGCACCATGTTGCTGGGCGCCGGCGCCGATTTCGATGTGCTGCCCGAGCTGCGCGTCAGCGGCAATCTCAACCATCTGTGGTTTGCCACCACCGCCACACTGCAGGCGCTGCGCGTGGAAGGCAGCATCCCCAAGGATATCGGCTGGGATCTGTCGGCCGCGGCCACCTATCGCCCGCACTTCAACCAGAATCTCGTTTTCCGCCTGTCGGGCGCGCTGTTGAAGCCCGGCGAGGGCTTCAAGGACCTTTTCACCAACGCGCCCCGCACCGGGTCTTACTATTCGGTGCTGTTCAACGCTGTGCTGGCTTATTGACATGCTGAAGCGTCTTGCACTTCTCCTGCTCATCCCGCTGGTCGGCATGGCCATCGCGTCGGAAGGCGAAAAGCCGGTGGAGCGGGATTACGCCCGCGTCCATGCCGGGCCGGCGCCGAAATGGCAGACGCCGGAACTGGCCGCTGCCAAATCCGCCGGCTGCATCAGCTGCCACACCGCCAGTGATGAAGCGACGATGCACGCGCCCAAGTCCGTGGTGCTGGGCTGCACCGATTGCCACGGCGGCGATGCGAAGATCGTCGCGCCCGGCGGGCTGGCGGCGACCGACGCCAATTACATCAAGCTGCGCGACGATGCCCACGTGCTGCCGATGTTCCCGGAAAGCTGGCACTTCCCCTCATCCGCCAATCCGAAGCGCAGCTATGCGCTGCTCAACCGCGAATCGCCCGAATTTGTCCGTTTCGTGAACCCGTCGGACTATCGCGCCGCGCGTGATGCCTGTGGTTCCTGCCACCTGGAAATCATCGAGCGCGCCGAGCGCAGCCTGATGGCCACCGGCGCCATGTTGTTCGGCGGCGCGGCCTATAACAACGGCATCCTGCCCTACAAGAATTACGTGCTGGGCGAGGTCTATTATCGCCCCGGCCAGGCCAGCGCGATGCTGGGCGCGTGGAACGGCGATGCGTCGGGCCATGGTGAAGTGGGCGTGAAGCACGGTGAGGGCCATGGCGAAAAGGCCGGCCACGGTGGTGGTGAGCACCACGACAACAGTCTGCCCGGCCTGATGTTCAGCCCCGGTGCTGGCGGTGTTGGTGTGCTGAGCCCCGCCGAGAAGGCGCGCGGCAGCCTGCCGTTCCTCGCCCCGCTGCCGGCCTGGCAGGTGATCCCGCCCGGCGACATCTTCCGCGTGTTCGAACGCGGCGGCCGCAACATCAATCCCACCTTCCCGGAAATCGGCCTGCCCAACAGCCTTGGCTCCATCCAGCGGCTGGAAGAGCCGGGCCGGCCCGATATCCGCCAGTCCAACCGTGGCCCCGGCACGGGCCTGCGCATCGCCGTACCGGTGATCAACATCCACAAGACAAGGCTGAACGACCCCTTCACCTGGTTCATGGGCACCAATGATCAGCCCGGCGATTATCGCACCTCGGGCTGCGGTTCGTGCCACATCGTCTATGCCAATGATCGCGAAGTGCGGCACTCGTCGGTCTATGCCGCTGCCGGCCGCGATGGGCAGACGCAGACTGCCGATCCGACCATCAACAAGACCGAAGGCGGCCACCCGATCAAGCACAGCTTCACCCGGGCCATGCCGTCCAGCCTGTGCATGAATTGCCACATGCACCAGCCCAACATGTTCGTGAACACCTACTATGGCTACACGATGTGGGATTATGAAAGCGACGCGCCGCAGATGTGGCCTGGCAAGGATAATCCCTATCCCAAGCCGCCGGGCATGAGCGATGCGGAATATACCCGCCTGTTCAAGCAGCAGCGTTATCCCTCCGCCGCCGAAGTGCGCGAAACCAACGAACGCAATCCGGAAGCCGCCGCCGCGCACGGTTCGTGGAGCGACATCGATTTCCTGCGCACCGTGAACGACCGCAACGACAAGATGAAGGATACCCAGTTCGCCGATTATCACGGCCACGGCTGGAATTTCCGCGCCGTCTACAAGCGCGATCGTGAAGGCAATCTGCTCGATGCCGGCGGCAACATGGCAACCTGGGGCACCGATGCCGCCCACATCGTCGATCCCAATGATCCAGAGAAATTCCGCAAGGCAGGCCAACCCCAGTTCACGCCGCCCGCCGCCGTGCCCGGCCCCGGCCAGCCCGGCAAGGCCGTGCACCTGATGGATATCCACACCGAAGTGGGCATGCAGTGCGCCGATTGCCATTTCGCGCAGGATGCCCACGGCAATGGCTTCATCCACGGCGAAGTCGCCAACAGCGTGGAAATCGGCTGCAAGGATTGCCATGGTACGGCCAAGGCCTATCCGACGCTGCGCACCTCCAACCTCGCCGCGCCGCCGCCCGGCACCGATCTGTCGATCATCCGCAATCCCGATGGCCGGCTGCGTTTCGAATGGGGCCTGGATGGCGCCGGCCGCCGCGTGCTGTGGCAGCGTTCGGCCAGCGATCCCAAGCTGGTCTGGCGGGTGAAGCTGGTGAAGGACAGCGTGAACCGCGATCACCCGGATTTCAACGCCAAGGCGGCGCGCGCCAAGCTGATGGGCACGCTGGCCAGCACAGGCGGCAAGATGAATTTCGGCCCCGGCGTGGGTGAATTGGCCCACAAGGACGACAATATGGCCTGCTTTGCCTGCCATACCAGCTGGACCACCAGCTGCGGCGGCTGCCATTTGCCGATCGAGGCCAACTGGAAAACCAAGACCAACAAGTACGAGGAACAGGAAACCCGCAACTTCGCCACCTACAATCCGCAGGTGGCGCGCGACGAGATCTTCCAGCTGGGCCGCCACCAGACGACGAAGGGCGGCATCATCACGCCGATCCGCTCATCCTCGGCGCTGATCCTGACCAGCACCAACATCAACCGCGAACGCATCTATGTGCAGCAGCCGCCGATTGCCGCTTCCGGTTTCTCGTCCCAGGCGTTTGCCCCGCATTTCCCGCACACGGTGCGCACCCAGGAAACCAAGACCTGCACCGATTGCCACGTGAGCGATGAAGACGACAACAACGCCGTGCTGGCGCAGCTGACCCTGCAGGGGACGAACTTCATCAACTTCGTCGGCATGCACGCCTTCTTCGGCTTGGACCGCGCCGTGGAAGCCGTGCGGGTGACCGAGTTTGGCGAACCGCAGGCGGTGTTTGGCTCCTACCTGCACCGCTATGCTTATCCGGATTTCTGGAAGCTGCATGTCGAGCAGAACAAGCGCGAGCTGATCAACTGGAACCGCGGCCGCATCTTTGACAAGAAATTCTCCGGCGAAACCAACCCGACCGAGGAAATCCGCAACATCACGCAAGGCGCCAGCGGCGAAGTGCGCTGCATCCAGAACCGCGGCGAATATCTCTATGTTGCCGAAGGCAAGGGCGGCTTTGTCGCCTATGATATCGCCAATTTGTCCAACAAGGGCGTTTCCGAACGCATCGTGAAATCGCCCTTCTCCGCGTTGGGCCACGATGCGCAGGTGAAGACGGCCAATGCCACCTGCATGGCACTGGCCACCAACCAGCCTATCGCCGTGCCACGCAACGACAAGATTGTGGGCGAGCAGGACGCCCGGGCGGCCGGCAAGCCGCTTGCCGATCCGCTGGCGGGCTTCAACCAGGAGCAGAAGATGCACGAGATCTACCGCTATGCGGTGGTGACCGATGCCGTCGAAGGCCTGCTGCTGATCAATGTCGACACGCTCACCGACGGTGAGCCGCGCAACAATTTCCTGCGCCGCACCAGGCTGGAGGGTGGCCGCACGGCGTGGAATCCTGATGGCGTTTTGAACGGCGCGCGCCACATCACGCTGGCCGGTTACATGGCCTATGTCACCACGCCGCGCGGGGTGGTGGTGGTGAACCTTGATAATCCCAAGGCGCCGAAACTCGCTGCTGCGCTGCCGCTGAACGATGCGCGGGCCAGCGCCGTGCAATTCCGCTACCTGTGGGTGACGACGGCGGCGGGCCTTGAGGTGTTCGACATCGCCGATCTGTCGCGCCCGGTGCATCACCCGGAAGCGACCCTGCCGATTGCGGATGCGCGCAAATTCTATCTGGCGCGCACCTATGCCTATGTCGCGGCCAAGGGTGAGGGCCTGGTGATCGTCGACATCAAGAAGCCACTGGCGCCCAAACTCTACCAGCGCTTCACCGCCAATGGCACGCTGAACGATGCGGAGGACGTGGTGGTGGCCACCACCAACGCCACCTTGTTTGCCTATGTCGCGGATGGGAAGAATGGCGTGAAGGTGCTGCAACTGACCAGCCCGATCAGCCAGCCCAACTTCTATGGCTTCTCGCCCAAACCCATGCCGGAACTGATCGCCTTCACCCGCACCGCCCGCCCGGCGCTGTCGGTGTCAAAGGGTCTGGATCGGGATCGCGCCGTGGACGAAACCGGCGGCCAGATCGCCATCCTTGGCCGGCTCGGCTCGCGTCCGTTCAACCGCAAGGAAACCGAGCATTTCTTCATCGGCGAGAACGGCCAGCCCTATCGCGTGACCGACCGGGTGGACATGGCGGGCTGGTCGCCGCTCAGGAAATAGTTGCTGCTTACCCGTCATCCCGGCGAACGCCGGGACCCATCGCCCGGCTGTGCCAACCGCAACCAAATTGGGGAGATGGGCCCCGGCGTTCGCCGGGGTGACGGTTAAGGTTCAGGGCGCCACCAACGGGAAATCCGGTTTCGGCGGCTGGAACAGGCCCATGAACCGTTGCAGCACCGCCAGATCACCCTTGATGGTAAGCCGCCCCGCCGCCATCAGTTCCGGCGCTTTCACCGCGCCACCGATCAACCCAATCAGCGCCAGGCGCGGCACCACCAGCGTCGCCTGCGCAACATCGCTCACGCCGTTTTCGTGCAGCATCACGCCATTGCCGATACTGACGAGATGGCGTTCCTTGGTATCGGGGATCTCGAACCCGATGGTCATCGGCGCCATAGCCCGCTCCGGCACCAGCCGCACGCTCATGCTGTCCAGCAGCATCGATACAGTCAGATTGGCGGCAATGCCGGCCGCGCTGGCGGGTTCGCTGGGCTTGATGCCCTGTTCCAGTTCCTGCGCGCCGGTCAGATAGAAATTGCGCCACGGCGCGGCTTCCGCCCGCCAGGCCAGCTGGCGATAGACGCCGGCCAGCGCCGCCTTGGCGCCCGGCGTGTCAGGCGCGGCGCGCACCAGCGTCGAAAGCAGCGTGGCGGCCCAGCGGTCATCGCCCTTGGCGGCGGCGGCCTTGCCCGCGGCCAGCACTTTCCTGGGCCCGCCCATCTGCTTGATCATGCGCGGCGCGAGGTCAGCGCGCGGCAGCGGATCGAGCGTCGCCGGGTCGCCATCGAACGCACCCAGATAGCGCTGATAGACGGCGCGCGCGTTGAACTTCAGGCTGCCGTAATTCGGCCGGTTGAACCACGCCTTGGCCAGTGGTTCCGGCAATTTGATCGCCTCGCCGATTTCCACCGCGTTCAGGCCGGTATTCATCAGCCGCACGCTTTCATTGTGGACGAAGGCATAGGCCTGGGCATGGCGTAGCAGATAATCGCCGATGTTATCCTTGCCCCAGCGCGGCCAGAAATGGCTGGTGAACAGCACGTCCGCCTCCCCGCCCCAGCGCCGCCGCGCTTCCACCAGATAATCCGCCCAGCCCTTGGCATCGCGAACCAGCGCGCCGCGCGGCGTGAGCAGATTGTGCATCGAGGCATTGGCGTTTTCGGCCAGACACAGGGCTTTCCAGGCCGGCAGATAGAAGTTCATTTCCGCGGGCGCTTCGGTGTTGGGGGTGAGCTGGAACTGGATTTCCACCCCATCGATGATGCGGTTGCTGCTGGCCGGCGTGATGCTGTCTGTCGGTGGGATCAGGCCATAGGTGCCGGGCGTGTTGAACGACGACAGGCCGGAGGAGACATGGCCGGTGGGATTGTGCGGCAGGCTGGTGCCAAACATATAGACGGCGCGGCGCAGCATGGCCGGGCCAGCGATGACATTTTCCGACACGGCATGTTCAAGGAAGCCTTCCGGCGCGATGATCTGCACCTTGCCGGCGGCGACATCGGCCGGGTTCACCACGCCCAGCACGCCGCCGAAGTGATCGACATGGCTGTGGGTGTAGATGACGGCCACGACCGGCCGCGGGCCCAGTTTTTCGGTGACCAGCGCCATCGCGGCCTTGGCAGCTTCGGCGCCGGTCAGCGGATCGACGATGATCCAGCCACTGCTGCCGCGGATCACGGTCATGTTGGCCAGATCAAGCCCGCGCACCTGCCAGATACCATCGGCCACCTGGAACAGGCCGTGTTTCGCCACCAGCGTCGCGTTGCGCCACAGGCTGGGGTTCACCGTGGCTGGGGCCGGTCCTGTGAACTGGGCTTCATCGGCCAGATCGCGCAGCACGTCGCCCTTGGCGTTGCGGATCTTGCCGTCGGGGATGGAGCCGAGAAAGCCGCGGCTGGCGAATTCGAAATCCTGTTCGTCGGCCCAGTTTAGCGTCGCGGCCAGCGCTGCATTGTCGGCTTGCGCTGCCGGGCTGGCGGTGGGCGGGGCCGGCGCGGCGGCGGATGCGAGAAGCAGGGCGATGAGGTGCGGTGTCATGTCGCAAGGCTAGGCCCGGCGATGGCGCACCTCAACTGTGAATTCGCACAATCAGGCTCTGGCTCGCCGTGGCCAGCAACGTGCCATCCTGGGCAAACAGATGCACCCGGCCATGGGCAAAGCCGGCATGCACGGCGTGGATGCGGATATCGGCCAGCACCCATTCGGTCGGCGCGAAATTCATGTAGCGGATGGTGTTGTCAAGGCTGTTGCCCCCCGCATTCGCCCCCATCGCGTTGCCGACGCCCGAAGGCAGGAAATCCGCCATCACCGCCAGCACCAGCCGATCAATGGAGAGATCGCGATTGACCGGCCGCACCCACAGCCGGCCAATGCCATCGGTGGCGGGCGGCGCCTTGCCCCGCTCGCGACCGAAACTGCCGGCGGCGACGCGGCGTTCCCACTGGCTGTTCATGTCGTCGGGATCTCGGCTCCAACGGATGGTCATTTCGGGGCAGTCTTCCGGCGGCGGCACGGCCGGCATCACGGCCCATTGATGGTGCGGGCTGTCGGGCCGGCTGCCGAGCGCCGCGTTGACGGTGATGATTTCCTGATCGCCAGCCCTTGTGATCACACGCGCCTGGCTGTTGTACTTGCCGGTCACTGGCACGATCACTTCCAGATCAAGCTCCGTGCCGGGCCTTGCATAGCTGAGATACTGCGCGGCGGCCCACACCGTCGGGCGGCCGGTGAAATGCTCCACCGCCGACAAGGCACTGGCAAGGCCGACGCCGCCGAACATGAACAATCGATCGGGCGGGCCGACGCACAGATTCTTCGGCACGGTGAAGCGGTAGTGGCCGGGGCGGTCGGTCGGCTCGACGGGGATGAACGGGTGCACGGGTCAGCTTTCGATGAAGGCGCGGATGCGCAGCGTGAAGGCCGGATCGGCGAAACGGGAAATCGGTGCCGGCGCGGTGCCGGTGTCGGCCAGCAGCGCACTGGCGCGGGCTTTCAGATCATCCCCATCGGCCGCGACATGCAGGCCGGGGCGCACGCCGACATGTTTGGCAGTGGCCAATTGGTGATCAGTATTATGCTCGCCCATCGCAGCCAAGCGCGGCAGCATCAGGATCGGCTTGCCGGCTTCGATGGCAGAAATGATCGATCCCATGCCGCAATGGGCGACGAACAGCGCGCAGCCGGCAACGCGGGCCTGATAATCGGGCAGCGCCAGCTTGCGCACCCACTTGGCGTGGCGTGGTTCATAATCGCCCTTGCCGATCTGGATCTCGACCGGGATGCCGGGGTTGGCGGCGGCCCATTCGTCCATGGCGCGGGTCAGCCGGTCAAAGGGCATCATCGAACCGACCGAAACGAACACGCCGCTCACAGCACGCTGCCCCAATGTTCCACCCTCTCGGTGGCCAGGTGCGGCCACTGGGTGACGACCTGGCTGCACACACGGCCTGCCTGCCCGCCGCTGCCCGACAACACTTCGCTATTGGCAATGCTGTCCACCCACAGGCTCTTGGCTCCAAACGGCCGGGCCAGCGCACAGGCGATCAGGCCGGGCAGCGCGCCAGTGGTGATGATCACCTGTGGGCGGACCTTCAGCAGGATGGCGGCGATATCCAGCGTGGCCGCCGGAATGCGCCACCAATCGGCGCGGGAGACATCGCGGAAGGTAAAGAACGGCGCATCGCCCACCAGCGCCCGGCTTGATGGGTCAACCGTGGCGATGCTCACCGCATGCCCATCCCACGCGGGGGACAGGCGCATCAGCTGGATGAAATGCCCGCCGCCGGACGCAATGGCCAACACCCGTTTGGCCATGGGGTCAGGCCGCCACCGGAGACATTGCGTCCATCGCCAGCGTGTAACTGCGCTTGCGATCTTCATGGCCGTGCAGGATGTTGACCAGCATCAGTTCATCCGGCGCATATTCCTTGATCACTTGCTCTAGTCCGGCCCGCACGGTGGCGGGGCTGCCGGCGACGACGCGGCGGCTGGCAAAGGCCTTGGCCACATCGGGCCGGTCCGCCAACCAGGCCAGCGCCACGTCCGGCGGCGGCACGGAGATGGATTTGCCCATCAGCAGGTGCGCGAACATCATGCGGGCCGGGGCGGCAAGGCGCAGGGCGGCTTCGTCTGTCTCTGCACACACGGTCCACACCGCCACCATCAGGTGCGGTTTGTCGCCCCGATGACCCTGATTCTGACGGGGGATGAAGCGGTCGCGATATTGATCGGCCAGTTCGCCCAGCCGCGGCGCGATGAAATCGGCGAGGCAATAGGGCAGGCCCAGATCAGCGGCAAAGGCGACACTGTCGGGCGAGGAGCCGAGCACCCAGGGTTCGGGCACGTTCGGCCGGCCGGGCAGGGTGGCGGCATAGGCGGCAAACGGATGATCGTCGGGCAGCGAGTCTTCCAGATAGCCGATCAGTTCGGCCAGTTGCTGCGGGAACTGGTTGGGCGCGTATTGGCGGCGATCCTGCTGCAGGGCGACGGCCGTGCGCTGGTCACTGCCCGGCGCGCGGCCCAGGCCCAGATCGATGCGGCCGGGGTGCAGGCCGGCCAACAGGCTGAACTGTTCCGCCACCTTCAGCGCCGAATAATGCGGCAGCATCACCCCGCCGGAACCAACCCGGATGCGCTTCGTGGCATTGGCGACGGCGCCGATCAATATTTCCGGCGCACTGCCGGCCAGTGCCTGGCTGGCGTGATGTTCGGCCAGCCAGAAACGCTGATAGCCCAGCGCCTCGCAATGGCGGGCGAGATCGATCGAATTGGCCAGCGCCTGCGCGGGGGTAACGCCTTCCGGAATCGGCGTCTGGTCAAGAACGGAAAGCGGGATCATCGCCACAGGCCCTTCTTCACCACCCGCGCCGGCAATTGCGCAAGGATGGCGCGACGTTCGTCATCAAGGGCGTGCGGCCAGCGGGTAATCTCGTCCATGCTGCGCTTGCAGCCTTCGCACCAGCCCGTCCGCCGGTCGATGCGGCAGACGTTGGTGCACGGGCTGGCGACACTGCGCAGCTCGCTCATGCCCGCACCTTTCGTGCGGCTTTCAGCAGGTGATAGAGCAGCAGGCCGGTGGGGCCGGCCAGGAAGGTGAGCGCCAGACAGGGCAGCAGCAGCCAGTGCGGCAGCGCATCATGTTCGGCTTCCCAGCTGCCCACCCACAGATCGAACACCAGATAATGCACCCAGCCGGCCAGCAGCGCCTGCGGGGAGGAGAGCAGCAGTCGCACCCCCTCCAGCGTGTCGAAGCCAGCGCCGGGCGGCGGGCCTTCACCCGCGAGGCCCGTCGCCAGCAGCGTGACATACAGGCCCGACAGCAGCACCGCTATCACCCGCGCCAGCAACACCAGCTTTGCCCGGGCCAGCGGCGCACAGGCCAGCGCCAGCCAGCCGGGCAATACGGCGGCGCTGGCGATACTGAACAGGCTTTCAGGCGTCATCGCGGCGCACAATGGTGGCGGGCGCGGTGATGGTCAAGCGAACCGCGCTGTGGCAGCATCTGGCAAAACTGGGGAGGACGAACGATGAAGCAGGTGATTGGGCTGGCCTTGGTGGCCGCAATGCTGGTGGCTGCCGCGCCGGCGGATGTCGTGACGGCGCCGGGTCGGCCCGAAGCGATGGTGGCTTTGGACGCCGGCCGCAAGCCCGCCGAGGTGCTGGCGCACAGCTTCATCCGCCCCGGCGCCCGCGTCATGGATGTGATGGCCGGCCAAGGCTATTACACCGAATTGCTCGCCCGCCATGTCGGCCCCAAGGGCAAGGTCTTCGCCATCGAACCGGTGAGTTACATGGACGATCCCAAGACGGCAGCCGCTTGGGACGCGCTGAAAAAGCGGCAGCCGAACGTCGAACTGGTCGTCGGCCCGCCCGGCGAAGCGCCGATGCCGGACAAGCTCGATGCCGCCTTCTTCCACCTCACCTATCACGATCTCTATTGGTCGAGCGAAAAGTTCAAATATCCGCGTATGGAAGTTGACCCCTACAACGCCCGCCTGTTTTCGGCGATGAAACCCGGCGGGGTCGTGCTGATCATCGATCACTACGGCGTGCCCGGCATGGACAGCCGCGCCCAGGCCGACAAGACGCACCGCATCGATGCAGACGTGGTGAAGGCCGACATGACCCGCGCCGGCTTCCGCTATGCCGGCAGCGTGCCGATCCTGGAAATGCCGGGCGATGATCCGACGAAACTGGTGTTCGACCCGTCGCTGCGGGGGAAGACGAACCGGTTTTACTATCGGTTTGTGAAGCCCTGATGGTTTGAAAAGGTAGCCTCCGGCGGGCAGGGGCTGAGCCCCTGCACCCACTTTCGTTTTCGGACAGCGCTCGACGGCAGTTTTGGGGTGGCTAGCGGTCGTCCCACTGAACCGCACGCATAAGTTCCCTGACGGTGCTGTCCACTGTCCATAGTGCAGCGGCCCAACCACACTCTCTCGCCGCCTCAACGTTGTCGATCTTGTCGTCGATGAAGAAGATGGCTTCGGGTGGGATCTGCACAGCGGCTTCAACCGCACGGTAGAAGGCATGATCGGGCTTGGAACAGCCAAGGGAGGCAGCGTAATGCATGCCATCGAAGCTGTCTCTCAGCGCCAGACGATCCCAAAGATATGCGGCACGCTCATGCTCCTGGACCGTGGCCAGATGGAGCTCGAAGCCTGCCTTTCGCAGGAGCTGAAGTTCCGCGAGTAAAGATTCGTCGATGTGCGCGTCGTTGTTGAACCAGTATTCAATGAGGGCTGCCGGAGAGACCGAGGGTGCAAATTCGGCGAGAGCGAGTGCCAAGCGATCTCGAAGAGCGGCGCGTCCGTGCACGACATCAGCCCAATGGCGACGGAAAAATCCGTCTTGCAGTGAGGCAAGCGGGATGCCGAGGTCGTTCTCGAGATTGGCAGACCAGCCCCCTGCATCCGGGTGCGTGACAAGCACGCCGTCCACATCAACCATGATCGCCTTGCGTCTCATTCCTCCACCCCTACCCTTTCCTCGAAAGGCCCGCGAGTCCGCTAAGGGCCGCAAGCAGACGCTCCCTGAGCAAGCACACCCGAAAGCAAACGGGTGCAGGGACGAGTCCCTGCCCGCCGGAGGCCCTCACTTCCTTCAACTCTGGCCGCGTCGGCCATTCTTGAACCCGGCCGGCCCGGCTGCTATCGGCGCCGCCATGAACCTGATGGCCACGTCGACCAGCCAACAAGGCCGCAGATATGCGGCGGTGTTGGTGCGCGCGGTGGGTTCGAGGGTCGGATAGTCCGGCATCTGCCATCGAGAGCCACAAAACCCCGCCTGGCTGGCGGGGTTTTTTGTGCTGGTCGGGCGGTCTTGTTGAAAGGACGACCCAAATGTTTTTGACCAATGATGCCGATATCGAACGGCTGGCGCGGGCGATGATCGATTGCAGCTTGCCCAAGGCGGAATGGACCCACGCAGGCCATTTCGCGGCGGCGTTGTGGCTGCTGCGGCACCGGCCTGATCTGGCGACGCCCGATGCCATGCGCGGGCTGATCATGCGCTACAATGACTCCAGCAACACGCCGAACACCGATAGCAGCGGCTATCACCACAGCATCACTATCGCCTCGCTGCGGGCGGCGGCGCATCACCTTGACGCGCTCGGGCCGCGTACGCCGCTGCACGAAGTGCTGGCGGCGTTGATGTCATCACCGCAGGGCCGGTCTGACTGGCTGCTGGCGCATTGGCGGCAGGAGACGCTGTTCAGCGTGGCGGCGCGGCGGGAGTGGGTGGCGCCGGATTTGGTGGCGTTGCCGTTCTAGGCATCCTGCATCCTGGACACACCCGCTCATGCCGAGCTTGTCGAGGCACGGACTGGCTGTGATGCGTGCCTCGACAAGCTCGGCATGAGCGGGTCTGGGCTTAGCCCGGAAGCGCCGCTGTGACCTCGATCTCGATCTTCATGGCCGGGTCGATCAGATCGGCAAAGATCACCGTGCTGGCGGGCGGGTGTTCGCCAAAGGCCGCGCGCAGTTGCGGCCAGCAGGGTTCGAAATCGGCGCGGTGGGGCACATAGTATGTCACGCGCACGACATGGGCGAAATCCGTGCCGGCGGCTTCCAGCGCACGGCCGATGATGGTGAGCGCGTTGGCGCATTGGCCTTCCACATCGGCGGGCAGTTCGCCGGTATCGGGATTGCGGCCCACGGTGCCGGCGACGAACACGAAGGGCGGCGCGATCACGGCGCGGCAGTAACCGACCAGCGCCTCCCACGGCGCGCCGCTGGAAATCCGGGTGATGGTCATGTCAGTTGCGGGAACGACCGCCGCCGCCGCTGCGCACGCTAGCCAGGGTGGCGCCGTTGACGCCGGCATCGCCCAGCGCGGTGATGGCACTGGCCACGTCCACTGCCTGAACGGCGCGGGTGGGCTGTTCGACGGCGCCGTCCATGGCGACGACATCGCCGGCCAGGCTGTCCATCACGGCATCGGGCAGATCATCGGGCTCTGCGAAACGGCTGGCCACGGTGAAGGGGAGCCCGCGCTGGCGCGATTCCAGCACATCGAAACCGATGTTCAGCAGTTCCTGCATGTTGTTGTCTCGCCCCAGCCGGCTGGGGCCGCCCAGCACCACGGCGACCAGGCGGCGTTCCCCGCGCACGGCCGACGCAGCGAGGGTGAAGCCGGCGGCGTTGGTGAAGCCGGTCTTGATGCCATCAACGCCCGGCATGGTGCGCAGCAGATGGTTGTGATTGGCCACCGCCATGCCGCGATATTGGTAATGCGCTTTGGAAAACAGCGGATATTGGGTGGGAAAATCGCGCAGCATGGCGCGGGACAGCACGGCAATATCGCGCGCGGTGGTGGTGTGATCGGCGTGGGGCAGGCCCGATGCGTTGTAAAAACGCGTGTTCATCATGCCCAGCTTGCGGGCGGTGGCTGTCATGCGTTCGGCAAAGGCGCTTTCGCTGCCGCTGATATGTTCGGCCAGCGCGACGGAAATATCATTGGCGCTCTTGGTGGCGATCACGCCGAAGGCGTCGCGCACGCTGATCGTGGCGCCAACGCGCAGGCCCAGTTTCGATGGCGCTTGATTGAAGGCGCGGCGCGAAATGCGGAGTTCGTCATCCAGGCGCAGCCGGCCGGCGGCCACTTCCTCGAACGCGACATACAGCGTCATCACCTTGGTGATGGACGCCGGATAGCGGATTTCGTCGGCGCGGCGGGCGTAGAGTACTTCGCCGGTGCTGTTGTCGATCAGGATCGCGGCATAGCGCGGCGCCGAATAAAGGCTGGCGGCATAGGCGGATGGCGCCAGCAGTGCCAGCAGCATCAGAAGTGTGCGTGCCAGAGCCTTGATCAACAAAGCGATATTCCCTCTCCTGCCCGTAAGGAAGATTAACCTGATTGGCACGTGGCTGGAAAGGGAAGAATGACGGTGGCGCAGCGACGCAGCCCCGCCCTGTCTCCCGATTGCAACAGATGGGCGCTGCCCTTGCCCTTTGGCGCTGCCCGTGCGATGCGCCGCGCGCCCAAACGTTGCCGGCGACACAGTTGATGAACGCACCATTTTCCCTGTCGAAGAACCCGGTGAAGAACCGGCGCACCTTTGCGATCATTTCGCATCCTGACGCCGGCAAGACGACGCTGACCGAGAAATTGTTGCTGTTCGGCGGTGCCATCCATGCCGCCGGTGAAGTGCGCGCGCGCGGCCAGAACCGCCGTGCCCGGTCAGACTGGATGAAGATCGAACAGGCGCGCGGCATCTCCGTCACCTCCAGCGTGATGACCTTCGAGCGTTCCGGCGTCACCTTCAACCTGCTCGACACGCCGGGCCACGAGGATTTCTCCGAAGATACCTATCGCACCCTCACCGCCGTCGACAGCGCGGTGATGGTGATCGATGCGGCCAAGGGCATCGAGGCGCAAACCCGCAAATTGTTCGAAGTCTGCCGTCTGCGCGACGTGCCGATCATCACCTTCATCAACAAGGTGGACCGCGAAGGCCGCGACCCGTTCGATCTGCTGGATGAAGTGGCCGACATGCTGGCGCTCGATGTGGCGCCGCTGAACTGGCCGGCCGGCATGGGTGGCGAGTTCACCGGTCTTTATGACCTGAAGCGCCGCCGTTTCCACAAGCCCGATGGCAGCGACAGCCGGCTGGCGGGGGACGTGGTTGAAGTCGATGGGCTGGATGATCCGCGCATCGATGCGCTGGCCGGGCCGATGGCGGGCCGGCTGCGCGAACAGGCCGAACTGGCCGAGGGCGGCTATTCCGATCTCGATATCGAAAAATATCGTGCCGGTGCGCTCACCCCGGTGATCTTCGGTTCGGCGCTGAAGGATTTCGGCGTGGTTGATCTGATCGACGCGATTGCCGCCATGGCACCAAGCCCGCGCCCGCAACCGGCGCTGCCGGCGGCGGTGGATCCGGATGGCACCCAGGTTTCCGGTTTCGTGTTCAAGGTGCAGGCCAACATGAATCCGCAGCACCGCGACCGCATCGCCTTCCTGCGGCTGGCCAGCGGCCGCTTCCGGCGCGGCATGAAGCTGAAGCAGATGGCGACCGGCAAGATGATCGCCATCAACTCGCCGATCTTCTTTTTCGCGCAGGACCGCGAGATTGCCGACGAGGCTTACCCCGGCGACATCATCGGCATCCCCAACCACGGCGTGCTGCGGGTGGGCGACAGCCTGGTGGAGAAAGATGATGTCACCTTCACCGGCATCCCCAATTTCGCCCCGGAAATCCTGCGCCGCGTGCGGCTGGATGATCCGACCAAATCCAAGCAGCTGAAAACCGCGCTCACCGACATGGCGGAAGAGGGCGTGACCCAGTTGTTCAAGCCGGCGATCGGCAGCCAGTGGATCGTCGGGGTGGTCGGCCAGTTGCAGTTGGAAGTGCTGATCAGCCGGCTGGAGGCCGAATATCGCGTGGCGGCCAGTTTCGAGCCCAGCCCTTACGAAACCGCACGCTGGATTTCCGGCACGCCTGCAGCCATGAAGGCGTTCGTGGATGAACATCGCAGCGCCATGGCCGAAGATCGCGACGGCGCCCCGGTGTTCCTGGCGCGGGACAATTGGGAATTGAACTTCGTGACGGGCCGTTTCCCCGACATCAAATTCTCCGCCACGCGGGAACGCGCCTGATGGCCGGCCTGCCCGTCAGCCTTTCCTGGCAGCGGGTGCGCCCGTATCGCTGGTGGATTGCCGGCGGGATTGTCGGACTGTTCGGCTTGTTGTTCCTGTGGCTGGTGGCCACCGCCCCATTGGGCCGCGCCCTGGAACCGGCCAAGCAGCCCAGCCTGATCATCACCGACATGAACGGCAAGCCGATCGCCCGGCGCGGCGATTACAAGGAAGAGCCGGTGAAGATCGGCCAGCTGCCAAAACATGTGCCGGCGGCTTTCATCGCCATCGAGGATCGCCGCTTCAACGATCATTTCGGCGTTGATCCCATCGGCATCTTCCGGGCGCTGGTGACCAATGCCCAGGCCGGCGGCGTGCGCCAGGGCGGATCGACGCTGACCCAGCAATTGGCCAAGACCAGCTTCCTGTCGTCGGAACGATCGATCAAGCGCAAGCTGCAGGAAATCATCATCGCGCTCTATCTGGAAGCGCGGCTGAGCAAGGACGAGATCCTGCAGAACTATCTCAGCTCAGTGTATTTCGGCGATGGCGCCTATGGCATCAGGGCTGCGGCGCGCACCTATTTCGACAAGGCGCCCGAGCAATTGTCGCTGGGCGAAGCCGCCTTGCTGGCCGGCCTCGTGCAGGCGCCGTCGCGGCTGGCCCCTTCTCGCCACTTGAAGCAGGCAAACGAGCGCGCCGCGCAAGTGCTGGCCGCCATGGTGGAAACCGGTGTGATCACGGCGGCGCAGGCCAAGGCCGCGCGACCGGCGGAATATCGCCCGGGCCGCAAGCAGCTGCCCACCGGCAGCTATTTTGCCGATTGGGTGCTGCCGCAAGCACGTGAAGCGACCGAGGCCGATTATGGCGAGATCGTCGTCAAGACGACGCTCGATCCCAGGCTGCAGAAGATTGCCGAGGATATCATCAAGGACGGCCTCGCCCGCGCTGGTGGCCTGAACGTTTCCCAGGCGGCGCTGGTGGCGATGCGGCTGGATGGCCGCGTGGTCGCCATGGTGGGCGGCACCGATTACAAGGCCAGCAGCTTCAACCGCGCCACCCAGGCCCAGCGCCAGCCGGGCAGTTCGTTCAAGCTGTTCGTCTATCTGGCGGCGCTGGAGGCCGGCAAGAAGCCGGGCGATACAATCGTCGATGAGCCCATCGAAATCTGCGAGCCGGGCCAGCAGCCGGGCGAATGCTATGCGCCCAAGAACGATGATCTGCGCTTCCGCGGCACCATCAGCCTGGCCACCGCCTTTGCCGCCAGTTCCAACATCGCCGCGGTAAAACTGGCGCAGGAAGTGGGCATCTCCGCTGTGGCCAAGCAGGTGAAGAAGCTGGGCATCGACGGCGGCGTGAGCATCTACCCGGCGATGGCGCTGGGCACGACGCCGATCCCGCTGATCGACATGACGCGCGCCTTTGCCGCCGTGGCCAGCGGGAAATATCCGGTGAAGGCGACCGGCCTGTGGCGCGATGATCCCTGGCCGGACAAGGTGACGCCGCCGGAAGACACCAAGGCCAGCTGGCCGGTGCGTGCCGACATGATGCAGCTGCTGTCCTCGGTGGTGCGCAACGGCACCGGCAATGCGGCGCGGCTGCCGATGCCGGCCTGGGGCAAGACCGGCACCACGCAAAATCACCGCGATGCGCTGTTCATCGGCTTTGCCGGCGATCTGGTCGTGGGCATCTGGGTGGGCAATGACGACAATTCACCGATGGCGGCCAGCATCGTGGGTGGCGGCCTGCCGGCGCGGCTGTGGAAGGGCTTCATGCAACGCGCGCTGCAAGCCGAAGGCCGGCTCGAGGTGGAGGCGGAAGCCGCCCCGGTTGAAGTCGACATGGAGGCGCTGGCCGCCGACATGGAAGGCATGACCGTCGATCTGAACGGTGAGCCGAACAACCCGCCGCAGGTGATCGACATTCCCGACGAAAGCGTGACGGCGCCGCCGGAACCGCCGCAGGTCGTGCCTCAATCCTTGTAAAGCTTGTCCAGCCGCTCGCCGTAAACCTGCTTGAGGACGTGGCGGCGGATCTTGAGTGACGGGGTCAGCTGCTGGTTGTCGGTGCTGAACGCCTCATCGGCGATGATCACGCGGCGCACCTTTTCGATCACGCTCAGCTTCTGGTTCACCCGGTCCACCGCTGCCTGCAGGGTGCGGACATATTCCGGCTCGTCCTTCAACTTGGCGAGATCGGCCGGCAGTCCCTTGTCGCGGGCGAAGCTCAGCGCCCATTCGGCTTCGGGCACAATCACGCCAACCAGATAGGGCCGGCGGTCGCCATAGACCATGGCCTGGGCGATCTCGTCTTGCAGGGTGAGCATGCCTTCGACGCGCTGCGGCGCGACATTGTCGCCCTTGTCGTTGACGATGATGTCCTTCTTGCGATCGGTGATCACTAGGTGGCCATCCTTGTCGAGATGGCCGATGTCGCCGGTGTAGAGCCAGCCGTCCTTGAGCGCCTTGTGGCTCTCGGCATCGTTCATCCAGTAACCGTCCATCACCAGTTCGCCGCGCACAAGGATTTCGCCGTCGCTGGCGATCTTCACCTCGACCTGGTCCAATGGGGGCCCAACCGTGTGCATCTTCAACTTGGCGCGCGGGCGGTTGCAGCTGATCACCGGGCCGGCTTCGGTCTGGCCATAGCCTTGCAGGATCGGGATGCCGATGGCGGTGAAGAACACGCCGACTTCGGGATTCAGCGGAGCACCGCCGGCCACCATGGCGCGCAGGCGGCCACCGAACTTGGCGCGGATGGATTTGCGGATGGTGCGTTCCAGCGCCTGATCGATCAGCTTTTCCGCCAGCGACAGTTTCTCGCCACGGGCTTCCTTGCGGGCGATGCCCAGCGCCTGGTTGAGCAGGGTGATGGCCAGCCCGCCCTGCTTCTCGATCTGCTTGGCGATGCGCATGCGCAGCACTTCGAACAGGCGCGGCACCACCACCATGAAGGTGGGGCGCACCTCCTCGATATTGCTCGCCAA
>Ga0209278_1000289_pt1 | contig 47151 bp, 44 predicted proteins | sample JI81BgreenDNA_FD_187504 | JGI IMG/M metagenome (GOLD analysis project Ga0209278, IMG submission 187504) | Wastewater effluent complex algal communities from Wisconsin, to seasonally profile nutrient transformation and Carbon sequestration -... | ecosystem: Engineered > WWTP > Effluent > Algae...
GTCCGGCGATGCCACCCTCGTCGCCCCCACCTCGCCCACCGACGCCGCGGGCCGCGCCCAGACCGGCGTGCAGTTCGGCGCGACGCCGGGCACGGTCGTGATCCGCGCGGCGCGCGCCGACGATGCGGCGGTCACGACCGACTTCAGCGTGACCTCGACGCTGACCCGAACCCTGGCCATCGTCAGCGGCAACGGCCAGACGGCCGCCAGCGGAACCGCCCTGCCCAGCCCGCTGGTCATCGAGGCGCGCAACAACGGGCTCGGGGCCCCGGGCATCGGCATCACCTGGTCGGTCGTGTCCGGCGATGCCACCCTCGTCGCCCCCACCTCGCCCACCGACGCCGCGGGCCGCGCCCAGACCGGCGTGCAGTTCGGCGCGACGCCGGGCACGGTCGTGATCCGCGCGGCGCGCGCCGACGATGCGACGGTCACGACCGACTTCAGCGTGACCTCGACGCTGACCCGAACCCTGGCCATCGTCAGCGGCAACGGCCAGACGGCCGCCACCGGAACCGCCCTGCCCAGCCCGCTGGTCATCGAGGCGCGCAACAACGGGCTTGGGGCCCCGGGCACCGGCATCACCTGGTCGGTCGTGTCCGGCGATGCCACCCTCGTCGCCCCCACCTCGCCCACCGACGCCGCGGGCCGCGCCCAGACCGGCGTGCAGTTCGGCGCGACGCCGGGCACGGTCGTGATCCGCGCGGCGCGCGCCGACGATGCGGCGGTCACGACCGACTTCAGCGTGACCTCGACCTTCACCCGCACCATCACCCTGGTCTCCGGCGGCAACCAGCTGGGCCTCCCCGGCCTGCCCCTGCCGAATCCGATCGTCCTCGAGGTGCGTGGCAACGGACAGCCCGAAGCGGGCGTGAGCGTCAACATCGAAGTGCAAGGCGATGCGACGCTTTCCGGCGACGGCGACGTCGGCGCGAAACTCGTGCGCGTCACCGACGGCAGTGGCCGCGTCAGCGCGGTGGTCACGCTCGGCCCCACCAGTTCGGGTGCGGTGAACATCCAGGTGAGCGTGCCGGCCAGCCCCGGGGTCACCACGACAGTGACTGCTGCGGCCAACAGCCTCGCGAACGTCCCCGGGCTGACCGGACCCCAGCGCGAAATCGGCGACGTCATCCAACTGGCCTGCGCCGCGATCACCCAGATCCCCGCAGCCGCGCGGACCGCCGAGCAGACCGACCTGCTGGCCCGTTGCCAAAGCCTTGTGGGCGCCGATCCGACGCAGATCGCCGATGCCCTCGACGAACTGCTGCCCGACACCTCGCTGGCGATGGTCAACGTCGCCCTGCAGGCCGGCCAGGCCCAACTCGACAACCTGAAGGCACGCATCGCCGCCCTGCGGTCGGGCACGCGCGGACGGGCGTTCGGCGGCCTGGCACTGGCATCGCCGGTCGGGGTGGTGCCCGTGGCCAGCCTGCTGGGGCAGTCGCTGAATGCCGACGACGCCCCGGAGGTCGGCGCCGGGTTCGACCGCTGGGGCTACTTCGTCTCCGGCACCATCGGCCGCGGCGAGGCGGAGCCGGGGCAGCGGACGCCGGCCTACGACTTTGACATCAACGGCCTGACTGCCGGCCTCGACTACCGGTTCAGCGACGGATTCGTCGGCGGCGCCTCGGTGGGCTACACCCGCCAGGACACCGATCTCGCCGGCGGCGAAGGCCAGGTCGAGGCGGACGGATTCAGCCTGTCGGCCTACGCCACGTTCTACCGCGACCAGAGCTGGTACACCGATGCCGTGCTGAGCTGGGGCCGGAACGACTACGACACGCTGCGCCGCATCCGCTACAGCATCACCGGCCCCGGCGGCACCACCACGGTCGACCAGATCGCCCGCGGGCAGCTGGCCGGCGACTCCCTGTCGCTGGCCAGCACGGTCGGCCGCGATTACCAGGCCGGCTCCTGGAACATCGGCCCCTACGGCCGGGTGCTGTACTCGCGCATCGATTTCGACGCCGGCCGCGAAGTCATCGGCGGGGGCGGCGCGGGCAGTGGCCTGGCGCTGGAGATCTTCCCGGGCGCGCACACGTCGGTGGCCAGCGTCCTCGGCACGAAGTTCAGCACCGCGCTCAGCCGCGACTGGGGCATCCTGATGCCGCACTTCCAGATCGAGTGGGAGCACGAGTACCGCGATGATCCGCAGCGCGTCGGCGCGCGCTTCCTCGCCGACCCCAACGCCACGCGGTTCAACATCGACGGGGATCCGATCGACAGCAGCTTCTTCCGCCTTGGCGCCGGCCTCTCGGTGCTGTTCGCCGGAGGTCGCTCGGGCTTCCTCTACGTCGAACGCGTGGTCGGGAAATCGGGCTTCTCGCAGACCAATGTCGCACTGGGCATCCGCGGCGAGTTCTGAGTAGGATCTGGCGATGATCGAATTCGGCCACCTCAGCCACGTCGGACTCCGGCGCGAACTGAACGAGGACACCTATTACGGCGACGCCGAGCTGGGCCTCTGGCTCGTCGCCGATGGCATGGGCGGCCATGATTCCGGCGAAGTCGCCAGCGCGCTGGCGCGCGACTCCATCGTCCGCGAGGTGCGGGCGGGAAAGAGCTTGGCGGAAGCCATCCTGCGCGCCAACGAGGACATCATCCGGCAGTCCAAGCGGCGCAACGAGAGCATGCCGATGGGCACCACCGTGGTGGCCGTGCGCGTGGCACCGAACCATCGTTTCGAACTCGCGTGGGTGGGCGATTCCCGCGCCTACCTGTGGAACGGCAAGCTCCAGCAGGTCTCCTCCGACCACAGCTACGTGCAGGAGTTGATCGACCAAGGGCAACTCACGCCGGAGCAGGCGCGCAGCCATCCCTACCGCAACGTGGTCACCAAGGCGCTCGGCGTCACCGAACCCGACAAGCTCAACGTCGAAACGGTGGCCGGCGAGCTGCGGCCGGGCATGGCCATCCTGCTTTGCAGCGACGGCCTCACCGAGGAAGTCGACGACGGCATGATCGCCAAGGCGGTCTCGCAGAAGGACATCAGTGCGCAGGAATGCGTCGACCACCTGATCGCCGCCGCACTGGACGGCGGCGGCAGCGACAACGTCACCGCGGTACTGCTGCGCCGCGCCTGAAGCTCAGAGCCCGCGCTGGGCGGACTCGGCGCTTTCCTTCAACTTCAACAGCTCAGGATCGTCCGGCAGCGCTTCAAGGCCGTAATCGGCGACTGCCGCACACCCGACCCACCGTTCGGCGGCGCACAGCTTCGCGGCTGAATCGCGGTAGTAACCGCCCACGGCAGCGACGCCGGCCTGTGCCCTCGCGTTGCCCGGCTCCACGGCCAGCACCGCGTGGAACTTGCCGAGCGCGGTGTCCTCATGGCCGCGCAACCCGACCCCTTCGCTGCCCACGACCCGCGTGCCCTGCTCGAGGTAGGCCTCGGCCTGTCGGAGGGCGAGTTCGACCTCGTCCGGGCTCATCGTCGCGATGGGTGCCGTCGTGCCGCCGGGCGTTTCGAAGGTGGCCACGCCGGGGCCCGACACCGGGGCTTCGGTGACCAGGGCGGGAACGAGGGTGGGCCCCGTGGATCGCCATGGCGCCCACAGCAGCACGCCCACCACGACCGCCGCGGCGACGCCGAGGCCGATCCGCAGGGGCCACGGGTTGCCTGCGGCATCAGCGGCACCGGCCGTCCCGCCCTGGCCCGCCTTGTCGCTGACCCGCGTCCGCTGTTGCGTCGCCGCGGGCGTCGAGCGCGCCATGCCCTCGCGGGCCTCGAAGGCCTGCACGTCGACCGCGCCGGCAGGCGCCGTGGGCAACATGCGCTGCACCGCGGCGATGACCGCGGCGCCGGTGTTGTAGCGCTCGCTGGCCATCTTCGACATCAGGCCGTTGAGCAGCGGCTGCAGCCACGCGTGTTGTGGCGGCAGGGTCGGGATCGGTTCGGTGATGTGCGAGAGCGCCACCGAAAACGCATCGGGCGCCTCGTAGGGCGGGCGACCCGTGAGCATCTCGTAGAGCATCACGCCGAGGCTGTAGAGGTCGGAGCGGCCGTCCACGGCCTCACCGCGCGCCTGCTCCGGGCTCATGTAGTCCGGGGTACCGACCGACATGCCCGCCATCGTCGAGCTGGTGCCACCGTCCATCGCCTTGGCGATACCGAAATCCGCCAACACCGCGCGGCCATCCTTGCGGAACAGCACGTTGCCCGGCTTGACGTCGCGGTGCACCACGCCCTTCTCGTGCGCGTAGTCGAGGCCGTGGGCGATGTCGCTCAGCACGTTCAACGCCTCGCCCACCGACAGGCCCTCTTCGGTGATGCGCTCCTTCAGCGTGCCGCGCGGGATGAACTCGGCCGAAAGGTAATAGATGCCGTTGTGCACGCCGATGTCGTGGATGGTGACGACGTTCGGGTGTTGCAGCTTGGCGGTGAGTTTTCCTTCCTTGAGGAAACGCTCGGCGAACTCCGGGCTCGCGGCAAGCGCCGGGGCCATCACCTTCAGCGCCACTTCGCGGTCGAGCGACTCCTGCACGGCGAGGAACACCGAGGCCATGCCGCCCTGTCCCAGCGTGCGCAGGATGCGGTACCCCGGAATGGCGATGTCCACCGCCTGCAGCAGCACCGTCGAATTCATGCCTCGTTCCCCCAGAGCACCGCGCCACCGGCCTTCTTCGCGATCACCGCCATGCGGGCCGCATGCGCCTCGGCTTCCTCGGGCAGGATGCCCCGACGCACCACGGGCGCCAAGGGGCGCAGGATCGCGTCCGCCGTTCGCGCCGCCGTGCCCTCTCCCGTCTCGGCCCCGAGCGAGAACTCACCCTGCCCCGAGGTCATCGTCAGATAGACATCGGCCAGCAGCTCGGCGTCCAGCAGCGCGCCGTGCACCGTGCGATGCCCGTTGTCGACGCCGAGGCGCTTGCAGAGCGCATCGAGCGAGTGGCGCTGGCCGGGGAAGCGCTGCTTCGACAACGCCAGCGTGTCGAGCACGCCGCTGACGTGGTCGTCGATGCGGCCGTACTGAGGGCCGAGGCGCGCGAGTTCGGCGTTCAGGAAGCCGACGTCGAAGGCCGCGTTGTGGATCACCAGCTCCGAGCCGCGGATGAAGTCGAGGAACTCCTGCGCCACCTCATGGAAGAGTGGCTTGTCGCGCAGGAAGTCCCAGGTGAGCCCGGTGACCTCGGCGGCACCCGGCTCCATCTCGCGCTCGGGGTTGAGGTAGCGCTGGAAATGCCGGCGCGTGGGGCGCCGCTCGAGCAACTCCACGCAGCCGATCTCGACGATGCGGTTGCCCTTCTCCCACGACAGGCCGGTCGTCTCGGTGTCGAGGACGACCTGCCTCACGCCGCGGCCCCGCTGCGATAGCGCTCGGCCTGCGTGCGTGCCAAAACGTCCACGCGCTCGTTGTCGACGTGGCCGGCATGGCCCTTCACCCATTGCCAGGTGACGCGATGCTTCGCCGCTGCCGCATCCAGCCGCTGCCAGAGGTCCTGGTTCTTGACCGCGCCGCCGCCGGCGGTCTTCCAGCCCTTGCGCTTCCAGCCCGGCATCCACTCGCTGATGCCCTGCAGCACGTACTTCGAATCGCTGTGCAGCACGACGACGCAGGGCTCCCTGAGGGCTTCCAGCGCGGCGATCGCGCCCATCAGCTCCATGCGGTTGTTGGTGGTCTGCGCTTCGCCGCCGGCGAGCTCCCGCTCGGTGCCGTTGAAGCGCAGCAGCGCCGCCCAACCGCCCGGGCCGGGGTTGCCGAGGCAGGCGCCATCGGTATGGATTTCGATCGACTTCATGGCCCGATCATACGGGCGCGGCTCACGCGGCCGGTACCCCGGGCACGGCACGCCACGTCGACGGCGCCCGGCGCAGCGGTGTCAGGCCGACGTCGCGCCGGACGGCCAGCACGACCCACGCCACGCGCCCCCAGGCACCGTGCGCGGGGCCCGGCGAGAGCGACACGCCGGACGGACGCCAACGCGGCCCGAGGAACCGCTGCCCGACGACCTCGAGCCCTTCGGCGCGGAGCAGGCGGACCATGCTGGAGCAAGGCAAAGCGCGCACCCCGTGCCGCGCCCAGCGCAGGCGGGCCAAGCTCCACGGGTTCAGCCCGAAGGCCAGCAACCGCCCTTCTGGACGAAGCGCGCGCGCGCACTCCGAGACCAGTCGTTCGGGTGAAGGCGCCGACTCGAGGACGAAGCGCAGGTCGATCCGGCTCAGCGCGCCACTGGCCACCGGCAGGCTGTGCAGGTCCGCGCGCCAAGCCCCTTGCCAGCGCCCCAGGTCGGGGGCCAGGGTCCAGCTCTCCGCGAAGCAAGCGGCGGGTTCGGGCACCGGCCAAGCGAGGTCCGGCAGCATCCGCAGCCACCGCTGGCCGCCGCCATCGACACCGCGTTCCGTCCATGCCAGTTGCGCCTCGAGCAGCAGGTCCCGAGCAGTGGGATCGACCAGCCAGCGGTTCAGGGCATCGGCTTGACGGGGGAGTTGGAGGGCCGGCATGGTCGCGATTGTGCGGCAAAGGGCCGCGTGCCCGATGTTGAGCCCGTGCCCCTCCCCCTGCGCCCTCCCCACCTGTTTCGCCTCGCCGTGCTTGCCTTGGCCGCGGCGCTTCTTGCCGTGGGCTGCACGAGCCTGCCGGCACCGGCGCCGGAAAGGCCCGACCCCGCCGCGATCGAAGAGCCGGCCGAGCCGGTTCAATTGGCGCCGAAGCCGCCATCGGCGCCCACACCGGCCCGCCCGCCCACGGATGCCGAGCCCGCGGCCCCGACGCGGATTGCCGATGGCCGGGTTCTTTTCGAACGCCTCGCCGGGGCATTCGCCGCACCGGTCTGCGTACGGGGCGAACACAACCGCCAGTGGCGCCGTCGCTACGCCGGGCACCCCGCCAGCTTCGAGCGCCAGCTGCGCGAGGCGCTGCCATTGATGGCCTACGTCGTCGAGGCGGTCGAAGAGCGGAACCTGCCGGGCGAGTTCGCGCTGATTCCCATCGTCGAAAGCGGCTATCGACCGGACGCCCGCGGCCCCGGTGGCCCGGCCGGCCTGTGGCAGATGATCGGGAGCACGGCGCGCAACCACGGGGTGCAGGTCGGCCGCGGCTATGACGGCCGACTTTCGCCCGTCGACGCCACCGACGCGGCGCTCGACTACCTCGCGGCGCTCCATGCCGAATTCGGCGATTGGCGCGCCACGGCCATGGCCTACAACGCGGGCGAGGGACGCCTGCGCCGCGCCTTCGCCCGTCACGGAGCCTCCGAGGTCTCCGGCGAGCGACGCTTGCCCGCTGGCCTTTCAAGCGTCACCTATGCCTATGTGGCGAAGCTGCATGCGCTGGCCTGCCTGATCGCCGAACCGGCGCGACACGGCCTGACCCTGCCCACCGACGCGTTCACCCCGCTCGAGGTCCGCCTGGCGCCGGACGGCGCCACGCGCCTCGATGCCGTGGCCCGCGCTTGGGGCACCGCGCCCGAGAGCCTCACCCGCTGGAATCCGGCCTACCGGTCGGGTATCGCCCGATCCGGCGCTCCTCGGCGCCTGCTCGTCCCGTTGGGCATGGCTACCCCGGCAGCTCCGGCCGATCCATCGTCCGTTGCCGCCATCGCGAACGCCGCCACCTCCACCGACGCGCCGCAGCAGCACATCGTCCGTTCCGGCGAGACGCTCTGGCGCATCGCCCGACGCTACGGCACCACCGTTCGAGCGCTTGCCACCATCAATGGCATCGACGCCTCCCGTCCGCTGCGCATCGGCAAGGTCCTGCGCATTCCACACTGAGGCGTACAGTTGGCGCGGCCCGCGGGCCTCGTCACACTGTCGCGCTGCGGCGTCGTCGACGCCTGATCATCGGGAGGTTCCATGGGTTTCCTTGCGGGCAAGCGCGCCCTCATCACCGGCATCGCCAGCCAGCGCTCGATCGCCAATGGCATCGCCGAAGCCATGCGCCGCGAAGGCGCCGAGCTGGCGTTCACCTATCAGAACGACAAGCTGAAATCGCGCGTGGAAGACGCCGCCGCCGAGTACGGCTCGAACATCGTCATCCCGCTCGACGTCGCCGATGACGCGCAGATCGCCACCTGCATGGCCGAGCTCGGCAAGCATTGGGACGGCTTCGACATCCTCGTCCATTCGATCGGTTTCGCCCCGCGCGAAGCGCTGGACGGCGGTTACCTCGACCACCTGACGCGCGAGAACTTCCGCATCGCCCACGACATCTCGGCCTACTCGCTGTCGGCGCTGGCGCAGGCCGCGCGGCCGATGATGGCGAACCGCAAGTCCGCCATCCTCACCCTGAGCTACCTCGGCGCCGAGCGCGCGCTGGCCAGTTACAACGTGATGGGCGTGGCCAAAGCCGCACTGGAAGCCAGCGTGCGCTACCTCGCGCTGAACCTCGGCCCGGAAGGCATCCGCGTGAACTGCATCTCCGCCGGCCCGATCAAGACGCTGGCCGCGTCCGGCGTCGGCAACCTGCGCAAGATGCTCAAGCACGTCGAGGAGGTCGCCCCGATCCGCCGCAACGTCACCATTGAGGACGTCGGCAACGCCGCCGCCTTCCTGTGCTCCGACCTCGCGGCCGGCATCACGGGCGAAGTCACCTACGTGGATGGCGGCTACAGCATCCTCGGCATGGCCGGACTCGACAGCGACAGCCACTGAGGCCATCGCGACTCGTACGTCGCCAGGGCTCCGGCCCAGCGAATCCGGCAACGAAAAAGCCCGGCATACGCCGGGCTTTTTCGTTGCGCTTGCAGCAGCGGGAAGGCGGCCGGAACCGCCCTGAGTTACAGCCGCTCTTCGGCGACCGTGATTTCGAACTGCTGCCGCAGGGTCTTCACGAAAGCCTGCCGCTCCATGTCGCCACGCAGCTGCGCCAACTGGGCGCGGATCTGCGAACGCACGTCGGGCGTCAAGGTGCTGGTGTCGCCCGGCGTCACTTTGGTCGCCACGACCAGCGCGAACCGCCCGCCGCTGAGCGCCGCGAGGCCGACATCGGCGGGCTTGCCCGCTTCGATCGGCACGAGGCGGAATGCCTCGGTAGCAATGGCGGGGTCGGGGAAACCGGCCTGGCGGGCGACGCCATTGCTGTCCTGCGGCACGACGCCGAGTTCCGCGGCGAGCGCGTCCAGGGTCTCCCCCTTGCGGGCGCGATCGAGCAGGGCCTCGGCGCGTTCGCGTGCCGCCTTGGCGAGCCGATCGGCCTGCAGGTCGGCCAGCACCTGGTCGCGGACCTCGGCCAGCGGGCGCAATGCGGCAGGCGAGTGCTCGGTCACCTGGAGGACCACGACCTGGTTCGGGCCGATCTCGATCGGATCGCTGACCAAGCGATCGTCCTTCTGCGAGCGCGAGAACGCCGCAGCACGGACCGCTTCGATGGCCGCGACGCCGTCGCCCGTGGCCCGCGTGAACGGCGAGGTGGTCTTGACCTCCACGTCCATCGCGCGCGCCACGGCCGGGAGCGAGTTCGGCTCACGGAGGATGGCGTCGATCAAGGCGCCGCTCTTCTCGTTGAACAGGCGCTCGCGCTCGGAATCACCGAACTCCGCGGCCAGCTGGTCGCGCACGGCCTCGAACGGCTGCAGCGAACCCGCCACGATCTGGGTGAGCCTGATCACGTGCCACCCCTGGTCGGTGCGGACGGGATCGCTCACCCCGCCTTCCGCTAGGGCGTAGACCGCATCCTCGAAATCCTTCGGGAAGAGTCGCGAGGCTTCGTCCGTCGTGCGGGTGATGGTGCCGAGGTCGCCGCCGAGGTCCTTGGTGCCGAGGTCTTCGCTGTTCGCAGCGGCCAAGGCCGCGAAATCGGCACCCTCCGCCCGCGCCTGCAAGGCGATGCCCGCGGCCTTCGCGCGCGCAGCCTCGACGGCTTCGGCATCGGCGTCCGCGGGAACGGCGACAAGGATGTGCGCAGCGACGCGCTCTTCCTCGGTACCGAAGCGCCCCTTCTCGTCTTCGTAGCGATCGCGAAGCTCCTGCTCCGAAGGCTCGGAGGCGACGGCGATGCCCGCGGCATCGAGCTCGAGGTAGGCGATCGTCACGTTCTCCTCGGTGCTGTAGCGAGCGGCGTTGGACGAGTGCCATTCCGCGAGGGCGGCGTCGTCCGTCGCTTCGGCGGGGAGCGTCGGCGCCGGAACCTCGACGAAGCGCAGGTCGCGGGTTTCCTGCTGCAACTTCAGCAGGTTCTCCAGCTCGGCGTCACCGACAAGGCCACTTTCCGCGACGGCATCGGGCACCGTGGAGGTCAGCAACTGGCGGGCGATCAGGCCCTCGAAACCCGCTGCCGTCAAACCACGGGACTGCAGCCAGATGCGGTAGGCGTCTTCACCGATGAACTCGCCATCCTGCGTGATGCCGTCCACCTCGAGGATGGCCTTCTTAACCTGCGAGGCATCCACGGCGACGCCATCGCGCTGGGCCGCGATCTCGAGGATCTTCTCGTCGATCAGGGTGTCGAGCACAAGGCGCTTGGTCTCGATGCTCTCCACCTGCTCGGCGTCATAAGCATCACCGGCGCGCGCACGGACCTGTTCGCGATATCGATCGAAACGCTCGCGGAACTCCGCCTGCGAGATCTCGGCGCTGTCCCAGACGAAGGCGCGAGCCAGTCGGCCCGCGGCGCCCTCCGAAGGCGCATCGCGCCACCAGCTGGGCGGCGATTCGATCTTCGCGGAGTAGGTATCGATGCGGGTCTGGAAGTACTGCTCGATGCCGAAGAACGCCATGGCGAAGATGATCAGGCCGATGACGACCCAAGCGAACCAACCCGACGTGTGTTCACGGATTCTCTGAAGCATGGTGAGCGCAGGCTCCAACGCAAGGTCTGGAAAAAACAAAGGCGCCTTGCGGCGCCTTTGAGTAGAAAGTGGCGGAGTGGACGGGACTCGAACCCGCGACCCCCGGCGTGACAGGCCGGTATTCTAACCGACTGAACTACCACTCCGCCGAAAACTTGGTGGGTGCTGAGGGTTTCGAACCCCCGACCCTCGCCTTGTAAGGGCGACGCTCTACCGCTGAGCTAAGCACCCTTGGCGAGCGAGAACGTTAGTTTACTGCATCCTTCAGCGCTTTGCCAGCCTTGAATGCAGGCGACTTCGAAGCCTTGATCTTGATGGTGGCGCCGGTCTGCGGATTGCGGCCCTGGCGGGCGGCGCGCTTGCGAACGGCAAAGGTGCCGAAGCCAACGAGCGTCACGGTATCGCCCTTCTTCAGGGCCTTCTTGATGGTCTCGACCACGGCGTCGACCGCGCGACCGGCGTCGGCCTTCGACAGCTCGGCGGCATCGGCAACGGCGTTGACAAAATCAGACTTGTTCATTCTTGACTCCCTGGGCGGGCTTCCCCGCGGATGTGTTCTGCCAGCGCACCGTCCTGCGGCCGCCAGCGGGATTCAGCCCTCCGGCGCGACGACCGGGGCTGCGTGCCGTTATACCAGCGGCATTTCAGCGTCGCAATAAGCGAAACGCAGCAACGGCGCGGGCTTCAGCGATTCTGGCTTTGCGCATTTTTCCGTTCAGTGCGCGCGCCCCGCGTCGGCTCCACTGTCGTCGGCTTTGGCCTTTTCCTTCGATGCCTCGGGAGCGGCCGGAGCGTCGCCCGGCGCCGCGGCAGTGGCCGGCAGAAGCGGCCGCTCCAGGACGACATCGAGGACCTCGTCGATCCACTTGGCTGGGACGATTTCCAAACCCTCCAACACCGATTTCGGCAGGTCGACGAGGTCCTTGCGGTTCTCCTCGGGGATCACGACGGTGCGGATGCCGCCGCGCAGCGCCGCCAGCAGCTTTTCCTTCAAGCCGCCGATGGGCAGGACACGCCCACGCAAGGTGATCTCGCCAGTCATCGCGACATCGGCGCGCACCGGCACTTTGGTCAATGCCGAGACCAGTGCGGTCACCATGCCGATGCCGGCGCTCGGGCCGTCCTTCGGCGTCGCGCCTTCCGGCACGTGCACGTGGGTGTCGAGCTTCTGGTGGAAGTCCGGGTCGATGCCGAAGGCCGCGCTACGCGAGCGCACGACGGTGTACGCCGCCTTGGCCGACTCCTGCATCACGTCGCCCAGCTGCCCGGTCAGCAGCAGCGCGCCCTTGCCCGGCGACAGGCTGGCTTCGATCTGCAGCAGGTCGCCGCCCACCTCCGTCCACGCGAGCCCGGTGACGAGGCCCACTTCGTTCTGCGCTTCGGCGCGCCCGAAATCGTACTTGCGAACGCCCAGGTACTTGTCGAGGTTCTTCGCATCGACCTTGATGGGCTTGCGCGCCGCCGCCTTGCCGATCTTCTTCGACACCGGCATCGGCCCCGCGAGCGCGATCTCCTTGACCACCTTTCGGCAGATCTTGGCGATCTCGCGCTCGAGGCTGCGAACGCCGGATTCGCGGGTGTAGTAGCGCACGACGTCCTGCAGCGCCGACTCCGCCACCGCCAGTTCGCCGTCCTTCAGGCCGTTGGCCTTCAACTGCTTCGGCAGAAGGTAGCGGGTCGCGATGTTGAGCTTCTCCTCCTCGGTGTAGCCGGGGATGCGGATGATCTCCATGCGGTCGAGCAGCGGGCCCGGGATGTTCAGCGAGTTCGACGTGGCGACGAACATCACCTCGGACAGGTCGAGGTCGACCTCCAGGTAGTGGTCGTTGAAGCTGTGGTTCTGCTCGGGATCGAGCACTTCCAACAGCGCCGACGACGGGTCGCCGCGGAAGTCCATCGACATCTTGTCGATCTCGTCGAGCACGAACAGCGGGTTCTTCGAACCGATCTTGTTGAGGTTCTGCACGATGCGGCCCGGCATCGAACCGATGTACGTACGACGATGGCCGCGGATCTCGGCCTCATCGCGCACGCCGCCCAGCGACATGCGCACGAACTTGCGATTCGTGGCCTTGGCGATACTCTGGCCCAGCGAGGTCTTGCCCACGCCCGGCGGGCCGACGAGGCACAGGATCGGCCCCTTCATCTTCGACACGCGCGACTGCACCGCGAGGTACTCGAGGATGCGGTCCTTCACCTTCTCCAGCCCGAAGTGGTCGGCGTCGAGAACCTGCTGTGCGGCCTTCAGGTCCTTGCGCACCTTGCTGCGCTTCTTCCACGGCACGCCGACGAGCCAGTCGATGTAGTTGCGGACGACGGTGGCTTCCGCCGACATCGGCGACATCTGCTTGAGCTTGTTGAGCTCGGCCTTGGCCTTGGCTTCGACCGGCTTGGGCATGCCGGCGTTGGCGATCTTCTTCGCCAGCTCGTCCACCTCGTTCGTGCCTTCCTCGCCATCCCCCAGCTCCTTCTGGATGGCCTTCATCTGCTCGTTGAGGTAGTACTCGCGCTGGCTCTTCTCCATCTGCGACTTCACGCGGCCGCGGATGCGCTTCTCGATGTGCTGGACGTCGATCTCGCCCTCGACGAGGCCGATCAGCATCTCGATCCGCTCCATGACCTTCGCGGTCTCGAGCACCTTCTGCTTGTCGACCAGGCGAGCGCTCACATGCGCCGCCACCGTGTCGGCGAAGCGCTCCGGATCGTCGATGCCCGACAGCGTCGTCATCAGCTCCGGCGGCAGCTTGCGGTTGGTCTTCAGGTACTGCTCGAACAGCGCCAGCAGCGAACGACGGGCCACGTCGGCCTCGCGCTCGTCGTCGCCGGCGATCGACTCGGTCACCACGCCGCGACCCATCAGGGCGCCGTCGACATCGCGCACGTCGCTCACCTTGAAGCGCGACACGCCTTCGACGAGCACCTTGATGGTGCCGTCGGGCAGCTTCAGCAGTTGCAGCACGGTGGCGAGCGTGCCGATGCGGTAGAGGTCGCTGCCGGCGGGATCGTCGGTCTCGGGGCTGGTCTGCGCCAACAGCAGGATCTGCTTGTCGGCGGCCATGGCCACGTCGAGCGCCTTGATCGATTTGTCGCGCCCGACGAACAGCGGGATGACCATGTGCGGATACACCACCACGTCGCGCAGCGGCAGGATCGGCAGGTCGTGGGTGGATTCGCGGCTCATGTCAGGCTCCTTGCGGCCGGTGTCGGCCCATGGACGCAGGATGGGGACGCCCTGCCCCGGAAACAACAAGCCCCGCCTCGGAAACCGGGCGGGGCTTGTTGGCATTCATGTTGGCGCCCGACCTCAGTCGCCGGAAGCGGCACGTTGCGGTGCCGGCGCCGGGGTGGTGTAGATCAGGTAGGGCTCGGTCTTGTGCTCGATCACCGACTCGTCGACCACGACCTTGCTGACGTTCTCTTTCGACGGCAGCTCGTACATCGTGTCGAGAAGCACCGATTCGAGGATCGTTCGCAGGCCACGGGCGCCGGTCTTGCGCTTCAGCGCCTTGCGGGCCACGGCGGCCAGGGCATCGGGGCGGATCTCGAGCTCGACGCCTTCCATGTCGAACAGCTTCTTGAACTGCTTGGCGATCGCGTTCTTCGGCTCGGTGAGGATCTTCACCAGCGCGGCTTCGTCGAGCTCCTCGAGCGTGGCGACTACCGGCAGGCGGCCGACGAACTCGGGGATCAGGCCGAACTTGATCAGGTCTTCCGGCTCGACGTCTGCCATCAGCTTGCCGGCGTCGGCCTTGTTCGACTGGCTCTTCACCTTGGCCGAGAAGCCGATGCCGCCCGCTTCGGTGCTGCGCTGCTGGATCACCTTCTCGATGCCCGCGAAGGCGCCGCCGCAGATGAACAGGATGTTGCGCGTGTCGACCTGAAGGAACTCCTGCTGCGGGTGCTTGCGGCCGCCCTGCGGCGGCACACTGGCGACCGTGCCTTCGATCAGCTTGAGCAGGGCCTGCTGCACGCCTTCGCCCGACACGTCGCGGGTGATCGACGGGTTCTCGCTCTTGCGCGAGATCTTGTCGATCTCGTCGATGTAGACGATGCCCTGCTGCGCTTTCTCGACGTCGTAGTCGCACTTCTGCAGCAGCTTCTGGATGATGTTCTCGACGTCCTCGCCGACGTAGCCGGCTTCGGTCAGCGTCGTGGCATCGGCCATCGTGAACGGCACGTTGAGCAGGCGCGCCAGCGTTTCAGCCAGCAGGGTCTTGCCCGAACCGGTCGGGCCGATGAGCAGGATGTTCGACTTCGCCAACTCGACGTCATCGCCCTTCTGGCGCGACTCGATGCGCTTGTAGTGGTTGTAGACCGCGACGGCGAGGGTCTTCTTCGCGCGCGGCTGGCCGACCACGTACTGGTCGAGCACCTCGAGGATCTCTTTCGGCTTCGGCAGGTGGCTGCGCGCCGCCTGCGACTTGTCCTCGAGTTCCTCGCGGATGATGTCGTTGCAGAGCTCGACGCATTCATCGCAGATGAACACGCTGGGGCCTGCGATCAGCTTCCGCACCTCGTGCTGGCTCTTCCCGCAGAAGGAGCAGTAGAGGATCTTGGAACTGTCGGCGGGGCGGCTGGGTCGGTCGTCGGTCATTTCTTGGGAAACCCGGGGGCAGCGGTCTCGGCCCGAGAATAGCACCGGCACCCCGGAGCGGGAGCCCCGAGGTGCTGGCGTGGCGTGAAGGGGAAAACGGCGGCGTTCAGCCGGCCTGCACCGTGTCGTCCGGACGGCGCTCGAGCACGGCGTCGATCAGGCCGTAGGACTTCGATTCTTCCGCGTTCATGAAGAGATCGCGCTCGAGGTCCTTCTCGATCTGCTCCACCGACTTGCCGGTGTTGGCGGCGTACTCGCGGGCCAGCTTCTCGCGGAGATACAGGATTTCCTTGGCCTGGATCGCGATGTCCGTGGCTTGGCCCTGGGCACCGCCCGACGGCTGGTGGATCATCACGCGCGAATTCGGCAGCGCATAGCGCTTGCCCTTCGCACCCGCGGCGAGCAGGAAGGAGCCCATGGAGCAGGCCTGGCCCACGCAGATGGTGCTCACGTCCGGCTTGATGAAGCGCATGGTGTCGTAGATCGCCAAGCCAGCGGTGACGACGCCACCCGGCGAGTTGATGTACAGGCTGATGTCCTTCTCGGGGTTCTCGGCCTCGAGGAACAGCAGCTGGGCGACCACGACGTTCGCCATGTAGTCGTCGATGGGACCGACCAGGAAGATCACCCGCTCCTTCAGGAGGCGCGAGTAGATGTCGTACGCGCGCTCGCCGCGGGCGGTCTGTTCGACCACCATCGGGACGAGGTTGAGGCTCTTGGTCGGTTCCATGGGACGCTCCGGTTCGGTTTAGGCGTTCGGGCGCAGCGCGTCCGTGAAGGACATCGCCACGTCGGTCGCCTGCGCACGCTCGGCGATCCAGTCGATCACCTGCTCTTCCATCACGCGCGCCTGCAGGCCCTGCAACAGATTGGGGTCGTTGCGGTAAAGATCAACCACCTGCTGCGGATCCTCGTAGGTCGAGGCGATCAGGTTGATGGCTTCGTTCACGCGCTTCGCGTCGAGGCGCAGGTTGTTGCGCTTGGCCACCTCGCCGACGATCAGGCCGGCCGAGACGCGGTTGCGCGCGGCTTCCATGAACGGGGCATGGTCGACCTGGCCGACGTTCTGGCCCTGGCGACGCGCGTTCTCGGCCGCCTGGGCGGCCATCGAGCGGGCTTCGGCTTCGATCAGGCGCGGCGGCAGCTCGATGTGCGCATAGGCGGCCACCAGCTTCTGGGCCACTTCCGAGCGCAGGCGGGCCGACAGCGCGCCCTTCAACTCGCGCTGGAGGTTGCTGCGCACTTCGTCGCGGAACTTGTCGAGCTTGCCGGACTTCACGCCGAAGCTCTTGATGAAAGCCTCGTCGATCGCCGGCAGGTGCTGCTCGGACACCTTGGCGGCCTTGACGTTGACCTGGGCCGTCTTGCCAGCCAGCTCGGCCACGCGCCAATCGGCCGGGAAGGCCACGTCAACGGTTTTCTCCTCGCCAGCCGACAGGCCGACCAGGGCCTGCTCGATCGCCGGGAACAGCATGTTGCTGCCGATGACCGTCACGCCGCGCTCGACGCCCTCTTCGGGCAGGCGCTTGCCATCGACGAGAGCGAAGTTCTCGACGTTGACGAGGTCGCCGGCCTGCGCGGCGCGCTCCACCACGCTCCACGACCGGCGCTGCTGGCGCAGCGTCTCGATCATGTTGTCGATGTCGGCGTCTTCCACCGACGCCGTGGCGCGCTGGATCGCGAGCTTGGCGATGTCGATGTCGCCGAAATCCGGCGCCACTTCGAAGGTCGCCGTGTAGCGGATCTCTTCCGCCACGCCACCTTCCGCATTGATCTCCGGCTGGCCGACCGGCTGAAGGTTCTGCTGGCGCAAGGCTTCGCCGAACGTGTCACGCACGACATCGGAATACGCTTCCGAACGCACCTGCGCGCCAAAGCGCTGCTCGATGACCTTCGCGGGCACCTTGCCCGGACGGAAGCCGTTCATGCGCACCGTGCGCGACAGCTCGCGGAGACGGTTGCCCACCGCACTCTCGAGGCGGTCGGCCGGGACGCTGACCGAAAGCTTGCGCCCCAGGCTGCCGATGGATTCAACGGAAACGTGCATGGTGACTCCTGAAATGTCGCGTGTTGTGCCGCGCTCGTCGCGCGCGCTGGAAACGAAAAAACCCGCGGAGTCAGGCCTCAAATCCTCCGCACCGGATGCTGCTTGGTGCGAAAGGAGAGACTCGAACTCTCACGGGTTGCCCCACTGGAACCTAAATCCAGCGCGTCTACCAATTTCGCCACTCTCGCAGGCTTTGGAGCAGGCGAAGCGGCGTTCGAGGTTTGGTGGGCCGTCTAGGATTCGAACCTAGGACCTACGGATTAAGAGTCCGCTGCTCTACCAACTGAGCTAACGGCCCGGAAACCTCGTCGCCGACGCGACTGCGAAGGCGAATTATGCCCTACTGGAGGGCTGGGGTGGAAGACGGGATTTGAACCCGCGACCCCTGGAATCACAATCCAGTGCTCTAACCAACTGAGCTACATCCACCACATTGAAACTGGCGCGCCCGGCAGGAATCGAACCTGCAACCGCCGGCTTAGAAGGCCGGTGCTCTATCCGATTGAGCTACGGGCGCTCAGAAACGGATGAACCCACCGGACCCGACGCCGGGGCATCAGCTTATCGACACCACCAGACCACGCAACTGGTCGGGGCAGAGGGATTCGAACCCCCGACATCCAGCTCCCAAAGCTGGCGCTCTACCAGACTGAGCTATACCCCGGCTTTGAACCGGTCGGGCGAAGAACGACTGCCACGCGAATTGTGTTGGACCACTGGATCGACGCGATGCCGCGTCTCTCCTTCGAACAAAAAAGGTGCCGAAGCACCTTGTTTGATCGATGGCGCGCCCGGAAGGATTCGAACCTCCGACCCCCAAGTTCGTAGCCTGGTGCTCTATCCAACTGAGCTACGGGCGCGTAGAAATGAAATTATGCGGAGTGGATCCGGGAACGTCAAGCCCCCGTTTCCACTTTGCTGAATCTCCTCCCGCGACGCACCCAGGGGTGCGCGCAGCAGTGACTCGGCCTCACCAGACGAAGACGCCGCCCGAGGGCGGCATCGACGTGGCGGAGTGAGAGGGATTCGAACCCTCGATAGAGCTTTTGACCCTATACTCCCTTAGCAGGGGAGCCCCTTCGGCCTCTCGGGCATCACTCCGTCGACCCGCCCCTCATCGGAGCGGGCGCAAAGAGTAACGGCTCACGCCTCTCCGGGCAAATCTTCTTTGCCTCTCGACGGCCCCTTGCCGGATTCGTCGCGCTGGATGCGCTGGAAAATCTCTTCGCGATGCACCGCGACTTCCTTAGGCGCAGTGATGCCGATGCGCACCTGATTGCCCTTGACCCCGAGGACCGTCACGGTCACGGAATCGCCGATCATCAGGGTTTCACCGACCCGCCTGGTCAAAATCAACATACGCGTGTTCCTCGTCCGGGGTTCTTCCTACACCGGACCGCGGCGGCATCCGAGCCCACCGCAGCCTGATCGGCTCTGCACGGCACACCGCGCAGGCCGTCGATACTAGGCGCGCCGGACTTCACGCGCAACGCGCAGGGCCCGCAGAAAAGACAAGCTCCGTCAGCATCCCGCGCGCGACCTCAGAGCCCGAGCTTGCCCGCCACCCAAGCCGGAACGCCCGCCAGTGCCCCGACAAGGGACTCGCCGTCGTTGCCTCCGCCCTGCGCCATGTCCGGACGACCGCCGCCTTTGCCGCCCACTTGCTGGGCCACGTGGGAGAGCAGATCGCCGGCCTTGACCTTGGCCAATGCTGCGCCATGGCTGCCGGCAATCAGGCTGGCCTTGCCGTCGTTGGCCGCCGCGAGGATGACGACGACATCGCCGAGTTTCTGCTTGAGGTTGTCGACGGCGTCGCGCAGCCCCTTCGCGTCGAAGCCTTCAAGGCGCGCAGCGACCACTTTGATGCCGCCGACGTCGACCGCCTGCGAGGCCAGGTCCGCACTGGCGCCGGCCGCGGCCTTCGCCTTGAAGGACTCGATCTCGCGCTCCAACTTCTTCTGGCGGTCGAGTAGGCCGCGCAGTTTGTCGAGCAGGTCGGACGCGCGGCCGCCGACGAGATCGGCCGCCTGCTCCAGCACCGCCTCCTGCGCGGCGACCTCCGCCAGCGCGCCGCGGCCGGTGACCGCCTCGATGCGACGCACGCCGGCGGCCACGCCTCCCTCCGAGACGATCTTGAACAGGCCGATATCGCCAGTGCGATGCACGTGGGTGCCGCCGCAGAGCTCGGTCGAGAACTCGCCCATGCGCAGCACGCGCACGCGCTCGCCATACTTCTCGCCGAACAGCGCCATCGCGCCGAAATCGAGCGCTTCCTGCATGCCCATGTGGTGCACTTCCGCCTCAGCATTGCGACGGACCTCCGCATTGACCATCGACTCGATGGTCGCCAATTGTTCCGGAGTGATCGCCGAGAAATGCGAAAAGTCGAAACGCAGGCGATCCGGGGCCACCAGCGACCCCTTCTGCGTGACGTGCTCGCCGAGCACGGTGCGGAGCGCCGCATGGAGCAGGTGGGTGGCCGAATGGTTCAGCACCACGTCCTGGCGGCGTTCGCCGTCGACGCGGGCCGAGACGCGGTCGCCGATCGTGAGGCCACCGGCTGAGACGCGCCCGAGGTGTACGTGGAACTGGCCGGCGAGCTTCAGCGTGTCCTGCACCTCGAACGCATCGCCGCGCGCATCGATGAGGCGGCCGGTGTCGCCCACCTGGCCACCCGATTCCGCATAGAAGCTTGTCTTGTCGAGGACGACCACGCCCTCCTCGCCCGCGGCGATGCGCTCGACCGGCTTGCCGTCGCGCAGCAGCGCGACGACGCGGCAATCTTCGGCTTCGACCGATTCGTAACCAAGGAACTGCGTGGGGTTCAGCTTGGCGATGAGCTCGGCCGGCATGACGATGCCACCGCCGAACTTGCCGGCGGCGCGGGCGCGCTCGCGCTGCTCGTTCATGCGCTGCTCGTAGACCGACATCGCATCGGCAGCCGGCGACAGGCTACGCTCGCGGAGGATGTCGAGGATGAGATCGGGCGGGCAGCCGTAGGTGTCGTGCAGTTGGAAGAGCGACTCGCCGTCGAGCACGGCGCCGGCCTTCGACAACGTGCCGTCGAGGCGCTGCATGCCGGCATCGAGCGTGGTGGCAAACGCAGCTTCTTCAGCCTTGAGCGCGGCCTCGACCGTGGCCTGCTGGGCCTTCAGTTCCGGGTAGGCCTCGCCCATCGCCTCGACCAGCGGCTGCACCATGCGCCAGAACACGCCCTCGGGCTTGAGCGCACCAAGCTTCCACACGTGGCGCGTGGCGCGGCGGATGATGCGGCGGAGCACGTAGCCGCGGCCTTCGTTCGACGGCAGCACGCCGTCGACGATCAGGAAGCTGGCGGCACGGATGTGGTCGGCGATGACGCGCAGCGACTTGTGCTCGAGGTCCTTCGTGTCCGTCAGGGCCGCGGCGGCCTTGATGAGGTGCTGGAACAGGTCGATCTCGTAGTTGCTGTGCACGTGCTGCAGCACGGCGGCGAGGCGCTCGAGGCCCATGCCGGTGTCGACGCAGGGCGCCGGCAACGGCAGCAGGCTGCCGTCGGGCTGGCGGTCGAACTGCATGAAGACGTTGTTCCAGATCTCGATGAAGCGGTCACCGTCTTCATCCGGCGAGCCCGGGGGGCCACCGGCGATGTGCGCACCGTGGTCGTAGAAGATTTCGGTGCAGGGGCCGCAGGGGCCGGTGTCGGCCATCTGCCAGAAGTTGTCCGAAGCGTAGGGCGCGCCCTTGTTGTCGCCGATGCGGATGATCCGCTCGGCCGGGATGCCGACGGTCTGGTTCCAGATGGCGAACGCTTCGTCGTCGGTGTGGTAGATCGTGACGAGCAGGCGGTCCTTCGGCAGCTTCCAGACCTCGGTCAGCAGTTCCCAAGCCCAGCAGATGGCGTCCTTCTTGAAGTAGTCGCCGAAGCTGAAGTTGCCCAGCATTTCAAAGAAGGTGTGGTGGCGCGCGGTGTAGCCGACCTGGTCGAGGTCGTTGTGCTTGCCACCGGCGCGCACGCAGCGCTGCGAGGAGACGGCGCGGGTGTAGCTGCGCTTCTCGGCGCCGAGGAACACGTCCTTGAACTGCACCATGCCGGCATTCGTGAACAGCAGGGTGGCGTCGTTGCCCGGGACGAGCGGGCTGGACGGGACGATCGTGTGGCCCTTCGACTGGAAGAACTCGAGGAAGTCGCGGCGAATCTCGGCGCTGGTTTTCATGCGGAACCTGAAGGCGGGTCGGAAGGGCACGGCCGAGGCCGCGTCATCCCGACATGGGAGGCGGAAAGTCAGCCTTCAAGGGTAGCAGGGGGCGCGCGGGGATTGGCTCAGGGCTCGTCGTCGCCTTCGGCACCCAGGGCCAGGGCCTGCCGGACCTGATCCTGGGAAAACCCTCGCCGCAGCAGGAAGCCCACGGCCTTGTGACGCAGCTTGATCGCCTCCGCCCCCCGCCCGGCAGCCCGAAGCGCTGGAAGGAAGCGAGCCGCGACGCGAGCCGCGGTGTCCGCCCAATCGAGGCCTTCGGCTTCCGCGGCCTCGAACGCCGCGTCGACATCCGCCGCTGGCACGCCGTTCACGCGCAACTCGGCGCGGATGCGGATCGGGCCCTGCCCCGCCAACGCGCGGCTTCGCACCAGGGCCTCGGCGTAGCGGCGATCGTCTTGGAAGCCCTGCCGCTGCAGGGTCTCAACGGCGGCGTCGAGCTCGTCGACCTCGACGCCCTTCCCGCGAAGCTTGCGCTTCAGCTCAGTGGCCGAGTGCTCGCGCCGGACCAGGAGCCCGAGGGCCCGCTGGTAGGCAGGGACCGCCGGGCGCTCGCGACGACCGCGCGGGGATGGCTCGCGGTCGTCGGCGCCCTCGCCACTCACGCGTCAGCCGGCTCTTCGGACTCTTCGCTGCGGCTCTCGGCCGGAACGTAGAGTTCCCGCAGCTTGGCCTCGAGCTCGGCGCACTGGCGCGGGTTGTCCTTGAGCCAGGCGCGGGCGTTTTCCTTGCCCTGGCCGATGCGTTCGGTGCCGTAGCTGTACCAGGCACCGGACTTCTCGACGAGCTTGGCGTCCACGCCCATGTCGATCAGCTCGCCTTCGCGGCTGATGCCTTCGCCGTACAGGATCTCGGTCACGATCTGCTTGAACGGCGGCGCCAGCTTGTTCTTGACCACCTTGATCTTGGTCTGGTTGCCGATGATGTCGTCGCCCTTCTTGACCGCGCCGATGCGGCGGATGTCGAGGCGGACGGAGGCGTAGAACTTCAGCGCGTTGCCGCCCGTGGTGGTCTCGGGGTTCTGGCCAGGCATCATGACGCCGATCTTCATGCGCAGCTGGTTGATGAAAATCACCATGGTGTTGCTGCGCTTGATGTTGCCGGTGAGCTTGCGCAAGGCCTGGCTCATCAGGCGGGCCTGCAGGCCGACCTGCATCTCGCCCATCTCGCCCTCGATTTCAGCCTTCGGGGTGAGCGCGGCGACCGAGTCGACCACCACCACGTCGACGGCATTGGAACGGACGAGCATGTCGGCGATTTCCAGCGCCTGCTCACCCGTGTCCGGCTGGCTGACCAGCAGGTCGTCGAGCTTCACGCCCAGCTTCTGCGCGTAGATCGGATCGAGCGCGTGCTCGGCGTCGATGAAGGCGGCCGTACCGCCGTTCTTCTGGCATTCGGCGATGACCTGCAGCGTCAGCGTGGTCTTGCCCGAGGATTCCGGACCGTAGATCTCGATCACGCGGCCTTTCGGCAAACCGCCGATGCCCAGCGCGATATCAAGCATCAACGAGCCGGTGCCGATGACTTCAGCGGCTTCGACGCTCTTGTCACCCATGCGCATCACCGTGCCCTTGCCGAACTGGCGCTCGATCTGGGTCAGGGCAGCAGTAAGGGCTCGCTTCTTGTTTTCGTCCATCGCGGTCATCGTCGGGGTCTCGGGTCAGAGGGTGTGGAGAGAAGTCTGGGGGAGGCGTTTCGCACGGACTGAGACAGCGGCGAAACGTACGGAAACAATCGATGACGGGCCGCGCGGACAGCAGCGGAAAAGCCCGGCCAAGCCGGTGCGAAAAATCACACTTCGGAGGTCGGCGCTCACCGCGACGGCCTCAGCAGCCCGCAGAACAGCCCCTCGATGGCGAAATCCTGGTCTTCCGACACCGCGATCGGGGAATGCTCGGGGTTGCGCGGCATCAGGCGCAGGCCGTCGCCGCCGAAGTGCAGCACCTTGACCGTGATTTCGCCGTCCACCCGTGCGATGACCACTTGGCCATGGCGGGCATCGGCGGTGCGGCGCACGCCGATCAGGTCGCCGTCGAGGATGGCCTCGTCGCGCATCGAATCGCCCTGCACGCGCAGCAGGTAATCCGGCGTCGGATGGAACACGTGGCGGTCCAGCACCACGGTCGCGTCACTGCCGATGTCGGCACCGATCGGCTGGCCGGCCGCCACGCGACCGAGCACCGGCAGGCGGACGGCATCGTCATCGGTCGCGGGAGCGAGCGGCAGGGCCGCCTGGGCCTTGGCTGGCGACTGCAGCACCCGCAGCCCGCGGGCCTTGCCCGGCAGGCGTTCGATGGCCCCGGCCGCCTCAAGAGCCTCGAGGTGGTACTGGGCGGCACGCACGCTCTTGAAGCCAAAGGCGCGAGCGATCTCGGTCTGCGAGGGCGGCATGCCCTCGGCCTCGATGCGCTCGGCGAGGAACTCGAGGATGGCGGTCTGGACGTCGGTCAGCGGCATGTGGGTAGTAATACTACTAAGACCCCGTCGCCGCAAGCCTTCAGGCCGAACTGATCTCCAGCAGGCCCACCAGTGCCGCCGCGATGGTCTGCCGCCGCACCGCCTCGCGGTCGCCGGCGAAATGGAACACCTCGGCCTTCGGGTAGCCTCCACGGCGCTTCCAGCCGATCCAGACGGTGCCGACCGGCTTGTCGGCCGTGCCGCCGCCCGGACCGGCGATGCCGGTCACCGCGACGGCCACGGACGCCGCCGAATGCACCAGCGCGCCGGACACCATCTCGATCACGGTCTCCCGGCTGACGGCGCCTTCGCGCTCCAGCGTCTGCGGCCGCACGCCGAGCATGGCCTGCTTGGCCTCGTAGCTGTAGGCGACCATGCCGCAATCGAACCAGGCTGAGCTGCCGGCGAGATCGGTGAGGGTCTTGGCGATCCAGCCGCCGGTGCAGCTTTCGGCGGTGCTGACGAACAGGCGCCGGGCGATCAGGGCATCAGCGAGTTGCCGCGCCAGCGCAGCCAGCTCGGCGTCGGTGGGGAGGTGGGGCGTGTCCATGCCGCTAGACTAGCCGGCCCTTGCCCGACCGGTCAGCCCGCACGTTCCGAATGGCCAGCGACGCCCCGCAGCACACCCCGCTGATGAAGCAGTTCTTCGCCGCCAAGGCAGAGCACCCGGACCTGCTGCTGTTCTTCCGGATGGGCGATTTCTACGAGCTGTTCTACGACGACGCCCGCAAGGCGGCGCGCCTGCTTGACATCACGCTGACGCAGCGAGGCTCGTCAGGCGGTGCGCCGATCCCGATGGCCGGCGTGCCGGTGCACGCCTACGAGGGCTACCTCGCCCGCCTCGTCGCATTGGGCGAATCGGTGGCGGTGTGCGAACAGATCGGCGATCCGGCGCTGGCCAAGGGCCTCGTCGAGCGCAAGGTGGTGCGCATCGTCACGCCAGGCACCGTCACCGACGAGGCTCTGCTGCAGGAACGCCGCGACACGCTGTTGATGGCGGTGGTGCGTGGGAAAAGTGGCTTCGGCCTCGCCTGGGCCGACCTCGCCGGCGGCCGCTTCCTCGCCAACGAGGTGGCCGACGAGGACGCGCTCGCGGCGGAACTCGCGCGGCTCGAGCCCGCCGAAGTGCTGGTGCCGGACGAGGACGGCTGGCCCAGTGCCGTTACCCAGCGCCAAGGCGCCCGTCGGCGCGCGCCGTGGCTGTTCGACGCCGACAGCGCGCGCCGCGCCCTGCTCCGTTTCTTCAACCTGCACGACCTCTCGCCCTTCGGCCTCGAAGGAAAAGCGCTGGCGACGGCCGCCGCAGGCGCCCTGCTCGGCTACGTGGAGGAGACGCAGAAGCAGCAACTGCCGCACCTGACGGCCATCGCCGTCGAGGCCGCGGACGAGGCCATCGCCCTGAACGCCGCGACGCGGCGGCATCTTGAGATCGACACCCGCGTCGATGGCAACACGGCGCACACCCTGCTCGGCGTGGTGGACAGCACGATCACGCCGATGGGCGGCCGCCTGCTGCGGCGATGGCTGCACCGCCCGCTGCGCACGCAATCCGTCGTCGCCGAACGTCACCACGCGGTGCGCAGCCTGCTCGATGCCCGCGCCTTCGAGCCCGTTCGCGAAGCGCTGCGCCGCGTCGGCGACCTCGAACGCATCCTCTCGCGCGTGGCCCTGCGCTCGGCGCGCCCGCGCGATTTGTCCACCCTGCGCGATGGCCTCGCGCTCTTCCCTGCCCTGCGCGACGCGCTGGCGCCGCTGGATTCACCGCGCCTCGCCGCCCTGCTCGCCCGCCTCGGCGAGCACGCGGGCACCGCGGACTGGTTGCAGAAGGCCGTCGCGCCGCAGCCGCCGCTAAAGCTGGTCGATGGCGGCGTCATTGCCGAGGGCTTCGACGCCGAGCTCGACGAACTGCGCGTGCTCTCAACCAATGCAGATCAATTCCTGCTGGATCTGGAGGCCCGCGAGCGCGCTGCCACCGGCATCGCGACGCTGAAGGTCGGCTACAACCGCGTCCACGGCTTCTACATCGAGATCAGCAAAGGGCAGGCCGACAAAGCCCCGCTGCACTACAGCCGACGGCAGACGCTGACCGGCGCCGAGCGCTACATCACCGACGAGCTGAAGCAGTTCGAAGACAAAGTGCTCTCGGCGCGCGACCGTGCGCTGTCGCGCGAGAAGCAGCTCTGGGAAGACCTGCTCGACGGCCTCAATGCCGTGCTGAACCCGCTGAAGGCCGCCGCCGAGGCGGTGGCCGAGATCGACGTGCTGGCCGCCTTCGCCGAGCGGGCGCTGGCCCTGGACTGGGTCGAACCGCAGCTCGTCGCGGAACCCGGCATACGCATCGAACGCGGCCGCCATCCTGTCGTCGAGGCCGTGCGCGAAGCGCCGTTCGAACCGAACGATCTCGCGCTGTCGCCCGAGCGGCGGATGCTGGTGATCACTGGCCCGAACATGGGCGGCAAGAGCACCTACATGCGGCAGGCAGCGCTGATCGCACTGCTCGCCTATGCCGGCAGCTTCGTGCCGGCCTCGCGCTGCGTGCTGGGGCCCATCGACCGGATCCTGACGCGCATCGGCGCCGGCGACGACCTCGCCAAGGGCCAGTCGACCTTCATGGTCGAGATGAGCGAGACGGCCTACATCCTCCACCACGCCACGCCACAGTCGCTGGTGCTGATGGACGAGATCGGCCGCGGCACGTCGACCTACGATGGCCTCGCGCTGGCGCAGGCCTGCGCGCTGCACCTGGCCAACGTCAATCGCGGCTTCGTGCTGTTCGCGACGCACTACTTCGAACTGACGGCACTGGCCGGCGACGGCAGCAACGGCATCGCCAACGTGCACCTCGACGCCGTCGAGCACGGCGACAAGCTCGTCTTCATGCACGCCGTGAAGGACGGCCCGGCGAACCGCAGCTTCGGCCTCCAGGTGGCGGCCCTCGCCGGCCTGCCGCGAGCGGTGCTCGGCGAAGCGCGACGCACGCTCGCGGAGTTGGAGCAGCGCAGCCGCGACATGCCGGCGACCGCAACCTCGCCTTCTGCCATCGACCAACCGGCACAGATGGCGCTGTTCCGCAGCCCACCGCCCGCGCTCGATGCCTTGGCCGCGGTCGACCCGGACGAGCTCACGCCGAAGCAGGCGCTGGAAGCGCTCTATCGCCTCAAGGCGATGCTGTAACCGTTACAGCGCGTCGAGGTCGCCCAAGGCCTGGATCAGGCGGCGCTGGCGCTTGTTCGGTCGCGTCTCGGGCGGCTGGTAGCCCTGCGCCTCGAAGCGCCGTTTCTCGCGCTCGGCGAGGCGGGCGGCGATCGACGCTTCGGATTCAACGTACAGCTGCTGTGCCACGCTCGCCGGGCCGCGCTGGTCGGCGACCCCGCGGACTTCGACCTCGTAGCGCTCGCCCGCCCGCTCGACGGCGAGCATCAGGCCAACGCGCACGGTGCGGCTCGGTTTCAGGGTCTGGCCGTCGATGCGCACTTGCCCGAGTTCGATGGCCTTCTTCGCGAGCGCGCGGGTCTTGAAGAAGCGCGCCGCCCAAAGCCAGAGATCGAGGCGCACGCCACCCTCGCCTTCGGGCGCGGCAGCGGGACCTTTCGACAGCGAGCTCATGCGATGACGCCGGGAACGACGGACGCCAACCCCGGAAACACGAACGGCCGCTCGAGGCGGCCGTCCGGTAGGGGCGCTGGCGCGGCCGGAATTACTGGGCCGACTTGCGGGCCGCCAGGTCTTCCTTGATGCGCGCGGCCTTGCCTTCGAGATCGCGCAGGTAGTACAGCTTGCCGGCGCGGACCTTGCCGTGGCGCTTCACTTCGACCGAGTCGATGACCGGGCTGTGGGTCTGGAACACGCGCTCGACGCCGAAGCCGTGCGAGATCTTGCGGACGGTGAACGAGGAGTTCAGGCCGCCGTTCTTCTTGGCGATCACGACGCCTTCGAAGGCCTGCACGCGCTCGCGATTGCCTTCCTTCACCTTGACGTTGACGATCACCGTGTCGCCGGGGCTGAACTCCGGCAGCTGGCGCTGGATCTGCTCGGCCTCGAACTGGGCGACGATCGACTTGTTGAGCTGGCTCATGGCTTTAAACCTGTGTAGTTCTTCTAGATGCCGCGCCACGCAGGCTCGGAGCCCGGGCGAGTCGGAAAGTATACCCCCGACTTGACAGCCGGCGCTAGGGGCTGTCGGGGCTCGAAACTTGACGGGCGATGAATTCGGCGAGCAGGGCCCGGTCCTGCCGGCTCAGGTCCATCCGGGCCAGAAGATCCGGGCGGCGGAGCCAGGTCCGGCCCAGCGACTGCTGCCGGCGCCAGCGGGCGATCTTCGCGTGGTCGCCGGAGAGCAACACGTCCGGCACGCCCGACGTGCCAAGCCTTTCGGAGCGGGTGAAGTGCGGGCAGTCGAGCAGGCCGTCTTCGAAGCTGTCCTGCACCGCCGAGGCGGCATCGTTCAGTGCGCCATCGAGCAGGCGTCCGACGGCATCGATGACCACGGCTGCGCCCAACTCCCCCCCGGACAGCACGTAATCGCCGATCGACAACTCCTCGTCGACATGCGCGTCGAGGAAACGTTCGTCGACACCCTCGTAGCGGCCGCAGAGCAGGAGGAATCCGGGCGTGGCCGCGAGCGCACGGGCCTTGGCCTGCGTGAAGCGCGGCCCCTGTGGCGAGAGATAGATGACCGGGCCCGAGGCACCGTCGGTGCGCGCCGCGGCCAGGCAGGTTTCAAGGGGCTCGGGCAACATCAGCATGCCCGGGCCGCCGCCAAACGGACGCTCGTCGACGCGCCGGTAGTTCCCCGTGGCGTAGTCGCGAGGGTTCCAGCCCTTCACCGCGAGGAGGCCGCGCTCGGCGGCGCGTCCCACCACGCCAAGCCCCGCCGACTGGGCGATGAACTCGGGGAACAGGGTGAGGACGTCGATGCGCATGGGCGCGCCGGTCAGAACTCGGGGTCCCAGTCGACGAGCATGCGGCCGCCGTCGAGGTCGACCTCGCGCACCACGTCCGGGGTGTACGGCAGGTAGCGTTCGCGCTCGCCCTTGATGGCGATGACGTCGTTGGCGCCGTTGTTGAACAGATGCGAGATCACGCCGAGCTCGACGCCGTCGATCGTCGCGACCTTCAGGCCTTCGAGATCAACCCAGTAGTACTCGCCGGGCTTCGAGGGCGGCAGCTGCGAGCGCAATACCCAGATCTCGGCACCGACGATCGCCTCGGCGTCGTCGCGGGATTCCACGTCGGGAAGGCGGGCGGTGACGGAGCCGTTGGGATTCACTTTGCCCTTCGCACCCGAAACGAGGCTTTCCTCGCCACGGTGGACAAGGATCCAGGGCTTGTAGCGGAACAGCGCGTCTCGGGGATTCGTCCAGGACTCGAGCTTCAACTCACCCCGAACGCCGAACGCGCCGATCACCCTGCCCAACAGGATGCGGCGCTCGGTGCTCATTTCAGGTCTCGTGCGCCATCTTGGGGATGGCGCGACGGGATCAAGCGGCCTTGGCCGCTTCCTTGACCAGCAGCGCGACCTTGTCGGTCATCTGCGCGCCGTGCGACACCCAATGCTTGACGCGATCGGCGTCGATCTCGACGCGCTTCTCGGCGCCACGGGCGACGGGGTTGTAGTAGCCGACGCGCTCGATGTTGCGGCCATCGCGGGCGTTGCGGCCGTCGGTGACGACGACGTGGTAGAAGGGGGCCTTCTTGGCGCCACCGCGAGCCAGGCGGATCTTGACCATTGCTGTTTGCTCTGTAGTTCTTGGGGTCATACCTGCCTGTTCAGGGGCAGGGAATTGGAAAGTCTAGCGGGGCCGGCCCCAAAAGGCAAAGCCGACGGGTCGGGCCGACGGAGGCAACGGGGCGCCGTTCAGGCTCGCGGCGCCCACGGCTCAGCGCGGAAAGCCTCCGCCCGGGAAGCCGCGGCCGCCCATCATCCCCTGCATCCCGCGCAGCATGCCCTTCATGCCGCCCTTCGACAGCTTGGACATCATCTTCTCCATCTGCTGCCACTGCTTGTAGACCTGGTTCACCTGGGCCGCCGACGTGCCCGAACCGCGAGCAATACGCGCCTTGCGGGAGCCATTGAGCAGGTCCGGATTGCGGCGCTCCTTCGGCGTCATCGAGTTGATGATCGCGATCATCCGCGGCACTTCCTTGCCGGTGACCTGCGCCTTCACGCTGTCGGGGATCTGGCCCATGCCGGGCAGCTTGTCCATGAGGCCGGTGAGACCACCCATGTTCTGCATCTGCAGCATCTGGTCTCGAAGGTCATTCAGGTCGAAGCGCTTGCCCTTGGCGACCTTCTCCGCGAGCTTCGCGGCCTTGTCCTTGTCGACGCTGCGCTCGACCTCCTCGACCAGCGACAGAACGTCGCCCATATCGAGGATGCGGCCAGCGGCGCGCTCGGGATGGAACACATCGAGGCCGTCGGGCTTCTCGCCAACGCCGACGAACTTGATCGGCTTGCCCGTGATGTAGCGCACCGAAAGCGCGGCACCGCCGCGGGCGTCGCCGTCGGTCTTGGTGAGCACCACGCCGGTCAGCGGCAGTGCCTCGGCGAAGGCCTTGGCGGTGTTGGCGGCGTCCTGGCCGGTCATCGCGTCGACGACGAACAGGGTCTCGACCGGATCGACCGCGGCGTGCAGGGCCTTGATCTCCGCCATCATTTCCGCATCGATGGCCAGACGACCTGCGGTGTCGACGATCAGCACGTCGGCGACATTTCGCTTGGCCGCGTCGATGGCGGCCCGGGCGATGTCGACCGGCTTCTGGCCGGCCTCCGAGGGATGAAACAGCGCGCCGACTTGCCCGGCCAAGGTCTGCAGCTGCGCGATGGCCGCCGGACGGTAGACGTCGCAGCTCACCACCATCACTTTCTTTTTCCGGCGCTCCTTCAGGTGCTTGGCGAGCTTGCCAACCGTGGTCGTCTTGCCGGCGCCCTGCAGGCCGGCCATGAGGATCACCGCCGGCGGCTGCTGGGCCAGCGAGAGTTCGGCGCCCTGCCCGCCCATCACCAGGGTCATCTCGTCGCGGACGACCTTGATCAACGCCTGGCCGGGCGTCAGGGACTGGAGCACCTCCTGCCCGACCGCGCGCACCTTGATGCGTTCGATCAGGGCCTGCACCACCGGCAGGGCGACGTCGGCCTCGAGCAGGGCGATGCGGACCTCGCGCAAGCTCTCGCGGATGTTCTCCTCACTCAGGCGGCCGCGGCCGCGGAGGCGCTGGAGGGTGCCGGAAAGGCGCTGGGTCAGGGACTCGAACATGGCGGAAAGCGCTGCAGGGACGCGGGAAAGCGGGGCGCGAAGTATAGCCCCGGGGGCGATGCGAGGCGTTCTCGTTTCGCCGGGCGCTGTGCGACACTTCAGGCATGCCCACCGACCTGATCCTCGCGGCCTTCGCCGCGCTCGCCTACGCGCTCGCCGCCCTCGGGCTGGTGCGCCGCCTGCAGGCCGGCGGATCGGCGCACGGCGCTCTGTGGCCGCTGCTGCTCGCCGGCAACGGCGTCCTGCTGCAGCTCGGCCTGCACATCTGGGCCGGGCACCTGAAGGGCGCGCCGGACCTGCACTTCTTCGCGGCGCTCTCCCTCGTCAGCCTCGGCATGGCGGCCCTGACCGTCGCGGCGGCGAAGCTGGAACGGCTCGAAGCCCTGGGCGTCGTGGTGTTCCCTGTCGCCGCGGCTTGCGTGCTGACCTACGCCCTCGGCGCGCAGCCCGGCAGCGGCAGCAACGAACTGCCGTGGCCCATCCTGATGCACGCGTGGCTCGCCCTGCTGGCCTACGCGGCGCTGGCGCTGGCGGCGCTGTTCGCGGCCGGCCTGTGGCTGCAGGAACGCGCCCTGCGGCAACGTCGCATCACCGGCATCGTCAGGGTCCTCCCGCCGCTAACGCAGTCGGAGAGCCTGCTGTTCCGCACGCTCGTCGCCGCATTCGCCCTGCTGACGCTGGCGCTGGCGATGGGGCTGGTGTTCGTCGAGAACCTGTTCGCCCAGCACCTGATGCACAAGACCGTGCTGTCGCTGCTGAGCTGGACGGTGCTGGCCACCCTGCTGTTCGGCCACTGGCGCTGGGGCTGGCGCGGCGCCAAGGCCGCACGCTGGACGCTCGCTGCCATGCTGCTGCTCGGGCTGGCGTTCTTCGGCAGTCGCTTCGTCTACGAATTCCTGCTGGCGCGCTGAGCGTCCACAGCATCACGCCTCAATGCGCTCCGAGGGCTGGAAGGGCTCGATGCGTCCGTCCGCGAAACGCTGGAAAAGCACGGGCGAGAGGGCATACGCCGCATCGGCGTGGATTTCGGTCGCGTGTCGGCGAAGCTCGGCGACGACCTTGGGGTCGGCGCTGTCGCCGAACACGAGGACGTCGCGCGCGGGAATCGCGATCACCGGGTCGCCGCGGAGGCGTTCCCTCTCACGAGCCCAGAATTCGTCGAGAAGCAGGATCGAGGCTTCGTAGTAGCCTCCCGCCACGACCATATTCAGGCCGCCGCCGCGCTGCACCTCGAGGCGTGGCAGCTTCGCGCGCAGGTTGTCGATGGCGCGACGACGCAGGCCGTCGACACCGATGCCGCGATCGATGAACCAGTCCTCGCCGACATAGGCGACGTTGTGCGGCGTGTCGATGGCATAGACGATGGCGAGGTGCGCGTTGAGTGCTTCGCTGCGATGGCCGACGGGGCGACCGTCTTCGCGCGCCGGCAACGCATCGAACCAGTCGGGCGACTTCAACACGGGCACGATGTCGTCGATGCCGGCCGCGTCACTCGCGGCAGCCCCGGTGCTCGAAGCCAACCAGGCGGCGATGACGGCCTCGCGTCCGGCGTCGTCGGCCGCCTCGGCCGCGAAGCGGTAGGCGTTGTCGAGGAACACCTGCTGCAGGCCTTCCGCGCCCTCGATCGAAAGCGAAAGGCGGCTGCTGACGGCCACCGTCCGACCCGGCATCGCGGCGCGCAGGCGGGTGGCCATGTCCTCGGTGAAGGCATCCGGGTCGAGCGCCGGACGTCGCGCCCCGAACAACGCGGACTTCAGTGCATCCCACCATCCCATCGCCGACCCTCCTGTTCAGCCCGTCGCTTGCTCAAGCGCTTCCGAAAGCCGCTCCACCCCGATGACTTCCATCTCGCCGACGCGGCCGGACTTCGGCGCGTTGGCTTTCGGCACCACCGCTCGTTTGAAGCCATGCGTCGAGGCTTCCTTCAGCCGCTCCTCGCCGTTCGGCACCGGCCGCAATTCGCCGGACAGGCCGACTTCGCCGAAGGCGATCGTCTTCTCGGGGAGCGGTCGATCCCGCAACGAACTCAGCACCGCAAGCAGTACGGGAAGATCCGCGGCGGTTTCCTGCACGCGGATGCCGCCGACGACATTGACGAACACGTCCTGATCGAACACGCCGACGCCGCCGTGCCGGTGCAGCACGGCCAGCAGCATGGCCAAGCGGTTCTGCTCGAGGCCGAGGGCCACGCGGCGCGGATTCGCCAGCGGCGACTGGTCGACGAGGGCCTGCACTTCGACCAGCAGCGGCCGGGTGCCTTCGCGGGTCACCATCACGGCGCTGCCAGGCTGCGGCGAACGCGCGCCGGACAGGAAGATCGCCGAAGGGTTCGACACCTCGCGCAGGCCCTTGTCGCCCATCGCGAACACGCCGAGCTCATTGACGGCGCCGAAGCGGTTCTTGAAGGCGCGGAGCACGCGGAAGCGGCTGCCGGCCTCGCCTTCGAAATAGAGCACGGCGTCGACCATGTGCTCCAGCACGCGCGGGCCGGCGATGCCGCCCTCCTTGGTGACGTGGCCGACGAGGAACACGGCCGTGCCGGTCTCCTTGGCGAAGCGGACGAGCTTGGCCGCGCTCTCGCGCACCTGGCTCACCGAGCCGGGCGCCGCGGTGAGCAGTTCCGACCACAGCGTCTGGATGGAGTCGGCGATCATCAGCCGCGGCTTGGCCTGCGCAGCCTGCGAAAGGATGCGCTCGACGCAGGTCTCGGCCAGGGCCTGCACGCCGTCGATGCCGAGGCCGAGGCGCTGCGCGCGACCCGCGACCTGCGAGAGGCTCTCTTCACCGGTGACGTAGAGGCCCGGCACCCGCGCGGCCATGGCCGAAATGGCCTGCAGCAGCAGGGTCGATTTTCCGATGCCCGGGTCGCCGCCCACCAGCACCACCGAGCCTTCGACGAGCCCACCACCGAGCACGCGGTCGAGTTCGCCGATGCCGGTGGATACCCGAGATTCGGCCTCGTGCTTCACCGACGAAAGAGGCGTGATGCGAGCCTGTTCGGGGGCGCCCGCCCAGTTGCTGTGGCGCGACGCGCCCTTGCCCGTCGCCGGCTCGACGACGATTTCCGACAACGTGTTCCACGCGCCGCAGGCTTCGCACTGCCCCTGCCACTTCGAGTAACTCGCACCGCAATCGGTGCAGACGTAGGCTGTCTTCGCCTTGGATTTGCTGCCAGTGACCGCCACGCCGATGCTCCTCGAATCAGGACAACAGCTTGCCATGCGTGGGTCGCAGGGCACGAGACGCCACGCGAAGACTAGGGGGCTGCCTTCGAGAGACCGATCAGGAAGGCATCGCGCTCCGCATCAGAGATCGGCGTCAGCGGTGCGCCAAACTCATCCTTGATCGCGGCGGCGAGAGCCTGCGCCCAGTGCGCGTTCAGCACGGTGCCCGCGTGGCCATCGGTGAGATAGAGATGCGCGAGGCCATCGCCCTCGGCGAAGGCCGCGGACCAGGCGACGACCCCATTGGCGTCGCGGACGGGGATCGCCCGATAGGCCGGATGCCCCTCGGCATCCCGGGCCCCGACGAGACCACGGTAGAACGCACGATCGTCGAAGAACGCCCGATTGGGGGACGATGCGGCCATCGCTCGCAGCCCGTCATCGAAGCGGTCCAGCATGGCTGCGATGCGGCGCCGCTCTGCGGCATCCGTGTATCGATCGCTCCAGCGCGGCCAGTCCACGTTGTCGAGCACGCCAACCAGAAGAACGTTCAATCCGGGCTGCCCCTCGGCCAGCTGGCCCATGGCGAGATCGATGTCGGCCAGGCAGCCATCGACGCGACGGCGATTGGCCTCCGAGTCGCCCTCGCGCGCGAAGGCGTCAAGCGCCTCGTGCGTGCCCAGGTCGTTGATGCCGATCCGGATGACGACTACGCCGCCGCGCCACGCCGCGGGTTGCGCCGCGATCCGTCCGGCGAGACGCGGGGCCTGCCGCCCCCCGCCGCCCACGAGGTCACTGCAGCGCGCACCCGACCAGGCGTAGTTGAATTCGTAGTCCTGCTTGTGCGGCGAACGGTGGTCAAACCCCAACCAGCCCAGGGGTGTCGCCCAGCGGCTGCGCATTCCCCACTCCCCCCAATCCCCCGGGTCGATCTCGTGGCCACGAAGCCGCGAAAGCACTTCGATCCACTGCAGGGCTGTCGCGCGCTCGCGCCCCCCGCGCTCGATGCCACCTTCGGGAAAGGTGACGCGATCCTGGTAGGCGTGGGAGTCGGAGTCGCCGAGCACCGCCACGGGGACGTGCCCCGGCGACGGTGGCGAACCGTACGGATCGGTGCACCCAGCGAGCAGGGCAACGAGGATGGCGACGAGGAGGAGCGCAGGATCCGTGCGACGGAGGAGGCCCATCGGGGTCCGTGGGAAGCGCTGGGGGGCTGATGGTGCCGGAGAAGGGACTCGAACCCCCGACCTACGCATTACGAATCGGCACGCGCGCATAGTGCCATGATTTGGAATCAGATGGCATAGGGCGCTTACAAGCAAGCAAAACCGCGACTTAATGGCTTCGTCGGCGGGCAATACGTCGTGCGAACACACGGCACCTTGTGGTGCTAAACCGTGTTCGCGCCGTGGCTCGCTTCACTCGGAGCCAACGCATGCAATCCAAGATAACACAGGCCCTCGTCGAGAGGGCGCCAGCACCCGACAGGGGCAAGTCCGTCCTCTACGCCGACAGCGAGATGCGCGGCTTCTACCTGATTGTCACGCCAACGAAGCGCAGCTTCTACGTGCAGTCCCTCGTCAATGGGAAGCAGGTCCGCACGAAGCTGGGCGACCACCCGAGCCTCGACGCCAAGCAAGCCCGTGACCTCGCCCGCAGGACGCTCGTGGACATGCGGGCGGGCGCGAACCCGAACGAGGAGCGCCGCAAGGCCAAGGCGCGCGGCATCACCCTGCGCGACGCGCTCGACCTGCACCTCGCCGCCAAGCCGCTGTCCCCGCGCACCAAGGATGACTACCGCTACAACTGCGAGCAGTACCTCGCCGAGTGGATGGACAAGCCGCTGGCCGAGCTCGGCGCGGACCGCGCGGGCGTGCGCGAGCGTCACCGCAAGATCACCGAGAAGCACGGCGCGCCCTCGGCAGACAACGTCTTCCGCATCTTCCGCGCCGTCTACAACCGCGGTCTGCGGGAGCATCCCGAACTGCCCGCGAACCCGACCGCGAACGTGGACTACCACGGGCTGCGGCGGCGCAAGGTGGACTCGAACGCCGACAAGCTGAGGGCGTGGGGCAAGGCGGTGCTCGACCTGCACCCCGTGCGGCGCGACCTGCACCTGTTCATGATCCTGACGGGCATGCGGCGCACGTCGGCCTGCGAGGCGCGCGTCTCGGAGCTCGACCTCGGCACGAGGCGGCTGCATGTGCCCAAGCCCAAGGGCGGCGCGGCCCGCGCGTTCGACCTCCCTCTGTCGGGACCACTCGCCGACCTACTCGGCCAGCGGCTGCGGGAGTCGCCCCGCCTACAGCGCAAGGGTCAGTGGCTGTTCCCCGCCGACTCGAAGTCGGGCCACGTCGCCGAGGTCGCGCAGCACGAGCTCGACGGCCTCACCGGGCACGCACTGCGGCACACCTACGCGACCCTCGCCTTGCAGGCGGGCGTGCCCATCGCCGAACTGAAGTTCCTGCTGAACCACGCGGCGGGCAACGTGACGATGGGGTACCTGAACCCGAGCCTCGACCACCTGCGCGGCTACCAAGAGCGGGCAAGCGCCTACGTGCTCGACGCGCTGGGCCTGCAATGGACTGAGGGCGAATGGCCCCCGCGTCTCAAGACCTGCGGCAGCACGGAGCGGCAGGAGCAGCCCGAGGAAGCGACTGCCTGATCCAATGTCAGCGGGCCATCGCGCCCAAGGGCATGAAACAGAAGAGCCACCGTCGAGGTGGCCCTTTTCCATGCACGGCGGGGGCACGAGTCACAGCGGGATGTCTACGGCCAGCGGGCCGCGGCTCTTCCTCAGGTAGCGCAGGACGGCGCCGCCGAGCTGGCCGAGGGTGAGGTCTCGCTTGAGCAGCGTCGGGCGCATGAGGGTTGCGCACGCCTCGTCGTCCCAACCGACCTCGGGCGGCACGGGCACGGCGCACTCCTCGACGGCGAGGTCGAATGGACCCGGCTCGTCGAGCAGGTCGGGCAGGCACACCCATGTGTGGAACCACGCCTCGCGCCATGCCAGCGCGGCGTCGCCCGTCCTGTCGCCCTCGGGGAAGTCGGCCACGCGGATGACGAACACGTCCCCGCCCGCCGAGCGTCGGACCCTCACGCGTCGGGGTCTGATCTTGGGGCGCGGCTTCAGCAAGGCTCTTCCTCCCCACGCTCGGTGCGCTGACGCTCGGGTACCGCTACACCCTTCTTGCGCATGTCGTGGGCGTACCACCTGACCGACTTGGCGGACGCCTGCGCGCCCTCGATCCGCGCGTTGACCATCTCCGCGATGACGGCGTGCGGGTAGCCCGCGGGGTCCATCAGCAACTCGCGGGCGAGTCGGCCGATGCCCTTGCCGCTGGGCTTCTTCTCGGTCTCTGTCGGGGCCTCGGTCGTCTCGGCGGCGTCAGCCTGCGGCTGTGCATGCGGCTCGGTCACCTCGGGCTCTGCGCGCTGTCCGAACGACGCGAAGTCGATGTTCTTGGCCTCGACGATCGAGCCGATTCGTTCGAGCAGCTTGCCTCGGGTCGCAAAGGTCTTGGGTCCAGCAGCCTTGTCGGCGATCTGGTTGTGCAGGGCCAGCAGGTCCTTGGTGCTCATCTCTTGCAGGTTCATCTCACGCTCCTGTGGTCGGGGTGTGAGGTCATTAGGTCGTGTTCGTGGGGATTCGGGAGCGGGGGCCCCTCAAGAAAATTGGCCCCCTGACTGTCCATCAGCGGGCCGTGGTCCGTAAGCGTATAAAAAAGAAGGGGATGCCTTGTGGGCATCCCCTCCGAAGCACGGCCGGGGCAACCTCGGCCTCTGTTCCGACCCCGGCCGTTGGCACCAAACTCAGGTCATGTGGGCGAGGGGCTGGCGCTCCGCTTCCGCCCAGGTGTCGCGGTCAAGGTAGGCATCCCACGCCCGGCTGTAGGGCATGCCGGCGAGCGCGGCGGCCTCATCGAACTCGTCGGAGTACGGCTTCACGCCGACACTGGTGGCCTGCTCGGCCAGCGCGTCGAGGAGGTCAGCGCCCGAGCGAAGCGCACGCGCCAGGCCGCCGAGGGCGACCGCCACGGGGTGGCGCGCCTCGTAAATGGGCCGCTTATTCATCGCCGCCACCGATCAGGTCGCGGTCGATGGCCTGCTCGCGCAGGGCGAGCTGCACGGTGTTCAGCGGGTTCGACTTGCCCTGGTTCCACGAGCGGATCGCAATGAGGATGCCTTGCAGGCGCGCGTCGCCCAGCTTGATGTACTCCTGCACCTTCAGGTAGTCCTCCAGCTTCATCGCGGCGGCGAGCTCAGCAGGGCCGACCGGGCGATCCTTCGACGGCATGCGGTCCAGCAGGCTCAGCAGCGCGGAAGCGAGGGGGATGTTCCGCGTGGCGACCGCGACCTGGGCCATGTGCCCGAGCTCGGCGGGGCCGGCGTAGGCGAGCTGGTGCAGGTACTCGGTGCGCTTGGGGTCGCCGAGGGCGGCGCGGGCCAGCACCTTGGCGGGGCTGGAGTAGAACTCGCGCTGCGAGACGAGCTGGGCGTGGGGTGCGCCCGCGTCCTTCAGCAGCTTGTCGAGCTCCTTGGCGGAGTTGTCCTTGATCTGGCGGACGGCGGCCACGGTCTCGCTCTGCGCGAAGCGGGCCTTGTCTCCGGCGTCGATGCCGGCGGACTTCCAGCGGTTGGCAATCTCTGCCTTGCGCGCCGCCACGTCCTGATTCAGGCGCTCGATGGCCTTCAGGGCGCGGGTGTGGATGGCGTCCAGGTTGGACGCGAGCTCGCCGATCTGTTGCGGGCTGAGCAGCGGGGAGACTTGGTTCAGGTTCATGGCTCGTTGGCTCCTATGAGGTTGATGGTCCTCCGGTCGCCTTCGAGCGCGTCCCCAGCCGCGGGGTGGTCATGCGCGCCAATGCGCTGACCGGATGCTTTCAATGTGTCGTGGTGCGCTGGCCGAGAACGCCATCGTTCTCCGACCGTGTTCCCTCGTTCGCTGCCGCCGTCGCGGTGGCTTGCGCATCAAGGGCTTGGGGGCGTCTCGCTCGCCGATGGAGAGTCAGGCGTCCGCGTCGGGGTCCGCGCCCACGGGCCAGCTACCAGCGCCGCCGCAGACCGAGCAGAGCCTCACCGCCACCACGTCGCCGCTGAAGTGGAAGCGCTGGCACCGCATGCACCTCACCCAGCCCACGCGCCGAATGACTCGCGGCGGGTCGAAGTTGGGGTCTAGGACATTGGCGCGTCGCGCGCCGCCGTCGAGTGCCCAGGGTGTCGGCTCGATGATCGCCTTTGCCACCTCGCAGTCCTCGGGCGTCCTCACATGCCGCTTGCCGGGCGTCGCGCCGAGCCAGCGGTAGGTGGGCCAGTGGTCCAGGTGGGCGCGGCGCTGCACGGTCGAGACGGGCAGCCCAAGGGCAGAGGCCGCCTGCCGGGCGCTGGGGTATCGCACCCCATCGACCTCGATGGCGACGGCCTGCCCGTTACTGCCCGCGGTTGACAGCGCCATGCTCACGCCTGCCCTCGTACTCGTCGGACATGGCCTGCCACGTGTCCGCGTCGATGCGCGGGATCGGGCCGATGCAGGTCATCTCGCAGCTATGGGCCAGGGCGTCACGCCCGCCCATCGCAGCGACCGTCTGCGGCGCCGTCTCGTCGAAGGCGTCGAGGTTGCGGTCGATCTGCTCGGCACGTTGCAGGGCCTCGGCCACGGTCAGCTTCTCACTCGTCATCGTCTTGTTCCTTGTTCGCGTGGTACTTGGAGAGCAGCCCCGTCAGCGCCTTGCGCTCGTCGGCCGACATGCGCAGCAGCGCCTCGGCGTCGAGGCCCGTGGAGTCCACCTTGACCCGCAGGCGGTCCGCCATCTGGTCGCCGTAGCGCCACTTGAGCAGGACCTCCATCAGCCGGTCGCTGTACTTCCGCACCGTGAGCGGGCGCTCGTCGCCGGTCTCGGGGTCGGCCACGGTCGAGACGCGGCCTTGGTGGATGACAGGCTCATCGACGCCGACGGCAGCGCGCCGGTAGGCCTCTTCGAGCAGGCTGTCGAGCGCCACCTCGACGGCGGCCTCCCACTGCGTGCGGAACTCCAGGTCGTTGGCCTTGTGATAGAAGGCCGTCGAGCGAACGATCCCCGCAGCGGCTGCCGCCGCCTTGGGGCTCGCCGTGTCTTCCAGCACCGCAAGGAAGATCGCCTTCCTCTCCGGCGTGAAGGTGTTGGGGATCGATGGGCGGCTCACGTCTGTTCTCCGAAAAATGGCTTACGGAGTTATCGTGTCGTGCTTATGCGCGCAGGCACGCCATCGTTCTTTCAAGCGCATCAACGGCTTGGAAGGCACTGGCCCGCGAATCAATGATTGGTGGGTCGGACGGCCTGGACCGTTGGCCTCGCGCGCGAAGGTCTCGGCGCAGCAGGTCAGGCGCCGAACCGGCCGCGTTCCCCGCATCGGTCACCACGCCCGCAACGTCGGCCACGGTCGATCCACGCCGCGTCGGCGGTTCCGTGCATCGAACGACATGCCCAAGGGAACATCAGAAGCTGTTCGCAAAGCCGTTCGCTGTTTTTTCTTTATAAATCAATGTTTTATTTATCAATGAACAGCTTGAACAACATGAACAGCTTATTTCTGATGACAGACAAACCGTAGTACCTCCCCCATCTGGCAGGCGAGCGTGAGGCGCATCGGTCGGGTCGGGCAGCGCCGAAAATCCTAAAGTGATTTCGGAGCCGAAAAACGCGTTCATGTCGTTCGCCGAGGCGTAAGCGCATGATCCGTAAAGAGAAAAGGCCAAAAAAAAGCCGTTCGACACGCAGCGCGCCGAACGGCCTTGAAGCCGAGCGTGGTCAATCCCAGAGCTGCGAGGGGCTTGCCTTGAGCAATTCGGCGAAGGCGTCGCGCGCCTGGCCGAGCGGGGGCACAACCCAGACGCGCCGATCCTTGCTTGCGCCGCTCCTGATCTGACGCGAGGTCACGCCAACCTTCGATAGCAGCACCTTCGCAAGTCCGGGCATCGGGCGCGGGCGGTGCCGCCTGTCCTTCGAGAAGGACAGGTAGCTGTCGTACATGTCGTCCTTGCCCACCTCGACGCTGCCCGCCTCCCAGTCCCTGTCCTCGTCGTAGCCGGGCAGCTCGCCCGCGTAGAGCATCGAGTACCACCAAGCGAACTCGGGCTCCATGCCGCGCAGCTTCTGTTCGGCGAGCGCGCTGTTCTGCGGGATGTCGTTGCGCGGGTGCCAGCCTGCCACGTTGCGCGCCAGCATGTCGTGCAGGAAGGCGGCGCGGCCTCCCTCGTCGAGTTGGCGGTTCAGGGCGCGGAAGAAGGCGTGATCGTCCTTGCGCGACTCGTTCACCTCGAACACCGCGAAGCGCCGCTCGCCGTCCAGGCCTGCGGGGACCACCCAGTCGCTGTTGGACGCCATGACGATGTGGATTAGGTTCTTGCCCATCACGGCGTCGCGGCCCTTGCCCTCGTAGGCGACGGTCGGCTCGGTGACCAGTGCCTTCAGCTTCGCTTCGCCCGTCTTGTCGCCGGCCCAGAATGCCTCGTCCGCGAACAGGAGGATGCAGTTCTGAAGGTGCGAGTTGAAGCGGCCCGTGATGTGCTCGGGCGAGCTGATGTGCAGCCCGTGCGCGCCAGCAAGGTTTTGCAACACGCGGCCGAGCGTGCCCTTGCCCGTGCCCTTCGCGCCCTTGAACGCGATTGCCACCTCGGCGGGCTCGGACGGACGCTGGAACATGGCAGCGATCCAGTTCATCACGTACTCGTAGGCCCTGCGGTCGCCATCAGTCAGCACCTCACGGATGAGCTGGTCCAGCAGTGACCAGTCGCCGGGCTTCGGGTCTTCGGCCCAGCCGCGCCAGAGGTTCAGCCAGTCGTCATGGTCGCGCGACGGATCGAAGATGACGCCCTTGTACTGCCTGCGGCGCGGGTGCTTGAGCCAGAACTGTGCCTTCGTCGTCGGCTTGTCGTTCACCTGCTCGACGAAGCTGTTGCAGTAGAGGTTCTGGAAGTCCTCCTTGGTTGAGCGCTGGTAGAAGTGGCGGCCCAGCACGGGATCGAACTCCTCGGTGAAGACGCGGAACTTGCCGTTCTCCATGACGACACTGTGAAGGGTGTTCATCTCGTCCAGGATCGCTTCCTTGCCCTCGGCCTTTGGCGGCTGGCGCAGCGTCGAGTCGTCCACGCCCTGGCCGAGGTCGGCGGGGTCATCCCATACCTCGAAGTCGTCCTCGGGGTCGGGGCGCGCGACCTCGCCACCCGCCTCCTGTACGACCTTGTGCAGGTACTTGATGGTGATCGGGCGCCCGCCGCGCGAGGCGGTCGAGTGCAGCGAATCCCAGCGCCTGCCAATGATCCAGGCGTCGTCCTGGTAGTCGGGGTCCTGCGTGCTCCAGTCGATGAACTCCTGGCGCCCCTCGCCGTCGGTCGCGTGATGGCAAGCCATCATGAGGTTGAGCCAGTCGCCGTGCTCCCTGAAGTCCTCGGGGTCGAGCTGTTCCAGGGTCTCCGCCAGCATCTCGGGGGACAGCTCGCCGAGGCCCGCAGCCTCGCCGTGCGCGCGGGTCGGGCGGCGGATCAAGCGCAGCAGCGTGTCGGGCACCTGCGGTGCCTCCTCGGGGAACGGTGCGAGGTCGTCCCAGCGGTAGACGTTGCCGTTCGGGTGGATCGAGCCGGGCGCGACGACCTGCCGGCCGTGGCTCTTGAACTCCACGCCGGGGTAGTCCTCCAGGCTGTCGAGCACCTGCACGTCCGCCGGCTTGCGGAACCAGTAGTGGTACCCGCCAGAGCCGGTGTGCCCGCGAGGGCAGGCGTCCAGGTCGAGGCGCGCGTCGGCGGCGAGCTCGGCCAGCGGGTCGCGGCCCTCGGGGAAGTTGCGGGGATCAACGTCAAGGACCATCCAGCTCGGCGGCAGGCGCACGCCGACATTCAGGCCGCGGCGCTCGGCCTGGGTCAGCACCTCGCGGCTGTCGTAGTCGCGGGACTGCCATGCTCCGTCGATCGGCGACTTGCCGCGGGCGCGGCCCTTGGCGTCCCTCGCGTCCCAGCGGTGCAGCGGGATCAGCGGCAGGCCCGCGCGGAGCAGGCTCTCGGCGTCAATCGATGGCTTTGCGTCCGACCTGGTCGCGGCATGATCTTTCTCGTGGGTCGTCATGCCCGCTTCCTCTGCTTGTTGATCGTTTGCGCCCACGGACTCATCCCCCGTGGGCGTTTTCTTTTGTGCGCTCATCGGTCAGCCCTCCGAGCTCGGGCGCTCGGCCGCCATCTCGGCGAGCTTGCGGCGGGCGGTGCGGGACTCGTAGGAGCGCGACAGCGGCTGCACCTCGACCATGTAGGCGCGCAGGTCGCCGACGCGGTAGCGGACAGTCTTGGGGCCGATGCGCTGGTAGGTCGGACCGCGGCGCTGGCAGCGATACCAATTCAGGGCGTTGGGGCTGAGTCGCAGGAAGGCAGCGGCCTCCTGGACGTTGAGCAGCGCTTCGTCGGGCAGCGCGTGGAGCTCGCGCAGCTCGGCGAGCGTCAGCTCAAGTGGGGTGGGGTTCGTCATCTCTCGTACCTCATCGGGCTCCCGGCCGGCGGGATTGCCGGTCGGCGGATGACTGCCCGATGTGCGTCACGGAGAAGCGCCCGTTTGATACCCTCAGTCGGTGGGGCGGGCGGCACGATCTAAGCCCCGTGCAGGGCCTTGCCCGCGGGCGGCGCGGGACTTCGTCGGACGGGTGGTGTCGCCCGACAGAAACGAATATGCCACAAGGGCTCGGTGAGAAATACCAACGTTCGGCACGGCTCCCGGTGAGTCCGTGGCGCGTCCGGTCGACCGTGCGCTGCTCAGCGCCTAGGTCGAGGCGTCCGGGCTCGCCACGGGTCGCCTGGTGAGACCAGGGAGGCTGTTACCGCATCGGCATGCTTAGCCAGTCGTCGTCGTTGAAGTGGGTGAATCCGTGCCGCACAATCTCGGCTCGATCTTCCATGTACGTCGCACACAAAACCTGAATACCTTCTGCCGCGAGCACTGCCTTTGCTTCTCGGGCGCGTTTGGCCGAGTCTTTCTGCTGCGCGACCTGCTCGATGACTGCGCGAGGAATCAGGCGGCCGGTAGCGTTCCGGAACAGAGCCCAGATCGCCTGCCTACCGCTTGGGGCGGACATGATCGCGGCCCGTGCAACATCGGGCAAATCCAGCATAAAGTTCCGCGGCATCGGCCCCTGCGCAAGCCAAGTGATTTGCCCCTTACCAAATGCGGACACGCTCTTCTTACCGTCTTGATTTGCCCCATTGGTGAGCACCTCCGGCACCATCCGGAGGATGCCCATGCCGCATAGTCCGGAGTTGTCGTCCCCTGTCACCAACAAGCAAAGCTGCCCTAGAGCCTCTCGCGGAATCATCCAGGTGCTGCCGACGGTGAACTTGGTATCCACTTCATGCCCGACGATCAGATTGTCAAGAACCTGGCCTCGTTCTAGACCCAACTCGTTACGCAAGACAATCTCGATCTTGGTGCCGATGTAGGTCTTTTCCGTTTTCTCCAACTGCTCAACGCAATAGCGCCCGGTTCGAGGGCCATCAATGACCTCGTCGAAGGACTTCCGGATTGCTCGGCCTACGACGCCGAGGAGGTCGGGCTTGGCAAGCAAGAAGTCTCGAACTTGAGTCAGCCCCTGGTCATAGGGCGCAGTTACGACCGGATTTTGGAAAAGAGTCATGTTCTTCTACCCACACGTTGGCAGAAGTATCCTCTCTCTCGAATGGATACACAAGTGTGTATCCACGTGATAAAGTGCTGGCATGCTGAGAAAAGATGCAGGCCTTCGCATCCGTGTTGACCGCGACCTCCGGGAAGCCTTCGTTGAGGCCTGCCGGTCGCATGACATGGCTGCGTCCGAAGTGCTCCGCGAGTTCATGCGGTCGTACACCCAGCAAGCGAATTCGCAAGCGGGGCAGTTGCCGCTGCCCCTGAATAGAGAAAACGACTTCAAGTGAGCCACATGACCGGACCAACATCAATTGAGATTTGCAGCGGCGCGGGCGGCCAGGCCCTCGGGCTCGAAATGGCGGGCTTTGGCCACGAGGCCCTCGTCGAGATTGAACCGCCCGCATGTGCAACCCTGCGCACGAACAGGCCTGAGTGGCAGGTTTTTGAGACGGACCTCCGGACTTTCAGCGCCAGCAACTACAAAGGCATTGATCTCCTCGCCGGTGGTGTCCCATGTCCGCCGTTCTCGAAGGCAGGCAAGCAGCTCGGTGCCGACGACGAGCGCGACCTGTTTCCCGAGGCAATCCGCTTGGTCGATGAATGCCGTCCTCGTGCAGTGATGCTCGAAAACGTTCGCGGCCTGATGGATGCGGTCTTCGACGACTACCGCAACAAAGTAGAGAAGCAGTTGAAGAAGCTGGGCTATATCCCCGGCTGGCGTCTGCTCAACGCATCCGACTTCGGCGTTTCGCAGCTTCGGCCGCGGGTCGTCTTTGTGGGCATCCACAAAGATGTGGCAGGGAGCTTCTCGTGGCCCGAGCCTCATACGCAAGAGCCTCCTACCGTAGGCGAACTGCTTCACGACTTGATGGCTGAGCGCGGATGGCGTGGTGCCAATCGATGGAGAAAGATGGCTGATGCGATCGCTCCGACCCTTGTCGGTGGATCGAAGAAGCATGGAGGCCCTGACTTGGGCCCCACCCGAGCAAAGAAGGCCTGGGCCGCCCTCGGCGTTGACGGCCACGGCATTTGGGATGCCCCTCCAGAGCGCGATTTCGTCGGCATGCCCCGCCTGACGACCCGCATGGCCGCACGCATTCAAGGGTTCCCCGACGAGTGGGCTTTCTCGGGCAAGAAGACAGCCGCCTACCGGCAAATCGGCAATGCCTTCCCGCCCCCTGTCGCGCGCGCGGTAGCGCAGCAGATCTATCAAGCCATCTCGGCGCGCAAGGTATTCGCGGTCGGTTGAGGCTCTAGGCGGTGGATAGGATTTCACCGTCCCGCCGAAGCGCGAACATGCGCGCGATAAGGAGCTCGGACACCAAGCCGGAGCTCCTTGTCCGTCGACTGGCCCACCGCTGCGGCTATCGTTTCCGGCTACATCGCAAGGACTTGCCGGGGAAGCCTGACCTCGTGTTCCCCGGCCGTAAGGCAGTCATATTCGTCCACGGCTGCTTCTGGCACATGCACGGCTGTCCGAGTGTTCGTGTACCGAAGTCCAACGCCGACTATTGGCAACCCAAGCTGACCCGCAACTGCGAGAGGGATGCAACAAACCTCGCCACACTCAAGCAGATGGGCTGGCGCGTCCTGACAGTTTGGGACTGCGAGACTGCGGACCTTGATGCCCTCGAAGAACGGCTTCGGACATTTCTTGATCCCGAGTGAGGGCATAGAAAGCAAAAGGGCCACCCGAGTGGGCGGCCCTTCTACTTCAAGTGGTGCCGGAGATAGGAGTCGAACCTACGACCTTCGCATTACGAATGCGCTGCTCTACCAACTGAGCTACACCGGCTAAAACCGAAACTTGTTCAAACTGTGTTCGCTCGTCACTGCGGCTGCGCCGCTGGGACTCCCGAAGCCTTGTACTGCTTGCCTTTTAGTCCAGACTGCTTAGAGCAACGTTCCGATTACGAATGCGCCGCTCTACCAACTGAGCTACACCGGCATCAGACGCGGAATTTTAGGGGGCCGCGGGGCGGCGGTCAATCGACCAAACTGATCCGGAGCTCTTTCGGCAGGGCGAAGACCACGTC
>Ga0209278_1000291_pt1 | contig 46890 bp, 40 predicted proteins | sample JI81BgreenDNA_FD_187504 | JGI IMG/M metagenome (GOLD analysis project Ga0209278, IMG submission 187504) | Wastewater effluent complex algal communities from Wisconsin, to seasonally profile nutrient transformation and Carbon sequestration -... | ecosystem: Engineered > WWTP > Effluent > Algae...
TTATCCAAATCTTTTTTAACTTTTTTTGAAAGTTTTTTAAACTTGTTTAATCTCTCAATTCGTGTAGGAACTTGTGCTTTAATGCGGGTGCAAAAGTAATACTCTTTTCTTTATTCGCAAGGCTTTTACAATCTTTTTTTCGCTTTTTTTTAATCTTTTTCTTAACTCATTGATAACAAGGATTTAATAAATGAAAGTTTTTTTGTGGTTTAACCACTAAGAACACGAGGGAGGCACTATGAACACAAAGTGGGTTGTTAAACATATAAGTCAATGAAGTTTTTTTGGTACTTATATATGTAGATAGAAAGTTCATAAAAGAGGTTGAATGGGTTTCAAGTTTAAAGTTTGGGGTTTGTGGTTTGTGGTTTGGGAGTAGCTTAAACATCCCCCTAGCCCCCTTCGAAGGGGGAATACTTTCTTAAATGTTTTCTTTATACGTTATATATAGATGGGTTTTTGTTTCAAGTTTCAGGTTTAAAGTTTAAAGTTTATGGTTTAGGGTTTGGGGTTTGGGGTTTATGGTTTGGGGTTTGGGCTTAACTGCGTTGAGCAATTGCCTACTGCATAGGAGATTTCTCGTAAACTCGAAATGATATCGATAGTTTTGAAAATGAGATAGTTTTCTGAAATGCTACATGTCTTGACTAGCCCCGATGGGAACGGCATCCTTTTTTTGCTTTATTTCGACTTCGCTCAATTTGACAAAGCAAAAAAAGATAGAGTGGACAGCGGGACCAATGGTCTTTATGAAATACAAAAAGGCTGCTTCAAAAAACTAAATAAACTTTAACAATAAACTAGGATGTGTACAAAAAAATTACTAGTACTAAATAATAATTTAACTATAGAGGTTATATTACGATATATTGAATTATTTTTGTTAGCGTTAAGCTACATTAGCTTTATTAACAAATCAATTAGAATAAACAAACTATTTTCACTTATTTAAACTGTAAAATATTATGTGTAAAAAAATTATTTTTATACTATTTTTATTATCAAATACACTATCAATTGGGCAAAAGCTTTCTGAGAAAGCAACCATCAGCATCTTAAACTGTGGTACTGGAAATGAATCATATTCGCTTTATGGCCATACTGGAATCCGAATCAATGATCCGTTACAAGGAATTGATATCGTTTTTAATTATGGTGCTTTTGATTTTGAAACACCTAATTTCATGTTGAAATTTGTTAAAGGTGATTTACAATATTTTGTTACTACCAATTACTTTGCTGATTTTGAATACAACTACCAATATGAACAACGCGATATCTTTGAACAAGAATTAAATTTAACTCTAATTCAAAAAGAAAAACTATATTCCCAATTAGTACAATCTTTAAATTCTGATGAAAAGTTTTATACCTATAAGTTTATTGACAGAAATTGTACCACCATGGTTATCGACAAGGTAAATAGCATATTAGGCTATAACTACATCACGACTCAAAAACCCGTTACTATTAGTTACAGAGAAATACTATATCCTTACTTAGAAAATCACTTCTTCGAAAAATTAGGAATCAATATTATCTTTGGTACCAAAGTTGACCAACCTGCCGAACGCTTATTTCTTCCATTAGAACTTATAGAGTCTTTAAAAAATACAGAAATAAAGGGCAATAGCTTAGTCAAACCCGTTAAAACGATTTATAAAGCTCCAGAAAATAATTTCAAACCCAATCCTTTAAATAGTATCTTCACTCTCATAATAGGATTGGCTTTGGTTATTTTGTTCAGAAAAAAGTGGTTAACCCAAATTTACTTTGCCGTTACTGGAGTTTTGGGTGTTTTCTTTTGTTTGGTCGGATTGTATTCACAACACGAAGAAGTACTTTGGAATTATAATGTTTTCCTATTCAATCCAATCTACCTTTTATTAATGTATTTTTATTGGAAAAAAAACCGAAAAGGAATCATAAAAACTGGACAAATCCTAATTTTTTGCTTACTTGGATATGTTGTTTATATGCTAAACAAAATCCATTTATTAATAGTTTTACCTATTATTATAGCCAATTTTATTTTGGTTAGTAGCCTAGTTTTAAAGCATAAAAAACAAGTTATAATAAGCCATCAATAATCTAAAAATTCCTGAATTTTGTTGATTTTTTAAATTAATGCTAAACCTTTGCTGACATCTTGTCATATTTTAGATTTTAGTATTATCTTTGCAATCCAATTCTTCAGAGATAATGAAGAAATCTTTATTACCGAAATAAATTCAGCATGTGATGGAAAAGGTTATTGATGAAAACAAGCAAGGTCAAAGTTTAGTACTTGACCAAAAGGAAGGAAATACAAAAAAACTATTTATAGAGAGTTATGGCTGTCAAATGAACTTTTCGGACAGCGAAATTGTGGCATCTATTCTTTATGAAAACGGATATAATACCACTCAAAATCTTGAAGATGCCGACTTGGTTTTGGTAAATACTTGTTCTATTCGCGATAAGGCGGAACAAACCATTCGTAAGCGTTTAGAAAAATACAATGCGGTTAAGAAAATTAATCCAACTATGAAAGTTGGGGTTTTGGGTTGTATGGCGGAGCGTTTGAAAAGTCAATTTTTAGAGGAAGAGAAAATTGTTGACATGGTCGTTGGTCCAGATGCTTACAAAGATTTACCCAATTTATTAGCCGAAGTTGAAGAAGGAAGAGATGCCATCAACGTCATTCTTTCTAAAGAAGAAACGTATGGAGATATTGCTCCTGTTCGATTAAACAGTAACGGAGTTAATGCTTTCGTTTCCATAACAAGAGGTTGCGATAATATGTGCACATTTTGCGTTGTGCCTTTTACACGTGGTCGTGAGCGAAGTCGTGAACCACAAAGTATTTTTGATGAAATTCAAGATTTATACGATAGAGGTTTCAAAGAAGTTACGTTATTAGGACAAAACGTAGACAGTTACCTTTGGTATGGCGGCGGCTTAAAGAAAGATTTCGAAAAAGCCACTGAAATGCAAAAAGCTACTTCGGTTGATTTTGCACAATTATTAGATAGATGCGCTACTCAGTTCCCAAAAATGCGCTTTAGATTCTCTACTTCAAATCCGCAAGATATGCATGTGGAAGTGATTGAAACTATGGCGAAACACCATAATATTTGCAAATACATTCACTTACCGGTTCAAAGTGGAAGCACCAGAATTCTTAAAGAAATGAATCGCCAACACACGCGTGAAGAATACATGGCGTTGATTGATAAAATATATGAAATTATTCCTGATATTTCATTGTCGCAAGATATGATTGCTGGTTTCCCAACAGAAACTGAAGAAGATCATCAAGATACATTGAGTTTAATGAAATATGTAAAATACGATTTCGGATTTATGTTTGCGTATTCAGAACGTCCAGGAACTTTAGCTGCCAGAAAAATGGAAGACGACGTTCCAGAAGAAGTAAAGAAAAGACGTTTGAACGAAATCATCGACTTACAACAAAGAATTGGTTTAGAACGAACGCAACGTTTTATTGGAAAAGAAGTTGAAGTTTTAATCGAAAAAGAGTCCAAACGTTCAGATGCCCATTGGAGCGGGAGAAATTCTCAAAACACTGTAGTGGTTTTCCCAAAAGAAAATTACAAAGTAGGCGAATTCGTAATGGTAAAAATAACCGATTGTACCGCAGCAACTTTAATTGGAGAAGCGGTTGGATATTCTGAACTAATGAATAGCCCCCTAACCCCCAAAGGGGGAACAATTGCGGGGTAAAAAAATTGAAATAACTTTATTAATTCCCCTTTGGGGGTTAGGGGGCTTATGGAATCAGTACAAGCTATAAAACAACGATTTGAAATTATTGGGAACGACCCAAAACTCAATCGTGCCGTAGAGAAAGCCATTCAGGTTGCTCCTACGGATATTTCGGTATTGGTAACAGGTGAAAGTGGTGTTGGAAAGGAAAGCATTCCAAAAATTATTCATGCACTTTCGCACAGAAAACATGGAAAATACATTGCAGTAAACTGTGGAGCCATTCCTGAAGGAACGATTGACAGTGAACTTTTTGGTCACGAAAAAGGTTCATTTACTGGAGCAACTAACACTCGTGAAGGGTATTTTGAAGTTGCCGATGGCGGAACCATATTTTTAGACGAAGTGGGCGAATTACCTTTAACCACTCAAGTACGTTTATTACGTGTTTTAGAAAATGGCGAATTCATTAAAGTAGGTTCATCGCAAGTACAAAAAACAAATGTTCGTATTGTGGCGGCTACAAATGTAAATATGTTTGAAGCCATTGAAAAAGGAAAATTTCGTGAAGATTTATATTACCGTTTGAGTACGGTTGATATTATGCTGCCACCGCTTCGTGAGCGAAAAGACGATATTCATCTGTTATTCCGAAAATTCGCTTCTGATTTTGCCCATAAATACAAAATGCCTCCTATTAAATTAGATGACAATGCCATTGATGTATTGCTAAAATACAAATGGAGCGGTAACGTTCGTCAGTTGAGAAATGTAGCGGAACAAATTTCGGTTTTAGAAACAAAACGTGAGATTTCTTCGCAAACGCTTCTCTCCTATTTACCAATGGAAAATTCAAATTTACCAACAGTCATTGGAACAAAAAAATCAGAAAGCGATTTTAGTAACGAACGTGAAATTTTGTACAAAGTGCTGTTCGATATGAAAGCTGACTTGAATGATTTGAAAAAATTGACTTTGGAATTAATGCAAAATGGAAGTGCAAAAGTTCAAGAAAGCAATAAAAATTTAATCCAAAGAATTTACGGTCAAAACGAAGAAAACACTATTTTTGATAAAGAACCACAAACTGCTATTGTTCCAATATTAAATGATGTGGAACAAGAAGAATTTGAAGATGATGAATTTGACAACCAAAACTATCTTTTCGCTGAAACCGTTGAAGAAGAAGAAACGCTGAGTTTAGAGGCCAAAGAAATAGAGCTAATCAAAAAATCATTAGAGAGAAACAAAGGCAAAAGAAAAGCCGCAGCAGATGAATTAGGCATTTCAGAACGAACACTTTACAGAAAAATAAAACAATACGATTTATAGTATGAAATCAGCTTTTAAAATTATAATCTTCGCATTTTTATTTATGGTTTCCAGCTGTAAATACTACAATTTCACTGGAACAGGAAAAATTGATGCTGAAACTTTTCAAGTTAATTTTTTTCAAAATAACGCGCCTTTAATTGAGCCTGGAATTGAACTTAGATTCACTAGAGATTTACAAGATATTATTCAAAATCAAACCAATTTGAATTTGGTTCCACAAGGTGGCGACTTGCTTTACGAAGGTGAAATTGTAGATTATAGAATTTCTCCAATGACAGCCACTGCTAATCAAAGAGCAGCTCAAAACCGATTGACAATTACCGTGCTAGTAAGGTTTACAAATAACCGCAAAGAAGATGATAATTTTGAGAAACGATTTTCATTTTTCCATGATTATCCAGCTAACGAGCAAATGTCGGGAAGCAGATTAACTTCTGCTTTAGACGAAATTTTTGAACGAATTACGCAAGATATTTTCAATGAATCGTTAGCCAAATGGTAAACGGATTTATGAAAAATTAAACTGATTTCACAATATTAGATTTTCTAAATTTTTTATTTCTTTAATCTGTGTTTCAAAAAAGAATATAAAGCAAAATGACAAAAAACGAATTGACATATTTATTGAACAAACCCAATGCCATCAACGAAACACAAACCATGGCTTTGGAAGCAATGCTTATGCAATTTCCCTATTTTCAATCGGCTAGAGCATTACATTTAAAAGGATTATACAATCAAGACAGCTTTAGATACAACTACGAATTGAAAAAAACTGCTGCTTACACCACAGACCGTTCTATATTATTTGATTATATAACTTCTGATGCTTTCATCACACTTCAAAAAAGCATTATTGATGCTCAAGAAGAAAACATTAAAGAAGTAATTGTTGTAGAAAGTGAAATTGTTCAAGAAAAACAAGCTACTTCAGTAAATTTAGAACCAAAAACTATTGAAGATCTAAATTCTATTCTTTCAGAAGAAGAAAAAATCTTATCAACGGAAGAAAAATTAGAAATTGGGAAACCACTTCCATTTCAGGCAGAAGAAAAACATTCGTTTCAAGAATGGTTGCAACTTACTAAATTTGGTCCAATTGATAGAAAAAAAGAGGCAAACAACCTTGAATTAGACCCTGAAAAGCAAAAAAAATTAGAGATTATTGATAAATTTATTGAGGCAAATCCAAAAATTTCTCCCGTAAAAGAAAACGCTAAAACACCCGTAAACATTGGCAAAAACAGTGACGAACCAACACATCTAATGACAGAAACTTTAGCCAAAGTTTACTTGGAACAAAAAAAATATGCCAAAGCAATACAAGCTTATGAAATTTTAATTTTGAAATATCCAGAAAAAAGTAGTTTCTTTGCAGACCGAATACAAGATATAAAAGATTTACAACAAAATAATAATTAATTATGGGATTCACAGGATTTTTAATTGCAATAACAATTGTTTGTTTTTTACTTATTTTAGCTATCATGGTTCAAAACCCTAAAGGTGGTGGATTGTCTTCATCATTTGGTGGTGGAGCACAAATTGGTGGCGTTCAAAAAACAGGCGATTTCTTAGACAAAAGTACTTGGACTTTAGGTACAGTTTTAATTGCATTAATTTTATTATCAGCATTAGCTTTTGACAATGGGTCAAATGGTGGTTCAAAGGTTTTAGGAAATGATGAAGTAGCGATTCCTACTACTGAAATTCCAGCCACTCCTGAAGCACAACAACAAGCAACAGAAGAAACTGCAAAATAACAATTGTAGCTTACCATATAAAATGCCAGCCTGTCAGTGCTGGCATTTTTTTTACCGAAAAATTGTCAGAAAATTGCTTTGGCATAATTTCTGAAATGAAACAAGCAACAAATTAATAACAACAATTAAATATAAAACTATGTCAGTAAACATTAAACCAATTTCAGATCGTGTAGTTATTGAGCCTTTAGCCGCAGAAACTACAACCGCTTCAGGAATTATTATTCCAGACACTGCAAAAGAAAAGCCTCAAAAAGGTACTGTAGTAGCCGTAGGAAATGGTAAAAAAAATCATACCATGACAGTGAAAGTTGGCGATATAGTGCTTTATGGGAAATACTCAGGAACTGAGTTCAAATACGAAGGTAAAGATTACCTAATTATGCGTGAAGACGAAATTTACGCGATTCTTTAATTAAAATTAAACTACAACTTTTAACATTTAAACGTTAAACATTAAACAAAAATTAAAATGGCAAAAGATATTAAATTCGATATTGAAGCTCGCGATGGATTAAAACGCGGCGTTGACGCATTAGCAAATGCAGTAAAAGTAACTTTAGGTCCAAAAGGAAGAAATGTAATTATATCAAAATCGTTTGGTGGGCCAACGGTAACTAAAGATGGTGTTTCTGTAGCAAAAGAAATCGAATTACAAGATCCATTGGAAAACATGGGAGCTCAAATGGTAAAAGAAGTAGCTTCTAAAACCAATGATTTAGCAGGTGATGGAACCACTACTGCAACTGTTTTAGCACAAGCAATTGTAAAAGAAGGTTTAAAAAACGTAGCCGCAGGAGCAAACCCAATGGATTTAAAACGCGGAATTGACAAAGCTGTCGAAACTATTGTTGCTGAATTAAGCAAACAAGCCGTAGCTGTTGATGATTCTTCAGATAAAATCAAACAAGTAGCTTCTATTTCGGCTAACAACGATGAAACTATTGGTGATTTAATTGCAACAGCTTTCTCAAAAGTTGGAAAAGAAGGTGTAATTACTGTAGAAGAAGCGAAAGGAACAGATACTTATGTAGATGTTGTAGAAGGAATGCAATTCGACAGAGGTTATTTATCTCCTTACTTTGTAACTGATGCTGACAAAATGGTGGCTGAATTAAGCAATCCATACGTTTTATTATACGATAAAAAAATCTCTAACTTACAAGAATTATTACCAGTTTTAGAACCTGTAGCACAATCTGGAAGACCCTTATTAATTATTGCTGAAGATGTAGACGGACAAGCGTTAGCAACATTAGTAGTAAACAAATTACGTGGTGGATTGAAAATTGCAGCTGTAAAAGCACCAGGTTTTGGAGACAGAAGAAAAGCTATGTTAGAAGACATCGCAATCTTAACTGGCGGAACTGTAATTGCTGAAGAAAGTGGCTATTCATTAGAAAACACTACTTTAGACATGTTAGGAACTGCAGAAACTATCACAATCGACAAAGACAATACAACAATTGTAAACGGTTCTGGAGATGCTGAAAACATCAAAGCAAGAGTAAACCAAATCAAAGCGCAAATTGAAACTACAACTTCTGATTACGATAGAGAAAAATTGCAAGAGCGTTCAGCTAAATTAGCTGGCGGTGTTGCGGTATTGTATGTTGGTGCGGCTTCTGAAGTAGAAATGAAAGAGAAAAAAGACCGCGTAGACGATGCTTTACACGCTACTCGTGCTGCTGTAGAAGAAGGAATTGTTGCTGGAGGTGGTGTTGCTTTAGTAAGAGCAAAAGCTGCATTGGCAAACTTAAAAGCAGAAAATGCAGACGAAGCAACAGGAATTCAAATCATTAACAAAGCAGTAGAAGCACCATTAAGAACTATTGTTGAAAATGCTGGTGGAGAAGGTTCTGTTGTAATTGCAAAAATTACAGAAGGAACAAACGATTTCGGATTCAATGCTAAAACAGGTGAATACGTTCAAATGTTAGCAGCTGGAATTATTGATCCTAAGAAAGTAACTCGTGTTGCTTTAGAAAACGCGGCATCTGTAGCCGGAATGATTTTAACTACAGAATGTGCTTTAATAGACATCAAGGAAGATAGTCCTGCTATGCCAATGGGCGGAGGAATGCCAGGAATGATGTAATTCAAAGTGGAAAGTACGAAGTGAAAAGTACGAAGTTAAAGTACAAAGTAATAACAACCCCGATTTGAAAATTCAAATCGGGGTTAATTTTTGGTACGAAATTTGCTCGATTTTTTAAAATTAATGGGATTCTACTACCTATTTTTTATTACTAATTTAACTACCAAATTATGAAAGTAAAACTATTCCATTCTGTGTCGAAAATTACGTTTCTATTTCTGGTGTTATTTTCACAAACCAACTATTCTCAATACTTAGAGAAAAATATTTATTTAGAGGAAAAAGTGAAAAACTATTTCAGTTTAACTCGTGAAAATATTCACCTGCACTTCAATAAAGAAACCTACATAAATAATGAAACTATTTGGTTTAAGGGTTATGTAATTGATAAAGTTAGTGGGATTTTAAACATTGAAACTACTAATGTTTATGTTAGTCTTTTAGATACTGAAAAAAAAGTTATTGGTACAAAATTAGTTCATAGCAATTTTGGAACTTTCAATGGTCATTGGGACTTGGATAAAAATTTAGCTTCAGGAACTTATTATATTCATGCTTACACCAACTTCATGAATAATTTCGAAGAAAACGAATCCTCTCTATTTAAGATTACCATTTTAAATCCTAAAGAAAGAGAAATTGTTGAAAATAAAGATCCTCTTGAAAATGCATCAATTGAAATTACCGTTGAAGGTGGGAACTTTGTTTTTCAATGTAACAACAGAATTGGTGTAAGTATAAAAAACTGCAATGGTAATGGGATACAAATTGATAATATTAAAGTTATTGATAGTAATAATAACATAATTAATCAGTTTTCAACTAATAAACTAGGTTATGGAGCTTTCAATATTATTAACACCAAGAACGAACAATACAAAATTGTAGTAGAAAATAATTATGCAAAAATTGAAGAAAAGCTACCAATGGTTCAAATTGAAGGAATCACTTTACATACTTCTACACATACAAATCCTGACAATATTTTAATTGAAATTGCTACCAACAAAAATACTTTTAAACAAATAAAAAATAAAAAATACCAATTAATTTTTCAAAAAAATCAATCAGTAAACAGAACTGAAATAAAAATTAGTGAAGAACTTACTAAAATATTTGTGGATAAAAAAAGCTTACTTAATGGTATCAACTTCATAAAGTTGCTGGACGAAAACAATCAATTGGTAGCAGATAGAATTATATACAATCATATTGACTCAAAAAATGAACTAACAGTAACTAAATTTATAACTGAAAATGACTCTATAATTTTCAGAGGAAATATTAAAAATAAGCTTGGAACCATAAGTATTAGCGCCTTACCTAATGAAACTATTTCTTCTTTTGAAAATAACGCAATCACATCAGGACTTGAAATTAACAACTACTTACTTGAAAATTTAAATAACTATTCCTATTATTTTAATGAATTTAATAGAATAAAAAACTATGAATTAGACGTATTTTTAATGACTCAAAAAGGTTCCAAATACGATTGGAAAAATATTTTGAATACCACACCTAAAAACGATTTTGAATTTCAAAAAGGAATTAGTGTAAAAGTTTCATTGAATCAAATATTACCAACAAAAAACAATGCTGATTACACCGGAAATCTGATAATACCTAATGAAAATATTATTTTACAGGAAAACATAACTGATAATAACAATTTTATTTTCAAAAATATAATTGTTAGAGATTCAACTGAAGCAATTTTTACATTAAATTCAAATGGTGAAAATTTTAACAAACAAATTCATAGTGTTGCACAAGCAATTAATCTATACACTAGAGCAAAAATACCCGATACCAAACCTTGTGCATCTTCTACTTTTGTGATAAACGAACAAGAACTTCAAGATTTCCCAATTAATAGTAAAACAATACAACTAAAAAATGTTGAAGTAAGTAAAAAAAAGGAGGAATTAAAATATATTAATGATACTCCAAAAAATAAATTTGCAAGAGGTATAAAAATTGACCCAGATAGAGAACATCAATCACTTTTAGAATTAATTGAAAGAAACGGTTATGTTGTTGTTAACGATCCGTCTAAAGTGATCATTTTTAATAGAGGAATGCCAAAATCAGACGGAAGACCTTCTGAGCCAATAATAATCATTGATGATTTTAATGTAACAGATTTATTTATTCTTAGGCAGTATAGAGCCTCTGAAATTGACGAAATATACTTCAATAAATTCGACCTTTCTTTTACCTCTGCCAGAGGAGGGGAAATAGGAACAATTAGAATATACCCGAGAAAAGACATTCAATCAAAAAAAACAAAACCTAAAGGAATCAAAGTAAACCTAATTACGAACGGTTTTGAAAACGAAAAATCATTTTCAAATCCATACGATAGCTATTTCAATTTAGATTCCTTTAAAAAACACGGAACTCTTCACTGGATTCCAAATATTTACACAGATAACGAAGGTAATTTTGAATTTAAAATTCCAATATTAGAACAAGAAAAAATACTACTAAACATACAAGGCATCGACATTGATGGCAATCTCTATTATCAAAATAAAATCATCAATGTAAAAGAATAATCTAAAAACCCCGATTTAAAAATTAAAATCGGGGTTTTGTTTTATTTGCTCCAATCGAAATTAGTCATATAAGTTAAGCGAACTGTGGGATTACTTTCTTGAAATGTATTGGTATAATTCCAAATATTTTGATGAATATAACTCAGCTGAATTTGATGATTTTTATCAAAATTATAACCAACTCCACCAATCAATCGGTTCTGATTTAAAAATGTTTTTCCTGCATTTGAACCTAAATTCACAAAAACCTCATCGCCAAACAAAGCAAACAACTTCGTTGTGTCTTCTTTTTTTATTAAAGGATAATTGAATAACAACATGTAACGCATTCGATTTCTATAATCATAATGGTCAATTTCTAAATCGCCATTTGATTGTGTTTTTGCTATTCCAACATATCGAAATTCATCTCGCAATCGGTGAGTGATTTTTAATTGTCCACTATTATGAACATACGTTCCTTGAATCCAAAAATGATTTTCGGGAATACTAATTTTATTCATCGCAGGATTTCCGTAGGAATAGGTATTGTAATGACTGAATCCAACACTTCCCATGAACTTTTTAGTAAATTGATAATCTACTGATGGACGAATAAAATATTGTTGTTTTTCCGAAAATCCGTTGGCATATCTCATTGTGGCTTCAAATGAAAAGGAGAATTTTTCCGTAATCATATTCTTTCCAAAGTAATGAAACCAAATATTGTTATTACTAGTTTTTACTTGCGCGAAAGTAGTATTTACAACAAGAAAGCTAGCTATTCCAAATAAGAATAGCAAGCGTATTTTTATATGCTTCATCACTTATTGAACGATTAAATTTTTTCTAGATGCTTTTGGGTGAGAAGATAAAGCTTTATGATTTTCTAAACCAATAATTATAACCGTTCCACCGTCTTCATTAGCTTCATAATCGTGTTTGAAATGCTCTAAATTCTCCATTACAGAATGGTCAACCAATTTGGTGTTTTTTAAGTCAATCACGACATTAAAACCTGGTGGAATCTCTTCTAACTTTCTTTTTATTCCCAAATAATTCGAAAAAATTGCAGCTTTACTAATCTCAATTTTGTACTCGTTATTTACAAAAGAAACTACTGTTGGTGCTTTAAAAAACGAAGAAATTGGTGTTCCGTTTACAACATGAATGATCATTTTCACTAACATTCCAGCAAAAATTCCTAACAATAAATCTTCGAACAAAGTCACCAAAACGGTTACTGTAAAAATAAATAATTGTTCTTTTCCAATGTGTAACATGTGAATGAACTCTTTTGGGTGCGCCAATTTAATCCCAACACTAATCAACATCGCCGCAAGAGCTGCATTTGGAATCATTTCTAATAAAGGAGCCGCTAACAATACAAAAACTAAGATGAAAAATCCATGAAAAAAGTTTGCCCAACGCGTTTTTGCTCCGTTATTTACATTTGATGAAGAACGAGCAACTTCTGAAATCATTGGTAAACCTCCTAAAAATGCGGCTAAAGTATTTCCAATTCCAACAGCAATTAAATCTTTATTTGTATTAGATTTTCTTTTGAAAGGATCTAATAAATCGATAGCTTTTACTGTTAACAACGATTCTAAAGTTCCTACCAAAGCAAACATAATTACATATTTAATGAACAATCCTGTTTGGCTAATTCCTGAAAAATCAACATTCCAATGGATATTATCTGCCAAATTTCCAATTTTCACTAAAGCATAAGGTGGTTCTGTATGTGTAAAATCCATAAATAACTCACATGGAATCGCAAATAACAATACCACCAAAGGAGCTGGAATCATTTTAATCGATTTATTTTTGATGTAAGGCCAACCCAACATAATTGCCAAACTCACCACTCCAATAATCGAAGCTTTTGGATCTAAATTGATGATGAATTTCGGAATATTTACAAGTAATTCTATTGGCCCCATTCCTTTTGCTAAGGCTGGATTATCATTCAATAAAACTGGAATTTGCTTAGCAATAATAATAATTCCGATAGCCGCTAACATTCCGTGAATAGTAGAAAGTGGAAAGAAATCGGCTAGTTTTCCTAATTTCAAAACTCCGAAAAGAATTTGAATTACTCCAGCAACAACCATTGCTCCAAGTGCTAATTTCCAACCTAATTCGTTGTTTCCTTGACCAAATTCTGCCACTGCTCCAGCAACAATTACAATTAAACCTGCCGCTGGTCCTTTAATCGTTAATCGAGAACCCATGAAAAACGAAACAACAATTCCACCAATTATAGCTGTAATTAATCCCATAATTGGAGGGAAATCAGAAGCTTTTGCAATTCCTAAACTCAATGGCAATGCTAATAAAAACACGATGAAACCAGAAATAGCATCGGCTTTAAAATTTTCTTTTAAACCTGCTAAACCATCAGCAGGAATGTATTTTTTTATATTTGCGTTCATATATTTTAGAATAAATTAAGATGATTTGTAAGGCAACTCATGATACGTTTTAACATGAGGACCTAAGAAAAGACGAGCATAAATTCTAATTCCAGCAATACCTGAAACCACAAAACTGGATGCTACAAAAAAAGCTAAGAATAGTTGATTGCTATCAATATGACTAAAAATCAAATCCTCGCCGATGAAAGTTGTTGTAATTGGAAAACCAGTAATTCCTAAAGTTGCCAACAAGAATAAGAAAGCAAACTTAGGATGTTCGTAAACATGACCTAAATACTGATTAATCAGAATATTTCTTTCTAATTTTCGAAGTTGCAATAAAGCTATGTAACCAATGATTCCAGCAACAATAATTCCTGCCAAATAGTAAGCGATTTCACTAACACTCACTTTATCATTAAACACAATGGCTAAGGCTATCCAAAAATGATTCATCACAATTAAAATCCATGCTAAAAATGGACTTCTTCGTTCTGAAAACGATTTGAAAACAAATACCAATCCGATAAAGGCAAATAATTCAGGAAGAATATTCGTCAATTGATAAGGCAAATGCAACTTGAATTTATACGTGATGAATCCCATTAAATAAATTGGAATAAACAAGAAATAAATTCTCTTGATATTCAAGAAATCTAGCGATTTACCAATTATTTTCAATGGTTTCCATAAGACCATATTTAGAAATCCTTCCAAATTAAATTCTTTCAAAGCTAAAATGTAAAGCGTGTATTCGATTTTCTTTGGATACGAATCTTCTATAGCTTTTTCTCTTGGTTTGAAATTGTAAAATTGGTCACGGATTAAATAACTCACGACTGATGGAGAAACTAACAATTGATACGTTCTCAAAAATGCATTTCCTGCAAAGTGAATTAAGGCTAATGTTTCAAAACCTAAAGCAATTTCAATAAATATAATTCCAATTTGAGAAATTGAACTGTAGGCAACTTGACTCTTCACAGAAGATTGCACTCTTGCCATAACTGATGCCGCCAAACTTGTAGTTAATCCCATTAATCCAATAGCAAATCTCATGGTGGTTTGATGTTCCCAAAATGGAAATGTTCGCAACATTAAGAAAACGCCTAAATGCACGGATAACGAACCGTAGAAAATTGCACTCGAAGGTGTTGGTCCTTCCATAGCTCTTGGCAACCAAGACGAAAATGGAATCTGAGCTGATTTTGCCGCAGCCGCACAAGCCAAACAAAGCGCAATGAATATTCCGATGATGGAATGATTTTGCAGATGTTCGTTAACCAATTCGTAATTATTCAACTTCATGAAGGTAATATTCTCATGAAATAAATGGTGACTTGCCCACATGGCTAATAACAATCCGACATCGCCGATTCTGTAAATTGAAAATACTTTGAATGCATTTTTAACCGGCAAATATCTTTCTCTATAAAAAGCGATTAAAAGGAAAGAAGAAATTCCAATGATTTCCCAACCAATGAATAAGGTTTCAAAGTTTCCTGACAAAATAGCAAAGTTATATCCGAAAAAGAAAAATAAAACTGTATTAAAAAAACGTTTGTATCCTTTTTCTCTATGTAAATAATAGCGACTGTAAGTAGTTATCATCGAAGTTAATAAAGCTCCAATGAATAAATAAACAGCTGAAATTTGATCAAAATAGAAATCGATAAAAAACTCGTAATGATCCGTTTTCAAAATCGATAATTCGACTAAATTCAAATCTTTAGCACCGTCAATTATCCAAAAAATGATAAAAACTACTAATCCTACTAATTGTAAAAAAACCGCTCCAAAAGCCGTCCATGAGATGGCTTTTTCTTTAGATTCAGGCAAAAACAAACTAATAATAAAGCCTAAAAACGGTAACAGAATAAAATATTGCAATAACTCGTTCATGACTTAAATGGTATTAGTGATTATTCCTACCGGAAGATTCTCTTTTGTGGTTTCTACCAACTGCATTTCATCTTTAATGAAATTAACAGCTTGAATAGGTTGATAGGGAACAAACTTTTCGTCTTCAAAAACAAAAAGCTCTTTAGTTTCAGGTTGAACTGCCACTAATTTCACCCAATCGTTTTTAAACCATTCGTAAGTAGCTGGATTTTTTGAAATCGCATACATTACTTTCTCTGGAAAATGTTCGGCAATAACCAACAAACGAACTGGGTCATGTACCTCAATCATTTGGCTTGGTAAACCTGGACGTAAATCACCATCGATTCCGTTAGCAACTCCAATTAATCCCATTACGTTATGAGGTAATTTAGAACCTGCTCCTAGTTTTTGATTGTCAACTCTTGAGAAATAATATTCCAAATTAATTCCGCCACCAACTGGAGCAACTGCGCCTAAAATAATGGCTAAATAATCTCCCGATGGATCAACTTCGTAGTCATACGAATTCAAGAAAGAACGTCGGTCTAAGAATAATTGCTTTGACAGACTTCTTCTTCCTACAATACACATGGCATTCGTAGCGTGATTTAATTCAGGACGTGGTTCAAATAAAGATAAAGAACGACGTTTTACTTTTTCATGCACTTTTTCTAAAGTATCTAAAGTATCAATTGTATCAAAACGTCTTGAACGTTCCTTTGCATTATTATCTAAAGCTTTGGTAAACGTGATTACATTTTGTTGATGCAAAGCTTTATTATTTTCGGACAAAGTATCTTCATCATAAAAAACAATTTCATCACGAGTTGTATCATGTAACGCAGGTAAAAATTGCGTTGAAGTTGGAATATCAATTCCTCTTTGTCTCAAAATGGCTCTAACTTCTTTATGATTTGCTGCAAACGAAGCTACTTTTGCGTTTACCGAACTTGGTCTTCCACAACAAGCACCGCAATCATAACCCGCATAATGCGTATTGTTGATACTAGTTGCTCCGTGTCCAACCACATAAACTATTGGCGAAAAATTCGAAACTAATCCGATACTTTTCAATAAACCTTCTACTCTATTGGCCATTTCTTCAACTGAAAAACCAATTTGTAAATCGCCTTCTCTTTGATTAGCATCTGTATTTTCGATAACCAACTTCGATTTTTTATGTAAATGTTTGAAAGAAACCGTTGTAGCGGGCGACATCGAAGGTTTAAAAATATTCAAAAACAATTTTAAAGCTGAAGAAAACCCTAACGTTTGACTAATTATCCAACCAAAAAACAACGAGTGTGATTGCTTGTGATAATGCAAATCTTTAGCATGTTTTTTCTTTCTGTGTTCTTCCTTGATTAAGAATTTCGGCGTTACCGGAGCTGGACATAATTTGGTATAAAATTTTCCATTTACCGGTTGATAGAAAAATTCGAAGTTAAAGAAAGCGGCCGTTCCATAAGTAGAAACATTTTTATCGATGTGTTCAATATGTCTTCTGAACGAACATTCTCTATCATCCATACAAAACATCCCTTGAAAACTTGGTGTTTGTTCTATCTTTTCTTCTTTTACCTTTTGAACATTGGATAAAACAGCATCGTAAAAATTCCATTCGAATGCTTGTTGCCAAAGCGATAATACATCAAACAATTCGCTGTATGCAACTTTTTCAAATAGTGAAAAATCAATTCTTTCAATTTTAAATCCAAGAGGTGCCCAATTTTCATTAAACTTGGTATCTAAAGTGTCAATCTCAAGAAGTAATTCGAATTTGATTAGTTCTTCTAATGTAATCTGCTTTGAATCTAATAAAGAACTTGGATTGTTTTCAATGGTAGCAATCATGCCACTCCAACCTGGATGACCAAATTGTTGATCGAATAAATAGTGTTCGAATAATTCTTCTTTCCCAACAATCAATTCTAATAATTGCGTGATTGAAACTTTTTCCTGCAATAGCTTTTTAGCTCTATTAGAAGTAAAAATTCCTTTAAACGTATTTTTTTCTAACTCTCTAATGGAAGCTAAAAAACCTTGATCATGTACTGGAAAATTCCAAATAGCAATCCCTTGATCTAAATAACTACACAATACACGAAACAACAAACTATGTGTTGATTTTTCAAGATTTATAGCGTAGTATTTTTTCCAATTTGAGCGTAAACTTCCAATTCTTGGTGAAATAGATTCGTCATAATTGTTTTTTAGTAGCTTCTCTTTCCAAACTTGAAGATTTTCAGCTCCTTTTGATTTTATAATGATAGCATCTAAGATAGCTTCATTGATTTCTTTATTAGCAAATCTTTGTCTAAAATCAGTTATGGACAAATACGTTTTGTAACCGAAAATCGTGGAAGCTTCATGCAAAGCTTCATGGAATTTTTTACTTTGAAAAGCATGCAAAGTATTGTGATGCACAAAGTCTTTCAACGGATTTTGAGCTGGTAAATAATGAGTTAAGTTGTGAAGAACTTCATGTTCGTCAAAACCAACGGTATATGTTTTCATTGATTAATGAAATAAATTAATACACAGTGAACATTCACAATCAAACCAATGATGTGAAAAACAATAAACGTGTATTAAGAAAGATGAAACTTCCAATTACAATATAAATCGTAAAGTGGAATGGTTTCTTTAGAAGTAAAGAATGGTAAGCGATTGAAACTTGAATTATCTTTTACATTTTCATTGTAACAAAAAGATTTTGAAGAAGAAGAAATCCAGTCTTTTTCAAATTCAAGTTCAATTTCTGATTCAACAATTAAAAATTCAATCTCTTCAATTTCAATGGAGTGAAAATAAGAAAAATGAGAAGTAATATTACTTTGCTGAAATTCGTTTGAATTAACAAGTCTAACATCTTCCGAAGCAGTAAAAGAAATACCAAAAGTCCACATGAAAAATGTGAACATAAGCATTGGTAGAAATTGAAATACTTTTTTCAAAATGATTTAACTTGTTTTAAAACTAGACAAATGTATTTATTATTTCCATTCAACAACTTAATTTTTGCCTAATTTTTAATAAAAACCCCGATTTTAATTTTCAAATCGGGGTTTCATAATTTTATTCTAATCTTTCGTAAAAACAACAATCATGCAATTTTTTGTAAACGACATCTTCCGCTTTTACCAATGCTGTATCATGACCCGCAGCGGCTATGGCTTTAGCCACGTCTTCTTTAGAACATTTAGTTTCATCAATAATTAAATGAATATCTGTATGATCAATATGCCAAATGGCACTTTTTACTCCTTTTACAGCATATGCAGCTTTTTCAATTCTTTTCTTACACATGTCACAATTTCCAGCCACATTAAACTCTACCTTTTTGTTTTTACTTTTTTTCTCTTGCGCCATGGCGGTTAGAGAAAAAAGACTTACTAAAACTAATACCATTATTTTTTTCATGATTTCAAAATTTAATTATTTATGTTCGGAAAATCAATAATCAGAAAATCCGTAATCTATTATTTAATGTTAAATCGTAATCCAGCATAATACATTTGTCCAAAAACTGGTCCGTAAATCATACTACTATCAAAATAAGTACCAAAAGGATTTTCATTTTGAACAATTGCATTATCTTGTCTGTAATTTCCAATATTTTCACCACCAATGTATACTTCAAATTTACTTGAAAACGTTCGGGTAATTTGAGCATTCATCACCGCAAATGAAGGAGCAAATTCTCCCAATTGATATTGTGGCAAATTACTAGAAGTATCAGGAAGCCTTTGCTTTCCTAACCAACTGTAGGTAAAATCAAACTTCCATTGTTGGCCTTTTTCTTTAATATGCGTTTCATAAGCTATATTCGCAAAAACTCTGTGTTTGGCTTGTAGCGCTCTTTCCAATTGCCCTGTTATAAATTGCGTTTGCACATCGTAATATTTATAAGCTGTTTTCAAGTTCAAATGCATCATCAATTCCACATTTAATTCCGCTTGAAATGATTTAGCAAAACTTTTTCCGTCTAAATTATAGAACAGCACTTCTTGTGGACTAAAATCGATATCAACAACCGCTTGGTTTTGGAAATCCGTTTGGTAATAATCCAAAATCAATTCAGTTTCTTTACCTAAAAATTTGAATTTTTGAATAAAACTCAATCCGTAATTCCAAGCAATTTCAGGATTCAATCCATACAATTTACCATCTGAATTTAAAATTGAAAATTGACGAGAAGACGCAAACAATTGTTGGTTTTCCGCAAAAATATTCGCCGCTCGTTTTCCTCTTCCAGCTGAAGCACGAATCACCGCATTTTCCCAAGGGTTGTATCTCAAATGCAATCTTGGCGTAATAAATGTTCCCAATCGGTTGTGATTATCCACTCGAGCACCAGCAACCAAACTGAAATTATCTAAATTATCATAGGTATACTCAAAAAAAGCACCAACAGAATTATCAATACGTGAAAAATCTTTCGTAAAATTCAAGGCTACTTGCTCATCATACACATCGTAATTGAAATTTAAACCAGTGGTAAATTTGTTTTTGGTATTGGAAATAATAGAATTGAACAACAAATTTGAAAAATAACTTTTCTGATGAATGTTATATTGATTCAACCCAAAATACGATTCTTGCTTGTGCGATTGAAACGAATTTTGGAACCCAAAACTTTGGTAAGGCATATCAGGAAACACATAACCTGTTTTGTTTGAAATTTCGATTTTTTCGGTGTTCACTTCGCTTCCCCAAGCATTGGTTGTGAATTTATCTAAATCAGGGATAAAGTTTACTTCGCCGCCTTGTTTTTCATCGTTCATGTAACGAAGATTCAAGAAACTCACCCAACCTTTCTCAGCATCGGTATATTGCCAACGATTCAAAATATTAACTTGTTTTCCAATCGGATTATCTAAAAAACCATCGTTATTCATGTCATTTTTACCAATTCGGGTATTTCCGTGAATAAACAATGTGCTACTTAATTTATCCGAATATTTTTGGTTGAAATGAGCATTTAATTCATAACGACTATCTGTTGAACCATACGCATTTAAGAAAAACGGAATGTCAATGGCTGGTTTTAATACTTCGTAATTGATTTGTCCTGAAATACTTTCGTAACCGTTAATTACACTTCCAGCGCCTTTTGTAATTTGAATACTTTCTACCCAAGTTCCTGGAACAAATGACAATCCATACGCTTGAGAAGCTCCACGAACCGCAGGAATATTTTCTTCGGTCATCAAAATATATGGACTGGTTAAACCCAACATTTTAATTTGACGATTCCCAGTTACGGCATCCGAAAAATTCACATCAATAGATGGATTCGTACTGAAACTCTCCGAAAGATTACAACAAGCCGCTTTCAAAAGTTCTTTTTGCCCCATTGTTTGTACATTGGTCACTGAAAAAAGGGAATGTTCGGTACTTTTTTTGGTTTTGGTAACCTCAACTTCTTGTAAATTGGTTACTTCTTTTAATACAATTTTAATTTCATTAGAAGTAACTTCCACTTTTTGCGTGGCATAACCAATGTAACTCACTACTAAAAAAGTAGTTTCTGAAGATTTTGCTAATGAAAAAGCGCCATTCACATCAGTAGTTGTTCCTACTGAAGTTCCGAACCAGAAGACATTGGCACCTAAAAAAGGTTCGTTATTTTCGTCTACTACTATCCCTTTTACGGTTTCTTGAGAAAAAGAAAACGAAGGCAAAAGGAATAGCAAAAACGCTATTTTACGTAACATGATTATTTAATTTTAATGATTAATAAAGTGGTTAAACTCTAGAATTTCATTAAAATTAGGCGTAGAAAATGTATTGAGAATATAATTTATAAAGCGGTGGCGCATTGGCTTCGCAAAGATTTTCAATGCTTTGTTTTTTTATATTTCCAATGAAGTTCAAATTGAAATTCATGAAAACAGTAAGATTCATGACCGCAGGAAATGACTTAAATACAGTAAAATCTTGAGTGAAAATTTCTTTATTTTTTTCTAGTTCCACAACTTCATTGGAACAACATTTTCCACAATTTTCAGTAGATGAGCAACAAGAAACATCAATTGGATTAAGCAATTCAACTAGCTCATTTTTAATAGAAACAGAAGCTAATTCATCATGACAATAATGCATGTTAAGTGCCAATCCTAAATTGGGCATTAGGATGAAAAACGCTAAAAACAAGGAAATTGTTTTTCTGATTGACATAATGCAAAGGTACAAATTATTTTTTTACCAAAATACTTTGGTAATAAAAAGCAGGTATAAACAAAACCAAAAATAAAGGCTGTATTAAAAAACGACGTATATAAAAAAGAAGAAAATAGTGTGTTGACATCCAATTTAATACAACAAAAAACAGAAAAATTAAAACTATAAAAAACAAACTATAAAGCACCACAAGGAACTTAATACTGTTTTTATCTGCAAACAATTGATGTAGAATTAGAATAGAAAAAAAAGCATTTAAAAAGTACCTAAAAAACAAGTTAACAAATAGCAAAATATTGTTATAATTAGGCAAGGTTTTCGAAGCATATTCAGTTTTAAAAAAATCTAAAAAGGGATCATAAAACAGTTCATTTTCAAAAAAACGCACTAATATAATTCCGACAAAAGACAACAAAATAAGAAAAGTAGCTCGTTTATTCTGCAATATTTTTTGTAACATATCCTGAAAATTTAGTTAACCAGATAATCCAAAGTAAAAATACAACACCATAAATAAACAAAGGAAAAATGGTTCCGTGAAGTAGTTCTTTGTGCTCTGGGTAATGATACAAGGCTAATGTGAGTAACACAATTCGGAAAATATTAAGCACATGAATCAGAATGGCTCCAAATAGAACAAAAAGACTTGTTTTTTTAAAAGTTGCTGAAAAGGCAAAAACAAAAGCTGCAAATAAAATCATGACACTAAGAGCATTACAACCTTCGATTACCCTAGCCACAAATTTTCCGTTAAGCGCTAATTTATAGGAAGCATCCGAAGGATGTTTTGAAATAGCTGCATCTTCTCCAAAAAAAACTAAAACATTTTTTGTTTGAATAGAAACTTGTTTAGTGAAGCTATCTACTTCAAACGTTTTACTATCGTAGCGATTCAAATAAACAGCATAAAGCAATGACATTCCTAAGTAAATAGAAAGAAATTTAGCCAAAAAAACAAAAAAAGGTTTATTCGATTTAATAAAATCAATCATAGATTTTTTTAACAAAAATATAAAAAAAAGATTCGATTGAATGAATACTTTTGCATAAAAAGAAAAACATGATTTTTGAAACCTTACAACCTCAGGTTAGCGCAATTGTAGCTGACCAAAATCAATCTCGTGATGAAAAATTGAAAGCTATTTGTCAATTATTAAGCAATTCCGTTTCATATTACGATTGGGTTGGCTTTTATTTCGCCAATCACGAAACCAAAACCTTACATTTAGGACCGTATGTAGGAGCAGAAACTGACCATACGGTAATCCCATTTGGTAAAGGAATATGCGGACAAGTTGCAGAATCTAATGCCAATTTTGTAGTACCTGATGTTAAAGCCCAAGATAATTACATTGCCTGTAGTTTCACTGTAAAATCAGAAATTGTAGTGCCGTTATTTGTTAATGGTGTAAATATTGGCCAAATTGATATTGATTCCCATGTTTTAGATCCATTTACCGAAGCTGACGAACGCTTTTTAGAATTTGTGAATCAAGAAGTTGCGAAGTTGTTTTAGATTGGATGTTCAGATGTTCGGATATTCTGATTTTCAGATGTTAGAATTTGGAATTTGGAATTTGGAATTTCTTAATTGGAATTTAATTTTAATTTGATTTTTGAACTTGATCTTGAATTTGAAATATTAAATTGGAATATTAAAAAATAATTCTATCTTTGCACACGAATTGAGAAAACCTCAATTGTCGCATAATAATTATTTAAACAATATTAGCATGTACTTAACTAAAGAAGTTAAAGCAGAAATCTTCGCTAAACACGGAGGAAAAGCAGAAAACACAGGATCTGCTGAAGGACAAATTGCATTGTTCACTTACAGAATTACTCACTTAACGGAGCATTTGAAAAAAAATCGTCATGATTATAACACGGAGCGTTCGTTAGTACTTTTGGTAGGTAAAAGAAGAAGTCTTCTTGACTACTTAAAGAAAAAAGATATCAACAGATATCGTGAGATTATTAAAGAATTAGGTATTAGAAAATAATCAACTAAAGGGGCTTTGCGCCCCTTTTTGTTTTATATATTTTGACAGAAAAAGTTTGGTTTTTCATTGGGTTACAAACAACTACACACAACAACAACACAACGACCCTTTGTTTAATTAAGAATTAAAATTTTATGATTCCAAAAGTATTCCAAGAAACAATCGATTTAGGAGATGGAAGAAGCATTTCAATCGAAACTGGAAAATTAGCCAAACAAGCAGATGGTTCTGTCGTGGTTCGTATGGGCGATGCCATGTTATTAGCAACTGCTGTATCAGCCCGCACGGCCAATCCTGGGGTAGACTTTCTACCATTAACAGTAGATTATCGCGAAAAATTCGCAGCAGCTGGTCGTTTTCCTGGTGGTTTCTTCAAAAGAGAAGCACGTCCAAGCGACAGCGAAGTATTAACAATGAGATTAGTAGACCGTGTATTGCGTCCACTTTTCCCAGATGATTACCATGCAGAAACACAAGTTATGATTCAATTAATGAGTCATGACGATAATGTTATGCCCGATGCATTAGCTGGATTAGCAGCTTCAGCGGCATTAGCTGTTTCTGATATTCCATTTTACAACTTAATTTCTGAAGTTCGCGTTGCGCGTATCGATGGAAAATTTGTTATCAATCCAAGTAGAGAAGAATTAGAGCAATCAGACATCGACATGATGATTGGAGCTTCTATGGATTCTGTAGCTATGGTTGAAGGTGAAATGAAAGAAATTTCTGAAGCTGAAATGATCGAAGCTATCAAATTTGCTCACGAAGCTATCAAAATTCAAATTCAAGCGCAAGAAAGACTGAGAGCTGCTGTTGGTTCACCAGCTTACAGAACGTATGAAGGAGAACCTGAAAATGAAGAAGTATATGCAAAAATCAAAGCATTTGCTTACGATAAATATTATGCAATAGCTCAAGAAGCTTCTGCTAAAAGCGAAAGAGGAGAAAAATTTGCAGCTATTAAAGAAGAAATAAAAGCTTTATTTACCGAAGAAGATCACGCTGAAAATGCTGATTTAGCTGAATTAATTGGTAAATACATCTATAAAACTCAGAAAGAAGCCGTTAGAAATGTAATCCTAGAAAAAGGAACACGTTTAGACGGAAGAAAAACAACAGATATTCGTCCAATTTGGTGCGAAACTGATTATTTACCTTCTGTACATGGTTCTTCTTTATTTACACGTGGCGAAACTCAAGCGTTAGCAACAGTAACTTTAGGAACTTCAAGAGAAGCTAATGTAATTGATTCTCCATCGGAACAAGGTGAAGAGAAATTCTACTTACATTACAACTTCCCTCCATTCTCAACAGGTGAAGCAAAACCTTTAAGAGGAACTTCAAGAAGAGAAGTAGGTCACGGAAATTTGGCACAACGCGCTTTAAAAAATATGATTCATGCTGATTGTCCTTACACTATTCGTGTGGTTTCTGAAGTATTAGAATCAAATGGTTCGTCTTCAATGGCTACTGTTTGTGCCGGTACAATGGCCTTAATGGATGCTGGAGTTCAAATGAAAAAACCAGTTTCTGGTATTGCCATGGGATTAATCACAGATGGTCAAAATTTTGCTGTATTATCAGACATCTTAGGAGACGAAGATCACTTAGGAGATATGGATTTTAAAGTAACAGGAACAGCTGACGGTATTACTGCTTGTCAAATGGACATTAAAATTGATGGATTACGTTACGATATCATGGAGCAAGCTCTAGAGCAAGCAAGAGAAGGACGTTTACATATTTTAGGTAAAATCACTGAAACTATTGCTACTCCAAGAGCTGAAGTAAAACCAAAAGCACCAAAAATCATTACAAGAACTATTCCTGGAGCTTTCATTGGAGCCTTAATTGGTCCTGGTGGAAAAGTAATTCAAGAATTACAAAAAGCTACGGGAACTACAATTGTAATCAACGAAGTAGATGAGCAAGGTGTAGTTGAAATCTTAGGAACAAGTCCAGAAGGAATTGCAACTGTTTTAGCTAAGATTGACTCTATCATCTTCAAACCTCAAATGGGTGAGGCTTACGAAGTAAAAGTAATTAAAATGTTAGATTTTGGTGCTGTTGTTGAATATACACAAGCCCCAGGAAACGAAGTTTTATTACACGTATCAGAATTAGCTTGGGAAAGAACTGAAAATGTTACTGATGTAGTAAACATGGGAGATGTGTTTATGGTGAAATACTTAGGTGTTGACCCTAAAACACGTAAAGAAAAAGTGTCAAGAAAAGCACTTTTACCAAGACCTCCAAGAGAAGAGAAAAAAATCGAGAAAAGCGATAAGCCACAAGGTTAATTAGATTATTTAATTCATAAAAAAATCCCGTTGCATTTATTTGTAACGGGATTTTTGGATTTATTTACTTATTGAAGCAACCTTTTTGATTTTTAAATACTAGTTAATATATCTTAAAAAAAAATAGTATGAAAAAATCAACTTTTATAATTTTATCATTGCTTAACTTATTTGTAATTGGTTGTACAGATTTTGATGACAATCTTAAAAAACCTGAAGCAAAAGACCTTATTCAAAAGGATTCGAAACTTTATGATATGATGGAAAAAATCGTATTGCAAGAAGAAAATACTTGCGTTGATTTTATATATCCTGTTATCACTAACGAATATGACAGTAATTTAAATATTGTACAAATTCACTACCTCAATAACGACGGAGATTTTATTAATTTATTAGAAAATTTAAACAACACTAATTATATTGGGATAAGCTACCCAATAAACACAACATTAACAGATGGAACTACATTTTCAATCAACAACAATGATGAGTTAAAAGACAATCTAATAGAGTGCTACGAAGAAATTATTCTTGACGAATGTTATAACTTTTGTATCCCAAATGAAGCCAACTTCAAATGTTTCTGGAAAGTAATGTATAATGAAAACACAACAAACCCGTTCTATTTGAGTTCATTTGAAAGTAATGAGGATGGTACATTTAATTTTTATCATAATGATGATATTTATAATGCTAATTGGGTATTTCTATTTTTAAACAATGAACTTCATTTAAATATAACTATTCAAGGACAAAATATTGCTTCTCAAAACTGGAATTTTGATTGGGTAGTTGAAGACATAACATCTGATACAATGACTTTAAACAATAATTCATCTTCCTATAAACTTTATAAAACATGCACTGAACAAATTTCATATCAAATTGGAAGTGAAACACCTTCTGGAGGAATAGTAATTTATGACAAAGGATCATATAGTAATGGATGGCGCTATATTGAATCAACTAAAAACTATATTAGTACGGTTAATTATCAATGGGGTTGCAATAATTTCGAAATCGCTAATTGTTCAAACCTAGAAATAGGAAAAGGATTAATCAATTCCAAAAGTATAATTGATTATCATTATTCAGTCAATCATTATAATAATCCTAATAATTGTTCTCCATCAAGCAATGGATCTGTTTCCTCACAAAAAACATTTATTTTTGAACAAAATGGATATAAAGATTGGTTTTTACCTTCAAGTCATGAATGTTCATTAATATATGAAAACATCAACTTAATAAACACCAATTTGGTTATAGATAACTTTTGGAGTTCAACACAAAGTAACATTTCAAATGCATACTATTTCAATAGTTCAAGCAACACTATAGAAGAAACCAACAAAGGGAACAATAATATAAAAACAATTGCAATAAGATATTTTTAAAATTGAATTTAGACAAACTCATAAAAGCTTGTATCAGGCAAGACAGAAGGTCTCAAGAACAGCTGTATCAATTGTATAAAAACACACTTTTTGTACTATGCCTAAAATATTGTCCAAATAGCATGGAAGCAGAAGATAATCTGCACGATACTTTTATTGAAATATTCTCAACAATTAAGAATTACAAAGGGAAAGGTAGTTTTGAAGGATGGATGAAACGTATAGCAATAAACAAAGCCATTACAAAATATAAAAAGACATATGATTTAGTTCCAATAAAAGATAATCAAACAGAAGAAATACTTATTGAGAATGACTCAGATGATTATTCATTAGACTTTATTTTATCTAAAGTTCAAGAGTTGCCCAACCAGTATAGACTCGTATTTAATTTATATGAATTAGATGATTATTCGCATAAGGAGATTGCACAAATGTTAGATATAACAGAAAGTACATCAAAATCTAATTTATATAGGGCAAAAATAATTTTGAAGGAAAAACTAACTCATGTAAAACCATCTAATTATATCAAATCTAGTAATGGAAAACAATAAAGAAATAAGAAAAATAATAAAGGATAAATTATCTAATTTGAATGCATCTCCAAGTGATGATTTATGGAATAAAATTGAAGAAGAATTAAACCAAAAAAAGAAAAAAAGAAGAGCACTTTATTGGTCATTTTTTACACCTTTTTTAGCTGGAAGCATTTTTACTTTGCTTTTAGTATATTCAACTAATTGGATGAATTCTGATTCTAACAACCAGAAAAACTCAAACGCTACACAAATTAATTCAAATACTAGCTCTAATTCTAATTTAAATATTGAAAAATCTAAATCAAATAATCAAAATTTCACAAACAATTCAAATAATAATATTGTAAATAGCACTCAAGAATCAACTTCAGCAAACAACAATCAAAAAAACAACAATTCAGAAAATATTGAATTGAAAAACAAATCGATTTCAAATCGCAATAGAGTTAACAGTATATTTAAAAACAATAATTCAAATTCTATCAAGAAGAATTCAAAGAAGAATTTTACAAATGACGCTTTCAAATTTGAGTCTAACACCAATTCCAAATTATCAGAGCATAAAAATAAGAAACAATCTAAAAAGAAAAATTACAATCCAATAAATGAAATTTCTATCATATCAGATTCAAATGATTTTAGTGTAAAAGATATCATTGGAACTAATATTGATCAAACTGAAAGCAAAATTGACACAGTAATAACAATAATTGCCTTGCAAGAAACAAAAGATACTTTAGCAATTGCTGCTACTTCAAAAAATAAAAATAAAAAACTGGAGCCTGAAAAAGAAAAAGATTCAACAGAAGTAAAACCAAAAGTAAAAACAAATCCTTTTATTGTCTCATCTTATTACGGAACTGGTTTATTTCCTAAAAATCAAGTTAAAGGAAATTTCAACTCCAATAATCTTGTAGCATCTAAAAATGAACAATATGGTGTTATATTTCGCTGGATGACAAGTCAGTATTATGGACTTCAAATTGGTATAGGCTATATAAATACTTCAACACAAACAGAAATTGAAAAAACCAATTCAAATACTTTAGTGTTTAACGATGTGAATAACAATTCGGGGGTGACATTTCCTTCAACTAACAAGTTAATGATGCATCATAATTTGAGTATGTACGAAATTCCATTGGAGTTTTATTATAAATTATCAGATAAAAAAATTGGTTTTGCATTATCTTCTGGTATTAGTCATACAATAATAAAAGACAACAGTGTTTCTATTGATACAGCTGACGAAACCATTAAAATTGGATCATTGGAATCGTTAAACAAAAGTAACTTTACCGCAAATTTAAAATTTTATAGTCATTATAAATTCTCAGACAAATTACAATTTGAAGTGTATCCAAGTTTTCAATATCAATTATTAAACACAATAAAAAGCAAGGATCTAAACTCAACAATATTTTCAATTAGAGCAGGAATCGCTTATAAATTTTAAATAGTACAAACGAATAAGTTCTTAACGTTGAAAATATAAACGAAGTTTTATTACACGTATCAGAATTAGCTTGCGAAAGAACTGAAAATGTTACTGATGTGGTAAACATGGGAGATGTGTTTATGGTAAAATACTTAGGTGTTGACCCTAAAACACGTAAAGAAAAAGTGTCAAGAAAAGCACTTTTACCAAGACCTCCAAGAGAAGAGAAAAAAATCGAGAAAAACAATAAGCCACAAGGTTAATTTGTAATAGAATTAATTCACAAAAAATCCCATTTCATTCATTTGATCTGGGATTTTTGAGTTTAAAAATTCCAACTTCCTGAAATACCAAATTGTAAATAACTGCTCCCAAAGGAACGTTCAATCTTTGAATTAAATAAATCATAAGGCGCATAATGATAGCTACAATGCAATCCAAAACCATGAACCACAATTTTTATTCCTTGACTAATTCCAATAGTATGCAAGGTAGGCTTCAAATCCAATTCTTCATAAATGGGATCATCAGGCTTTGAATAATGCAAATAGGTCCAACCCAATCCCGTTAAACTTTCTATATGAAAATTTTCGTTTTTGGATTGTACTAAAAAAGCAGCATAACGAAATCCTAAAAACAAACCTGTTTTACTTCCATCAAGTACCAAAGATTCAGAACCCACTTGGTAATTTACTGAATTACCTCTTACAATTCCACTTAATGATAATCCAAAATCTACAAATTGACTATTGGCTATTTTAGTTCGCATAAAAAAAGATGTGGTTACGGCAAAATCATACTTATTAGACAATGCACCCAGTGGCTTGCCATAACTTACTTCTAAAATATTTCGCTTAAAAGCATCAACCTTAGGAAAAACAATAGTGTCTTGGGCGTTCATTTGAAAAACAAACAGCAACAGAAATAGAAATTTATTCATCAGAAATAATTTTAAATAAATACGAATTTGTAAAAGAATTGCCAGCACCAAAAAGCAAAACCATCCCTTCATTAGCTGAATTTTCTTTAATAGCTAGATAATTATTTTCGGGTAATTGAACCGTAAATTTTGTCATGTGTTTAGTAACAAACAAAAAAGGAAAAGAAACCGTTTCATAATTCAAATAGAAAACAAAACGCTTTCTATATCGTCTCCCATGAAACTGAAGTACATACTTTTTTTGGCTGCAATCTTCAAATTGAAGATATAAAACTTGATTTTTGATTTGTAATTGTACCGGTTTTTCGTAATTTACATTCTCCTTTTTTGTAACCCTTTCCAAAAAACTTTTGGTATAAAATTGGGCACCACCATCATAATAAATTGTATCTAAATGATCGTAAAAAGTAAAGTTTCCCTCTTTAGCAATTGGCTTATACTTGGTATCGTGTAAGTTTTGTACAGCGCATGAAGTAAATAAAATTGGGAAAAGTAACACCCAACGGCATTTCCTTCTAAAATATTGATTCACCACTTGCGAATACTTTTGTAAATCTTTCTCCCGAAACGATTCCAAAAATTCTCTAATAACTTGTTTCATTTGTTCATGTTTTTTTAAAAATTTCAATTAGAATTAGTTAAAAACTATATCCAAAATTATTTCGATTATCACAAAGTAAATTGTGTTAAACAATTTTTATTACATTTACATTTGCGAAAATCACAAAAATGAAACCACAAGAAACACTCTTAAAAGCCATTAGAGCTACTATAAACGACCAGTCACTAATTGAAAACATTGCACTTGCACTAGATATCAGCTACGATGCCGCTCACCGAAGAGCTTCTGGAAAATCAAAATTTACCATAGAAGAAACCGTGAAATTATGTCATTTTTTCAAACTCTCGATGGACCAACTCTTTTCAAACACTAACCAATACGTGTTAGAAAAAACAAACAGTATCAAAACTGCAGAAGATTTTAAAGCCTATCTCAAAAAATCTTCAGAACTATTATTTCCTTATTCAAAAACGGATGCCACAGCCTTTTACTCAGCTAAGGATATTCCGTTGCATTACACCATTGGGGGTTCGGTATTAGCAAAATTCAAATTGTATGTTTGGTTAACTATATTAAATTCTGAAAACCAAATTCCTTTTGAAAATTATAAATGGGAAACCTCACTTTTGGAAGAAACAACAGCATTGGTACAAATTTTTGAACAAGTTAAACGTGTAGAAATTTGGAACGATACCACCATAAACAGCACATTGCAACAACTCATGTATTTCTACGAATCTGGAATGTTACCCTTTCATTATGCCCAACAAGTAATTGAAGACCTCAAACTTTGTATTCAAAAAATTGAAAATCAAGTTCAAAACAATCCTAATTTAGAACTATTTTATAACGAATTACTCCTGCTCAATAACACCGTATTTTTTACCAATGCCAAACAAGCGCATTTTTTTATTCCACATAATATGTTGAGCTATTATGTTGCAACAGATAAAAAAACCTGCAATGAAGAACAAGCTTTTATAAACCAACAACTTAAAAATTCAAAATCCCTAACAAAATCAGGCTGGAAAGAACAAAAAATCTTCTTCAATAGAATGTATCAAAAGATAGATTTCTTCCAAAAGAAAATAGAAAACCATATAATGACTTAATTTTTTTGAAACTTTTGTAACTTTTTTGAAACCTCTTACGTATAACAATAAACTTTTAAAAAAGAAGAGGAAATTTAGCAATGAGACAACTCAAAATTACCAAGCAGGTAACCAATCGTGAAACTGCTTCCTTAGACAAATACCTACAAGAAATTGGAAAAGTTGACTTAATTACTGCTGACGAAGAAGTAGAATTAGCACAACGAATCAAAGCTGGTGACCAACGTGCTTTAGAAAAACTTACCAAAGCTAATTTACGTTTCGTAGTATCAGTAGCAAAACAATACCAAAACCAAGGATTAACATTACCTGATTTAATTAACGAAGGAAACTTAGGATTAATTAAAGCCGCTCAACGTTTTGATGAAACTCGTGGTTTTAAATTCATTTCGTATGCCGTTTGGTGGATTCGTCAATCAATTTTACAAGCATTGGCTGAACAATCTCGTATTGTACGTTTACCATTGAACAAAATTGGCTCTATCAATAAAATCAACAAAATGTATGCGTTATTAGAGCAATCTAGCGAGCGCGCACCTTCTGCTGAAGAAATTGCCAAAGAATTAGACATGACGGTTAACGACGTAAAAGAGTCAATGAAGAATTCAGGTCGTCATTTATCAATGGATGCGCCATTAGTTGAAGGTGAAGATTCTAACTTGTACGACGTTTTACGTTCTGGTGAATCTCCAAATCCTGATAGAGAATTAATTCACGAATCATTACAAACTGAAATCGAAAGAGCATTAGAAACATTAACTCCTAGAGAAGCTGATGTGGTTCGTTTGTATTTTGGTTTAGGTGACCAACACCCAATGACTTTAGAAGAAATTGGAGAAACTTTCGATTTAACTCGTGAGCGTGTGCGTCAAATTAAAGAAAAAGCAATCCGTAGATTGAAACATACATCAAGAAGTAAAATCTTGAAAACCTATTTAGGATAATTTAGAAATTTAGTCGATTTTAGTCGATTTGAAAGTACCATCTCTTAAAAACCTCAGGTAAAACTGGGGTTTTTATTTTTTTATACCAATGAAATTCGAGTGACAATAACAAACCTTCGCTGTCAAATTGGAATACATTTTCTTTAGAACTACTGTTTTGTCAAGTCGAGCGGAGTCGAGACTCGTTTTTTTTAGTTCTCGACTTCGCTCGAAGTGACAATGTTGGAATACATTTTCTTTAGAACTACTGTTTTGTAAAGTCGAGCGGAGTCGAGACTCGTTTTTTTTAGTTCTCGACTTCGCTCGAAGTGACAATGGTGAGATAAAATTTTCTTTAGAACTACTACTGTGTCAAGTCGAGCAAAATCGAAATTCGTTTTTTTAGTTCTCGACTTCACTCGAAGTGACAATGGTGGAATATATCTTTCTTTAGAACTACTACTGTGTCAAGTCGAGCGGAGTCGAGACTCGTTTTTTTTAGTTCTCGACTTCGCTCGAAGTGACAATGTTGGAATATATCTTTCTTTAGAACTACTACTGTGTCAAGTCGAGCGAAATCGAGACTCGTTTTTTTTAGTTCTCGACTTCGCTCGAAGTGACAATGTTGGAATATATCTTTCTTTAGAACTACTACTGTGTCAAGTCGAGCGGAGTCGAGACTCGTTTTTTTTAGTTCTCGACTTCGCTCGAAGTGACAATGGTGAGATAAAATTTTCTTTAGAACTACTACTGTGTCAAGTCGAGCGGAGTCGAGACTCTTAATGAAAAATAAAATTAAACACAATTAAGTAACTTCTTTATTTCTGTTTCAAAAACCTCCAAAGTAAATGCTTGTGACCAATTTTTACTGTTTTCTGAAAGTGAAATATACGCATTAACATTAGCGATAACATTTTCAATCGCTTGCACATCAGCATCAATTTGGAGCTTTAAAAACTTACCTCGTTTTCCAAAATCTAACATAAATGGCACACAGGAAACCGCAGTAGCCAATGGTACACAACCCCAAAACATAGCTTCGGCAACGGCTTTTGGCCAACCTTCACTTTTTGACGGTAACAGTAAAAAATGACTGTTTTGATAGGCCGTAATCAGCGATTCTTTGGATTGGTTTCCTTTTAAAGTGACTATTTTTTCTAAGCTGTTTTGAAGTATGTATTCTTCCAATTCCTTTCGCAAAACGCCTTCTCCATACAATTCAAGGGTTACTTTTTTTCCATTTTTATACAATTTTTCTACCAATTGAATGGCGTATAATGGTTGTTTTCCAATAGATAAAGTACCCACAAATAGGAAAGAAATTTGGGTTTCACTAAGACTATAACTACCTTTTTCAATTTCAGAAGTTCTCGACTTCGCTCGAAGTGACATTAGTTTATCATCGTTGTCAAGTTGAGCGGAGTCGAAACTTTTTGTTGATTTGTATGGTTTTTGAAGAGTTGAAAACTGATGTTTTTCAGCTTCGGTATAAGTTGCCGTAAAAAACGATTTGATATTTTTAGTTTGATTTTCCCATTCACCATAAACTAAAACCTGCATGTTTTTGGTCAAAAAAGTATTGGAAATAATCCAACGCTGTAATTTATAAGTAAAAGGCTGTTTGGCATTTGGATCCCAATTGCCAGCATATTTTGCTGTTTTCTTCTTCTTTGGAAATGCAATTTGTACCAAAGCACCTAACAATCCCATATTTCCTGGACAACGCAAATGAATATGTTCCGCTTGTTGCATGGCACGAAATAAGGTAACTACAATTTTTGGCAGTAAAAAAACAGTTTTTAAAACAGAAACAACTGATTTAATATCAAAAGTAGCAACCGATTGAAAATGGATTTTTTGGTGTTCATATTTTAAATCAATTGCAGTTGGCTTGTTATTTGATTCTAAAGGTGCTACAATTATTACTTCATCCACATGACGCAACCAAACATTCATTTCTCGCACATAAGGTGAGTAAGCAAAGTAATGGTTATCTGAAGCTATATGAGCAACGTGTGTGATGATTAGGAATTTCATTTTATGACTTTTAATATGTTAGAAATAAAAGCTTCGGGTTCTAGATAATTTGAAGCCCATTCGCTGTTATTTTTTCCCATTTCTAAATAAAAATTATCGTTTAGTAAAACTTGGATTGAATCAATTAATTCTGAATACGCAAGTCTGTTGCTTAGTTCTAAATAATTCTTATTCTTAAAAAAAGACTCAATGTAAACAGTTGTTGGAGTAGAAATTATTGCTTTACCAAATAGAACATATTCACCAAATTTCCAACCAATAGAATCCTTCAATCCGTCATCTACGACACAAATATCTGACTTCCTTAATTCATTTAAATATCTTTTTTTTGACAATACTTTTTCTTTAAAAATTAAATCAGGACATAAAATTCTAGCTAAATCAGAATCAAAAACACCTACAAAAGAGTTATTAAAGTTTTTCTTGATTATTCTACAAGCCTCTATTCTGAATAAATTTTGTTTTTCTCGTCTTTGTTTTTCGGCATCATCAATAGCATTGTTAGGGTTCCATAATCTTGTGCAAAAAATAATTCTTCCATTTGAATTCTTTTTCAGTCTAAAAGTATGTAACAACATAGAAAAATGTGACATATTTGTGATTCCAAAAAAATCTAAAGCTCTAATAATTTCAACTTTACTCTTTTTTATAAATCTTATACTTAAAGGCATTTTCAACAATAATGATAAAGGTTGATATGCAAAGTTAATTTGAAAATTTAATGGCAGTATTCGCTCTGAAATATTTTCAAAAGTAATTGAACGTTTAAAATAATAGTCAAATTCCTTAGGATTTGCTTCAAACTTAAAATCATCCGAATAATCAAAAAAAAGAATTTTCCCCTTAAAATTCACTTTTAGACAAACTGTTGAAATTGCACTATTTTCTTTTATTAAAAATTTTACTTTGTTTTTTTTACAATAGAAAAATAACGCATACAAAAGATGATTTAAATGGGAGTTCCAACTATTAATTTCTATCGTAATCATTCACTACAAATTATTTACTTCTTATTTCAACTTAGGTTTATTAAAAAACAACGAAAACCAGCCCACTACTCTACCGCAAGTTTCGGTTATGGCTTCTTGTTTTTTAGTTGTGGTAATTGCATTAGTTGCACGAATAAAGGTAAGCAATAAAGTAATAGCATGCCATTTAAAAAAAGCTTTTGCTGTAGGTTTCGGATTTTTTATGCGCCAAACATACCAACCATTTCTAACCACCATTTTGCCATAATGGTATTGATTGGGTCGGCCAGCAGCATCGTGATGGTGTTCTAATTGCGCAGCGGTATTTATATATAGCTTACCGGTTTTGGCTACTCGTAAAGTAAAATCTGCATCTTCATATAGTCCGTAACCTTGAAAATACGTGGAAAACTGAAAACGTTCAAAGACTGATTTTCGGAACGATGATACGCCGCCCATTAATTGTTCTACTTCATAAATTTTTTCTGATGGTGGCAAAAAACCAACACTTCTTCCATGGGAAAATTCAGGAGAAAAACCAGGTGGTTGGTCAGCATCTAATCCTAATTTTTTTCGCAAAACAAAACGCGAACCATCGGTTCTACAAAAACCGTCAAAACAAAATTCATTGGCAGTAGCTTCGTAATCCGATGGAACTTTTCGCCAAGACACTTCGTTGCAAATGTAGCCGCCCACGCCTAAAGCTTCTGGGAATTTTTGGTAAGTGGCTAAAATTGCTTCTAAATAATTAGGATACAAAATGGTATCATCATCTAAAAAGCTGACAATATCCATTTCGGGATGTACACGAGCTATTCCGTAATTGCGTTGTTTGGTCAAACCTCTATCGGTTTCAGACACTTGAAAATACTGAAGATTGGGAAACGAATTTTGTGCAAGCATTACCTTAGTTGCATCATCTGGCGAACCGTCAATAATCAAAATTTCATTGGGATACTGGGTTTGTTGCTGAACAGAAAGCAGCAATTTCAATAAAGCTTCTGCACGTTTATATGTACAAATGATGAGACTATTTTTCATGTTCTTGTTGTAAAATAATAGCCCATTTCATACTAATTTGCCATTGTTTTTGAAACTTTTTATAATATGTAAACGGATTTTTCAAGGTTTGTTTCCTGTAATATTTCAAAAATAAAACCAGTTTATATCCGTTAATTTGTTCTTTAGTATGATGTTTTAGATGATACAAAAGAACTGTAGGCGAAGGTTTAGGCTGTATAATTTCCTCATGCCAACGCAATTTAGGCTTAGTTCTAAAGCCGCCCATTGGAGCTTTCAAGTGAGAAATTCTAGGTTCAGGCAAATAAATAATATCGTAGCCTAATTGCCTAATTTGTTTACCAAAATCTGCATCCTCACCAAAACCAAACTCAAATCCTACATCAAATTGCACCGTTTCTAAAACCGAACGCTTTACAAAACTACAACCCGAACCAAAGGTTGACCACTGCATCATGTGCGAAAAAGTTTGCCTTTCATCAGGTTTCAAACAACTCAAAGTTACTGCATTAGTTTCAATAGCGGTACAATTTTGCAAAGTTTTGGCAATCAAATCTGCTTCAAATCGAATATCATCGTCCGCAAGAAATACCCAATCACTTGAAATGTGTTCCAAAGCCAAATTCCTAGCATTACACGCGCCCGCTTGATGCGTAAAATGATGTTTAATGGCAAATGGCCAAGTTTCAGAAGTGAGAAAATCCAGTTCTGAACTGCTAGAAATATCCGGATTTTGTTCAACAATAATGACATTTTTAGGCAATAACGTTTGTACGCTTAAATCGAGCAACATTTGGTGTAAATATTCTTTCCTTCCAATGGTTGGTATCACTACATCAACGGTTTTATCGCTAACCGAAACTTCTGTAATATTTGGTAAGCAAAACGATAACGATTTTACATTGGAACCCACTTTTTTCTTGAAAATATTTGTTAAAAAAGGAAATAAGGCAACTTTTTTTTCAAACCAAAACAAAGCAAAAAGTAATAACCAAGACCAAATCCATTTGTAATGCAAACGCACGATTTCAAACAACTGAAACCAATTAGCTTTTGCAATGGCTTCTGGAATAATTTCTGATGGATTCTGTAATAACTGGGGTTCCGAATAGCAAAATAAACCTAAAGGTTGGTACGTTTTGGCAATTTGATGTAAGGCAACATCTAAGGAGGCTTTATTCCAAAAAAATGCTGGAATTTGCTGGATTACATTGGTAGCCATTGCTCCACAATAACTGCTCATTTGCCACGTAGGTTGTTTGACTTTTTTGCTAAAATTTATAAAAACACTATCTTCAACATATCCAATGGCTTTGGGCAAAAACGTGCCATCAGGTTGAAAGGAAAGCATTGTATTTTCTAATGTTAGTAGGTTTTCAATAGCTTTAAAATTGACATTGGGAACTACTTTTTCATGACACCAAACCAAAATTTCATTGGGAAATTGTTGCGCCAAAACAGGAAAAACAGTCGTGCAATTTTGATTCAAATGTTCCAAAATTGGCACTTGATTATGCAAAATCTGTACAGTTTGATACTGATTATGAACAACAACTAGCATGAAGCAATGATTTTTTGGTAGTACAATTCATGTTGGGTAGCAATCACTTCATTAGAAAATTGAGTTTCTACTTTACGTCTCGCTTGCTTTCCAAAAGTTCGATTTAGTTCGTTGTTTTCCAGCAAAGTAACTACAGCTTCGGCAAATGCTTCATGATTTTGAGGATGTTCTAAAATACCTTCTTTGCGATGGGTAATCATTTCTGGAGCCCAACCTATATTTGATGCAACAATTGCTTTTTCTTTAGCCATGGCTTCTAACCAAGAAACCGGAAACGCCTCAGCAAACGATGGAAATACACAAACCGAAGCTTCTGCAATAAGGTTATTCATCTCTTCGTAGGATATTGGCCCCAAATAAGTGGTTTGTTCCAAGGCTTTATCAGTGAAAAGAGGTTGCATCAATTGCCAAGTTGAAGTGGCATTCGTTTGAATATCTGAAGCATCTTTACCTATTAAAAGCAGTTTAGCCTGCGGAACTTTGGCAACAATTGTATTAAATAATATAGGCAATTCTAAAACTCCTTTTTTTCGGATTAAAGTACCAAAATAAAGTACGGTTTTGGAAGCCGTATTTGATTCTGGCAGAAATTTAGTAGTATCAATCCCGTTTGGGATAATTTCGAATGGCAATTGCAATTGAAAGATTTGGTTTGTGGTTGCAGCAACAAAATGGCTAACAGCTAAATATCCTGAAGCATTTTTTAAAGCGCGTTTTTCATGCAATTTGTTCCAAGTTTTTACTTTTCGTTGGTCTAAATGGCAAAAATAAGTATCACTTCCATGCAGTTTCACCACTATTGGACACTTTTTAGGTTGAATGAATGAAGAAATTCCGGTCCAATCTGGAACTTCTACAAGGTCAATCTCTTGGTTTTGGTGCAGAGTATTGATAATTTCTTCCAATTTTTTTCGTGTGAACCACCAGGATAAACCTTTGATTTTGATGTTTTTAATTTGTTGAACAGCAATTTCTTCGTCCCAAAAAAGCGCATCATACTTTTGACCGTAGACTAAAACTCGGACGTGATGACCTCGCTGCGAAAGTGCTTTGGCCAAATTTTTAATACTTGTACCAATGCCACCAGCGTTACCAGTTTTTTGATGCGGATATTCAGGGGTTAGAAACGCTATTTTCATTTTTTGTTTACAATTGAAGTAATTCCATCCCAAATATTTTCAGACGCTTTTGTGGGTTCGGTTCCCACTACAACATCAAACCATTTTTTTCCAACGGGAACATTGGTTAATTTACCATCTAAAATATCGCGAACAATTGCGGTTAATTGGGATTTTTGGGTAACAAATAAAGCCGCTTCTTTAGAGGGCATGGAACGAAAATGGATGTATTTGTAATTTTGACCAATATCTCGAATGCCTTTTTTTAATTGAGGCTGTTCGTAATCAAAAAACAAACACGATTTGTTATGCGCTACAAAATCAAACACCATAGAAGAAGCAATGTTTCCAACAAATTCCGTGTGTTCGCAAATAGTTGCTTGCAGAGCGAAATCTTCTTTTGTTGGCATAATTTCATTCCAACTGGTTCCCACTGGTCGCCATAACGGATCGATGGAAACAATAATGTCTTGATATTTGTTGATAATTTCATCGTAACGACCCGTAAAATCTACTGGACATTTTCTGTAAATAATGCCTAATGCGCGCCCTTCCTTATTCAATTCACGAACAGAAAGCGCTAAATCTTCTAAATAGTATTGGTCCAAAGGAGAAGTTACACTATCATCACCTGAAAAACAGATGTATTTCTTTTGGCTATCTAATCCATATTTTTTGAAGAATTCAGTTTTATTTTGGATTAAAGTAGCATCAAAGTGGCTTTCAAATTGTGGCGTTCCAGTTACAAAAATTTGATTTTCATTTACATACGGACAATATTGCAACAATTCTTGCTTCATATAATCACTCCAAACGAAATAGAAATCAGGTTCAATTAAAGTGGTGGCTTTGGGTAAATTGTCCCATGAAAAAATAAAACTTGCCGTGGGAATCCCTAAATCTTGTGCGGCTAAAATAGGCGCTAAAGCTTGTGTGGGTCTTGGATTAGTACAAAAAACAATTGCTGGCATTTCTTGTTGCAATTGAACTTTGCACTGTTGGTATTTTTCGGTTGTACGTTCTAATTGTTTTATTTTTTCTCGAATAGATTTTATTCCCTTTTCATTAGAATGTGTAGCGACCAAGAAATCAACGTACAAACTTTTGAAAGCATTTTTTAACCCGTTATAAGATTGCGGAAAATTATACGAATTGTAAACGGTTTCGTTAAATTTTTTGTCAAACCAATTGAGTTCGCAACGTTTTCTTGCCCTTGTAAATACGGTAGTTAACGGATGTAATTTTTGGTTTGTTATTTTTAGTTCTTGAAAGCCAAGTTCATTTTTAATGGCAAAAGGTGTATTGTTCCAATAGGTGATTTCATAACCTAATTGAGTGCCAATGGCATTGAAATTTGTAAGTGCGAAATTGCGTAATCCAACACCGTCTGGTAATAGGATAAAGGCTTTTTTATTCATGTTTATTGTAGCGTGTATGATAAAACAAATATAGTTATTTATTGGAATGTTTTTGATAGATTTTGGAATTTCGGATGTTAGGAAAATTGGAATTTGGAATTTGGAATTTGGAATTTAAAATATTGGATTCTTTTTTAGTAACACAGATTTAAAAAAATTGGAGAAATCTAAATAATCTTTTATGAACTTTTAAACACAATCTACTAGAGCTATAAATTTTCTGACTTATATTGTTAAAATTTGGTAACACAATGTTTACAAAGTTATACACAAAGTCTCACAATGTTAATTAACTTCGACTGAACACTTTTTAAGAACGCGGATAACGCAGATTTAACGGATTGACACAGATTTTTTTTAATTTTAGTCCGCTAAAGCGGAAGCAGATTGAACGGATTTTACTTGGATTGGAATTTGGAATTTTGATATTGGATTTTTTTAGGGATTTTGGAAGATTGGAATTTGGAATTTGGAATTTGAAAACTTTAATTTCCTTACAAAATTCTATTAGTGATTACATTATTGTCCTCTAAAAAACAAAATGGTACTTAATGTTTTAATGATGATGTTTACATCTAAAAATAAGCTTCGGTGTTTGATATAATATAAATCATAACGAAGTTTGATTAGGCTATCGTCTAGGTTTTCTCCGTAGGATGCGTTTACTTGTGCCCAACCTGTTAAACCAGGTTTGATGACATGTCGGGTTTGATAAATAGGGTTCTTTTCGGCAATTTGTTTGACAAAAACGGGGCGTTCTGGTCTTGGCCCTATTAATGCCATTTGTCCTTTCAAAACATTGATAAACTGTGGAATTTCATCGATACGTGAATTTCTAAGTAGTTTTCCAAAAGGCGTGATGCGCTTATCTTTTTGGGTGGCATAAACGGCTCCATTTTGTTCTGCATTAGGAATCATAGTTCGGAATTTGATAATTTCAAACAATTTTCCGTTTTTCCCAACACGTTCTTGCTTGTAAAAAAGTGGTCCTTTGTTACTTATTAAATTTAAGACAAATACAACGGGTAGTAAAATTACAAATACACCAATTCCTAACACCGAAAAAACAATATCAAACGTTCTAGAATAGAATTGATAAAACTTATTTTGATTGCTTCGGCTAAATGGAAAGAATTTTTGGAGTTGGTCACTACTCAAATGCAAGGGTAAACTGTTTGTGGTTTGTTCAAAAACTTCTTCGTATTTTCTGATAATCACGCCTTTTTCGAGTAAGTCAAACAATTTATTATAAGTTTTAACATCTAAAACATAGTTTACATCTTGAACTAAAACAATTTCTGAAATGGATTTTTCTTTAACAATTCTTTCTAAATCATCAATTGAAAAAATATCGATATCAGAAGTTGAAGTCGTATTGGTTAAAATACAGCCTTTTACTTTGTAATGTTTATCAATAGCTGTGATTTCTAAAACTGCTTTTTTTACATTATCAGAATTTCCGACAAATATTACCCTTTTTATGAAACGATTGGAAGCCAAATAAGCAATGTAAAAGTATCGCCAAGCTAGCAACGTAAATAACATAGTAAAGTAAAAAAGTAAAATTTGCAATCGGTTTGAGGGCAAAATAGGCGTAAAAATGGGAGTTAATAAGTACAAAAGTGTAGTTACTGAAACGGTAAGCAAGACACTTCTTGTGATTTGAAAACGGTTACTTGCCGTGGGCAAATGGTACATTTCAAAAATAGTCCCTATAATATTCAAGTATAAGGCTAATACAATTGTCCAATAAAAATTTTCTAATCTAATTTCAAAGTAATCAAAAGCAAAAAACAAATCCAAAGCACTAAATGCAAGCAATACCAGAAAGACATCGATTACTCTTAAAAGTATTTTTCTTTCTGAAATTTCGAAATGTATTTGATTATTTTTTTTCATTATCTACAAGTACAAAGTAAAAGATAATTTTGTAAATGTTAAAGAAATACTAACAAAATTTACAGAAAAACATAAAATATAACATTGTTACTTATTTAGTAACTTTTTCCAAACAATTGCTACTTTTTTCCAATCCATATTTTCTGCAAAAATTCTTGATTTTTCACTAATTTCAATGGCTTTTGAAGGATTTTCAATTGCATTTAAAATTGTTGTAGCCATAGCAATACTGTCGTTATCTTGTACCAAAAATCCTGTTTCATTATTCGTTAGTAAATACGGGATTCCGCCAACGTTTGTACTTACAACCACTAATCCTAATGCCATAGCTTCAATTACACTTACTGGAGTATTATCAAAATGCGTTGTATTGATGAAAAAATCATGTGATTTGGCAAGTGCAATCCATTCTATTTTAGAGAGTTTCCCTGTGAAATTAACATCAAGGTTTTTAGATTTGGCAAATTTTTTCAATTCAGTTAAACTTCCGTCTTTGTCAGGACCTACCATCGTTAGTGATGCCTTTGGATAAATTTCTTTAATGTTTTCCAAAACTTCCAATGCCATTTTTGGATTATAAATAGAAGCAAAAGCTCTTACCCAAAGTAATTTTGGTTGAAAATGAGTTCTTTGGCAAAAAGAATAATTTGAAATTTCAATGCCATTTGGAATCAGCAACAAACGCTTGAAACCTTCGTTTTGAAAAACCGAAAAGAGATATTTAGAAGGTGCAACAAGCGTATGAGCATTGGAAAAAAAGAAAGCTGAAATTTTTCTATTAGCTTGTAATCGGTTTGGAAGATTGCCACCGTGTAAAATTGGGATATAAGAAATCTTTAAAAATTTAGCTAAAAAACCAGCACTTACCGCAAACCAAAAGGCACTAGTACTATAGGTATCAATAAGTAAATAATCAACTTTTCGATGTTTGATAATGGTTATCATCATGTCTAAGAAACGCCAAAATACATTTTTTTTATCAGAAGCTGTAATAACTTCAAAACCTTCATTTTCTAAAACAGGAGTTAGCGTTTCTATCGTTGTAACATTTAAACCGTGCTTACTCAGTTTGTTCCCTAGGTAAAGTAGTTTCATCAGCAGAGAAATTTAATTTTAATAAAGCGAGGGCATAAACAAAAGAGGGTGCAGCAATTCGCATGGCTGCATGATTGATAGTCAATAACCAAAAAATATAAAACGCAAACAAAAACAAACTGGTTTTATTTTGAAAATTAAAACTAATTGGTACTAATAAAAGCATCAAAAGTGCGGTAAGACCCAAGGAACCGTGTTCGGCTAATAAACGAGTCATTTCATTATGAGAAGCAGCTTCAATACCAGTAGTTTGTTCGCGGTATTCTTTATTTCTTCCTACACCAATACCAAACAATGGGTTGTCATAGAACATTTGAATTTCGGAAGAAGCAATTCGCTCACGACCTCCTAATTTATCTTCTTTTTCTCTTCCTCTAGCGTCTTTGTTTGCGTAACGATTTTCTATTAATCCACTAGTTTGCACCACACTATATGCCCAAACTGCACCGCCAAGAATCACACTACTAACAATCAATACCACTACCCGATTTCGAACCGCTTGATTTGAAAAGTAATAAGTGATTAAAAGAAAAAAAGCTATCATAACAACGCCAGTAATTACCCCGCCTCTAGAGAAAGTTACAATAGCACGGTAAGAAACAAAGGCTAATAAAAGTGTATGAATAATTAATAATAATTTGGACTTAGAAAAAAAGGCAGTTAAAACAAAAAAGCAAAACATTCCAAGTCCTAACATGGTAGACACTTGATTAGGGCCAAAACCACCTGAAGTTTCAAAATTAGATTGCGTTCCAGTAACCACATCTTTAATAGATGGTGTATACAAAAAAAGATAGGTTACTAAACTTACAATAGGCAAGCTCAAAGCTTTAATGATGTATTCTAATTGGTTTTTTGTAATGGTTTTATGAAAACAATACATGGCAGAAACAAAGAGCGCCACTTCTCCTAAAATATTAAAAACAATGGCTTTACGAACATCTGTATCCAATGAAAGCTCGTTAGCTCCAATAAAAATTCCTGGAACCAAAAGTATCATGAAAAATAAATAAATTAACCCTTTGTTTGAAAACCCAGAGAAAATTATACCTAGAAGCATGAAAAAAATTACTTCATATTTTACAATTTCGTGTAAAATATTTCCATCAGTCATCCTAAGAAAAACTTCAGAAGTAACGATGTAACTGACAATGAGAAGTACTTGGTTTTGTTGATTTTTGGTATTAAGCAATAAGATTAAACCAAAAATGGGAACTAAAATACCATATAATTTTGAAAAAAGAGGAGATACAAAAACCGCTACAGCAAGCAAAATATGCAGTAACAACAAAATAGGATAATTTAAAGTTTTAAAACTCATGGAGTACTGTAAGGTATTTTTTTAAAAAAGGTGCTTTTGAATATTGATTCAAAATTACTTGATGTAGTTTATTGCCAAAGGTACGCTGTAAATTTTGATTTTCAACTAAATTCATAATTGCATGATAAAAGGTAGTAGCCTCATTATCATTAATTAAAATTCCATTTTGCTGGTGGGTGATTACTTTCGAAATATCGCCCACATTAGTAGAAATAACTGGTAGTTTACAAAATCCATATTCCAATAATGCTACAGGTAATCCTTCTGAACTAGAAGAAAGTACTCCTATTGTAGCTTGATTGAGTAGGGAATAAATATCTTCTCTTGTGCCATAAACAAAAACATTTGATGACAAATTATTCGATTGAATAAACTGTTTGATAGCTATTGAATAGGAATCGTTAAAATCTTTACCTACTAGATGAAACGTAATTTCTTTATCATTTTCAACACACATTTTAGCAATTTGAAGAAGCAAAAAATGATCTTTTTGAGGTCTTAAATTTGCCAAATGAACTATACGTTTACCTGTAATTCCCGGCAATACAATTTGGGACGAAGCATTAGAAACTTCAGAAATAAAATTAGGTAAAAAAGTTATCTTTTTGCAAAACAGATACTTTTGTGACCAAGAAACTAAATTTTCATTAACTGCAAAAATTTGTTTTACAAAAAGAGAGGCAAATTGCAACTGAAATTTGGGTCTTTTATTAAGTTCTTCACTTTTTCCATAATGGTCGTGCCAAATTAATTGGATTTTTGGCGAAAAAATCTTCAACATAAGTGCAAAAAAAACAGAACTGCTGTGCGCGTGAATGATTGAAACTTCGTTGACTTTTATAAAATCTAATGCTTTTTTAATGGCTTTCTTGTCAAAAAACTTTTTTCTATTTAAATGTAAATAAGGAACATTGGAATCAATCTGATTGGCCAGAATCCCTTCTGCTCTTGTAGTTGCTAGGCCTGAAAAAGATATTTGATTATGAAGTGAATTAGCAATAGTAACGGCCATTCGTTCTGCACCACCAGCCTCAAGACTATCTATTAATTGTAAAACACGCATGTTACTAATATAAAATTCCAATTTAAAGTGTAAATATAGAAAATTTAGTAGAACGTTTGTTCTTAAGTTAAAAACAAAACCCCCAATCTAGTAAAAGATTGAGGGTTATTTGTTGCCTTTAAAAAGGAATTAAGCCTTTTTAGTTTGTCTTACTTTTGTAAAAGCGTAAGCAGCTCCAGCTACTAATACTGGTAAAACCCAATCATTAACTGGTACTGGCTCCTCACCTTCGT